>Ga0074195_1000837_pt1 | contig 52055 bp, 42 predicted proteins | sample EPASupsiteHSE623_FD_64525 | JGI IMG/M metagenome (GOLD analysis project Ga0074195, IMG submission 64525) | Bioremediated contaminated groundwater from EPA Superfund site, New Mexico - Sample HSE6-23 | ecosystem: Environmental > Aquatic > Deep subsurface > Groundwater > Contaminated ...
CTCATAGCCGGGCTTGATCTCATAGCGGAATTCGTCACCAAGGTCGCCGACATCCTGGACCATGCCACCCCCTACTAGCAAGGGCTCGACAGGCACTTCGTTATTCATCCAGAGAGCTCCTGAGCCGGTTGGAGCGAGCATCTTGTGCCCTGAGAAGCAGAGAAAATCGCAGCCTATTTCCCGCACGTCAACTGGCATATGAGGGACAGACTGGGCTCCGTCAACCAGGAAAGCAACGTCATGGTCCCGGCAGATCTTGCCGATCTCCTTCACAGGAAGAACCGTTCCCAGTGCATTGGAGAGCTGGCTTGCCGCCACCAGACGGGTGCCCTTCTTTATGGCCTTTTCAAGGTCGGCCAGGTCGAGTCGTCCCCTTCGGTCCGGTTTTACGACCTGCAGCTCGACTCCCATCTCCCTCAGCCTAATCCAGGGTAGGATGTTGGAGTGGTGCTCAATGAGGGTGGTGACGACGCGATCGCCTCTCTTCCATTTCAGGCCGCGGGCGACGATGTTGATGGACTCCGTTGTGTTCCTGGTAAAGACTGTCATGCCCCCAGGCGCGACCCCACCCACAAGGTTTGCAGCCTTCAGGTGAGCAGCACGGTAAAGCTGATCGGCAAGCTGTGCTGTGCGGTAGACGCCGCGGCCCACGTTGGCCTTAAAGCTTCTATAGTAGCTTTGGACCGACTTCAGAACAGGCTCCGGGGTCAAGCTGGTTGAGGCGCTGTCCAGGTAGATGATCTCGCTCAATATGGGAAAGTCCTTTCTTATCTCTCTCTCGTCCATAAAACCTCGTTCATGCTTCCGCTGCGATATCCCTGCAGATCCAAGGTGACATAGTCAAATCCGATTGCTTTGAGAGCCTTTACGATCTCATCGCCTGCATCAATTGCATGTTTCATATCCTGCTTTAAAAGCTCAATTCTGGCGGTACGACCCTGCACTCGAACTCGTTCTTGCCTGAAGCCCAGGCCTCGGATAAACTCCTCCGCCTCTTCGATCATATGCAGACGACCCTCAGTGATAGTCTCGCCATAGGCAATTCGGGAGGCAAGACATGCCGAAGAGGGCTTGTTCCAGACCGGCAGGCCGAGACTTTTAGCTATAGCGCGAATATCCACTTTCTTGATCTTTGCATCAACAAAAGGATGCCAGATTCCTTCCTCATCGCATGCGGCAATCCCCGGCCGGTAGTCCTCGTAGTCAGAGAGGTTGACGCCGTCAGCAATGCAAGATATACCCTCTGCTGCGGCGATGCTCTTTAAGAGCGCAGCAGACGATTTCTTGCAAAGGTAGCAGCGAGTTGCCGGATTTTGTCTGAAATGCTCCTCCTTCAGGATGGGAAACTCTGCCACCAGACAGTTCAGCCCCAAAGACTTTGCAAGGGCCACAGCCTGAAGCAGCTCGCTTTTGGGCAGGACCTCGCTCTTCAGTATGACGGCTAATGCGGCCTTTCCCAGGACCTGACAGGAGACAAACGCCAGAAGGCTGCTGTCAACGCCTCCTGAGTAGGCCAAGAGGAGCTGTCCCTTTTCGGCGATCCTCTCCTTAAGCTCATCAAGCTTGCAAGACAGATTCATTCGGGATACCAATTTTAAAGGGCCAATTTTGGTTGCTAATAAATCCAGTTCAAAGGCCCTTGCACTTGGTGGATATGCATGCATTCTCGTCGTCTTGCAGCATGCGGCAGATCGAACAGATCCTTTTCACTAGATCCGGGCCTTTGACTCTCGCCTCAATCAGGTCATCTGCGAGCACGGCTATGGCCTGGCGGATGTCATCTCTAAATTCGATATTGTAGCCTCTCTTCTTTGAGACGTACTGGGACACAGCCGGGGGCGTGATGCCCAGCATCCTGGAGACCTCTTTTTGGGATATTCCTCTCTTGACCAGCTCCTCGGCAGTTGCCGCTCTGATGCTGGGCAGCACATCCCATACAATCTCCTCACATGGCGATTTCATCTGCATTGAACCCTCTTGTCTGAGATCGTTTGGCGTTTATCACAATCGTTAACCACTTGCTATACGCTTATGAATTTTGCCGTGATCATAAGAATATATTCCTTGGGCAGAAAATTGTAGCTAGGCGAAAGGAAAAAGAAAGATAGTCACGCGACGACGAGTGATGGGAGAGCAAACTCGTGCAACCTTGCCATCGACCGAGCAAGTCGCCACATGCCCTGGATGATAAAGGCATAACGCATCACTCCGCCCTTGCGTCAGATCACCGTTCGCGAGAACGCGATCCGTTATCAATATTGCGTAACAACCGTCTCCGCCGGAGTACCGTCCATCTTATGGATCGGCTTCGCGGAGGAGAACGAATCGACCTGAGCGCTATCTTCAGCATTATTGACGGTCATCATGGGAAGCCACATCAATGACGCATTGGCTCCGAATGTCTGATTCAATTTGTCATTGAACTCCTGAACAGCGATGTTATATTGTTCAGCATCATCAATCAATTTTCCAATCTTCACACCATCATTTACGCCGTCCACATATGCCTGCTCGACAGGCGAGAGAGCCATGCAAGGCAAAACGAATGACAGCAACAATGCTAATGCAATAATTGACCTCATACTGGCTTGACTGCTCATGGCCGATATAAGCATATGGTATGTCATTTTATTTTAGCTCTATTCCCAAAGATTCTTCAACAAACCTCCGTCCGGCTTTTTCAGGACCTTCCGATAAAGAGAATGTTGCGCTTGCCACATTGATCTTGCCGATTCTGCCATGCAACCGATGGCCGGAGCATTCCGGGTAGACCAGGATGGCCTCTGTGCAGCCCTTGGCCTCGGCATAGGCTGCCACCTGCTCAATGTCTTCTGTCTTCGGATTTCCCACTTTGTACTTTGTATCGATTACAAAAGCACATGATTGTGATTCTCGGTCAAAGATCGACAGGTCTATTCTGAAATTGATATTGAGATTTGGATCTATCAGGACCTGCTCTTGAGATTGAATTGAATATCTCTCCCCATCAAGGTTCTTCTCCAGCCATCTGGCGACAAAAAGCTCATAGAGACTGCTCATATTCACCAGGAATGGGATCATCTTTCGGTCTCCGGCATTGTGGCTCGGCCCCCTGCACTCCAGGAAGAAACGACAGAGAGCGTGCATCGGTTCATAGTCCTGGTTTAGACGATTGTAGACCCGTCCAACGCAAGCAGAAGGAAGACAGGGCTCGATTTCCGCAGACTGAGCCAGCCGCCGATAAGCCTGGCGGACTGCCGGCTGAGTGCGATTAGAGCAGATGCCGCTTCTCAAGATTTGGGCGAGGGACCAGGCCAGAATTCTGTTCTCTTCCACGTCAGATGTATGCTCCTCGAAGTAGCAGAAGAGCATAGCCTGCCAGGGCGCGACGCATGCTTTTTTCAGGTCGATTCTCCCCCGAACACAAGATAAATGGTCAGATTGGGGCTGATAAGACCGGTAGTAACCTTTTTTGCCCCGATCCAGGACGCGCCTGGCCAGGATATCGGCCAGCATTTCATAGAGGTCCTCGCTAAACCGGCAGTCGATCAGGCCATCCTGAAGTTGAAAGCTCTTGAGATCGTAGGCGTACTCCAGCATCTGAAAGACATTGTTGATGGCAATGTCCCTCTTAGGAGAGAGGCGGAGTCCAAGTTCTGGATTCAAGGGAATGTATCCCACCCAGCCCTCCGAGGAAATTTTCCAGTCGGCATCAGGCTGAAAGGATGTCGGTTCAACAGAGACTTTCCCCCCGAAATTGTCCCGAATCAACTGAGCGTCATCCACCGACAGATCCCGGCGGGCGAGAACCTGCGGTTCATACTCAAAGAGTTCGATGACTTTTGGTTCCTGGTTCATGCAAGTCAAAGTCCCAGGATCGGCCTGACCCGCTCCCAGCGGAATCTTTCGGCGTTTTTGGGGTTGTCGAAGAAATACTCCTCCAGGTATGGTTCGATCTCCATTCTCCAGATGCCTTCCAGGTGATCCATCAAATCCGGCTTCATGAAGTAAGAGATGCCGATCTCATAATTGGAATCGTTTATGGACCGATTGACATCCTGCAGCACCGGGATGAGCCTATCCACAGGAAATCCGGTGTTTTCCCTCTGGTGGTATCTCTTCAAGACATCATAATCGGGCTGCAGCTTGATGAAGGCAAACCTGCGGCGCAGCGCATGGTCCACCAGGGCTATGGAGCGGTCGGCGGTGTTCATGGTGCCGATGATCCGCACGTTTTCAGGGATATGGAAACGAGCGCCATCAACTGAGAGCAGGATGTCTTTGTCGCGGTACTCCAGCAGATACATCAGCTCCCCGAAGACGCGGGCAAGGTTCGCGCGGTTGATCTCGTCGATGATGAGAACGCAGGTGCCGTCTCGCTCCCGCGCCTTCCTGCAGAATTCGAAAAACCGCCCTGGTACGATGCAGTATTCCAGAGCGCCTGTGCCGTCCTGACGAACCTGGGGCCGGATGCCCTGCATGAAGTCCTCGTAAGCATAAGCTGGATGGAATTGAACCAGATCCACAAAACCGTCGCCACCGCTGACAAGGTGGCGGGCGAGGTGCTCGGCCAGGAATGTCTTGCCGGTGCCGGGTGGGCCGTAAAGGATGGCCTGGCCTTTGCGATTGATGGACTGGAGCCAACTCACCAAAATTGCTTGGCTTATTCCAGTATTCTCTGCAAGCTCTTCGAGCAGGTAATTTGGACGCGTGATCAATTCTCCAACATTGTCATTTAAATCTGTATTTAGGCCATCAAGGACTTTTTTGTATTGTGGGTTTTTTATCAGTGCCAGTTGATTTAATCGATTCCAGAAACTTTCGGGTATTTCAAAGCTTCTGCCCTGAAAATTCCCAGAATAGGCTCGCCATCCCTTGAAAAAACCATCCTCTCTTTTAAGATCTTTTATATTTATAGGATTATTAAATGAATACAACACTCGATACTCGCACGAATAATCCCATTCAGGATCAGGCACCGAATCACTCGTCGCCTGCAAAAGAAATGCAATATCATGCTTTTTCTTTGCTCTCCACATAAGGATTAAATCGCCTTTTCGTGTATCTTTGTGACAACTCCATCCAGAGGAAGATTCTACTTGATCATAATATTCAGGTCTGATTACCCAAAGCCAGTGGTGTAGTTCGTTATTAGGCATTTCTGTATCCATCCATCAAAGCAATAATGACACATATTGCTAAAACTTAAAGCTTCGTGTAACGCGAAATTATTCAAAATAGTATAAATAATATACAACTGCATTTGATAAAAGTGATGACGATAGTGAGATAAAGACCAGTAATATAATAAAACTAAAATAAATCATATAAAAAAATTGAAAAAATGCACAGCGCGAAATGCGTGATCGTCATCAAACTTTCTTGAACACCCCGTTTCCTACTACCATCCCTTCTATGCAGACCTCCTGATAGTTCAGCTCAATCTCAGTTGGAGAGATCACGCGCCCCCACAAGTAGCCGTTCTCGTCCACCATTGTGATGGACTCATTATCAACGCTCAAGACGCCCAGAACAACTTCCACAGACAGAGGGCTCCCGCTTGGAATCATCGTCCCCGAAAACGATCGTCCGTTTTGCTCTTCGATGTTCAAGCTCACCTCCTCGCCTGGCCAGTATGAGACGGTTTCATTTGGAAGCCATGCTGTATTCTTATCGTATCCCACATGATCCATGACTCCAGACCAGTTCCCAGTCAAATCCGGCAACTCCCCTGCCACTGCTGGAATGCAAATGGCCAGCAACAGCACAAACGCAATTATTTTCTTCATGTCAACTACCTCATGCATGCAATCAAAAAGGCCCGCAAAAGGCTGCTCATATTACTACTACGTCCTACAATTTAAGTTTTATTAAACAGATTAGTTGAAGAGCTTTGTTAAGAGATTGCCTGGCCCTCCTGGCATTGGATCAGCAGGCCCGTCAGACAGACAGAACCTGGAAGAAATAAGAGAAATGGTCAATCGCCTGAAGATCATGGTCCAGAAATTAATATAATTATTCATTATAGTAATATCATTTCTTTGGTTATTTACCTATTTTCACCATTTGCCTATTTTGCTGTTTGTCTCATGAAGCTTTTAGCAATACACCTAATTTCCGTATATTTGGATTGTAATTTTACATTTAATGCCGAATTTGGAGATATTTGTCACTAGTTAACCACAGCATTTATAATCCCAAAATACTCTAGGGCGAGACAAGCGGTTAAACGGAGGTGAGAATTGATGGATATTATGTCCCAAATATATGCTATAATTATCTGTGGAGCAATGGTCGTCATATTGCCCTGGGGCCTGAATAAATGGTCCGACAGCCGAGCTGGTGTAAGATAGAATTAGCACCGAACCCAGGTTCTGGAGGTGGGCCAGAACCTCTTTAATTATTGGCATCCGTTTTTGTGCATCGAGCAATTGCTGATGGCTTATCCCTAAAAAAAGTCCAGATAGATATGCAACTAAAATTGTGTCTCTCCGCCATCTCCTGCTATAGCTCTAATCCAGCCCCATAGCCTCAACTTCCTGCACCACCATTCCTACTTTGGCCATTCCGCCTTCAAGTGGTCGGAGATTCAGGCATTTATCGGCGATCTCGGCTATAGACTGCTGCCGCATACCCTCAGGAATGCACTCGGTCAGGAAAAGCCATGTTGTGCGAATAGAAAAGCCAAATCAGCAAATAGGTGCCAGGGTCTGGAATTAAGCACAGTCTTACTGGTAATATGCAGATCAATAACACGCTTATAATGTTAAGATAATAAACTTTTTAGGGAGAAAATAAATTAGAAAATATATAATAGTTATAATAACTTAATTTATAAGAAACTTCTATATCGTCTCCTGGTTCCAGGACATTAAAAGATGAAAACCTGAATCGGAAATTCTTAGCCATCCAAAAACCATCGAATAGGCCGAATACAGCCGGTGACTTGAGGACCAAAGTGGATCCAATCCCGCCGCAATCAAGCATGTCGACCCTGTAGCGATCTTCATGTGCGGGGATGAGAATCCTGCACGTCTATGCAAGAGTGTAAGCCGCAAAATCCTTCATGAGCCGGTAGCTCTTGCATAAAGGAAAAACAAGCACTCTATGAAATCATTTGATTGTCCCCCACATATGATATTCGGCCTACAAAATCAGAATAGTATTTGCATCGATCAGATCCTCCTGCAAAAATAGGACCGCGGACCTCTCTAGAGACGAGAAGGCATAAATGCAATAAGATAATTCGAGAAAATGATTATTCATGGAAGAACAAAAGATGTGGGAGCTGTTCTGGGAGATTCACAGCGGTAATCCAAGAGAAGGTCCTGGAGAATATCAATCCACAAAAAGGGCCTTTGAAATGCTCAAGGATTTGCCTTCCAAGCCCAGGATCCTGGACATGGGTTGTGGACCGGGTATGCAGACCATAGATCTGAGCTGCTTGACCGACGGAACCATAATGGCAATGGACAACCATCCACAATTTTTAAATGATTTGAGCAAAAAAATCGAGGAAAGCGGACAGATTGATAGGATAACTCCCTTTCTTGGGGACATGTGCAATCTGCATTTTGAAGAAGGCACATTCGATATTATCTGGGCGGAAGGTTCCATTTACATTATAGGTTTTGAAAAAGGGTTTCTGCAATGGCGACCATTCCTAAAGGACAGAGGATATCTTGTCGCCTCGGAGCTGACCTGGCTTCGAGCTGATGCTCCTGAAGAGGTCAAAGAATATTTCATTAAGGAATATCCAGGCATGCAGGATATCGAAGGAAATCTGAGAATAATTCAAAGGACGGGCTATCGCCATATAGGTCACTTCGTCCTTCCAGAGTCGGCGTGGTGGTGCTACTATTCACCATTGGAAGAAAAAATCTCTCAACTGAGACTGAAGTATGAAGGCATTCCGGAAAATCTCGCGGTATTGGAAGATCATCAGAGAGAGATCGACTTTTTCCGGCGATATTCTGAATACTATGGTTTTGTATTCTATGTGACTCAGCTCGATTAAGGTTAGTAGATAGCTTAAAAGAATGAAATCGATAAATGCCCGATGAAGGTGCAGGCGCGTTACGGATAACTCTGCAATTCGTTAGCATTGGGCAGTACAAGCAATTTAATGGGGTGATAATATGATCTGCATTCGAGAAGAGAGACCCATGGATATTGAAAAAGTAAGGAAGCTAAACGAAAAAGCTTTCACGCAGGCCTTCGGCCAGGCCCCTGAGGCGGCTCTAGTAGATAGGCTACGCGAGAACTGCGCAAACATTCTTTCGTTGGTGGCAGCACAAAATGATCAAGTCATAGGTCATATCTACTTTAGCCCAGTCAAGATTAGCGGTGATAAGATAATAGAGGGCATGGGGCTAGGGCCCATGGCTGTTCTGCCCGAGTTTCAGCGTCGGGGGATTGGCTCTCAACTGGTTCAGGCAGGCATAGAGATACTCAAGCGCCGAGGATATACCTTCATTATCGTGCTTGGACATCCAGAATATTATCCTCGCTTCGGCTTCAAGCGAGCTTCGCATAGCGACATCCGCAGCCAGTGGGAAGGAGTTCCCGATGAGGCCTTCATGATCCGGATTTTGAATGAAGAGGCCATGATTGGTGTGTATGGCATTGCTAGATACAGAAATGAGTTCGATGAAGCCGTGTAGAGAGCTAAACCAGGGTGATTGAATAGAGGTGGCCTTGTGGATCCTGTGCTGAAGAAGCTTGGATGGAATGCCTTTTTCGGCGAAAGTTTCAGGGAGTACGTCGTCGGACATGAGCCTGGAAGGATATCCAGCGTAAATAGGAATGGCTGCAAAGTTTACACGAAAGACGGAGAAGTGATAGCAAGGGTTTCTGGCAGGCTGCGCCAGGATGGCCTGCATCCTGTAGTCGGAGACTGGGTAGCAATTTCAAAAGACAATTCAAGCACATGTACTGTACACGCCATATTGCCAAGGAAAAGCAAGATCTCCAGAAAAGATGCAGGGAGAGCGACTGCCGAGCAGGTGATCGTTGCGAATATCGATATAGCATTTATCATGACCTCGCTCAACAGAGACTTGAATATGAGACGGCTGGAGAGGTACCTGGCCATCGTGAGACAAAGTGGCGCGGACCCAGTCATCGTGCTAAACAAGTCTGATATTTGTGACAATATTTGCGCAAGGATAAACGATGTGAGGGCAATCGCGCCTGACGTACCGGTACACGCAATTAGCGCGACAGAGGATATCGGAATAGGACCGCTGTCATCATATCTTCAGGAAGGCAAGACGGTTGTGCTGATTGGCTCATCCGGTGTCGGAAAGTCCACTCTAATTAATGCGCTATACGGGCTTGAAAGGCAAAAAGTCGGTGCGATCAGGGAAGATGATAGTCGAGGCCGGCATATTACGACTGTACGAGAACTGATCTTGCTTGAGAAGGGCGGGGTCATAATTGATAATCCTGGCATGAGAGAGCTTCAGCTATGGAATGCCAGCGAGGGACTGCATAATACGTTCCAGGATATTGAGGAACTTGCAGTAAAGTGCAAATTCTCTGATTGCCGGCATGAGACTGAGCCTGGATGCATGATCAGAAAGGCGATCGAAGAAGGAAGGCTTCCTGAGGTCAGATTTGAGAGCTACAGAAAACTCCAGCGGGAGTTGTTGGCAATAGAGAGAAAGAAAAGCCCTGAGCTCCAAGCAGCCGAAAGGAAAAAATGGAAGAAGCTAGGGCACATGGCCGAAGAAATCCGGAATAGGAAAGAAAGGGGCCTGTGAATAAGGCCGCCACGTCCCTCGACAAGAAGCTCGAAGCTTGGTTCCAGAAGGATCTGTGGCTAACCAGATTGCTGTATCTCGGTCCATCCTTGTTCACAAAGGCCATGCTGACTCTGTATAGGGCTTGACGCGAAATAAAATACCCACATTTTGGCTGGCGTATCCAGAAAATCAATATCATTAAATGACGTAATTTCAGAAATGCTTTTGTAAATGCGTAAGTTATCTCCCGTCAGTCACATAGTCCTAACCAGGGGGTAATCTGAATTAGGGCTCTACCAACGCCGTTTATGAAATAGACTTCCGTTAAATCACAATAGGCGCGCGCCGAAAATATTGTGATATGGGACCCTAAATTTCTAAGAAACCCCCCGGTATGAGACATCGTATGAGATGGCGCTGGAATCAATAACTGCGCGCCTTTCTTTATTCAAGAATTCGATATGCATTAAAGCAAACATGAAACGCAGTCAAAATCTTACCTGTAAATGACTTTGCGATTTCATTCAAAGTAATACAGCGTGCCACTTCAATGATTTGTCATCACACAAGCAATATATCCTGCATTCAGGAAGCTATTTCTTCCGACATTCAAAATTCAAAGTGTGTCTGTTTATCCCGGCCTAGAATAATCCTGTGGAATAAACAGGGTATTGATTTGAGATTTGAGCTACAAGGTGAAACGGCGGCAGCGCACCCGCGCAGCAAGCTGCGGGGTATTCATTTTAAAATAAAGTGCCGGGGGCGGGATTCGAGCCCGCGACTTCGAGATGCCTCAGGAAGCGCGCAATAATCGTGTTTACCCTATGAGTCTCGCGCCCTAACCAGCTAGGCCACCCCGGCACGGCATAGTCCCTCGATTGAATTGTTAAATAAGGTTTGTGCTTACCAGGCCCAAAGGCGCGCTCGACCGGCGCCGCTGACCAGGAAGGGAAAGAGCCATCTTTTAGTAGCTGCACACATCAGCAGGACGACCATGCCCTCTGATATAACAGGCTCAGTAAGCAATACCCTTTCGGGAAAGACCATAGTAATAGGAGTCACAGGCAGCATCGCAGCTGTGCGCGTGGTGGACCTCATTCGCGACCTGATCCGGCGCGGCGCGGAGGTTCACGCTGTGATGAGCGCCGCGGCAGAACAGATACTGCACCCATACGCGCTTGAGTATGCGACAGCCCACCCAGTGATCAGAGAGATCACCGGAAAGGTAGAGCACGTCTTGTTCTGCGGTGTGGGGGGAGTTGCAGATCTCCTGCTCATCGCCCCGGCTACAGCCAACACCATCGGCAAGATTGCTACAGGAATCGATGACACCCCAGTGACGACCTTTGCAACCACTGCCTTAGGAAGCGGCAAGCCGGTAGCAGTCGTGCCAGCCATGCACGAGGCCATGTACCGGCACCCTGCAGTTTTAAAGAACCTGGAAACCCTGCGTGAGATTGGCGTCCTGCTCATCGATCCCCGCCTGGAGGAGGGCAAAGCCAAGATCGCTGACAACGCCACAGTTGTGCAAGAGGTGGAGAGGATTCTCGGCCCCCGCGACCTGACAGGCAAGAGGATCGTCATCACCAGCGGCTCCAACGCCGAGGCAATCGACCCCATCAGAATCCTCACCAACCGGGCCTCAGGAAAGACCGGCGCGGCCCTGGCCCTTGAGGCCTGGAGAAGAGGTGCTGAGGTGGTACTCATTCACCGCTTCCCACAGGACATTCCTGTGCGCCAGATCTATGCAGAGAGCAACCAGCAGATGCTAGATGCGGTCCTGTCCGAGATCGAGAAAGGCTGCGACGCCCTGATCAGTGCTGCCGCTGTGGCCGACTACACACTGAACCCGCAGGCGGAGAAGATAAAGTCCGGCCAGGAGCTGACGCTTCGCCTCAAGCCTACCAAAAAGATCATAAAAACTGTCCGAGAGGCCTACCCACGCCTCAAGATCGTGGGCTTCAAGGCCGAGACCGGTGTCAGCGAGGAGGAACTCCTGGCCAGGGCAGAGAGGTCCATGCATGGCGCAGGACTCGACTTCGTGGTGGCCAACGACGTCTCATCAGGCGGCATGGGCACCGACGACAATCGCGTGATCATCATAGACTGCCAGGGGCACCGCCGGGAGGCTTCCGGAAAGAAGAGCGAAATTGCCAGGACGATCATCGATTCTCTGGTGGAGGTTCTATGAGCTTTTCAAAAGCCTGGGTCCCATCTCACATCACAGGCTTTTTTAGAGCCCACAGAAAAGATGATCCCCTCCTGTCCGGCTCAGTGGGCGCCGGCCTCTGCCTCTCGATAGGGTCCACTACTGCCATACAACCCGCTCCGGAAATAGATGAGACTGAGATCCTTCTCAATGGCGTAATATCTGAGGCCCCAGTATCCAGATTCGTAGCCGAAAGGCTGGCTGGAGGAGCAGGCCCGGTCCGGATTAGAACCGAGCTGCAGATGCCCTTTGGTGCGGGCTTTGGAGCAAGCGGCGCCGGGGCCCTGGGTGCAGCATACGCCCTGAACTCCTGCTTTGAACTGGGTCTCACAGCCAACCAGGCTGCGGCAGTGGCTCATGAAGCGGAAGTCACACTTAAAACGGGGCTAGGAGACGTCATAGCCCAAAATTCAGGCGGTCTCGTAGTACGACTTCATCCTGGTGCGCCGGGAAAGGGAATAATCGATCGAATACCAGTACCACCCCTTGCCATCAGCTATGTGGTGAACGGCCCCATCTCCACTAAAGAGGTACTATCTGACGCGAATGTGATGAAGTCAGTCAACTCCGCCGGAGAATCTGCCCTGAAAGAGCTCTTGAAGAAGCCCACGTTTGCCAATTTCATGCGCCTGTCCAAGAGTTTTACCCTGCAGTCTGGCCTCGCCAGCGACTGGGCTCTGCAGGCCATCGAGGCCGTGGAAGCGACAGGAGGTCTCGCCAGCATGATAATGCTAGGAGACGCAGTCTTTTCTTGGGGCGGAGCTGCTGCCTTGCAGGACTTCGGAGAGGTTCATACTACTGCCATTTCACAGAGAGGTGCTAATCTTGACTGAAATTCCTAAATCCCATCCGCGATATGCGTCACTGGTCGCACGCGAGCGCGTGGCCGAGGGCGTGAAAAGAGGCTACACCAGCAGCCAGGGGCTGATCGCCCAGGGCAGAGGCGAGTGCTTCGACTACCTGATCGGCGAGAAGACAACGCCTTCGGCCAAGTCGGCTATCAGAGCGGCTGCTGCCATGCTGCTTCTTGCACGGCGTCCGGCCTTGAGCGTAAACGGCAATGTGGCGGCTCTTGTGCCTGAGGAGATGGTGGCCCTGGCTGCAGCACTAAAAATCCCGCTGGAGGTCAACCTCTTCCACCGTTCCGAGGAGAGGGTGAAAAAGATCGCGGACCTACTGAGAGAAAAGGGAGCTGCAGAGGTCTTGGGCGAGAGGCCTGATGCCTCGGTTCCGGGCCTGGATCATGCCAGAGCACTGGCGACGAAGGGCGGGATCTTCGACGCAGACGTGGTGCTCATACCTCTCGAAGATGGCGACCGCTGCGAGGCTCTGGTGGCAATGGGAAAGAAGGTGATAGCCATAGACCTCAATCCCCTCTCCAGGACGGCCCGAAAGGCAACAGTGAGCATCGTAGACAACATCCTCCGGGCGGTTCCTCATTTGACTGATGAGGTTACCAGGCTCAGGTCATTGCCGAGGGCAGATCTGGAGAAGATGGTGAGCGAATATGATAACGAAAAAGTGCTGCGCCAGGCGGTGCAGGAGATGCAGGATCACCTGAACCGACAATCTCAGCAGGATACGAGATAGGCTTGCCTTTATGTGACCGACAAGGGCGATATTTTATCTCTCTTTTACGTCTTCGTTCCCGGAGAGAACCTCTTCATGAGGCGTTTCATGTTCATCTTGCCGGCCCCGCCCCTCATGCCCTTGATCGCCTTTTGCATTGCCTGATGAGACTTGAGAAGCTCGCGGACCAGATCAGGAGAAGCGCCACTCCCGCGAGATATGCGCTTGATACGCGATGCGGTTATGATCTTTGGGTCCTCAAGTTCGGCTGAGGTCATGGAGTCCATGACAACCCGATATTTATCCAGGCGATCTTTGGTCATCTGGTACTCTTTGTCGGACAGCTCCATGCCCAGGCCCCCCAGTGGCAGCATCTGCATGATCTGCTTTAAGGGCCCCAGCTTGTTCATGGCCTCCATCTGCTGGTACATGTCCTTGAGGGTGAACTTGCCCCTCATGAGCGACTCTACATCCACCGGGCTATCGGTCTGCACCTCCTGAGCCTTCTCAATCAGAGTCTTGATGTCACCCATGCCAAGCATTCGAGATATGAAACGATCCGCCTCGAACCGCTCCAAATCGGCGGGCGTCTCACCCACTCCGATAAAGGCAACCGAGGTCTTGGTCTCGGCCACTGCCGAGAGCGCTCCGCCGCCCTTGGCCGTGCCGTCGAGCTTTGTGATGATGACGCCCGTGATCTGGACTGCCTCGTTGAAGGCCCGGGCCTGCTCGGAGGCCTGCTGGCCCAAAGCTGCGTCCATCACCAGGAGCTTCTGCTCGGCATTAACCACTGCATGAATGTCCTTCATCTCCTGGATGAGGTCTCCCTCCAGAGCATGCCTGCCGGCAGTATCCACGATCCTCACATCGTATTTCTTTGTGGCCTCCAGTCCTGCCCTGGCCACTGCAGGAGCATCGGGATTGCCTTTGTCTCCGAAAAAGAAGATGCCCTGCCGCTCGCACAGCGCCTTGAGCTGGTCAAAGGCTCCTGCCCTGAAGGTATCGGCGCAGATGACAGCGGTACGCAGTCCCTTTCGCTGAAAGAAGGTTGCAAGCTTCGCAGCAGTTGTGGTCTTTCCCGAGCCCTGCAGGCCCACCAGCATGATGTTCTGCTTTTTTAGGGGAATGTCCGAGCCGCGGCCTACCAGGTTGATCAGCTCCTGATAGACTATGTTGATGACATGCTCGCGAGGATTCATGCCCGCCGCAGGCTTCTCATTGAGGGCTCGCTCTTTGATGGTATTGGAGAGCTGCATCACCAGCTTGACATTCACATCCGCCTGCAAGAGAGCCCGCTGGATCTCTCGCACTGCATCGTCTACCAATGACTTGTCGATCTTGTTCGCCGACGCAATCTTCTTCAGAGCATTGCGCAGCGATCCGCCTAAGTTTTCCAGGACCATAGTGCTTCAGGCTTTAAGCGTCAGCAAACCATATAAAAATGTTCCTTGGCGAGGAAGAGAAGTTCTGGGCAGCAAACGAAATCGATGTGTTGATCCGAATTGCCTCAAAGGCAATCTTTATAGAGGAGAACATCTCTTCCAGGGTGACGGCAGAGAAGAAGTCACCAACCGATAAAGGTTTAAATCAGATCGACACTACGTGGTGACGCCAAATATACCGCGCCAAGGTGGCGGAGCGGCTACGCAAATGCCTGCAGAGCATTACCACTCCGGTTCGAATCCGGACCTTGGCTTTTATTTTCTGAAGTTTCCGGATTAAAAGCAAGTCACCAGTTTCCGAAGGCCACAGACCATATCATCCGAGCTGCACCCCACATCCAACAGGGAGCAGCGCAATGAATTATTGAATAATAAGCAAGACATATTTTAGGGAAAAGCTTATATTGTCTCAGGATATTTCATTACAGTCCTAATTATTCAGGGGGATTAATCAGTTTTGAGCAAAGCAACGGGCTACGACGCAAGCCAAATTCAAGTTCTTGAAGGCCTTGAGGCAGTCAGGCGCAGGCCGTCCATGTACATCGGCAGCACAGACACTCTAGGGCTGCACCACCTGGTCTATGAGGTGGTGGACAACAGCGTGGACGAGGCCCTGGGAGGCTATGCCAAAGAGATCAACATCACCCTTCACACCGACGGCAGCGTCAGTGTGACGGATGATGGTCGCGGCATTCCCGTAGACAATCATCCCCAATTCAATCGTCCCGCCCTAGAGATAGTGATGACTGTGCTACATGCCGGAGGCAAGTTCGACCACGAATCCTACATGGTCTCCGGAGGCCTGCACGGCGTAGGCGTCTCAGTGGTCAACGCTCTGTCCGAATGGATGGAGGTCGAGGTACGCCGGAACAACCGAATCTACAGTCAGCGTTATGAGCACGGCAACGTGGCCACAGAGGTCACTGTCGGAGGTCACTCAGACCACACCGGCACCTCAGTCACATTCAAGCCGGACGGGACAATCTTTGAGGACACCGAGTACAACTTCGATACGCTCTCCTCTCGCCTACGTGAGATGGCATTTCTAAATCGTGGACTGAGAATAACCATCAAGGACGAGAGAACTGACAAAGAAAACGACTTCTGCTACGAGGGAGGAATCATCTCTTTTGTGGAGTATCTCAACACCAACAAGGAGACTTTACATAAACCGCCCTTATACTTCTCGCGCAGCAAGAACGGAACTCAAGTAGAGGTTGCCCTCCAATACAACAACTCCTACAATGAGAACGTATTCTCTTTTGCCAACAACATCAACACCCGCGAGGGCGGAACTCACCTCATGGGATTCCGAGCTGCCCTCACAAAGACGGTCAACGAGTATGCCCGTGATAACAAGATCTTCAAAACCGAGACCAAACTGGGAGGCGAAGATCTCAGGGAGGGGCTCGTGGCCGTTGTCAGCGTCAGGCTTCCCGATCCGCAGTTCGAGGGCCAGACCAAGACACGACTTGGCAACAGCTCCATCCGGGGCCTGATCGAGTCCCTGGTCTCGGAGGGCCTGGCAGAGTACTTCGAGGAGAACCCAACAGTCGCCACAACCATCGTCGAGAAGGCAGGAGAGGCTCTGCGCGCCCGCGAAGCTGCGAGGAAGGCCAAAGAACTAACCCGGAGAAAGAATGCTCTGGGCTCAGGCGGCCTGCCAGGCAAGCTCGCCGACTGCTCCAACAACGACCCAACGAAATGCGAGATCTACATCGTTGAGGGAGAATCGGCAGGCGGCTGTTTCTCAGGAGACACAAAAGTGGCGCTGGCTGATGGTCGCAACCTCAGCTTTGAGGAACTAGTGGCAGAGCAAGCAGAAGGCAAGGAGCACTTTTGCTACACCATTCGAAAGGACGGCACCATCGGCCTGGAGCAGGTGAAGCATGCTCGTATCACTAAGACGAACACAGAAGTCATCCGCGTTGTTCTAGACAATGAAGAGGTGATCACCTGCACGCCAGACCATCGCTTTATGCTGCGCGATGGCAGCTATAAATCCGCAATTGATCTGACGCCAGAAGACTCGCTGATGCCACTTTATCGCAAGCTTTCCGATATCAGACAACCACGTATTACAATTAATGGCTACGAGATGGTTTGGAATCCTCGGTCAGACTCCTGGCTGTTTACCCACATTCTTGCTGATTGGTACAATCGATGGCATGATGTGTACGTCGAGTCCGACGGAGATCATTGCCATCATATCGATTTCAACAAATATAACAACAATCCAACCAACATCAGGCGCTTGCCTCGCGAGGAACATCTAGCGATTCACCGCAAGCATGTCGGCAAAACTCTTCATCGACCCGAAGTGATTGATAAATGCCGTGAGATTCGCCGGAGTTCAGAGTTCCGTGCGATGATGAGTAAGCGCATGCAAGAGCCTGAGACACGCGAGACGATGTCTGCCCAAGCGAGAGAGCAGTGGGCTGACGAAGAGTACAAGGCGTACATGGGACAAAAGTGGCGTGAATTCTATGCATCGAACGACGAGTATAGAACAAAAAACAAAATACAACTTGACCAAGCCCAGCGCCAATATTGGAGCAGCCCAGAAAATCGGACTCATCAGGCAGAGCGTATCCGAGCCTATTTCAAAAATAATCCGGATGCCCGTGAACAACAATCCCTTACTGCTAAAACACAGTGGGAGAATGAACAGCTTCGTGCTTGGCGCAGTGCAAAGACAAGTAAGCAGTGGACGCCAGAGTTCAGAGCAAAACGTGAGGCTGCCCTTCACAAGACATATTATCAAAAGTCTATAGCAGTTCTGCACAATTTTGTAGATGATACCAATGGCGTTGATATCGACAGATATAACGAACACAGGATTGCCGTTCGTGATAAATCATTGCTGCGTTTCGAAACGTTCTGCGAGCGATATTTTGATGGAGATTCGCATCGTGCATTAGAAGCCATTTCGAACTACAACCATCGTATCGTCTCAGTACAGCGTGTAGAAGAACGAAGGGATGTGTACGATATTGAAGTGCAACGCACGCATAACTTTGCGTTGGCCAGTGGTGTGTTCGTTCACAATAGTGCCAAGCAAGGCAGAAATCGCCATTTTCAGGCCATACTGCCTCTGCGCGGCAAAATCCTGAATGTGGAGAGGGCACGGCTGGACAAGATCCTCAAGAACGCCGAGATCCGAAACATGATCGTGGCCTTCGGTACAGGCATCGGAGATGACTTCGATATCGCTAAGGCCAGATACAACAAGATAGTGATCATGACGGATGCCGATGTGGACGGCTCGCACATTCGCACGTTACTTCTGACATTCATCTACCGCTACATGAAGCCGCTCATCGAGGCAGGCTTTGTCTTCATAGCGCAGCCCCCGCTTTATCAGGTCAAAAAAGGAAAGCAGGTCAACTATGCCTACTCAGATGATGAGCTCAACCGATTGGTCAAGTCTCTGGCAAAGCCCGCCATTCAGAGGTACAAGGGTCTTGGTGAGATGAACCCGGAACAACTCTGGGAGACGACCATGAACCCTGAAAAGAGGACCATGCTGAAGGTAACTCTGGAGGACGCTGTGGAGGCTGACCGGATCTTTAACATCCTCATGGGAGACCAGGTGGAGCCGAGGCGGCAGTTCATAGAGACACACGCCAAGTATGTAAAAAATCTGGATGTATGATTACGATAATTGAGGTGGCTTTTGACGGAAGTACAGGTTAACATCACTGAGGAGATGAAATCCTCTTACATCGATTACGCTATGAGTGTGATCGTTGGACGGGCTCTGCCTGATGTGCGAGACGGCCTCAAGCCCGTTCACCGGCGCATACTCTATGCCATGTATGAGCAGGGCATGACCCATGATCAGCCCTACAAGAAGTCGGCCCGTGTGGTGGGAGATGTCATGGGTAAGTACCACCCTCACGGGGATGCTGCAATCTACGAGACCATAGTGCGCCTGGCCCAGACATTCTCCATGCGCTATCCTCTGATCGATGGCCAGGGGAACTTCGGGTCCATCGATGGCGATCCGGCTGCAGCCATGCGTTACACCGAGGTTCGCCTCTCCAAGATCGCTGAGGAGATGCTGGCAGATATTGAAAAGAACACAGTGGACTTTGTGCCAAATTACGACGGATCGCTCAAAGAGCCCACAGTGCTGCCTGCAAAACTGCCAAACCTTCTCCTCAACGGCTCCACCGGCATAGCAGTGGGAATGGCAACTAATATTCCCCCACATAACCTAACCGAGCTATGCGGGGCCATCATCCATCTCATTGACAACCCCGAGGCCACGTTATCTGATCTGATGCGCTTTGTGCGGGGACCCGATTTTCCCACGGGGGCTTACATCCTGGGCCGGGCAGGCATCGAGGCCGCCTATCAGAGCGGTCGGGGCAGCATTCTCATGCAGGCCAAGTCTGAGATTGAAGAGGGAACGAGAAGCACCAGGATCGTTTTCACTGAACTGCCTTACCAGGTCAATAAGGCCAAGCTCATCGAGGACATGGCAGAGATGGTCAAAGGAGGCCGGCTGGAGGGAATATCAGATCTGCGGGATGAGTCGGATAAAGATGGCATCCGGCTGGTGGTGGAGGTCAAGAGCGGATTTAATGTTCATGTGGTCTTGAACCAACTGCATAAGCATACGGCTCTGCAGACGAGCTTTGGCATCAACAACATGGTCCTGATAGACGGCATGCCAAAAACAGTCTCCTTGAAGGAGACACTCGAGCAGTACATCTACTACCGCTCGATTGTGATAGAGAGACGCACGAGGTTCGAGCTTGACGCTGCAGAAAAGAGGGCCCACATTCTGGCGGGGCTACTCATCGCCATCAGGAACATCGATGAGGTAATAAGACTGATCAAGGCGGCAGCATCTCCCAACGAGGCCAAAGACGCTCTGATACATGCATTCACCTTAAGCGAGGAGCAGGCCAAAGCCATACTGGAGATGAGGCTGCAGAGGCTCACGGGCCTCGAACAGGAAAAGATTGCCACCGAAGCTGCAGAACTCGAAAAGCTCATCGCCAAGCTCAGACAGATCCTCTCAAGCAACCTTGAGATCCTGGCCATAATCAAAACTGAGCTGACCGAACTCATAAAGAATTATGGCGACTTGCGCCGCACTCAGATCATTGAGGCGGAGGGTGAGTTCAGACAGGAGGACCTCATTCAGGAAGAGGAGGTGGCTGTAACCATCACATCATCCGGGTACATCAAACGCCAGCCCCTCACAGCCTATCGCATGCAAAGACGCGGCGGAAGGGGGGTCATCGGAGCTGAGACCAAGAGCGAGGAGTTTGTTACCGATGTATTTACCGCCTCGACAAAGGATTATCTGCTCTTCTTTACCGACAAGGGCAAGGCCCACTGGCTGAAGGTCTACGAGGTTCCGTCTCTGGGCCGCGCGACAAGGGGCAAGTCGATAGTCAACCTGCTACAGTTGGAGCCGGACGAGAAGATAACCGGCGCCATTCCGGTAAAGAGCTTTGACTCAGGCTTCATTATCCTGGTAACCCGCAGCGGCAGCATAGTCAAGATGCCATTGCAGGCGTTTTCCAATCCCCGAAAGGGCGGCATCAAGGCCGTCAACCTCAAGGGAGACAGCCTGGTCTCAGCCAAGCTCACAGACGGAAGCCGGGAGCTGTTGGTGGCCACCAAGTTCGGCAAGGCCATACGCTTCAAAGAGGAGGACGTGCGTGCCTCCAACCGGGGGAGCATGGGCGTCAAGGCCATCAGCCTGAACACGGGCGACGAGCTGATCAGCATGGATGTGATCCGGTCCGGTTCCAGCTGGACTCTCCTGACCATAACCAATCAGGGATACGGCAAGAGGACGGAGCTTGAGGAGTATCCTCAGCAGAGGCGAGGCGGCAAGGGCGTTAAGAATATAGACGCAAGAAAGGGCTTTGTCTGCTGCACCACTACCGTATTCGAGGAGGATGAGTTGCTGGTCACAACCAAGGATGGTGTGGTGATCCGAATTCCGGCCAGCGAGATTCGGGTGCAGGGCAGGTCCACCCAGGGCGTGCGGATCATGAATGTCAAGCCAGGTGACGAGGTCGCGGCTGTGGCCAGAATCACCTGAGCACGCCTTTTTTCCTCAGCGTCGAGCTGTACCACACATTTATATCGTTGAATGACGAGTACGAGATGGGCAAAAGTCGAGCAATACAATATTTCCTCCTAAATGTTTCATCATCGACTTTGCCCGCCCTCCCATGTCAAGTTATGCAGGCTTGTCAGCGAAAAAATTCGATTTTTAGTCATCAAGCATTGCGGACGCGTGTATCCTCTGTAGCGTTCTCCGGGACATAGACCACCTGGCCGCTCTCCAATTGATAGGCTGTTCCCATCTTCGTTCCCTGACCCCCGGCGATCTTATCAGTCATATTGAGAACCTGTATGCTGCTCATGTCCTTGATAATAATCTGCATATTTGGGTCGCCGGGGTTTTTCACGATTGTCACATCAGCATCGGGATCAAGCAGCTCCGGAACGTTGTAGGAGACCACTATGGCCAAGAGCAGCGCCACAGCAAAGACCATAGCTGTATCAAAGAGATTTGCCACTCCGCTCATGGGATCATCATCATCTGAGTCATTTAAAAAGCCCAACCTACGTCGTCTCATCACACCCGCCCCGAATGAGGTCGATGGAATACTCGATATCGCTCAAGTCCTGCCTGTACCATCTTGTCCTGATCACCATTGCGGCGTAACAGATGCCGCCTACAACAAGCCCGATCACGGTAGTGGCGAAGGCAATCACAAGGTTATCAGCAAGATATTTGATGTCACCCTGAGACAGACCAATGAGTGCTGGGCCCATTGGAATGAGGGTGCCCATCAGCCCTAAAATAGGACCTGCTTTAACGCCAATTCGAAGCGGCTCAAGGGCTTTGGCCATGGAAAGCTCCGTGTCCTGCAAAATCTTCTCGATTTTTATGTGAAATAGATTCGTCTCCAGAGCCGAGCTAATTTGCAGCATTGCTTGAGTGATGATGCGGGTGCTCTTGTAACTCTGAAGGGCAGCAGAAGCATCTTTTGTCCTCCCGGCTCTGCTAAGCTCGCCTGCCTTGATGCCTATTTCCTCCAGATCGGCCAGAATTCTATGCCGGGAGGTGTATTCATTGATCATGGATCCAAACACGGCTAACGACCAGGCGAATAGCAGCAGAAGGCCAGCAATGACCGGATAGAGAAATGCTGTGGAAAAAATATAGAGCAGCTCTACGCTGACCTCGTAAAGGCTCAGAAGGAGACCCCCTGCCGTCTGCACAGAAATCCAATTGCAATGATTGAGACTATAATCAGATAGGATAATCCGACCGCTGCCAGTGTCTGGCTGCTATTGGAGATAAACGAGATCTTTTGAGATTCAATGTACGCAGGAATGAGAACGATGGAAAGTATGTAGAATATGCCAAGAAAGACCATGGCGTTTCCAAGGGATGACGGCGTGCCCTTGATCCTTCCCAAAGCTGCAGAAAAGGCTGAAATGGATGCGAAGAAGAGGAGCCCTACAAGCAGCCCGATCTTCCAGGGATTGATGTCAACCAATCCTGCCAGAAAGCTGCATGAGATAAAGCTGGCCGCCAGGCAGGCCGGGCAGGGCATGGATAAGGCCCAGAAGGTCTTTCTGGATATATCATGATGAAGGCCGTTCCAATTTCTAGCAGTTTTCACCCCTAAAGCGATCAATAGCAGGGCAACGACAAAGTGCAAAGCGACCCCAGCATTCAACGCCGCAACCTGAACGCTCTCTGGTATCTGCTCGATGATCGCGCCCATAAAAATGGAGATCATAAGATATCCAGACGCGATAGAGAGCACCTCACGACCTCTCAAGCTGGCCAGACCGCACCCCAAGCTGACCTTGAAGGCGAAGACTAAAATCCCGATCATCACGCCGGAGAGAGAAAGCCACGTCAGATCCAAAGTAGACCACCTTAAACTTAATTGGTCTTGAAGCAAATTAATTGGATTTAACACTTGCGCAAGCATCATGATGCAAAAGCAAATTTCATCGATGATAGAGATCAACGTCAACCATCTAAACAACAAAGCTTAAATAAAATCAATTTGACTTGTTCAAAACAAATTGAATTAATACAAGTTAATTTGAGGTAGAGAGGGATGAAACATTTAGCTTTGGCGTTATTTTGCATTTTTTTATTTGCATTCACAACCGCATCAGGAGCGGTAACTGTGCAGATAACGGTTTTTTGTAATGGAGGCGTAAGCTATGACAGCGCGGTATCAGTAACAGGCTCAAATCCCACTGCATGGGACGCCATCAAAGCCAGCGATGCAGGCTATACATATACAGACTATGGTGGCGGCTTTATTTTTATAAAGAACATTGCTGGATGTGGTGGAAGCTGGGGGCCTGCATTTTATGCAAATGGCGAAGAGTCCAGTTTGGGAGTAAGCGGATACTATATCAGTGATGGAGATCAGCTTCAGTTTATTGGGCCAAACAATGACGGCCCGACAGCAGGCATTCTCTACTTTGCAAAGGTTCCAGGCATTGTCGGCAAAAGTGAGAGCTTCAAAATCAAAGTAATGGAAAGGTCAGCATACTCCTATGGTGGCTACGACCGTCCTTCTTCAGGAGCTGAGGTCACCGTTGGCAATGAGACATATGAGACGGGCAGCAATGGGTACACCGAAGAGATCACATTGGATTATGACGCCTACTACTGCGTAGCGGCTGAGAAGGGCGGATATGTGGCCACGTACTACTTTTCGGATATTCCGTATATCCAATGCGGAGTTGGCGGACCATACATCTGCAGCGTTACAGTTGGTGGACGGAGAGGAACCATCAAATACGACGAAAGCTCATCGATTAGCGGTGACGGATTCAGCTCAATTCGATCAGTTTACGTAAATTCCGGCTTGCAACATCCGAGACGCTCGACAAAAGTATATCAAAAAGGGTCAGGAAACTATTCTGTTGAGAAAATTATAAAACAGAGGCAAAGTGGAATCGACCTCAGTGAGTCTTCTGAATTGAATTACAGTCCCTCTGAATTTGATGTCAATGGCCGGACTCTCAGCTACAGATCAAAATATGAGGACAGCATATACCAACAGAACTATCTAAAGGCCGCAGAATCCAGCGAAGTATTCCGTCAGTTAGATTTTCTTAACAAGGTTAGCCTGTACAACAACACCAGAGCAATCAATTTCACATCAATGGCAGATTTTCAGGGGACCGCTGAGCTATCATCTCGTACATTTGAGGAAGATGCCTTCATGAATTGGACGACAAAAGCTCAGCCTGTGGAAGAGATGTTTGAAGAATATACTGGCAGCTTCCAGATCTTTCAAAGAGGCCTTCTTCCCATGAACGAAAACGATGATGTAGATTGTGAAGAGGACTGCGAAATCGAATGCATGAAACATTGCGTGGAAGATCTGGGTTTCAGCGAAGACTATTGCCTGGGCAATTGCACAGACTATTGCGATGGTTATTGCATATCCGATGAAGAGGATTACGATCTGCTCCCGTGCTGTGACGGAGGATGGGCAAATATGACAAAAGCAGATAAAATCGGGCATTCTGCAGAGGGCATATTCAACTGCACCTCCTGCAGAAATGCTGCAACTCCACTATTGATAGGCAGCAAGCCAAAGGTTTAGAAAATGGTGACGACATGAAATATATCCGAGCAGTCCCAGCCCTGTTTATTGCCTTAGCAGCAGGAACAATTGATGGCACTTGCACAGAGTCTATTGCGGCAGCAATGGACTATCTCTTGTCCTGTCAGAATGAGGATGGAGGCTTTGGAGCCAATAAAGAATCAGATAGCGACATCAAAGATACATCTCTGGCAGTCATTGCTCTTGCTTCAACTGGCAAAAATCTGTCAGAATTTGCCATGAACAAGGGCGATCCTCTCACGTATCTGCTGGAAAGGCATGAAGAGCTTGACAATTTAAGCAATGTTGAAGCACAGATTGGACGATATGTGGTGGCCCTCGCTTCTGCTGGCCTGGATCCCAGAGACGCCAACGGCAAAAATTATGTGCAAACCTTGAAGAGCTTCATTCATTCGGATGGCGAAGTAGGCATGAAGAATTACATCTGGGATGATGCATGGGTCATAATGGCCCTCACTGCATGCAATGAGTCCCAATCAGATGAGGTGAACCGCGCTGTTGATCGCCTCAAGGCTCTGCAGACTACAAAGGGTGGTTGGTCCTGGAGTGGAGGATCGAACGGCGAGGACTCAGATACATCTGGCATAGTCTTGTGCGCGCTTCTGGACAGAGGTGAGGAGAACGACTCAGATGTTGTTAAAAAAGGCCTTCAGTATCTTTCATCTGAACAGAACAACGACGGGGGATTTTCATCCCTCGGATCCAATGCGGCAACTGATGGCTGGGCGATAATGGCCATAAGAGCTGCCGGCCAAAATCCTGCAGAATGGACAATTGGATCGAATGATCCGATCGGACATCTCTTGAGCCTGCAAAAAGAAGACGGGTCCGTCTGGTGGAAGAACGATAGCGAGGGAATGTCATTTGAATGGACTGCGAATATGATCTTAGCCCTGTCTGGAGGACGCATGCCTCCAGCAATTTTTTGAATTTACTGAATTCAAGAAGGAAAAGCTTAAATCAAATGATATTTTCTTTGATCAAATAGAGTTGATTTAAATGCGAATAAAAGCGCTTACCATATTTCTGTCAGCAATTATGATATTATGCTTGCGTCCGTTCCCGGCAAACGGACTCGATTTTACTTTAGAGATCTACGGCAATGCAAATCAAGACGACACAATCGATCAGCAAGACATAGACTGCATTGAAGGAATAATCAATGGCACTGTCGAGAACAATGAACTGGCCGATTCTAATTATGACGGCAAAATCAACCAGATGGACATCACTCAGATCAAGAACATCATGAATGGAGAAGAATCGAATCTTGTCATAAAGGATACGGCAAACCGAACTGTTTCCATCAAGATGCCTGTGGAAAAGGTCATCGTCCCCAGTGGTCTTACCGCTGAGGCCTTTAAGGTATTAAAAGCTACAGACAGGATCGCAGGAGTATCCAATGCAATTCATGAGAAGACCTACTTCTTCCCTGAGCTTTCTGACAGGCCTTCTGTTGGCGATTGGAAGATTGAAGACTATGAGGCAGCCATATCCTTAGACCCGGACCTGGTCATCAGCTACGAAAAGTGGCCACCTATCTCAGAAGCCGAGAAGAAATTTGCTCACATGGAGATTCCAGTCATTGTACTTGAGTTCACAGACCCTGCTATGGTTGCCGAAGAGCTGGCCAAGCTGAGCTACATTCTGAGCACCAATGGTGAAGAAGATCGATATCTTCAGTGGCGGTCCGGCTATGAGAGACAGATCCTTGATTTTGTGGCAAATCTCGGCCCGGATGAGATTCCAAGTGTCTTTCTAGAGACCAGCTTCAAAGGACTAAACGATCTCGGAACATACGGAGAAGGAGCAAAGGGAAGCAAGGTGCTTGAGATGACCGGCGGCAGCAATATCGCAGGCAATTTTACAGAAGCCTATCCGCACGTGGACAGCGAATGGGTCCTTACAGAGAATCCTGATGTCGTAATCAAGTATGCCTACAGCTCAGAGATCGAATGGGGATGGAATAGCACCGAGACGCCAGAGGCATCTATTGAAGAGATCTATAATCGCAATGCATGGGAGAGCATAAATGCAGTCAAGAACAAACGGATATATCTTGTCAGCAACGAGCTGATGACGGGGCTTGACAGCGTGATCGGATACCTCTATTGGGTCAAGCTGCTTCATCAGGAATTCCCTGTGAATCCGTCAGAGGCCTACGAAGAGTATGTGACAGAGTTTCTGGGAATGGAATACCCCGATTTGATATTCGTTTACCCGGAACAATGATCATCGATATATCATTCGTAGGAGGTTTCCTTGAAAATTATTTTTGGCATAATGATCATCATTGCATCTGCATTTATTGGCACAATTGATGCTTCAGACTGGTCGCAGTTTCAAAATGACGCTCAACACTCAGGGATCAGCAAAGACAGTGTTCCCGAACATCCGTCCATCATCTGGTCTGCCGATGTTGAGAGGATAGATGCTACGCCAATAGTCACCGGAAAGACGGTTTATGTCCTGGCTGGAAACGGCACCCTCTATGCCTTTGATCTTCAGAAGGGAGTTTTATTATGGCGCTCACAGATGAATGGATGGGTCTTTCAGACGGCCACCCCGGCCAGCAGCAACGACCTGGTCTTCGCCACTACAGACTCAGGAATCCTATCAGCATTCTGCTCATCGACGGGTGAAGAGCTTTGGAGCCGGAGCCTGACAGACAATAGGTTTGAATCCCCCATCACATATCTCGATGGCCGAATATATCTAGGAGAAGGAAGCGCCTATGGTGCTGGGAAGAAGAGATACCTCTGCTTCTTTGAGAATGGAACTGAGTGCTGGAACCATTCGGACATGACACGAGGCTACCAGTGGTGCGGATCCTGCGCTGCCGGCGACTATCTGATATTCGGTCAAAATAACGGACGACTCAAATGCGTTAACCGGTTCACCGGTGCCCTGTCTGATGAAATGGATCTCAACGACAGCTCAAGGATCAGCTTCTTCAGGGCCAAACCGGGCAGAATCCGCTCATCAGTCAATTTTCATGAAGGCAGCATCTACACCACATCGGAGTTGGATGCTCAGCAGGGCTATGCCTGGAAGATAGGATTTGATGCGAATACTGGTCGCTTCCTGGACCTGGGCTGGAGCAGTGCAGTAGGTTTTTCCACATCCACCCCAGCAGTGGTCGGCGACAGAGTCTACCTGGGCGTGGGTGAGCATGGGCACTCCGGCTCCCTGGTATGCCTGGACGAAAACAACGGCCAGCAGATCTGGTCATATCCAGTGCCTTCCGGCGTGAAGTCCTCTCCGGCCATATCAATCGCATCAGCAGAGCCCAGGATTGTCTTTTCAGTGTCTCAGGTTAACGGCTCACTCTACTGCCTCAAGGACAGAGGAGACGAAGCCGAGCTACTGTGGATGTGCAACCCACCTGACGACGGCTATATCCTGGGCGGAGCTGCCATCTCCAACGGACGGATCTACTTTGGAACTGAGGGCGACCAGCATTATGGAAAGCTGTACTGTCTGGGCGAAGGAACCGATGAAGGATCCTGGCCCCAGTTTCATAATAACCCTGAGCACACTGGATCGGCAGCCTCTCGCGCACCTCGCACCAATCAAATCGCCTGGGTTAGCGAGATGATTGGGGCCCAGCCAGGCTCCTCGCCCTCCGTGGCCGAAGGACGGGTCTATGTAAATTGCATTAACAACCTTACCGCTCTTGATCAGAACACGGGAAAATCACTCTGGAGCCATCCGATCAATTCCGCAGGAGACTATGCTTTCGGCTCTTCACCCGTTTACGACAGTCATTTTGTCCTCTTCAGCTCAGACAAAACCTATTGCCTCAACGCCTCTGACGGTCGAGAGCTGTGGAGCTTTGCGCCACCCGGCAGCAGGCCGGCAGTAGACGGCAGCCCGGCAGCGGCTGAAGGACGGGTATTGGTCAGCGACTGGGACGGCCATCACTATTACTGCCTGGATGAAGAGACCGGCCTGGAGGTGTGGAACACCACAGTCGATGGCAACGCCCAATCCACACCGGCCATTTTCCGCAATAAAGTGGTCCTGGCCAGTTGGGACTGGGGTCAAGGTGGAACGGTATATTGCCTGCACCTGGAGAACGGAACTGAGATATGGAGACGTGACACTGAAAACTCACCCTGCGGCTCAGCAGCCCTGTTCGAGGACCGGGTCTTCTTCGCCACCTATAATTTCCAGGGAACGGGCGACCTTCTTGCCCTCAGCCTGGAAAATGGCACAATTCTCTGGAAGGCAGAGGTCAGCCCCACAGACAGCACACCTGCGGTAGCCAATGGCCGGGTATTCTTATGCGGCGGCTGCGAGGGCTTTTCAGATCTGCAAACATACTGCTTTGATGCCCAGACTGGAGACCTTATCTGGAAGACGCCGGCTGAGGAGAGGATCGGAGACTGGAGGTGCTCTCCTGCCTATGCTGATGGCATGCTCTATGCCGGCAGTCCGGACTATGTCGAGTACGGCAGAGTCAATGCCCTGTATGCCGACAGCGGCAAGACTGCCTGGAGATATGATCTGGGTGGCTCCTCGCCTGCCATAGCAGGAGGAATGCTGTTTACCATTGGCAGGGGTCGAGTGTATGCTTTTTCAGGCTAATACTATTAGGAGGTTTAGCATAAAATGAATTCGGCAAAATCAGTTATTGCCTGGCTGGCAATGGCAATCGTAGCTGCTGCAGCTATCATTATAGCGTCCGGCAGCACAGATGAAGGAGGTGACTGGCCACAGTTCCATCTGAACTCAGAGCATCAGGGAGCTTGTCTGTCCTCTGCACCCCATGACAACCGGACCGCATGGGAAAGCGAGAGCATCGGTGCCCAGGATGGATCTTCGGTATCGGTTGCAGGCGGATGCGTTTATGTCAACTGCATCGACCGACTGGTCTGTCTTGACCGATCGTCAGGAAGGACGCTTTGGAATGTCACTCTATCTCCCACAGCCGATGTCTGCAATGTTTGGGGATTTTCACCCGCTTACCATAACGGCCTGCTCTTTTTGACAGGCTCCAATGTCGTCTGCCTCAATGCCACAAACGGCCTAGAGCAATGGAGCTTTTCCTTCCCAACGAAAAGAGGCTCGGTAGACGGAGGAACGGCTGTGGTTGACGGCCAGGTGATCGTTGGCGACTGGGACGGCCACCACTACTACTGCCTGAACGAATCTACAGGAGAAGAGACCTGGAACTTCACAGTTGAAGGCAACGCTCAGTCCACACCCGCCATTTCCGATGGTCTGGTGGTCCTGGCTGGCTGGGAGTGGGGCCTTGGTGGAAGGATCTACTGCCTGGACCTGGAAAATGGAACTGAGATATGGAATCAAAGCACCAGCAACTCTCCATGCGGCTCAGCGGCCCTCTTCAAAGACCGGGCATTTCTCACCACCTATAACTTCGAAGGAGACGGCGATATCCTGGCAGTATCTCTTCACAACGGCAGCCTGCTCTGGCAAAAGAGCATATCTCGTAGCGATAGCACACCTGCACTGGCTGATGGACGTCTCTACGTCTGCGGCGGAGCCGATGGCTTCAGCGACAAGGCCACATACTGCTTCGACGCCGAAAACGGAGATCTCATCTGGAAGACAGAGCCACAGGACGAGATCGGCGAGTGGAGATGCTCTCCAGCCTATGCCGACGGGCTGGTCTTCGTGGGACAGACGAAAAACATGAATTACACTGCCCTATGCGCTCTTGATGCTGCCACCGGCAAGATGGTCTGGAGATATCCTGAAGGCGGCTCAGCCCCAGCAGTAGCCGACGGCCTGATCTACAGCATCGGAAACGGCAAAGTATATGCTTTTGGCGAAGAGGGAGGCAGCTCTTGATGGCTCAGGATTTTAAAGGCTACAGGGCCCTCCTCCCGGCCCTTTTTATCATCATCCTCTGCAGTCAGGCTCAAGCCGACTTCGTCACATTCCAGGCAGACAACCAGCGGTCCGGCAACGTCAGCGGCCCAGGTCCAAAAGAGGCAAACCTTCTCTGGAGCGCTAGCCTGACAGGTCACGGTTATGTTGGAGCAGCCACAGTCGTCTCTGGCGATAGGATATTCGTCTCCAACTGGCCTGACATGACATTCAAGGGGGATATGGGTCTAGTCTGCCTGAACAGCTCAGACGGCACCCGGCTATGGATCAATGCTCTTGGCGGCAAAGGCGCAGCGTCAACTCCGGCATTGGAGGGCGACCGAATATTTATGGGATCATACACAGGAGACATCTACTGCATAGACATCAGGACAGGAGAGACCTTGTGGAGCCAACGAATAGAGCCTGAGCCCCAGTGGTGGGGTGTGGCCTCATCGCCACTCGTTCAGGATGATGTGGTTTACGTCATGAGCTTCTCAGACGGAAACCTGCATGCTCTGAGCCTGGAAGGCAAAGAGCTGTGGAATCTGTCCACAGGCCAGGTGAGCCCATATTTGTCTGCTGCCGCATCCGAAAACAAACTCTACATGCCAGGTGGCGACCCTGCCATATATTGCCTTGATGCGGCATCAGGAAAGCTCTTGTGGAAGCAGGTGACCTCAGCCCAGATCACAGCTACGCCCACGCTCGCAGAAGATATGGTCTACCTGGTCACTGCAGATGCCCTCCTGGCTCTGGACAACGAGACCGGCGAGCAGCTCTGGAGAGCAGAGATCAATGGAACCATCTCCTCCCCGGCAGTCTCCTTCGGACGGGTCTTTTTGGGGTCCGATGACAGCCCTGCAGGACACATGAACTGCTTTGACGCGAAAGACGGCTCTCTTTTATGGAGGACGGAAGTAAATGGCCCTGTCAAGTCCTCTCCTCTCGTCATAGACGGGCTGGTCTATTTCGGCACTAGCTGTGAAGATGGCATTGTCTGCGCTCTGGATGCCTCAAACGGTTCAGTCAGGTGGTCGTATCCAGTAAATGCCTTCATCATGTCCTCGGCGTCTGCATCAGACGGAACTCTCTACATGGGGTCTGACGACGGCAGGCTGTACGCATTCGGTTCAAGTCCCAGGGACCTTCTCTGGAAGGGAGAGGTCCTGCTGGATGATACAGGAGTCAATATCACAGCAGACAGTGGCAAAAGCTATCAGATTAAAGGAATCTGTGCCCTGTCAGCTCTGGTCAATGCCGCAAAGGAGAGCGGCCAGAACTTGGAGATTAACGACTCACTCTACGACCTCTTCGGCCTGCAGATAAAATCGATAGGCGATATTCACGCCGATGGTGAGAATTCCTGGCGGTTCTGGATAAACTATCCTGACGAAGCAGTCCCCACATCTGGGCCTGATCTCATCGACCTGAACGATGGTGATCGAGCGATATTCTATTTTGGAGACAGGCGGTCAAAGCCAGAGGACTCGCCCCGCCTGGAGATCACAGCTCAGGTCATCCAGAGGAGGCCTGAAGCTCTTTTTTTAACAGTCGGCGGCCATTCCCAGATTAAGCAGGCATCCAATGGATCCGTTTTAAATGTTACTATTCTCTCACCAGAAAATGCTACAAACTTCTCCTCATACGATCTGATATTTATAGAGATGATTGATGATGAGGCTGCTTCCAGCCTGACTATTCCACTTCAGAAGGTCCGGGAGAAAGATGTGCCGATAATAGTGATAAACTCCGGAGTATATGAGAATCTGGCAAATGTCAACCTCACAGATCATCCTTTCATCCAGCAATACTGGGACTATGGCCAAGTCGAGAACATGAGACGCTTGTTCACCTATCTCGCTGCAAATTTCTGCGGCCTCTCCCTTCGCGTGCTGGATCCCCTGCCGACTCCAACGGAATATATCTATCACCCGGATGCCCCGGACATATTTGAAAATATTACAGATTATCTGAGCTGGTATGCCGGCAAAGACGGATACAAATTCAATTCATCCGCTCCAACGATTGGCGTGCTCAGCTACTATCAGGATCTGGATCAGCCGGACAGATCGACGCTGATCCGCGCAATAGAGGATAATGGCGCCAATGCAATTGACCTGGGCATATCCAGCAGCTCATCTCTCCGAAGATTTTTTGCTTTTAATAATACCACTATTATAGATGCTGCAGTTCTCACCAAATCCTTTCGACTCAACTACGGCGATCCCGATCAGGGAATAGCCGATCTTCAAAAGCTCAATGTGCCTGTGCTGAGAGGACTGAGGCTCTACTATCAGACCGCCGAGGAATGGTCGAACAGTACAGGTATCGAGCCTACTGAGATCTATTTCCAGATAGCTCTGCCTGAGATGGACGGAGCGATTGAGCCTATTGTCATCTCAGCCAGAAACGAATCAGGATATCAGTCCATAAGAAGCCAGATTGAATGGCTCGCAGACCGTGCGGTGGCCTGGGCCGATTTGGGCAGGATCAACAACTCGGCCAAGAAGGTTGCCCTGATCTACTACAATCACGGAGGCGGGAAGGATAACATTGAGGGCTGCTACATCAATGTGCCCAGAAGCCTGCAAAACATTCTCGATGGGTTATTGGAGGACGGATACAGCGTGAATGGAACGGTTCCTGAGGAGAAGGCTCTGGTCGATCTTCTGGTTCATCAGGGTACCAACGTGGGATCCTGGGCTCCGGGAGAGCTGGATGCTATGGTCAGGGCCGGCAACGCCACTCTTCTGCCTGCCGGGATATACGAGGAATGGTTCCACGAACTGCCTCAAGACAAGCAGGAGGAGGTAACGACCATGTGGGGCCCTCCCCCCGGAGAGATCATGGTCTATGCAAACCAGTCGGGCAAGTACATGGTAATTCCCAAGCTGTCTTTCGGAAACGTCATCCTTCTGCCGCAGCCAAGCAGAGGATGGCTTGAGAACAATACTGTTCTCTATCACTCCAAAGACATACCGCCACATCATCAGTATATCGCGTTTTATCTATGGCTCAAGAATGGATTTGGAGCGGACGCGATCGTTCATCTGGGAAAACACGGCACAGAGGAATGGATGCCAGGAAAGGAGTGCGGAATATCCATAGTTGACTCGTGGCCTGCTTTGCTCATACAGGATATTCCTGTGGTCTATCCTTACATCGTTGACAACATCGCTGAAGGGGCCCAGGCCAAACGCAGGGGAGATGCTGTGATGATCACCCATCTTACGCCACCAATCGTGGCCTCCGGGTTGTACGGCAACCTCACCAACCTAGAAGAGACGGTTTTTCAGTACAAGAACGTTGAGAACGCTAGCGTTAAGGAGGGCTACAAGCTGCAGATCATCAACATCAGCCGTGAGATGCACCTTGACGAAGATCTGAACGTGGATGCGGCCAACATATCTTACAACGAATCAGCCTTCAATCTTTTTGCTGACGATCTTGAGAGGTATCTCTATGAGCTGAAGAGCCAGTTCATGCCCTACGGCTTGCACGTCTTCGGGCAGCCACCTGTCGGTGAGCCTCAAATGGGCCTGATCCGATCGATGTTGGGCGACGGCCTGCTGCAGGAGGTTGCAGCACTCATATCTTATTATGATTATCCAAATCCGGCCCGGCTGGATATGGAGAGACTGCTCAATAACAGTACCACAGATCTTCTGGCAGAGGTGATGGAAAACGGGACATCCCCGGAGGACGCCCAGATGCAGATCCTTGGGAACGCCTCTGAAAACCTGACGGCTCTGCTCAACCTCTCCCTGCATTATGCCGATGATATCGCCGGATGCTCGGCGGAGGTGCCTGGCTTCACTGGCGCTCTGGAGTCAAATTATACTCAGCCGTCGCCTGCAGACGATCCCATTCGCGATCCGACAGTCCTTCCTACAGGCAGAAACTTCCGATCTGTGGACCCCCGTCGCGTTCCCACAGAAGCCGCCTGGCAGGTGGGAAATGATCTGGCAGAAAAGCTAGTCGATTGCTACCGGACGGAGCACAACGGATCCTACCCGAAAAAGATGGCCATAGTCCTTTGGGCCTGGGCCATGACGGACCACGGTGTAGTCGAGTCCGAGATCCTGAGCCTGGTGGGAGCGAGACCCGTCTACGATGCTTACGGAGGCGTCACTGACGTGCAGCTCATCCCACTCTCAGAGCTTGGTCGGCCCAGAATCGATGTGGTTGTAGTGCCGTCCGGCCTGCACAGGGACCTGTTTCCTGAGAAGCTACAGCTTTTAGACAGGGCCATCCGTCTGGCCGCGAATGATACCGGCACAGAGTACCCCAACTACATTAAAGAAAACTCAGAAGAGCTCTTTGCAGATCTGATGAAAACCGGAAACGTGAGCAAAGAAGAAGCTCGCATTCTCTCGGCCTCTCGGATATTCCTGGAGGAAGCAGGAACCTACGGCCCGAACCTTGACGGCCCGATTTCAGCCAGCAATACATGGGAGAACGACACAAAGCTAGGCAACCTGTTCATAAAGAGGATGTCTTACATCTACGGTGACGGCATCTGGAGCAGCAAATTGGAGGACGGAAGGGATCTGTCGAGCATTCAGACGGATCTGTTGAAGGAGAACCTGGCCGAGGTAGAGGCTGTGGCGCAGCACACCAACTCCAACCTCTATGGACTCATAGACAACGATGATGTCTATCAGTATCTTGGAGGCATAGGCCTTGCTGTGAGGACTTTAACCGGAAAGACACCAGACATGTATGTCACAGATGGCATAGACCCGGATGAAAGCCGCGTATCCTCTTTGCATGAAGCTTTCTCCAAGGAGCTGCGCAGCCGCTACTACAATCCCCAGTGGATGAAAGGGATGATGGAACAGGGATACTCCGGTGCCAGAGAGATGGATAAATTCGCTGAGAATCTCTGGGGATGGGAGACGACTCTCCCTGACCTGGTGAGTGAGAACACCTGGTCGGAGGTACAGGAGATCTATGTTCAGGACAAGTACCAAATGGACCTCGATAAGTTCTTCGATGAGAACAACCCCTGGGCATCCCAGGCACTCTCCGGACGGCTGATCGAGACGGCCAGAAAAGATCGATGGCATCCCACCGACCAGGTTAAACAGGAGCTTGTAGAACGCTATGAGCAATCTGTTCAGGATTACGGCGTCACCTGTTGCCATCACACCTGCGGAAACCTGGCTCTCCAGGAGTACATGCAAGGAGTGCTTCCCACATCAGAGGCAGATTCGTCAGGTGGTTCCGGTATAGCATCTGCCAGCAGGTCCAAGGGAGCCTCGTCGCATCACAAGCCCAAAGAAAGCAACCAGACTCAATCGGGCGGAGTTGGACACGAATCTGCCTCCAGTCCGAATCCATCCGATTCTGCTGCAGGAGAAGTCAATGGCTATGTGATGCAAGCTGTGGACACAGAGAGCACGCCCTCCGGATCATCCGCGGCACCGCTGCTCGGAATAGGCCTGGTGCTGGCAGTGCTTTCTGTCATTTGGATGGGATTTAGGAGGAGCGAATGATTGCCGGACCTCTGTTTTGGGTGGAAAAACGTCCTCACCGTGCGAAACAAAATCCGCCTCTTCGCTATTTCTTATGGCTAACCTAAGGTTACCGTAGCTTCTGAGTTCTTGGTTAGTCGCTCTGTGCGTACTCTGTGCACTCTGTGTCTCTGTGGTGGAAACGTTGTCGTCCACTGGTTTATAACCTATGGATAACGGACTGCCACCACAGAGCCACAGAGCACACGGAGGACTCACAGAGGTTACCCACACAAGACAGCGAGGAACCCCTATAGATAACCGGAGGTTACCCCCTTAATTTGACGCCAGCTTCCTGACGAGCGGCATGATTGCCGGCTTATTGCCCTCGGCGGGTTTTTCCGAGACCCCCATCTCCAGGCCGAGAGAGCCCATCATCTCCTGGTTGAACCTGTCTGCGATCTCATCGAAGATCCGCTTGTAAGCCGGACAATGCGGATCGACGCCCATGATCACACCGTTTGTGGGAGCTATGGCATTGTAGGGACAGCCGCCCCGGCAGTAGCGGATGTGCTTGCAGCCTTTGCATTCTTTATCCACAAACTCCTTGAAGGCGCGCATGCGCACACCAGCCGCCGATTCGGCTAGATCATTCTGGCTGGGATGATCCCGGACGTTGCCCATGACATACTCAGGCATTCCCACGAAACGATAGCATGGATAGATGCTGCCATCCGGGCCAACTGCAAAGGTGTTCTCCATGCAGTCAACGAATGTGCAGACAGTCCCCCTGCCGGTGAAGACGCATCGAGCATAGTCGTTAATGTTTCGGACCTCGATCTTTTCCATGTTCTCAAGGTACCTGTCCAGCAGATAGACCAAAAGCTCGCCATACTTCTCGGGAAGAAGAGCCCACCTCTCAGGCTCGTCGCTTCGCAGAGACGGTAAAGCCGGGTGAAGCTTGAGTGTGAGATGGTTGTCCATAAAGAATTTGAATATATCTTCCTTGAACTGAACTGAATGAGAGGTAAAGGTGCAAATGAACTGAACCTGCAGGCCGTGTTCAAGAGCCAGCTTGTATCCATTCATGGTCTTCTCGAAGTAGCCCTCCGACCTCTGCATGTCGTTCAGCTCCTGAGGGCCGTCAAGGCTCGATCCGAGTGGAATGTTGTACTGGGCGAGAACATCGGCCAGCTCAGGCGTCAGCTTCCAGAGGTTTGTCTGAAGGGCGAAGTTAGGCTCGATATGGGCTAGATCGCCGGAAAGCATCGGCAGAGCCTGGCGGTAGAAGTCTGCCCCGGCCAGGAGAGGCTCACCCCCATGAAATGTGAATGTGACAGGATCGTTCCTGAAGTCCTTGAGCCAGGAGACGATCTCCTTTACGGTATCTATGCTCATGACTGGAGAGCCAACCTCTGAACTCCAGCAGTAAGCGCATTTGGATGGACAGCCCAATGTGGGTATGATCATGACGTGAAAAGGCCTCTTCTGTCTCATCTTCGGTCTCGTATTTTGTCTCATAATTTTCGCCCTTCCTATTAGTACAAAAGTTCTATCCTCGGGTTATCCTATCCGAACCGACATGGGCACGCCGCATTGCCGGCAACTCCCTCCACATGGCCATCTGCTCGCCCCGGATGACCATAGCGCCATCGATTCCAGGTCGATCGATTGCCGAGAAGCACTCGGCAAGCGGCCCCGCAGCCGTCACGGCATTTCCAAGAGCCGTGGCAGCAGCGTCCGCCAGTGCCACGTCCTGGGACACCACTACGGCTGCATCCGCCCAGCCAAAGGAGATGGAAGGCCCTACAGTTCCAGAGCTGGTGCATATGCCCAGAGGCTTTTTCCGGGAATCGAGCAAAAAGGCCAGATCCTTAATGGGCGAGCTTCCAGCGTAAATTCCCACAGTCATTGGCTGATCGTTTAGGATGCAGATGTCTCCGCCGTTGTCAACCACTGCGTATGTTGCGCCCTCCCTTATCATGGCATCTACTGCAGACCCGGCGATGGCTCCAGCAACCGCTGCCATTGGCCCGATTCCAAAGACCGCGCCTGCCGCTATCATCTTCCGGACGATTAGAGGTGCTCCCTCTTCCAGGAGAGAATAGGGCTCGAGAGTTATCTGAAAGAATGGATCAGTTCGAATAAAATTTTCGAGAACTGCACGCTCATTTCTGATGGAATTTTTGGCGGCATCAATCTGACCAGATTCGCGGGCAAAGATTGTGACAATTGTCTCTTTGAGCTGGAAGTGCTCCCGCAAAATTTCAGGCATCTTTGACATGGCTGCACCCAGATGTCACCGCAGCTGCGCTCCCGAAAGCCCGGCTTTCGCTATGGTCTCTTCCCGTCCACGCAGTCGCACAATCAGCTCCTTTTCGTAGCTGACTGCCAAGAGCTCAGTCGTCTCGTAGAGCCGGGACAATTCAGACAGGCCCTCACTGGTGTAAGGCAGGCTGATCTCGTACTCCTTGAGCGGCTGCAAGCGCTGGGATAAGCACTCCTCAAGCACTCCCAGACCCTGGCCTGTGACTGCTGACGCCAAGACCGGATAGGGAGCCAGGTCCTTGATGCTCTCGGCCTTAAGAGAGGCTTCGTCCTCATCCAGCCGGTCCGCCTTGTTGAGAATGGTTACAATTGGAGCCGTGACCTCACAGTCCCATAGAGCCTTGTGAGATGCTATCAGCTTGCGGCGCAGTAGATCGATGGGATCGCTGATGTCTGCCACGAGAAGCACTAAGTCGGCCTCAGATATCTCGGACAGGGTAGAGCGAAAGGCCTTGATGAGAAAGTGGGGCAGATCGTCGATGAATCCTACCGTATCGGTGAGCAGAACCTTTCTGCCAAAAACCTCCAGAGCCCTGGTTGTGGGTGAGAGGGTAGTAAACGGCTGGTCCTTGGCCACCACCTCAGATCCCGTAAGGGAGTTCATAAGAGTGGACTTGCCGGCGTTGGTATAGCCGGCGAGAGCCACCAGATCAAAGCCCTGCTCTCGCCACTTCTGCCGTCTGTCCTCACCCATGCTCTGGACACACTCAAGCTCCGACCGGATCTTGGCCATCCGTCCCCGGATGTCGTGATACATGGACTGCTCATATGCGCCAGCGCCACGAAATCCCGGCTGCTCGCCTCTCTTCTTCAGGGCGAGGGCGTTTTTCACCTGTGGCGCATCATAGCTGAGTCTGGCCAGCTCTACCTGCAGCTTTGCCTCGCGGGTGGAGGCACGAGATGAGAATATCTCCAAAATGAGGTTGAACCTATCCAGCACCTGAGCTGAATACTGAGAACGGATATTGTATACCTGATTGGGGCTGAGTGCATTATAAAAAATCAGCTTATGGGGATGATAGCTCAGTGCCTCTTCGATCTTTCCTCTACCCATCTGGAAACGTTGGTCTCTGCCCCTGCGCTGGAGGATCTCAGCCATTACCTTATACCCGGCTGCTGCCGCCAGACCCCTCAATTCGTTGATCCTGTAGGGGTCCGGGGATTTGCTCGGGTTTTCCCTTATCAGCAGGACAGCGGTCTTTTCTTCATCCATCGTGATTATCTCTTCTCTCGCGATCCATGATAAGCCTTCGTCCTGCCACCGAGATATGATGAGCCATTTCTATCGCAGTCCTTTCCGCAATTGTCTCAGGATACTTGAAGTCCCTGCCCAAAATGCTTTTCACCCTCCAGGTCTCCAGGTTATAAAAGTCCCCAGATTCTGCGACTATCGTTCCGGGAAGGCACATGCACGCAGCACTTATAAAATCGGCTACAATATTGATATCTAACGCTTCGGCCTCGCGAGGCATCAGTCTCACGCAGTAAATCTTCTCGATAAAATTGGGTGATATGCGGGCAGAGACGACAGCACATATCATTTTGTATCTGCCCTCGACCTCATGCCGACCCGAAATATCGATTGCCACTATGTCTATCTATTCAGCCCCTTTGAGTCGATTTCATCGAATGATAGCGTGCTTCTCAACCACATCAGATGCCTCTTCCAGGGACAAGCCAGCACCCATTGCGATCTCAATAGCGCGCTCACTTCTGATGAGGTCGCGCGGCGCATGGCTGTCTGTATCCACAACCATCTTGGCACCTGCGAGCTTTGCCATCTTCACCACATGGCCATTGGTGATATTGTGCCCGGAACGCGATGTGATCTCAAGGCAGACGTTATTCTCGCAAGCGAGTTCTGCCTCATCCAGTGTGATGAAACCGGGATGGGCCAGGATGTCCACCCTCGCCTCAATAGCCGCCCGGTTTGTGCCGGGACAGACCGGCTCAACCGGTGTCTCGCCGTGTACGACCACGATTTCAGCACCGAGCTTTCGAGCGAACTCGGCCAGCGGCCCGATCTTGGCAGGCGGAACATGGGTCAGCTCGGCTCCCACAAGCACCTGCATATCCAGCACTCCTTTCAGGTACCTGATCCGTGATAGGCAAGACAGGATGTGCTCGATATTGGTATAATCCACATGATCGGTTATGCCTATGGCTGTGTATCCCAAGACCTCGGCCCGGCGCACGAGCTCAGAAGGAATCAGCTCGCCATCGCTGAAAGTTGTATGGGTGTGCAGGTCAATCATGCGTCTTCTTTAAGTCCAGGCTATGTTATTAAGCATTGCTTTTTCTTGCAAGGCGCTTTTGCCATCGGGAGACAAACTCAAGTTGAATGATAATGCACTCTGTCCCGATGCGATCATCGGGGCACTCGCTTAAAAATAAAACATATGATCAGACTGATCCAGGCAATCAGCGTTCCTGCAGTGTCTCGTACTCCTTGACGATCTCTCTTCCCACGACAACCTCATCAATGCTGTGTATAGCAGCGCCGAAGTTCTTGATCACGTCTTCTACACCACCGTAATCGATATTTTCTCCCTGGATGGTCGCCTTGACCGATTCCGTCTGCTGGTCCACCTCATCCAGGCTCAGGTTGACTCCCGTAACCCCGCTCACCTTGGCGAGAGCTGTGGCCAGATCCAAGATCGTAGGCAAATGCGGCTTTAAAACATCCAGAACCAAACGTCTAACCATCGTATTCATGTGACCATATCTCTGGTGCATTTCTCGATCATTTGGCTTTAAACGTCATTGTCTTTAATCAACTTATCCATCCGTTGATCAGGCATCTTGATGCTCAGAAAAAACCGTTCGCTCACCGGCCCTTCTTCTTATATTTCGACTTCATGGACATGGCGATCTTCTTTAATGCGACAGACTTCGAGCCGTTCCTGGAGATAAGTATTCTTCCTGAAGCATCTTCCTGGTGCCAGGTCTTCGGATGCTTCTTCTCCCTTTCGATCTCCGGCTTGAAGCCAGATTTGAGTGCAGCAGTGATCAGCATGTCCAGATTGGGATCGTTGACGGCATCCTGAATACTGACCATCCTGCCGTCCTTTCGAGAGATGGCGGCGTCAAAATATATTGGCCATATGACAAGCTTATCCTTTTCAGGCATGGATCCTTGGTTGTAGCTCTACATATTTATCTTGATGGGAGGGGAGAGGGGCGAAAGACCCCGGACTTCAGGCCGGGGAGGAAGTCACAGCATCTTTGTCTGAGGCACGCAAGTCTTTTAGCTATGGTGAGCCATAATTATGTACCAGTAGAATCGTGGTGTTCGAATAATGAGCGAAGAGACTTATCCCGTTGCCAACGTCGGTGGAAAGGAGATCCCATATGATCCTGAGCAGCTGCGACGGATTCAGGAGCATCCGTGCTTCAGCGAGAAGGCCTGTCATTCATTTGGCAGAATGCACCTGGCTGTGGCACCCAAATGCAACATCCAGTGCAAATACTGCGTGCGGGACTTCGATTGCGTGAATGAATCGAGGCCTGGTGTGACCTCTGAGGTCCTAAAGCCCGCGGAGGCATTGGAACGGGTGGATGCAGTGCTGGAGAAGTACCATTACATCAAAGTGGTCGCAGTAGCGGGTCCCGGCGAGCCTCTGGCCAATGAGGAGACCTTTGAGACGCTCCGCCTGGTGGGCCAAAAGTACCCCAACCTCATCCTCTGCATCAGCACCAATGGGCTGCTTCTGCCAGACAAGATCCAGGAATTGGATCGCCTTGGAGTCTGCAATATCACAGTCACAATGAATGCCATAGACCCCGAGATCGGCCAGCAGATTTACGATTATGTAACATATCAGGGCAAGAGATATGAGGGACTCGAGGCTGCAACGATTCTGCGGGACCATCAGCTCAAAGGCATCGAAGAGGCCCTCAAGCTTAAGAAGATCGTCAAGGTGAATACGGTTCTGATTCCCGGCATCAACGACAAACATGTCTTTGATATCGCCCGCAAGATAAAGTCAATGGGGGTCTTCATCCATAATGTCATGCCCCTCATCCCTCAGTACAAGTTCGCCCACATCAAGCCCCCATCGCCTGAGGAGAAGAGAAAGATCCAAGAGGAGCTCGGCAAGATCATCAAGCAGATGAAGCACTGCAGGCAGTGCAGGTCGGACGCCATCGGACGACTGGGATGCGATATGCAGCAGGAGTTTACTAGCAGAACCAGAGAGCAGGGTTGAACCACGAGTTCTGATTGAAATCGAAAAAAGGACGTCTTCCGGCGCCTGTTATCCTCTTGCGCCGGGATATACTCTAATTGTGAACTCTGGCTGTTGCGTTAGTGCTTGAACATCTTGGTTATGCTGCTGGTGGCATTGGAGATGCTGCTGGAGATGCCTGAGATGAGGCTCTTCTGCTCTGCAGGCTTTGCCTGGGCGGCAGCGGATTTCGTCTCCACGGGTTTTGCCGAATTGGGCTTCTTCTCCTTTTTCTTGGAAACCGAATTGCCGTTTTTCATCTGATAATTGCTGTTGCGATCTTTTGGGCCCTTGCTCTTCTTTTTATCTTTTGCCATAGTTATCCAGCTACTCCCCTCAATGTCAAAATTGATATAGATTACGGCCGCAGAAAAGGAGACAATCAGGATGGCAAGAGCCTCATTCCCTTCCCGATCAAAAGGGCCTTTTCGTAAACTGAATAGCCAGTAGCCACATCCTGAATGGCCAGCCCCGTCGAGTCGAAGATAGTGATCTCCTGATCGTTCTCTCTGCCCGATTTTTTGCCGGCCAGGACTGACCCCAACTGTGCATGAATATCCACAGGAAGCAGCACGCCTTCGGATATGGGGACATTCACCTCACCTGAGTGCACCGCCTGCACCAGATCGTCTACGAAGATTTTAGCGCTTTTGGTGAGAGTTGACTCAATCTCCTGCTTTCCTCTTGCATCGGCACCAATGGCATTGATATGGGTTCCTGGCAGGACCCAATCCTTTCTGACCACGGGGGTACGCGATGGAGTGGTTGTGACCAGAATATCGCATTGGCAGGCATCCGAGGGCTCTTCGGCTATCAGGTATTCGCAATCCAGAAATGCCCTGCATTCATTTTTAAAATACTGCGATTGTGAGAGAGATGCGTCAAAAACCCTCACAGTATCGATCTCAAACTGACTGGACACACCCAGTAGCTGGGTTTTGGCCTGCACCCCAGCACCAATCATTCCCACAACATGGCTGTCCTTTCTCGCCAGCAGTCTGGCCGCCACAGCTCCTGCCGCGCCTGTGCGCATGGACGTGAGGTAGGTGGCACCCATGATGGCAAGAGGAGCCCCGTTCTTGGGACTGATCAGAGTTAAAAGTGCCATGACAGTAGGAAGGCCGATGCAGGGATTTTTAGCATGAACGTTGACTATCTTGACTCCGGCTACATCCAGGCCCTCCAAATAGGCCGGCATGGTCCTCAGATCGCCATCGTACTGGGGAAAGTAAAGATAGGACTTAGCAGGCATCTGTGTCTTGGCCATTGCATGATCATAGAATGCTCCCTTTACGGCACCAATTGCCTCGTCCATTGTAAGAATGGATTTAACATCGTCTTCTGTAAGCCAGAGTACATCCATCAAAAACACCTTATGTCATGAAGACGGCCCTGAAGAAATAATCTGTGGCCGAAACGACGTCCAAAAGATCTTCGGATCATTAACAACGAGCTACAGATGCCACAGAGAAGGGTGAGCAAAAAAAAAAAATGACGTTGGGTTTAATCCACTACAGCCCATCAAGCTTCTCTACGCCTACCTTCTTTACCTTCGGCTTCCAGATAGTCTCGGGCATCCATGCCGGCGCACCCTTGGGCTTGGTTACCTGGACCCTCTCCCCTTTGAAAAGGTGAACCTTCTTTGTGCCGCGCTCCCTGAGCCTTATATCTGTGATGCCCCTATTGGCAGCCTTCAAGGCAGCCTGCCTCGGCTGCTTTCCTGTAAATACCCCAATCTCATTGCCCTTCTCATCCCTGAGTGCGAAATTTCTTGTCTCAGCCACGAAAGTCCCTCCTAAAGTCCCGGTCGAACAGAATGCTTTTTAGGGTATTGTTATACTGGATACCATTATATTAATTTTATCCAGATGACAAAGACGACAGGCCTAATCCTCTTCCAGCCTGCAGAAACTGCAGCTATGATGCCATATGGGCTCAGCCTCAACGCGAACAGGATTCTCGCTTCTGTAACGGCCTGCCATCATCTCACCAATAAACTGAGAAACCTGCTCTGCCGCCATTCCCATAGGACTGATCCTTCCCACCTCACGACCGTGGACACCATGATGGCCCTCGATTCGATCGACGGTCACAACTGCGTACTCAGGATGGTCCTCGCTGTCTCCGTCTCCCAGGTATAGCAGCTTTCCATAGTAAAAGCCATAGCAAATAGGCCATTTGTGATTGGTCATGGCTTCAACTAGATCATCTTCTGTTTCCAGCTCCTTGAAGGAGAATATGCGATCGGGATGATTAATGGTCCTCACCTCTCTGATTACCATTAATGGGACATATTCTGTTAAATAGTTTCTCGATATTCGGCACACGCCTTGGCACAGGATTCTTATCCCAATAGACGATGCATACAATGGATAAAAATTGAGAAATCGGTGGCAATAAATTGATACTGAAATTCCTAGGAGCCGCTCAGTCAGTTACGGGCTCTATGCATATGGTTGAGGCAAATGGGTACAGGCTCTTGCTGGATTGCGGGATGGTCCAGGGGAGAAGGCAGGAAGCTCGCAATCTAAACTCCAAGTTCCCGTTCGATGTCAAGAGCATTGATGCCGTAGTGCTCTCACATGCCCATCTTGACCACACCGGCAAACTTCCAATGCTGGTCAAGCTTGGGTTTGACGGCAGAATTTTCTCGACATCTGCTACGCGCGACCTCTGCAGCGCCATGCTCCGCGACTCGGCACTTCTGCAGGAGTCGGACCTGCGGTTTGTCAACAGGCTGAATGCAGAAAAAGGGCTGTCTGCAATCGAGCCGCTCTACGTACTGAAAGACGCAACCGAATCGTTGCGGCTTTTTCATACCATGGAGTACGGACGGACTCTAGAGATTTTTCCTGGAATTCGCCTTACATTCAGGGATGCGGGACACATTCTGGGCTCCTCATCGGTGACGCTGGAGATCTCAGAGGCCGAGACCGATTCCAGAGCGCATGAGAAGAAGGTTACTACCCTCGTCTTCACCGGCGACCTGGGACGGAAAGGCGCAGCTGTGGTCAAAGATGCGCAAGCAATCGATCGGGCGGATATTCTCATCACCGAATCGACATACGGCGGGCGCCATCATGGCCCGATGGACGAAGCCAAGAAAAAGCTATCAAGAATTGTGACTGAGACGGCAAATCAGAGAGGCCTGCTCATAATACCGGCGTTTGCTGTAGGGAGAACTCAAGATGTGGTCTACCATCTGCATGAGCTGATGCAGTCTGAGCAGATCCCCGCTATGCCGGTTTATGTCGACAGCCCTCTGGCAACCAACATAACCGAGATCTTCCGGCAGCATCCTGAGTGCTATGATGAGGAGACTGAGCAGCTCTTGCTTCAAGATGGGGGCAAGGATCCCTTTGGATTTGACTGTCTGAGGTACACTCGCAACACCGAGGAGTCAAAGAGCCTGAACAACATCAAGAGGCCGGCGATAATCATCAGCGCTTCCGGGATGGCAGAAGGCGGAAGGGTCTTGCATCATCTAAGAAGAAATATCAGCGACCCCAAGACAACCGTCCTCTTCGTGGGATTTCAAGCGGAAAATACTCTTGGAAGAAAGATCCTGGAGGGGGAGAGAGTCGTTAGAATCTTCGGTGAGGAGCATGAGGTGAGAGCCAAGATAGAGGTGATCAATGCCTACAGCGCTCACGCCGATGAGGGGGAGTTGCTGGATTTCATTGAGAGAATTCCCAACAGGCCCGATCGAGCATTTGTGGTGCACGGCGAGATTCATGCAGCAGAAGCAGTGGCCGCGGCTCTGAGACGGTTGGGAATCAGAGAGGTCAGCATTCCTGCGAGAGGAGACGTGTTCGCAATTAACGCTTAATGAATCGGCCAGCGTAAATATATCATCAAGAAGACCATAAAAATATAAGAGGTATTGCATATGCCAAGCCATGTCTTTCCTAAAGCTGCCACCATTTTTCTTTTAGTTGCCCTTTTGATGGGAACGGCTGCTGCCGAGAACGCATCGAATAAGATGACCAACGAGAACTCAATGAACCTGGAACTGTTTATATCACATTACCAGAAGATGCTGGCCTCTAATTTCACATGGCTTGGCAACGATTCCCTGGATATTGACAACGGCAACATCGCAGGCGGAGATGTCCAGGCCTTCAAGACTGAGCTGGAAAAATCAGGGTTCACAGTGCAGTTCGGAGGGCTTAAGCTCATGAATGTTTTTGACCTGATTGATGCGGGAATATTGTTCAGCTGCAACGGCAATAACCCCGAAGCACCATATAAGGTCTACGTCCTCCCACCGGCTCCCGGTCAGTCATTGCCGAATGCCTTTAATGATATGAATAACATGTCTGCAGTATATCGGCTGAGGCCGGATGAAGCTCTGGTCTTCATAGGTACTACGCCACCTGAGTGCACCTACTTCAGCTATCAGACATTCCAGTACTATCACTATTACCCAGTTGAGCAACTATTCAGAAAGACATTCTGCAATATAGGAGATACAATAAACTTCCGTACCATCAAAACCAACGGCACCGATGGCAATCCCTTCGATAAAGCGACGGTCATCGTGTCCACGGCAGATAAGGGAATCGATGAGCGTGTGAGAGAAGCAGCAAAGTCGGCGGGATATTTGCCTGATATGATCAATACTGAGACCTTGCCGTCCTCCATTCTCAGGATGGGCGTTGACAAGTACGATGACTCCTTCATTCTCCTCCACAGGATGTATTCCTTTAAAGATGAGGATGCAGGGAAGGCCTACCTGAACAATCTGTCCGGCATAGTGCTGCGCATAACTCCCAATGAAACCGCAAGCATCAATGCCTATCCAATGCAACAGCTAAGGGTGCGAGAAACCGGAAATGGAAGCGAACTGGACCTGATGCCAGCCCTGAACGACCTGAGGCAGGCCATCCTGGACAGATATGGTAAACAAAACGCCACTGAACTCGTCACCTCTCTATGGTTCACTGAGGGCTACGATGCAATACAGAGGGGCGTCAACATACTCGGCGCCGGGCGCGACGCAGCCTATCTGAACACATCGACCTTTGCTCTGAGAGACGATCCGGATGAGTTTTTGATCGTTTATGGAGTCAACCATGCAGCATCGGGAAAAGCGCTCTACTCCAACCTAGGAATCTATGGATCAAAGCTAGATAACGGTGTGATTGCGGTGGACAACAACAAGTTCGCGGGCACTGCAGAGGAATACCTTCCAGGAAATCAGGCGGCAAAATATCTGTACGTCTGGAAGCTGGGGCGACGCTGCGACAACGAGTCGAACTGCAGCCAGGTGCCTTGGGGTCAGGGATCGCGTGGCATCGAGCTGAATGATACTGCGTACCTCGGATTCAGGGCTTATGTTCAGAATGAGACCAATGTAGGTCCGAGCTATACGGATCTGGCGTACGATCGGGCGATATTGTTTGGCCAATGAATATGGTTAATTACCAAATGCCTCCAATAGGTGCTCTATGAGCCTGAAGGTGACAATGCTTGGGACGGGTGTGGGCATCCCCCAGCCCGGCCGCTCCCAGGCGGCGGTTTTAGCTGAGTCTGAACAGCCCCTGCTCCTTGACTGCGGGGCAGGCACCATCCTGCGCCTGGATCAGGTTGGTGCCAGCCTGGAGGCCCTGGATACAGTTATTCTCACTCATCTCCACCTGGACCACGTCTCAGATCTGCTAGCCCTGGCAAACGCCCGCTTTCTGGCGGACCTGCCTGGCCTGCAGCTCTTCGGACCAGAGGGCACGAAAGAGTATGTTCGGGCGGCAAAAAGCCTTTACCCAAACCTGGCAAAAATGGATGTAGCCGTGCGTGAGCTTCATCCAATGGACTCCATCTCATTGAAGGGCTTTGACATCTTTGCAGAGGAAGCACGCCACAGCGTGACGGCGCTCGCATATCGGCTGGAGGCGGATGACCGCGTCGTGGTCTATTCAGGAGACACCGAGCCATCCCCACGGGTGGCAGCTCTGGCCAAGGGAGCCGACCTCCTGGTGCACGAGTGCTCCTTTCCAGAGCCCTTCGACGTCACAAACCACAGCACGCCGAAAAAGCTTGGCAGCATGATAAAAAATCACGGGATAAAGCGGGTTGTGCTCACCCACATCTACCCGCAGGCGTCGGGATGCGAGGACCTGATGGCCGAGCAGGTGATTGAGCTGTCGGAAGTGCCCACGATTGTGGGCTGGGATATGATGACGCTGACACTGTAGTAGCCCATCCCGAAGATTCAAAGGGCTGGCTTGGCAGTGGCAGACGTCGAGTTGTTCTGCTCCATGAATTGCTGCATGTCGCTCTGAGCCCTGTTGAGATCCTTTTGCAGCGTTTCATCACCAGAATCCAGCTGGCAAGCTCTCTCATAGCTTTCTGTGGCCTCATCATATCGACCCAATTTCTGGAGGGCATAGGCCCTCTCCTTCCAGGCTCGGAGGTTGGACTGGTTTCTTGAGAGGATATCATCATAAGATTCTACAGACTTGTCCCATCTACCCATGCTGGCGGCGAGGTCTGCATTATCAAAATCTTCCTGGTCCCGGGTCGCATCATCTTTGAGGGCATTCTCAGCTCCAAAGACTATGATTCCAGAAACCAGGAATATCACAGCCAGAAGACCGATTCCTGCAAGAACGACGCCCACAAACAGCGCCTGATCAATGGGAGAGCGATCGACAGTTGTCCCGTCCTGATTGTTCTCCTGACCAAGCAACCGGGATCTCAAATGCTCAGGAGTGATCAGAGCCAAAAGCCCGGCTCCTGAGAGCAGCACTCCCGCTGGAATCCAGATGGCCCATCCAAGGAAGCCTACCCAATTCGACCAGGCGACATATCCGACGACAAAGCCCAGGAGGCCGCAAGAGATGAGAAGCCAGCCGACCAGCTTCTCGTATCTGGTGTAAAGAAACGCTCCGGATATACCGGCAGCGCCAAACAGCAGAAATGCAATGCCAGCGACAAGGATCAAATCGCTCCAGGCTATGTGCGACGAAGAAGAGCCGATCTCCGAGGCTGTTAGATGAAAAATAGCTATGATCACACCTGCCAGGCCACCCAGAAGTGCCAGGGCTTGAATTGCGAGCCGGCCCAACCGGTCAGAGTTGTCCATCTCTTTCGTTCTATCCGTCATTTTCAGTTCATTCCTGCGGTCGCTAATCTATATGATGGATGGACTCATGATTTATGGTTACTATCATCGCCCGCTCTAACTCCCTGGCAACCATCGCCCCTGCCATTCTCTTCTGCACCGTGGCCGCAAGAGCTGTGGCCGCCCGCGCCCGCGAGTACTCATCCACCTGCCATTCCAGCCCCTCATAGCCCACATCCATGAGGATCAGGCCATCGGCGGGAGCTGTTGGTGCACCATGATTCAGCTCGGGCCTGAGCAGATCTGAAAACCACACCATGTCCTTTTGACCGGACCCGACCTTTTCCAATGCTCCGACGATCTTTCTCACCATATTCCAGAGAAAGCCGTTGGCCCTGATGTCAAAGACAAAGAGGCCGTTCTCTGAAGAGACCAAAAGCTTCTGGACGGTCTTTACCGTATCCACCTTGGCAGAAGAGAAGTTCCTGAAATCATGCTCGCCCAAAAGCAGCTCTGCAGCTGAGCGCATCTTATCCAGGTCGAGGCCCGGATGCCAGAGAAGATAGCGGTACTCCCGCCATTGCGCATTCCACCGGGCGGAAAAGCCCACGGGGGCAACTGCCCAGGCCCAGGTCCAGATGTCCCGGGGCAGCCGGCCATTTACACAGCGCGGTCGGGTCAGCTTCACCTGAGACTCGTCGATCCAAAAGTCGATCACCTGGCCCAGAGCTGAGACGCCCCGGTCCGTTCTGCCAGCGTAGCAGAAGTCGCCGTGAATGACGCCTATTTGTGACAGCGCTTTGCGAACCTCGGAGTCCACGGTGACCAGGTCAGGCTGACGCTGAAAGCCGTAGTAGTTGTCGCCCAGATAGGCAAGCTTGAGTGCGATTTTCATTTAATGGTTCCCGGAAATGATCGTCTTCGTGACTTTGTGCCTTTGTGGTGAAAACTGATAGATTCAACCACCAAAGCACAAAGACACAAAGCGAAGTTGCTGGTCTATCAAATATCCCTTGGGTCGGTGATGTACCCGGTGATGGCGCTCGCTCCCGCAGTTGCAGGCGAGCAGAGGTAGACGAAGGCCTGGGGGCTTCCCTGGCGGCCCACGAAGTTGCGGTTCGACGTAGACAGACAACGCTCGCCAGCGCCCAGGAGGCCGAAGCTTCCGCCCATGCACGGCCCGCAGCAGGCAGACTCAACCATCGCCCCCGCCTCCATGAATTTCTCAACCAGGCCGGCCCGGAGGCACTTCATGTACTCAATGCGACTGGCTGGAACGACGATCATTCGCACTCCCTTAGCCACCGGCTCGCCCTTCATCATCTCACAAGCAAGCTTCAGGTCCTCGAAGCGACCATTGGTGCAGGAGCCCAGGAATACCTGATCCACTGTGGTCTTGGGCACCTGGCTGATCGGCTTGACGTTGTCCACATTGTGAGGCAGCGCAATCTGAGGCTCAAGATCGCTCACATTCCAGCTCCTCCGAGCAAGTGTCGCATCCTCATCGCTCCGCACGATCCCCTCTCGAATGGCTGATCTATCCTCAACCCGGCCCTCCAGGTACTTGATAGCGGTCTCATCCGTCTCGAAGATGCCTGCTTTTGCACCCATCTCAATAGCCATGTTGGACACAGTCATCCTCTCAGGGATGCTCATCCGGCCAGAAGCCTCACCCAGAAACTCGCAGGCAAGATAGTTCGCACCATCCGCCCCAATATCCCCAATAATCCTCAGCACAGCATCCTTAGAGGTCACGCGATTGGGCAGCCTTCCATCGACCATGATCTGGAGGGTCCTCGGAACCATAAACCACAACTTGCCTGTGGCAAAGACTGATGCCATGTCAGTAGATCCGATACCAGTAGCAAAGGCGCCGAGTGCACCGTAAGTGCAGGTATGCGAGTCGGTTCCTACTATTATATTGCCGGGCAGAACATGCCCTTTCTCAGGCATGACCTGATGGCATACCCCGCAGAATATGTCGTAGTTCAGGATGGACTGCTCCTGCGCGAAACGACGCAGCATGATGTGATTCTCCGCCGCCTTCAGGCTGTCAGCAGGAACCTGATGATCGAAGAGCAGGACTATTTTGGAAGGATCCCAAACCGACGCATCCCTGCCCGCAATCTCATAAAATCCCTTGACCGCCAGCGGTCCGGTGATGTCGTGTATCATGGCTCTATCAATATCCGCCATGACAAAATCGCCTGCACGTACCTCTCTTTGCGAGGCCTTAGAAAATATCTTCTCAGACAGGGTTTGGCCACTCATGGCAAGTGCCATTCCATCCATGATAAATAAATCTTAACCTTGGCCATCTCAAAGGCTTTAAGTGACTTCCTCCCATGCCCCTGATGGGGTAGAGCTTCCTGATTCATAGAGCACCTTCGGGTTCTCCACAGGCTTGAATTCGACGCAGTCCGCGCCTACTACGTTGTTGCCCAATCCAAGTTCGACTTTACGGAGTACATGGTAAAGGCAACTGACTTGTATTCCCGACCAAGCGAGTCTGAAGGTTAAGGGTTGCCAAGAGATTGCCGTTAAGG
>Ga0074195_1000839_pt1 | contig 51976 bp, 59 predicted proteins | sample EPASupsiteHSE623_FD_64525 | JGI IMG/M metagenome (GOLD analysis project Ga0074195, IMG submission 64525) | Bioremediated contaminated groundwater from EPA Superfund site, New Mexico - Sample HSE6-23 | ecosystem: Environmental > Aquatic > Deep subsurface > Groundwater > Contaminated ...
AAATACCAGGAGTTACCAAGGCAAGCTGGTAGCTTAGATAAAGGAGGTAAAAATCATGGTCGTTACTGATCCCGTAGCCGATTTCTTGACTAGGATTAGAAACGGAAATATGGTCTGGCATCAAACGGTTGAAATACCAAGTTCTAAAATGAAGATATCTCTGGCTGAAATCCTAAAAGATGAAGGATATATTAAAGACTTTGAGTTTATTGCGGATGGCAAGCAGGGGATTATCAGGATATACCTTAAATATGGTCCCAATAAAGAAAGAGTTATCACCGGAATTAAAAGAATTAGCAAACCGGGTCTTAAGGTATATGTAAAAAAGGATGAAGTACCCAAGGTTCTGGCCGGGCTGGGGACAGCAGTTGTATCTACTTCCAAGGGGATCATGACTGACAAAAAGGCTCGCAAGGCAGGTCTGGGTGGAGAAATCGTATGTTATATATGGTAGGTGCTACATTATTTGCGACCATTTGGGAGCATCAGAAGTGCCCGAAGGGTGCAATCTTAGTAGCGACCCCCAGGGAGCATCAGCAACCTTAATTATGCCGATAGGCATATCAGTAGTGCCCGAAGGGTGAAGGAGGAATGAACGGTGTCCAGAATAGGTAGAAAACCTATCAGTCTACCCCCAGGCGTAGAGATCAAAATAGAAGATAACATTATTACCGTCAAAGGACCTAAAGGAGTTCTATCTCAAGCCATTCCAGAGGATATTACCATAAACCAGCAAGAGAGCGAGCTATTGGTTACCAGACCCAGCGATGCCAAAAGACATCGCGCCATGCATGGGCTTGCCAGAGCTCTAGTCGCTAATATGGTAACCGGGGTGACCACGGGTTTTGAGAAGAAACTGGAGATGGTCGGAGTTGGTTACAGAGCACAGTTGCAGGGCAATAAGTTAGTTATCAATATCGGGTTTTCTCATCCGGTTGAAGTAGATCCGCCTCAGGGAATAGAATTTGAAGTTCCGGCTGTTACTAAAATTACGGTTAAAGGTATTGATAAGCAGCTGGTAGGAAATACTGCGGCTGATATTCGTGCTATTAGGAAGCCTGAGCCGTACAAGGGCAAAGGTCTCAGGTACGAAAATGAAGTCGTCAGACGCAAAGCTGGTAAAACTGGCGCTAAATAACTAAGAAGGGAGTGACGACGTTGATCAAAAAAACCAGCAAAAAAGAGCTAAGGCAAGGAAGACATCGCAGAATACGGGTTAAAGTGTCGGGCACCGCTGAAACACCCAGACTTTGTATTTACCGTAGTCTTAATAACATATATGCCCAGCTTATTGATGACGATAAAGGAGTCACCCTGGCAGCCGCATCTACCCTAGATAAGGATATGGCGGATTTAGGCAGTTCCAGCAATGTGGATGCAGCTAAAAGGGTAGGAGGCAGTATTGCCCTTAAAGCCAAGGATAAGGGTATAACTACCGTCGTATTTGATAGGAATGGACGTAAATATCATGGCTGTGTATCTGCTCTGGCAGACGCAGCACGGGAAAACGGATTGGTATTTTAACCGCAAATCGCTGAAGGTTAGGAGGGAAATGATGATAGAAAAAGAACAGGCAGCTCCGGAATTTATCGAAAAAGTTGTTAATATTAACCGAGTTGCCAAGGTTGTAAAAGGCGGACGCCGGTTTAGTTTTAGTGCTCTGGTCGTTGTGGGCGACGGTGAAGGTCGGGTTGGCTCCGGTAAAGGAAAAGCTACCGAAGTACCTGAAGCCATTCGCAAAGCCATGGAAAGTGCCAAGAAAAATATGATCGACATTCCCTTAATTGAGGGTAGAACAATTCCCCATCAAGTTACTGGCAGATTTGGTGCCGGCGAAGTATTTTTGAAACCCGCTGCGGCAGGAACAGGGGTTATAGCCGGTGGGCCGGTTAGAGCCGTACTGGAAGCCGCTGGACTTAAAGATATTCTTACCAAATGCATAGGAACTGCTAATGCTAATAATGTTGTCCGGGCTACCATGGAGGGTTTAAAGAGTCTGAAAAGGGCTGACCATGTAGCACAGCTAAGGGGCAAAACCGTTGACGAGATATTGAACTAGGGAGGGAGACCACTTGGCGAAACAGTTAAAAATAACTTGGACCAAAAGCTTTATTGGTTACCCCCAAACTCAGAGATTGACCATTAAGAGCCTGGGGTTCAAGAAGCTTAATCAATCAGTTGTGAAAGAAGACTGTGCTCAGATACGAGGACAGATTAACAAAGTAGTACACATGGTTTGTGTAGAAGAGTTAGATGAAGCGTAGGGAGGTTTTACAGTGAAACTAGAGGAACTGAAATCTCCACCCGGGGCGAATAAGCGCACCAAGAGGGTGGGCCGAGGCATTGGTTCCGGTCATGGCAAGACTTCTACCCGCGGTCACAAAGGCCAGAAAGCCCGTTCGGGCGGAGGTATTAGACTTGGGTTTGAAGGCGGACAAATGCCGTTACAGCGGCGTATACCTAAAAGAGGATTTACGAACATATTCAGAAAAGAATATGCCATTGTAAATGTAGGGGACCTTAATTGTTTTGATGATGGAAGTATTGTTACCATCGAGCTGCTGATGATGGCAGGACTGGTGAATAAAGTTACTGCCGGGGTTAAGCTGCTGGGTGAAGGTGACCTGGAAAAGAAACTTACTGTACAGGTGCAAAAATGCAGCCGACAGGCCGAAGAAAAGATCGCGGCTCGAGGCGGCAAATTTGAGGTGATTTAATGTTAAACTCAGTTCAGCAGGCCTTTAAGATTGGTGATTTAAGAAGCAAGCTGCTCTTCACCCTATTAATGTTGCTGATATTCCGGCTTGGTGCACATATACCTATTCCTGGTATTAATGCCGAAGCTATGCAGCAATTATTGCAAGGCCAATTATTTGGGTTCTTTGACATAATCTCCGGGGGAGCCTTTAAAAGATTCGCCGTTTTTGCGATGAGTATCACCCCTTACATCAACGCCTCGATTATTATGCAGCTATTAACGGTAGTTGTGCCAAAATTAGAGGAGTTGAACAAAGAAGGTGAAGAAGGCAAAAAGAAGATTGCTCAGTACACCCGATATGGAACGGTTGTGTTAGCCTTAGTTCAAGCCATCGGCCTGGCAGTGGCAATAGGTAAAGCGGGAGCTATAGATAACCCAGGTTTTGGTTCCTATTTTATTATAGTTATATCATTGACTGCAGGAACCGCTATGTTGATGTGGATTGGAGAAATGATCACCGAAAAGGGCATAGGCAATGGAATCTCCTTGATCATCTTCTGTGGTATAGCCGCCCGTATTCCTACCCAAATAGCGGGTGTAGGCGAGGAAGTATCCACGGGTATGGCCGGATATTTCCAAGTATTGTTGTTGATTGTGGTGGTTCTGTTAGTTATTGCAGCGGTAGTAGCTATGAACGAAGGTCAGAGACGACTACCGATCCAATATGCCAAACGAGTAGTGGGGCGCAAACTTTATGGCGGGCAGAGCACTTTTCTACCTTTGAAAGTCAACGCCGCCGGAGTTATTCCCATTATCTTTGCGATGTCACTGGGTATGTTCCCGGCAACCATTGGATCGTGGATGAGTCAGACTGGAGCATTTAATACATTTGTAAACACTTATTTTAGTTATACCAGTGTACTCTATAATATTTTTTACGCCTTGCTGATAGTATTTTTCACCTATTTCTATGTGGCGATTATTTTTAATCCCTTGGATGTAGCTGATAATATTAAGAAAAATGGCGGCTTCGTTCCTGGCATCAGACCTGGTCGGCCAACTGCCGAATATATCGACAAGGTTCTTACCCGTCTGACCGCCGCAGGTGGCGTGTTCCTGGCCTTGATAGCAATCCTGCCCAATATTGTGATTGCCATCACCGGGATAAAAAGCCTCTGGTTTGGAGGAACAGCCCTGTTAATTCTGGTAGGTGTCGCTCTGGATACCATGAAACAAATAGAGTCACATTTATTATTGAGAAGTTATGAAGGCTTTGTTAAATAGGAGATGATACTAATGAACATTATCCTTATGGGGCCTCCCGGTGCCGGTAAAGGAACCCAGGCGGAACTAATTAAAGCGGCCTTTCCTATCCCTCATATTTCTACGGGCGATATGTTCCGAGAGGCGGTTAAGAACAGTACCGCAATGGGGGTGGAAGCCAAAAAATACATGGATGCGGGCCAATTGGTTCCAGATGCAGTTACCATCGGCATTGTCGAAGAAAGATTGGCTATGCCTGATTGTAAGACCGGTTTTCTTCTGGATGGATTTCCTCGTACCATAGTTCAGGCTCAGGCACTTGATCAGGTTCTGGCCAAATATGGGAAAAAAGTAGAATTGGCTTTAGACATTTCTGTGCCCGAAGAAATATTGGTGGACAGAATGACCGGTCGGGTCAGCTGCAATACCTGCAAAACCGTTTATAATACCATATTTAATCCACCCGCAGTTGCCGGGCAATGCGATAAGTGCGGGGGAGAATTGATCCAACGCAGTGATGATAAGCTAGAGACCGTCAAGAACCGCTTGCAGGTTTATATGGACCAGACACAACCACTGCTAGATTATTATGAGAAACAAGGCTGCCTGATTACTATGGATGGCAACCGTGATCCTAAAGAAGTATTTGCTGAAGTAAAAGCGATACTGGAGAAAATGGGATGATAAACATCAAGACACCTGCTGAAATCGATAAGATGCGGAAATCAGGGCAGGTAGTGGCCCAGGTACTGCAGATACTGAAGAAAGAAATTAAGCCAGGCATTACTACCGGCCGACTCAACAGCATCGCCGAAGAAGAGGCTAAAAAGAGGAATGCCGTGGCAGTTTTCAAAAATTACCCACATCCAAGAGGAATATTACCTTTTCCAGGTGCTATATGTACCTCTATAAATGAAGAGGTTGTACATGGAATACCAGGCAAAAGAGTTCTTCAGGAGGGCGATTTAATCAGTATAGATTTTGGGGTCATCGTCGACGGTTTTGCAGGTGATGCTGCTATAACCGTAGCCGTGGGGGAAGTAGATCCACAGGTAAGAAAATTGATCAGAGTAACCGAAGAGGCCTTGATGAAAGGGATAGAGCAAGCCCAGGTGGGCAATCGTCTAGGCCAGGTATCTCATACAATTCAAGCCTATGCAGAGGATGCCGGATTTTCAGTGGTAAGAGATTATGTAGGTCACGGCATTGGCCGTAACATGCATGAGGATCCGCCCGTTCCCAACTACGGAAAGGCTGATCGAGGACCGGTGCTGCGAGTGGGAATGGCTCTGGCAATTGAACCCATGGTGAACCTCGGGACTTATAGCGTATACACCAAAGGAGATGAGTGGACTGTGGTTACACGCGATGGTAAACAATCGGCTCATTTTGAGCACAGTATAGCAATTGGAGATCAAGGTCCAGAGATTCTTACCTTAATTTAATGGAGGTGAGGGAAGATATCTGAAGATATCCTGGGCAAAGTGGTCATTTCTAAATCCGGTCGAGATCAGGGCAAGGCGTTCATTGTAATTAAAGTGATCAACGAACGGTATCTGAGCATTAGTGACGGGGATTTACGAAAGATTGAAAGACCTAAGAAAAAAAACATTAGACATTTACAAATTACGTCCCAGCGAGCGGATGATATACTGGATAGCTTGCATAAAGGAGAAATACCTGCCAACCACATCATTAAGAAGAGTATTAAACAGATAGTTGATAAAGGTTTAATCCGCGGGGAAGGAGGTCTGGTAAGTGGCTAAAGATGACGTTATCGAGGTAGAGGGAAAAGTTTTGGAACCGTTACCTAACGCCATGTTCACGGTAGAAATGGAGAATGGCCATAAGGTCCTTGCCCATATTTCAGGAAAAATGAGAATGAACTTTATCAGAATATTGCCTGGTGACCGAGTAATGGTGGAACTGTCACCCTATGACTTGAACCGAGGCAGGATAACCTACCGTTTTAAGTAGGATGATATACCACTATTAGCGAAGGAGGTTAATAGAATGAAAGTGAGAGCTTCAGTCAAAAAAATGTGTGAAAAATGCAAAATTATTAAACGCAAGGGCAAGGTTACTATTATTTGTGAAAATCCCAAACACAAACAGGTTCAAGGGTAACGATAAAGGTAAATAAAATTAAATCCGAAGGAAGTGAGAAGCTTTGGCAAGAATATCAGGTGTTGATTTGCCCCGTGATAAACGAGTAGAAATATCCCTTACCTACATATTAGGGATTGGGAGATCATCATCTCAGAAGATTTTGGCAGCGGCAGGTATAAATCTCGATACTAGAGTGAAAGATTTAACCGAGGAAGAAGTTGCCAAACTCCGAGCGATTATCGACAAGAACTACGTGGTTGAAGGTGATCTGCGTAGGGATGTAAGCATGAACATCAAGCGATTAATGGATTTAGGTTGTTATAGAGGAATTCGCCATCGTCGGGGATTACCGGTCAGAGGGCAGAAGACCAAAACCAATGCCCGCACCCGCAAGGGACCCAAACGGACCGCCGGCGGTAAGAAGAAATAGCCTAAAAGGAGGATAATTGAGTGGCACGAAGGACTGCAAATGTCAGGGTTAAAAGACGTGAGAAAAAGAATATTGCCGAGGGAATAGCTCACATCAAATCAACTTTTAATAATACGATAATTTCCATTACTGATAAACATGGAAATGCTATATCTTGGGCTAGTGCGGGAACCGTTGGATTCAAAGGTTCTCGGAAAAGCACACCCTTTGCCGCCCAGCAGGCAGCCGAAAATGCGGCCCGGGCAGCTATGGAGCATGGGCTCCGGGAAGTGGAATGCTTCGTCAAGGGTCCGGGAGCAGGACGCGAAGCGGCCATAAGGTCTCTACAGGCAGCGGGTTTGGAAGTAAGCGTTATTAAAGACGTTACCCCAATTCCTCATAATGGCTGTAGACCGCCAAAAAGAAGAAGAGTTTAAGGAGGTAGTGGTTTAGTGGGAAGATATACTGACTCAGTCTGTCGCCAGTGCCGCCGTGAAGGGGAGAAGTTATTCCTCAAGGGGGATAGATGCTATTCCGAAAAATGTGCGGTGCAGAAGCGGCCTTTTGTACCCGGTCAGCATGGCCAAAAGCGCAAACAGAAAACCAGTGAATATGGACTCCAACTACGAGAAAAGCAGAAAACCAAGAGAATCTATGGAGTTTTAGAGAAACAGTTCCGCAACTATTTTAAAAAAGCTGAACGTCAAAGAGGAATAGCTGGGGAGAACTTATTAATTCTATTGGAAAGACGCCTGGATAATGTGGTTTTCAGGCTCGGTCTAGCCGCCTCACGTAAGGAAGCGCGCCAGTTGGTTAATCATGACCATTTTACCATCAATGGTAAAAAGGCCAATATTGCATCAATGTTGGTAGGCGTGGGCGATACGGTTCAGGTTAAGGCCGGCAGCATAGATTCACCCAAGTTTCAGGAAATAAAGCAGGCTGGTGCGTACAAAACTCCTCCGCAGTGGTTGGAAGTAGATATTGAAAATCTTACGGGCAGGGTAATGACCTTACCGAACAGAGAAATTGTAGATACAGCAGTTAATGAACAACTTATAATCGAGCTGTACTCTAGATAATATATCTATGTAATAAAAACCTCTAAGAAAGAAGGAGGGGATAAATTAATGCTAGAGATGGAAAAACCACGTATAGAGTGCGTTGAAAAGGATGCCGACAACAATTACGGGAAATTCGTGATTGAACCACTGGAACGAGGCTATGGAACCACCCTGGGAAATTCCTTGCGCCGAGTTTTATTATCGTCACTGCCGGGAGCTGCAGTCACCTCTATCAAGATTGATGGAGTGTTACATGAGTTCTCAACCATTCCCGGAGTATTGGAAGATACCACTGAGATGATATTAAACATCAAACAGATGGTACTTCGCTATGATGGAAACGAACGCAAACTGATCCGCATGGAACAAAAAGGTCCCAAAAATGTATGTGCCGGAGATATCGAACAAGATAGTGAAGTAGAAATATTGAATCCGGAACTGCATATCGCCAGCTTGGATGGAGACGGTAAATTGGAAATCGAGATGACTGTAGAAAGAGGCCGGGGCTATGTAAGTGCCGATCAACAGCCGCAGAAGAACACCGATCTGGTTGGATTGATACCGATCGATTCCATTTATACTCCAGTTACTAAAGTCAATTACTCAATCGAGAATACGCGGGTGGGTAAAAGAACAGATTATGATAAACTCATTCTCGAAATCTGGACTAATGGAAGTATCCGCCCCGAAGAGGCAATTAGTTTATCCTCGCAAATACTGATTGAGTACCTGAAGCTCTTCACCGAAATTGATGACACCTATTCTGAGGTAGAGATACTTGTAGAAAAGGAAGAAGAGAAAAAGGATAAGGTTCTGGAGATGTCAATTGAAGAGTTGGAGCTTTCCGTGCGGGCATCAAATGGACTTAAGAGAGCCAGTATTAATACAGTAGGTGACCTGATTGAAAAAACCCGGGAAGAAATGAGTAAGATTAGAAACCTGGGTCAGAAATCACTGGAAGAAATAGAGAAAAAGTTAAAAGAGTTAGAATTAACCTTTAAGAAATCAGAAGAGTAGAAAGGAGGGTTTACATTGAGTTATCGTAGATTAGGTTTTAGAAGCGATCACCGGAGAGCATTGCTGAGAAACTCAGTGACCTCTCTATTAGAACATGAAAAAATAACTACTACTGAAACCAGAGCAAAAGAAATAAGCAGTATCGCTGAAAAAATGATAACTCTAGGCAAGAGAGGAGACTTGCATGCCCGTCGGCAGGCAGATTCCTATCTGATGAGCGAAGCGGTTGTCTTCAAATTATTTTCTAGCATATCAGAGCGTTATCAAGAACGTCCTGGTGGATATACCAGAATTATCAAGACCGGGATGCGCAAGGGCGATGGGGCACCCATGGCCATAATTGAACTGGTAGATTAGAGTAATTTGGGTGGATAACTTAGCTTGCTGGTGAGCATCGCCCTAAAGAAATAAGAACTAGAGTTGATACAGCTCTTAAAATAGTATCTATGGAGGATTATTAATTATCCTCCTAATCTTTTATACAAAAGAAAAAATGGGACGGTTCTTTTTGTCGCACTTTAGGGATAAGGGGACGGGCTCTTTGGGACAGGGGGACGGGTCCATCGTCCCACCCCGGAATATCAAAAGTGGGACGACGGACCCGTCCCCCTGTCCCAAAGAGCCCGCCCCTTGTCCCAATTTAGGTGGTGAGTTAGTGCCTAGAATTAAAATGATAATTGAATATGACGGTAGTAATTATCATGGATTTCAACGGCAGGATAATGCTCAGACTATCCAGGGTGAATTGGAAAAGCAAGTCCGCTACCTAAGCGGTGAAGCTGTTACTATCTGTGCTGCAGGCCGTACGGATGCAGGGGTACATGCGAGGGGGCAGGTGGTTGCTTTCAACACCTCGTCCACCATACCTCCGGAAAGATGGTCCCTCGCTCTGAATAGCTTTTTGCCAGGAGATATCCGTGTACTCAGCAGCAGCGCGGCGGAACTAAATTTCCATCCTCAATTTCAGTCCATCAGTAAAAGCTATGCCTACTACCTGTACAGGCAAAAATCGGGGGCAGCCTTTTATCGTCGCTATGCCCTGTGTTTAACGGATCAGTTGAATATATCCGCTATGAGTCATGCCTGTCAGCTTATAATCGGACGGCATAACTTTAAAGCTTTCTGTGCCACTGGCGGAAGTTCCAAAACCTTTGAGCGTACGGTATTCAATTGTTCATTAAAGGAATCTGGTTCCATGTTGCGGTTGGATGTAGAGGCAAATGGATTTCTTTATAATATGGTTCGCATTATTATGGGCACATTGCTGGAAGTGGGGCGAAAACGTATCCAAGCCGACGAAATAGCTGATATTTTAAAATCACAGGACAGAATTCGGGCTGGCCCAACTGCACCCCCGCAAGGATTATATTTAATGAAGGTAGAGTACCCATTTAATACATAATTGAACGGGACGTGTGACAGGGGACCTTTCTTTGTCACACGAAAACATTTATTTTCGTGCGACAGATGGGGACGGTTCTTCTCTGTCGCACTATTATCAATGCAAAAGTGCGACAGAGAAGAACCGTCCCCATCTGTCGCATCTGTCTCCTTGTTGCCCCGTTAATACACGAAAACATTTAATTTTCGTAAAAGACCGTTACTTTCTTGACAAAAGGCGTTAAACATAGATAGAATTAGAAGGTAGTCTCTAAACTACTGTTTGGCTTCTGCCCCGTTGACAAACATAGGAATAGAGATATCATCGTATACAACCGGGTAACGAAGTACAGGAGGGAAAATCGTGAAATCATATATGGCGAAGCCAGCGGAAGTTGACCACAAGTGGTACGTGATAGATGCGACTGACCAGACTCTGGGCAGACTGTCTTCAGAAGTGGCCTCAATGTTGAGAGGCAAGCACAAACCAATCTATACCCCCAATGTAGATACCGGAGATTTTATTATCGTGATAAATGCATCGAAAATACGACTCACCGGCAATAAGCTCACCCAGAAAAAAATGCGGTGGTACACCGGTTATCCGGGTGGTTTAAAGGAAATAGATTATGGTTCACTTTTACAGAAGAAACCAGAGAAAATTATAGAAGCGGCCGTTAAAGGGATGCTTCCCCACAATCGTTTAGGTTCGGCTATGTTCAAAAAGCTAAAAGTATACAGGGGGAGCGAACACCCTCATCAAGCCCAAAAACCCGAAATTCGGGAATTGAGAGGTTAGGAGGAGCGATATGTCTAAGGTACAATACTGGGGAACCGGAAGAAGAAAAAAAGCAGTTGCCAGGGTAAGATTAGTTCCTGGTAATGGCACTATATCAATAAATAGCAGGAATTTTGAAAATTTCTTCCCCAATAAAACCAGCCGGCTCATCGTTATGCAGCCGATGGAATTAACAGATATGACCGGGAGATTCGATATTATCTGTCTGGTAAATGGTGGAGGAGTCACGGGTCAGGCAGGCGCTATAAGACTGGGTATTGCTAGGGCATTGATCAAGGCCAATCTGGAATTACGGCCTGGCCTTAAAAAGGCAGGATTTCTCACCCGCGACCCACGTATGACTGAAAGAAAGAAATACGGACTTCATAAAGCCCGCAAAGCCCCTCAATATTCAAAACGTTAGATACTCAAACCTCTCCAACACGGAGAGGTTTTTTTATTGGCTAGACTAGATAGAAGAAGATATTGGCAATATGGTATTCAAATATTATTTGCCTCCCCGGCATATATAAGAAATAGCTTAACCGGGGAGGTATGGCATTTTGTTTAATAAGGTGCTGATTATAAAAAGGAAGCCCGGCAGCATTATTCTCGCGATATTTTTGCTGCCGGCCTTGTGTTTATGGGGAACTAGTCTTAGCAACCCACATGAAAAAACGGTTATGTCTTATTCGCTGGTCAACCATGTTATTGTTGTGGATGCGGGTCATGGCGGTTTTGATCCCGGAGCTATCGGACCAGGTAAAAATATTGAAAAAGATATCACTCTGTCTATCAGCCGTAAACTAAGCGAACTCTTAAGCCAGTCGGGAGCCTTGGTCGTAAATATTAGGGAAACAGATGAAGATCTGGCCGGGGACAATTTTTCCGGCAGCCTGCTGGAAAGAAAGAGAAAGGATTTAGCTGCGCGAGTAGCTAAGGCTCAAGAAAATAAAGCCGATATTTTTGTCAGTATTCACACCAATGCTGATGTCAGCCCTCGATGGACAGGAGCCCAAACGTTCTACAGCGGTAAGAGTGAAAAAGCTAAACAAATTGCGGAAGCAATTCAAGATGAATTAACCAGGATTCTAGGGAATACTACTCGCAAAGCCAAAACCGGCAACTACTATATAACAGACAAAACCGATATGACCGCCGTGATCGTGGAAGTAGGCTTTTTATCAAACCCGAAAGAAGAAAAACTGCTTAGCTCCAGTGATTACCAGGATAAAGTTGCGTATGCTATATTTTCAGGTATCGCCAAATCACTTATTGATGGATAAAATAGGATTATAATTAAAGCATATAACCAATGAAACGAAGGGGGTCAGCTGATGATTACATATGCAGCTTTAACACCTCACCCGCCCATAATTATCCCCGCAATAGGACGAGAGAGGACCAGAGAGGCAGAGGCTACTATTAAGGGTATGGAAGCTTTGGCTCATGAACTAATTCTCAGTTCGCCGGATACGGTGGTATTCCTTACTCCTCATGGAAATGTATTTGCGGATTGTATTACCTGCCTGCTTGAACCTCAACTCATGGGTAACCTGGCCAGTTTTGGTCAGCCAGAGGTTAAGACAAGTCATCCTAATGACCTGGAATTGCTGAAAGAGTTGGGAATTCGTGCGGAAAAGAAAGGTATAAGTCTGCTGGGAATCAACCGGGAGCTAGCCTTGCGCCACACCTTAAATCCAGAAATTGACCATGGCATAATGGTTCCCCTCTACTATCTGGAGAAGGCCGGCATGGGGGACAAGCCGATTTTGGCCTTAAGCGTGGGGTACCTGGAAAATTTAGAGTTATATACGCTGGGTAGGTTGATTCAAGAGTCAGCTGCCAGACTGGGTAAAAGGGTGGCTGTAGTAGCATCAGGTGATATGTCTCATCGCCTTAAGAATGAAGGCCCCTATGACTATCATCCAGACGGCAGCCGCTTCGACCTGATGGTAAAAGATATGCTCGCTGGAGCTGATGTACAAGGGATTTTAAACATTCCTGAAAACTTACGGCAAAATGCCGGGGAATGTGGATATAGATCGATCGTGATTATGTTGGGGGTACTGGATGGCTATCATATCCAGTCCCAAGTGTTCAGTTATGAAGGACCCTTTGGAGTTGGCTATCTAACCGTAGGGTTAAGTCCTGGGGAGCCAAGTTTAAGTATTTGGGAAGAACTAAACGTTGAGCAGATCAGACTCATGGAAAGCAGAAGGGCAGCAGAATCTATACCGGTAAAATGGGCCCGTTTGGTATTGGAAAGCCAACTGACCAGCAGTCCCACGCCTGAGCTGCCGCAAGCTATGGAGTCATTGCGGCACGACCGGGCGGGAGTTTTTGTATCCCTAAAAAAACATGGTCAACTCAGAGGCTGTATCGGTACCTTTCTGCCTGCTTACCAAAACCTGGCTGAGGAGATTAGGAACAATGCTCTGTCAGCAGGGCTGAAAGATCCTCGTTTCTCCCCGGTAGAAGCCTCAGAACTGCCTGCGCTGGTGTATTCAGTTGATATACTGGCTCAGCCTGAACCTAGTAACAAAGAAGACCTTGATCCTAAACGTTATGGGGTGATTGTGAGCAGTGGTTCCAAAAGAGGGCTGCTTTTGCCCGACCTGGAAGGGGTGGATACGGTGGATCAACAGCTGGAGATAGCCCTGCAAAAGGCGGGTATATCACCGCGCGACAAATATACCATTCAGCGCTTCGAGGTAAAGAGGTTCACGTAAAATGGGGAGGTGGGGTCATGGCAGATTTTGAAGCTCTATTTTATGAAAAACTGGATAATGGGAGCCTGCGCTGTGTGCTTTGCCCGCATCACTGTAAATTAAAAGACGGGCAGGAGGGCTTGTGTCGGGTAAGGACCAATCGCGCGGGTACACTTTTCACAGCCAATTATGGGCAAATAACCTCCTTGGCTTTGGATCCTATTGAGAAAAAGCCCCTCTACCATTTCTATCCTGGTTCTTATATCCTGTCGGCAGGCAGTTTCGGGTGTAATCTGGCCTGTTCTTTTTGCCAGAACTATTCTATAGCTCACGGTATGCCGCCTACCCGTTACATGGATCCTGAAAGTCTAGGTGACTTAACATGGCAAAGTAAAAGTGAGGGTTCCATCGGGTTGGCTTTCACCTATAATGAACCATCAATATGGTATGAATATATTATGGCGGTTGCACCCCGCCTCAAGGAACAGGGCCTGAAAACTGTTCTAGTAACCAATGGCTATATAGAAAAGGAGCCGCTTGAAAGGCTTTTGCCCTATATAGATGCTTTTAACATAGATGTAAAGGCGTTTAACCAGCATTTCTATTCCAAGTTGTGTAAGGGCAAGCTAACGGCGGTTAAAGATACGGTGGAAAGAGTAATTGGGAGGAGCCATGTGGAAATCACCACTCTTCTTATACCGGGAGAGAATGACGGAGAAGCGGAGATAAGAGAATTGTCCTGCTGGCTTGCCTCGCTTAATCGGGAAACGGTCTTGCATCTGTCCCGCTATCACCCATCCTATAAATTGCAGATTCCTTCTACCCCAGAGGCAACTATAAAACATGCCCAGGAGATTGCCAAAGAGTACCTGGACTTTGTCTATACGGGCAATCTGCCGGGGGAGGAAAACAATACCTACTGCCTTAACTGTGGAAACCTGCTCATTAGCAGAAATGCATATGCGGTGCAGGTGAGTGGAATTGAGAACCGACGGTGCAGTTCCTGTAACAATCAACTTTCATACCTAAACGGAATTTAGGGATTATAGCCGAAAATTTCGAGCATCACTGATATATTAGTTCAGCGCCAAATTTTGGTCATACCAAGCCCTGGGTGAACATTTTAAGAATTTACTAGAAATTTGCGGTAGTTGGAATCATCTCTTGGCCATTTCCCAAATAGCAAATGCCTGCAATATGAACAACCTCATTTAACGGTTTTGTTTCTTTGATCATAATATTGCTGCTAACATTTTTAGTTAAAAAATAGCTTTATTGTCATTCTGAACGAAGTGAAGAATCTTCCCCACTCAGAGGAGTAAGATCCTCTGCTGGTGCACAGAATGACATAAAATCGTTCTCCTAACTTCTCCTGAACATGTTCATCGGTGGTTGTGCCCTGCTGACGTGGGGGTTAGTAAGAAAAGTAGCCAACACATTTCTTTACTACAGAAGAAACTAAATGGAAATAATGTGGTAGAATATGGATAAAGAAAACTGCAATTATGTAAAATTAATGGATGCTATAATATACTGCCTCACTCTCAAGTTCTAGGGCACTTAGAAATAATAGGAGAAAGGTTTGATGATTATTGGGGAAGAGAAATTATTTGTCAAAGAGCTACCGGTCGCTGATCATAAACATATTTATGTAATCAGATAGTTGGGCTTTGATAGTTAGTTTTACTCAATTTCCGCCATAATCATGTCCTCTGCAAGCCTAAAAACGGTTATTTATGAATAAATGCAAAAGAATTATAGTTCTCATATTCTTTCTCTTTCTAGGGTTGATTATAATCAAAGCGTCAAACGCGTTAAGCTCGACTTTGCGGTATGGAATGAGCAGCGATTTAACTCGCTATGCTGTAATTACAGCAACTAACTTTTCTATTGCATTCATTATAGGCTTGATGAATTGGTTGTCTGCCCGATTTATTTCCAAAGAGCCCCTGGAAAACATTGGTTGGTATTTATCAGAGTCACCGGCACGTTTGTTCTTAGCTGGATTTGCATTAACTGGAGTCATTGCTGGAGCAACCATTTCACTTTCTATTGCTCAATTTGCGATATCCTTTGAACTAGGTACATCGCTCAGGATAACCGCCGGACTTATTACTCTGACTGCTTTTAGCGGCTTATTTCAATGTGCGGGAGAGGAATTATGGATGCGCTCGTGGTTCCTCAGCAATTTTGCCCTTTTGATCGGCAGAAGGTACGCAGTAATATTAACTGGCCTCATCTTTGGTCTTATGCATTTTCTAAATCCCGCTTATAGCTGGCTGGGAGCGCTAAGCGCCGCTCTTGCCGGTATCATGTTTTCCGTAGGATTTTTTAAGACTCGTTCGATAATTATTCCCATAGGATTGCATTATGGCTGGAATCTGGTGATGGGAATATTTTTCAACCGTCAAATATTCAGATTATCCAGTCCTTTACTAACCAATATCAATCAATTTACTGCTGCCGAAGGTACCTGGTGGGGCGTCCTATTAGTTTTGGCAGGCACGCTCTTTGTCGCGTCCCACTACTCAGATGGATTTTTCAGGCCCCTTCTTAATAAAAATCTCCACGATAGTCCCTCTATCTGAGCTAATGGGACGTGCACGGTAAACAGCTGAAATTGTTATGCTAAATAGTAGAATTGATGGCATAGTTAAAGTAATAGGGTTGTGATAGATATTCGTTCTTGTCATGGTATCCTTAAGAATAGCTCCAATCCTCTAGACACGTTTCCTTCTACGCTCCCATTTTTTGCAGACTGCTTATACAACAAAGAGTGGAATTTTCTCTTTACAGTCTGCGTAATTCGATGCATAGCGCGATCTAGCCTTCTCTAGCTGGGCATTTCCCCTTAGAGAAGTAGCAATCCCTTCCCTCAATAGAAAAACAATAAGCCGGGGAGAGCTTAGCTCCTCCCGGCTTATTATATGAAAGCCTTGGGAAAAATCCCGGCAGGCTGTTCACACAGGCACAGCGTGCCTGCTTTTTATAGTATGAGTTAAAAGCTCAAGGGGTTACCAGGACAAGGTGACAGGTACGGGACAGAGGGCAGGTCCATTGTCCCTGGTACTAGCCGGGAAGCAGGAATATAGCTGGTGATTGGCAGGATTAAACGGCGGCATCCTTGGTTGGAGCTAGGATGGCAGATTTTTTGCCCTCTTTCAGAAATACAGACAACACCAGGCCAACCAGGCATAATAGGGCCGCGACTATAAAGCAGTCATCGAGGGCCTGAATCATAGACAATTGCCCTATTTCTTTGGCAATTATGCTTACCGCAAAGCCTTGGGCGGAGGAGGAACCAAGTCCCATAGAAGTAGCGGTTTCGGTCAGGGTCGTCTGTAAATAAACATAGTCATTGCTATTGAGATTGACTGATTGAGCCAAATTGGCGAAATGGAAGACCTGACGGTGCTGCATGATGGTGGTGAGCATGGCTATACCAAGAGAGGAAGATACCTGACGAATAACGTTGCTTAGAGCCGAAGCTCGACCGATCAGGTGAGGAGGTACCGTATTCATACCCGCCGTAGTCACCGGCATCATGGCCAGGCCCATCCCCGCACCACGTATCGTCAGCCATACAGTCATCATGGCAAATGGGGTAAAAGCGTTAAAATCCTTCATAGCATAAGTAGTCCAGGTGACCAGGGCCAAGCCCGCTATCACAATGCCTCTGGCCCCATATTTATCAAAAAGCTTTCCGGAAATGGGCATCATAATGCCGGAGGCCAATGCTGCGGGAAACATGATCAGGCCGGTTTTCATGGCGGTTTGCCCCAGCACACTTTGCAACAATAGGGGAACCAGAAAAATTGCTCCAAACATGCCCATGGCCAGAAGGGAGCCGATGATAACCGAAATGGTAAATATGAAATTATTGAACATGCGCAGATCGAGAATAGGTTCAGGATGATGTAGTTCATTCCATACGAAGAAAGACAGGGTCACGGCTGCTACTATCAATAAACCAATGATAGTAGGCGAACCCCAGCCATATTTATTTCCATCACTGAGGGCTAGCAGAATAGAAAACAGTCCGATGCTGCAAGTAGCGATACCCAACCAATCCAAGTGCTTACCTTTTATCAGAGGGGTTTCTTTTAGAATAATACCGGCCAGGAAAAGATTGATTAAGCCTATCGGCAAGTTGATATAGAATATCAAGCGCCAGTTGGCGTATTCCACCAGGTAACCACCCAGAGTAGGGCCGATAGCAGGAGCGGCCATGGCAGCAATGCCCCAAAATCCCAGCACCATCCCAATCTTGGAGCGGGGAAAGGACATATAGATTAGGGCCATTCCCAGAGGCTGCATTATTCCGCCCCCGAGGGCTTGAATAATACGTGCCGCGATCATGGTATTGACCCCTAAGGACATGCCGCAAAGGGCGGAACCTATTACGAATAGGGCGAGGGCAGTAATGTAGGTGCGTTTATAGCCAAAGGTATCACCCAGGAAACCGGAAATGGGCATAATAACACCCAGAGTCAACATATAGGCAGTTAAAATCCACTGAATATCCTCTGTGTTAGCGCTGAATATAACCATCATTTTGGGCAGGGCCACATTGACAATACTGCCATCCAAGATAGCCATAAACGTACCTATGATTATGACCACCAGTACAGGCCAATTTATTTTTTCTGAATCTATTTCATGCATTTGCTATAACGCTGCCTCTCATCGGTACTATCGGCCGGTATGGATATTGATAACCGCTGACATACCTGGTTTCAAAACTATACCCTGATTATCTACGGTAATCTTACAGGAAAAGCGTTGTTTGACCTTGGTATAGTTGCCAGCTGTGTTTTCAGTGGGAATCAGAGCAAAGGTAGACTGAGTAGCTTCCCCCAGCTCACTTACCTTACCGTTAAAAGTGGTACCAGGAAAAGTATCCAGCTGTATTTTCACATCCTGTCCCAGTTGGAGACGACCGAACTTATCCTCTTCAATGTTTGCGGTTATCCAGGTGGTATTCAAATCACTGATTGACAAGATGCTTTGCCCCGCAGTCAGGTTTTCACCGACCTGAACTGCTACTCGGACAACGGTGCCGCTGAGGGGGGCTTTAATAACCGCGTTGGCTAGATTCAGCTGAGCCGTCGCATAGGCCGCTTGAGCCTGCTCCAGCCCGGCCAGATAGATAGCATCCCCGGTCTTGGACAGAGAGTCCAGTTTAGCCTGAGAATCCTGCAGGGAAGCCTGGTTGGCCAACTCGGATGCCAGGGCTGCTTCGGAGGCAGCCTGAGCTTTATTGTAAGCCGAGGTTGCAGCGTCCATAGCTTCTTTGGAAATTGCGCCGCTCTCATAAAGCCTTTCATTCTGGGTCAGGTTTCTCTGGCTGTCAGCTGCGGTCAATTGCGCCGATTTAAGTTGAGCCTGGGTGGTGGCAACATTTTGCTGAGCTTTTTCTACCGTGGCTTGGGCTGATTTGAGATCGTCAGGCAACTTATCATAATTGGCCTGGCTCAGTTCCAACGTCGCCCGGGCCTGATCCACGTTAATTTTCAACTGGGCAGTGTCAAGCTCAGCTATCACCTGTCCTGCCTGCACAGAATCTCCCTCCCGTACTGCAAGGCTTTCCAGCCGGCCGCTGACTTTAGGACTGATATCGATAATATCGCCAGCAACCTTGGCATTATCGGTGGAAATATAGTTTTGCAGATTATTCCACCAAAGGTATCCGCCCACGACTGCGGCTACTATTACTGCAATGCCAACAATTTTAATTAATTTGCCTTTATCAGTTACCGTTTCCTTTTTGGTATCCACTGCTACATTATCATCCATTATTTTTTCTCTCCCCCTGCAATAATTCCGTGAGCCAGTATCATCTTAATCAATTCCAAATCTTTTTCTCCGTCTATAACACCACGTTCCAACGCTTCCAAACTAAAACCTTTCAGAATATTCTTGATTACTCTAGCCAATTTATGGCTGTCCACCGCCGTAAAAATACCTTCCCGGGTACCCCGTTCCAACAGGCCTGCCACCAACTCGGTAATTGCATCCAGCTTGCACATGCTGCCGACAAGATGGTCTATATTAAGGGTACCCTCCGATTTGCGACGCATCAAGGAGATAAACATGTAATGATATTTTTGATAAAAATCATACTGCAGACTCATATACTGATTCAGAGCCTCTCTGACATCTGCTTCCTGCATAAAACGGGCGGATATCTTCTGAGCTAGTTCTTCAATACCATGATTGATAATGTATATCAGAATTTCTTCCTTGCTATCAAAATACAGGTATAGTGTACCCTTGCCAAACTCAGCCTGGCGGGCAATATCCTCCACAGTTACGGCCTCAAATGAACTGGCTGCAAAAAGGTGAAAAGCTGCTTCGGCAATTAGTTGCTTTTTGAATTCTTTTTCGCGGTCTCGACGAGACGTCAAACTAGCCCCTCCTTTGGTGACTGAGCAGTGCCAAACATGAACCATCAGTCACCAATATATTTTTCCTTAATTATGTAGATTTGTCAACCACAAAGGGCAAGGGACAAGGTAACAGGGGGACGTTCTTTTTTGTTTCCCTTGGCGGGAACCAAAAAGAACGTCCCCCTGTTACCTCGTCCCTTGCTTTGTTTGGTAATTTATTAGCTTATGAAACAGGCTTTACCCAGGATTGCGGAGGGAACATCGGTAATTCAGAAAACACTTTTATTGCGATTTTTACCAGTTGGGGATCAAAATGGCGATCAGAACATCGTTCTAATTCAATCCAGGCTTCTTCGCGACTTACGGCTTTTTGATACGGCCGCCCATTTATCATGACATCATAGCAGTCGGCAATGGTTAATATGCGGGATAATACAGGTATTTCCTCCCCTTTTATTCCAAGCGGATAGCCTGTTCCATCCCAGTGTTCGTGATGGTATAAAATAGAATCAGCTATGGGAGCCATTTCCGGTGAACTAAGGGCAATACGGTAGCCGATCTCGGGGTGTTTCTTTATAGCCTCCCATTCTTCTACCGTAAGTTCCCCAGGATTATCCAGAATGCTGCTCGATATAGCAATTTTTCCTATATCATGCAAAGTAGCCAGGAGTCTTAAATTGTCGAGTTCACTCTCAGGCAGATTGATTGCCTGTCCGAGCACGAGGGTCATCTCTTGCATCCGCTGACAGTGTTCCTCGGTTTCATGGCTTCGAGCCCAGAGAGTCTTCTCCAGGGAAGTCAGAAAAGAACTGCGTGTACTTCTATCTTCCAGCAGCTTATGGCGGTACATTTTATCCTCGGCTTCTTTGAGTATTTCTCTGACATCCTGGTCTATAGAAAGCTTGCTGGCCAAGCCCAGCGATATGCTTGTATCTATTGGTAGGCCATTAATACTCTTGCAGCTACTTTTTATTCGACCAAGTATTACTGCAGCAGTTTCATGATTACACTCGGGTAAAAGAATAATAAATTCATCTCCTCCCCAGCGAGCTACAATGTCTTCTTGGCGACATGAATCCCTTAATAATTTCGCCACTGTAATTAGGAGCTTATCTCCTTCCTGGTGTCCTAGGGCGTCATTAACTAGCTTAAGTCCGTTTACGTCTCCCATGATTAGGCTTATAGGCAAGGTTCTCTCAGTATCCAGGCGTTTTAATTCTTCTTCAAAAAAGGCACGGTTATATAGTCCGGTTAGTTTGTCATGAAAACTAAGATATTTTATCTCAACATCAGCCTGTCTTTTTTCAGTAATATCGGTTACGATACTGAGCACGCAGGGTTCTCCGTAAACATCGATTGCTTCCGCAGAATACAGGCCCAATCTTTTTTCTCCGTGTTGTCTAAAGAAATGAATCTCCATGTCGCGAATGGGTTCCTTCTTTATAATCTTCTGTTTTATAAGATTACGATTCTCTATATTAAGCCAGAACCCGATCTCTAATGATGTCCTTCCCAGTATTTCTTCACGACTGTACCCAAGAACACCACAGAAGGCGTCATTGAAAGCAGTGATGCGACCATCCACCAGGCTGGTAATACTCATTGAAATCGGGCTGGCACCAAAAGCTTTAGAAAATTTGTCTTCTGATAAAAACAAGGCCTCTTCCATCTTTTTACGATCGGTAATGTCTCTGGTTACCCAAAGCAGATGGGGTTCTGCATTAATAAATATAATCTCGGTCGAATATAAAAAAATTCGGAATTCCCCTGATTTACTTCTTAACTTAATTTCTTCATCGCGACGATTATATCCATTTTCGCGTAGGTCCTTAACAAAAAGGTCTCGTTCCTGAATACTGACCCAAATATTCAAATCAAAAGCAGTGCGCCCAATGACCTCATCTCGTTTATAACCTGACAACTCCAGAAAGGCATTATTTACTTCCACATAGCGACCTTCCCCTAATCTAGTGATAGTGATTGGTTCAGGATTGCAGTCAAATGCTTTAGCGAATTTCTCTTCTGATAAACCTGCTTCCATAGATCCAGGTGTTTCCAGTTCTTTGATTCTCTTGTTAAGTTCAGACAGCTCAAATACCAGTTGGGCCTTTGTCTTATTCTCTGCCTCCAACAGTCTACCTCCTTGACTACGATTACAATTGTATTGAGTAGGCAATTATTAGATCGAATCTGTCATTAGAGAAATAATAGCAGATATGAAGGTTGTAAATTGTCGAAGTGTCGTTAAATTTATGGCTGTGAGAAGCTGCTGGGTTGGCAAAATCTAGCAATGCCTGTAAAGGTAACATTTCTAGCTCCAAATATATAGACATATTTCGACATACAGAATATTTTTCCACAAGCTGCGGTACCTATATTTAATAAGTTGGAAATTAAATCATCTAAGTTTCCTAATGTGAAATAATAGCGGGGTGGAGGGACGCAGATCAGTGACAGGGAGGGTCCTTTTGTCACGCTTTTCTTAGTTGATTTAGCGTGGCAAAAGGACCCTCCCTGTCACTGATCTGCCGGTTACCTTTAGTTGTAATTAAAGATTAATATTGTTTGAAGCTGGCGCCGGGAGCTCCACACACAGGACAGCGGCCTGGAGCTTCGTTTTCCTCTACATGACCGCATACCGGACAGAGGAAAAAGGCTTCGGTCTGAATATCGCGCTTTTGCTCAACGGCCTGCAAGGCTTTTTCATATAACTTGTGATGAACTTTCTCTACTTCGTTGGCTAAATGAAATGAAACCTTAGCCTGCTGATTACCATCCTTTTCAGCTTCAGCAATAAATCCGGGATACATATCTGTAAACTCATGATGCTCACCGGCAATTGCTTCCTTCAGATTATCCAGGGTACTGCCCACCCCTTTTAAAGTCTGCAGGTGTTTTAAAGCATGGATAGTCTCTGCATCAGCGACAACCTGGAACAAACGACTTACTTTTTCAAAGCCCTCACCTTTGGCTTTTTGCGAGAAAGCCAGATATTTGCGGTTGGCCTGCGACTCACCGGCAAACGCCTCTTTTAAATTATCCTGAGTTGACATATTAAAACCTCCTTCAATATTTTTGATGTATATTTAAAACTATACTAATTAAGTATAGTTTATAGAACCATTGAATGGTTGTCAACCCCCTGACAAAAATTATTTTAATTATAGGCAATATATTATTGCAAGTTTATGCAAAGAAATGTATAATTACAAACGGGTTATTCATTAAACTCCTCTTAAGACACCTCATCTATAGATGGGGGATAAACCGATTTTTTCCCTCAGTAGTGGGTTCAATCCCTGACGGAGGAGGCGTTTAATAAAAACGCTCGCAGCGCGATGCACACAAAATGCGAAGGGAAGGCGCTGTAGCGCCCGCGTTTTGGCGCACAATTTGCGCAAGCGCTCATTTATTTAAGGAGGGTCAACCATGTATAAAGTAGGAATCATTGGAGATGGTTATACAGCGGCGGAACTATTACGCATTATCGCTGGGCACGATGAAATTGAAGCGGTGGCAGTATCTTCCACCGAAAATATAGGCAGCAGGATAGATGAGATCTACCCGCATTTGCGAGCTTTTACAAAATTAAGGTGTGAAGCAACTGATATACAGTCTCTGCAGGAAAAATGTGACGCGGTTTTTCTAGCCCTTCCCCATGGCCTGTCAGTGCCGATGGTTAAGGAACTTACTGATGCAGGTGTCAAGTGTGTGGATTTAGGCGCAGATTTCCGCCTTAAAGATAAAAACATTTACGAGAAATATTATGAAACCGTACATGAGGCTCCGGAAATGCTGGCCCAGGCTGTATATGGGCTGCCGGAACTCTACCGGGATAAGATAAGAAAAGCGAACATTGTTGCCAATCCTGGGTGTTTCCCAACCTCAGCCATATTGCCTCTGGCTCCGCTGTTAGAAGCGGGAGTGGTTGAGAAGCGAGGTATAGTGGTAGATTCAAAAAGTGGAGTATCCGGAGCAGGAAAAGCTCCTAAAGCCAGCTCCCACTTCTGTGAAGTAAACGAAGGGATCAAGGCTTATGGAGTAGGGAATCACCGCCATAGTCCGGAAATTGCTCAAGAATTGAGCCGGGCAGCTGGTGAGGCAGTAGGGATGATATTTACCCCCCATTTGGTGCCCATGAATCGCGGAATTTTAAGCACCTGCTATTGCCAATTGAGACCTGGGGCAAGAGCGGGGCAGGTGCGAGAGGTGCTGGAGGATAAGTATCGGAATGAGTACTTTGTGGATATTTTGCCGGCTGGGGTTTACCCCCACACCAAATGGGTGTATGGCAGCAATTTGCTGCAAATAGGAATTTACACCGATGCAGAGAACGGCCAAGTAATCCTGGTATCCGCCCTGGATAATCTCTGTAAAGGAGCCTCCGGGCAGGCCATCCAGAACTTGAATCTCATGCTGGGCATTGATGAGGGTAAAGGCCTACGGTTTGCCGGAGTTCATCCCTAAAAATTTAAGAAAGTGGATTAAGCTCATGCTTAATTACTTATAGTGGAGGAAGATAGATGAAAATTGTGACTGGCTCGGTTACTGCTCCCCAGGGTTTTCTGGCCCAGGGAGTGGAAGCCCAGATAAAAAAAGAAAATACTAAAGATGTAGCTATTATTTATTCCCCGCAACCCTGTGTGGCTGCGGGAGTATTTACTACCAATAAAGTACGGGCAGCCTGTGTAGATATAAATCGCTCCCATTTGGAAAATGGTCAGGCCCAGGCAATCGTGGTTAACAGCGGCAATGCCAATGCCTGCACCGGTGAACAGGGATGGGAGGATGCTCTTGCCATGGCCAACCTGGCAGCTGATCTCTTGCACATCAACCCTCAGGATACCTTGGTGGCATCAACCGGTGTAATTGGGGTTGCGATGCCTATGGATCGAATCACTAGTGGTATTCAAGCGGCGGCGGCCACCCTTGCCCGAGATGGGGCCGATAATGCCTCCCAGGCCATTATGACTACTGATCTGGTCCCCAAAGAAGTCGCCATTGAGATAGAAATCGGAGGCAAAGCGGTAAGAATAGGGGCTATTGCCAAGGGTTCAGGCATGATTCATCCCAACATGGCTACTATGTTATGCTTTATTACCACTGATGCAGTCATTAGCAGCGCATGTTTAACCCAAATGCTGCGTGATTCCACGAATCGGTCTTTTAATATGATCAGTGTCGACCGGGATACATCCACCAATGATATGGCTTTGATCCTGGCTAATGGACTGGCGGCTAATCCGCTGATTGAAGACAACCAGAGTGAAGGGTATCGGGTTATGCAGGCAGCCCTGGATTATGTAAATATAAGCCTGGCCAAAATGATAGCTCGTGACGGCGAAGGCGCCACCCGAATGATTGAAGTACAGGTAATTAATGCGGACAGCAGCTATACAGCGCGCACTATTGCCCGTTCTATTACTTCTTCCAATCTTACCAAAGCAGCAGTCTTTGGCGAGGATGCCAACTGGGGCCGAATCCTGGCAGCAGCTGGTTATTCAGGGGCAGAATTTGACCCCAGCTGCACGGATATCTACCTGGGTGTGGAGAAAATGGCCGAAAATGGCATGGGGCTGGCTTTTGATGAAGAACTAGCCCGTCAGGAATTGCAGAAGGACCCGGTGATAATAAAGGTTGACCTGAAATCGGGGAACCAGCAGGCAACCGCATGGGGCTGCGATCTAACTTATGATTATGTACGCATCAACGCTGCCTACCGGACTTGAGACAAGGACGGAGAACGATTCACCGCTGGTTCGCAAGCTCACTCGCTGACCTGATATGATTTACGCTGATTATTATCAGTTGATATTGCGAAGTTAAACAAATTAAAAAGACAGAATGACTTTACAGTAACTGATGAAGATCAGCGATAATCATAAAAATCAGCGATATCACCCTGCGGGTACTACTAATGTTCACTATCGTTCACCAATAAGGTTGCAGCGGCAATTAATTTGGAGGTAAAAAGAATGATTAAATCAGCTCTGGAAAAGGCGGAAATACTAGTTGAGGCGCTTCCATATATCAAGGAGTTTTATGGCAAGCGCGTGGTTATCAAATATGGTGGAGCCGCCATGAAAGACTGCAGCTTAAAACAAAAAGTTATCCAGGATATAGTCCTAATGAAATTTGTGGGCATGCATCCCATAGTTGTACACGGGGGTGGACCTGAGATAAACGCCATGTTGAAACGGTTGGGCATAGCCAGCAGCTTCATTGATGGTTTGCGGGTAACTGACCAGGCAACCATGGAAATTGTGGAAATGGTTCTGGGGGGAAAAGTAAACAAGGAAATAGTGAGCGGGATCAACGCCAGCGGCGGCAAGGCAATTGGGATTTCCGGTAAAGACGGCGGGCTGATCGAGGCCCAGGCTCTTGATCCTTCTGGCCAGATGGGATTTGTAGGCGAGGTCATAAATATTAACCCGCAAATTATTGAGACCATGATAGAAAATGGTTATATACCGGTAATAGCGCCGATTGGCATAGATAATCAAGGGCAAAGCTATAATATAAACGCTGATCTGGTGGCAGCGGCGATTGCCGTAAGTATGAAGGCTGATAAACTGGTCTTGTTGACCGATGTCCCCGGTCTCTTAAGTGATCCGCAAGACAGCGAAAGCTTAATTTCTATTCTTAATATAAGTGAGGTCGCAGAATATATAGCCAACGGTACGATTGCGGGCGGCATGATCCCTAAAGTACATTGTTGCGAGGAAGCAGTGGCCGGCGGGGTAGGCAGGACCCACATCATCGATGGGCGGGTGCCTCACTCTATACTGTTGGAAATATTCACTGATGAAGGGGTAGGCACCATGGTGGTAAATAAATAGAAAAATGGGCCGAAAGGAGACTTAATTGTGACTAATAACGAAATTATAAATAAAGGGCAAGAATACGTGATGAACACCTATGGCCGCTTTCCTATAGCGCCGGTCAAGGGAAAAGGCTCTTATATTTGGGATGCCGATGGCAAACAATACCTGGATTTCCTGGGGGGGATAGCCGTGTGTGTCCTGGGACACAGCGATGATGCGCTGCAGACCGCACTACAGAAACAGGCTGCCCAATTATGGCATATCTCCAACATTTACTGGATAAAACCCCAAGTAGAGCTGGCTGAGAAACTAGTTAAGCTATCCGGACTGGGCAAGGCGTTTTTTTGCAACAGCGGAGCAGAAGCCAACGAAGCAGCTATAAAATTAGTCCGCAAATATTTTTACCGCCAGGGGCAAGCGAACAGAAATCAGATCATAGTATTTAATGAATCGTTTCATGGACGTACCCTGGCCACCGTAACCGCTACCGGCCAGCCCAAATACCAGGAAGGCTTTGCACCGCTGCCCGCAGGTTTTGTTTATGCAGATTATAATGACATCAGTTCTGTAAAGAAGCTGATTAATGAAAATACGGCGGCTATTATGTTAGAACCAATCCAGGGAGAAGGGGGCATCCACCCGGCGGACCAGGATTTCCTGGCGGAAATACGGCAAATCTGTGACCGGGAAGGAATACTGTTGGTTTTTGATGAAGTGCAGTCTGGAATTGGCCGGACGGGAACATTCTTTGCCTATCAGTCCTATGGTATAACCCCTGACATCGTTACTATGGCCAAAGGATTGGGAGGAGGATTCCCCATTGGGGCAATGCTGGCTACCAACCGGGCAGCCACTGGCTTTGCACCTGGTGACCATGCCTCTACTTTTGGAGGGAACCCGCTGGCGGCGGCGGTAGGTAACCAACTGGTAGATACCATAACTAATTCCCGTTTCATTGAGAATAGTATAAACATGGGAGCTTATCTGCGGGAAAGTCTTAACAAAATAGCCGATAATCGTATAATAGAAACCAGAGGTATGGGCCTCATGCTGGGGATAGAATTTAACCAGGATGTTAAGGACCTGGTGCTAATCTGCATGCAAAAAGGATTGCTGCTCATTGGAGCAGGTCCGAAGGTGCTGCGTTTCGTTCCCCCCTTGAACATAAACCGGGCGGAAGTAGACCAGGCCGTGGCGATATTGAGAGCAGCTCTGCAGGAATGGAAATAAATAGCATTTAAGGAGGATAGATTAGAAATGGATATCGTTAAGAAACTTAAAGGGCGAGACTTTATCAGCATTCATGATTTTAGCGAAGCCGAAGTAGCCTTCATACTTAATTTCGGTCTGGAATTAAAGAAGGAAAAGAAAGCAGGTATAGCTCATCCTATACTAGCTGGTAAAACTCTGGGTATGATTTTTCAGAAGTCATCGACTCGTACCCGCGTAGCTTTTGAGGTGGGGATGTACCAACTGGGCGGGCATGCTCTATTCTTAAGCTCCCGCGACATCCAAATAGGCCGGGGTGAGAGCGTAAAAGACACCGCGCTGGTCCTATCACGTATGCTGGACGGAATTATGATCCGTACCTTTGCCCATGATGAAGTTCTGGAACTAGCCAAATGGGCTACTGTACCAGTAATTAATGGATTGACCGATCTACTTCACCCTACTCAGGTGATTGGGGATATGATGACTATTCTTGAACACAAAGGTCGCTTAAAGGGCCTGAAGTTAGCTTTTATAGGCGATGGCAACAATGTCGCCCATGAATTGCTCTATGGCGGAGCCAAGGTGGGGATGGACGTAACTATTGCTTGTCCGCTGGGATTTGAGCCGGATCAGGAAGTGCTGAAAATAGCACTGCAGGATGCTCAGGAAACCGGTGCCAAGCTAGAGGTAGTAGAGAGTCCCTGGGAGGCGGTCAAGGGTGCTGATGTGATCTACACCGATGTTTGGGCCAGCATGGGGCAGGAAGGCGAAGCTGATGAGAAGGAAAAGAAATTCATGCAATACCAAGTGAATCAGACCTTGCTTGAAGAGGCTAACCCAGGCGCCATTGTTATGCACTGTCTGCCTGCCAAGCGCGGCAAAGAGATTACCGATGAAGTTATGGACGGACCCCAATCGGTAGTTTTTGATGAATCAGAAAACCGTCTGCATGCCCATAAGGCCATCATGGCCCTGGTAATGTAGGAAGACGATAGAGGAAGCAAGGGGACGTTCTTTTTGCTGCCTTTGGGACAAGGGGACGGGTCCGCTGTCCCACTCCTGAATTTGAATAGTGGGACAGTGGACCCGTCCCCTTGTCCCAAAAATAACTAACGAAGACAGATCGGAGGAAATGTAATGGAGAAAGTAGTACTGGCCTATTCAGGCGGGCTGGATACATCAATAATTATTCCCTGGTTGAAAGAAAATTATGGATACGAAGTAATCGCCTTCTGTGCCAACGTAGGGCAGGGGGAAGAATTGGAACCGGTGCGGGAGAAGGCTCTAAAATCAGGAGCATCCAAGGTTTACATTGAAGACCTGGTCGAGGAATTTGTTACTGATTATGTATTCCCGGTATTAAAAGCGGGGGCGATATACGAGAAAAAATATCTGCTGGGGACCTCATTTGCCAGACCTCTAATGGCCAAAAAAATGGTAGAGATTGCTGAAAAAGAGGGAGCCGTTGCCATTTGCCATGGGGCTACCGGCAAAGGTAATGACCAGGTTAGATTTGAATTAGGGGTTAAAGCCTTCAATCCCAACCTTAAGATTATAGCCCCCTGGCGGGAATGGAAGATCAGATCGCGGGAAGAAGCGATAGATTATGCCAACAGTCATGGCATAGACATCCCCGTGACTAAAGAGAAAATATACAGCAGTGACCGGAATATCTGGCATATTTCTCATGAGGGCGGCGATTTGGAGGACCCCTGGAATGAACCGCAGAACCACCTCTATATGCTGACTGTCCCCCCGGAGGAAGCTCCGGATCAGCCAGCTTATGTGGAAGTTGGCTTCCAGGCTGGCATCCCCGTCTCCATTGATGGACAGTCCTACCAACCGGTGGAACTGCTAACCGAGCTTAACCGCCGGGCCGGAGCAAATGGAGTAGGAATCGTTTCCATGGTGGAGAACCGCCTGGTTGGTATGAAATCCCGGGGGGTTTATGAGACTCCGGGTGGAACCATACTCTACACCGCCCATGAAGAGTTGGAAAGACTGACCTTGGATCGCCGTACCCTGCAATTTAAGGAACAGGTAGCGGTAAAGTATGCCGAGCTCGTCTACGACGGCAACTGGTTCTCCAAACTGAAAAACGCTCTGGATGCCTTTGTGGATGAGACCCAGAAGACAGTTACGGGCAGCGTTCGGGTAAAGCTATACAAAGGCAGTTGTACAGCAGTAGCTGCCAAATCACCTTATTCGCTCTACAGCGAAGAGCTGGCTACCTTTGGTGCGGATGAGATTTACAGCCAGAAAGATGCGGAGGGCTTTATCAACCTCTTTGGACTGCCCTTGAAGGTGCAAGCCTTGCTCAACCGTAAAATAGGTGATGACAAATAAATATCTAGCCTAATAACTGAAACAAAGCATAAGCGGAGAGGAAAAAATCCCTCCGCTTATTTATTTGTATAGAAAGAATGGATGAGGGAGTATTTGAATAAAAAACATTGAATGAGGTACCAATATTTTCATAAATAGCTATAAGCGAACTTGTATTTGTTAAATTCGAATAGCATAATGTATATACAGGATATTGTGGTCGTATTTAGCGGATGCCATACATATTGTGGTTTATGAAATTAGTAGGGGGATGGACTAGTGGATATTAGCAATATTAAAAAGAGAGATGGACGTATAGTACCCTTCGAAAAGGATAAGTTAGCGAATGCCATATTCAAAGCTGCCCGGGCGGTCGGCGGCAAAGACTACCGGACTGCTGAAGAACTGGCCGAAAAGGTCATGGACATAGCCCAATATGTAGATGATGATGAAGTAGCTACAGTTGAAGGCATCCAGGACTTAGTGGAAAAGGTTCTGGTTAAGAACGGTCATTACAAGACTGCCAAAGCGTATATTCTGTACCGTAAACAGCACGAAACTATACGCAACGCTGATCAGCTGTTGCTTAACAATCAGATAATTGCCAACTACCTAGGCCGCAATGATTGGCGGGTAAAGGAAAATTCCAATATGACTTACTCCTTGCAGGGCATGAACTTCCACCTTTCATCGGTTATAGTGTCCCAGTATTGGCTGGATCAGATATATAGCCCCCAAATGAAAGAGGCCCAAAACAGCGGTGACCTCCACATCCATGATCTAGGTATCCTGGGTGTATATTGCGTGGGTTGGGATATACGAGATTTACTGATGGAAGGCTTCAAAGGGGTGCGGGGCAAGGTGGCCAGCGGTCCGGCCAAGCATTTTCGCTCCATCCTGGGGCAGATCGTTAATTTCTTCTTTACTCTGCAGGGTGAGGCAGCCGGTGCCCAGGCATTTTCCAACTTTGATACCTTGCTGGCACCTTTTATTCGCTATGATGAACTTGACTATACCCAGGTTAAGCAGGGTTTACAGGAATTTGTATTTAACATGAACGTTCCCACCCGGGTAGGCTTCCAAACACCGTTTACCAATGTCACCATGGATTTGAAGGTGCCGGAATTCATGAAAAATGAGCCGGTCATAATCGGGGGCAGATACATGGATTCCACTTACGGAGAATTCCAGGCGGAAATGGATGTATTCAATCAGGCCTTTGCCGAGGTAATGATGCAAGGGGATGTCGAAGAGCGTGTCTTTACTTTCCCTATTCCTACCTACAATATAACTGAAGATTTTGATTGGGATAATCCCAGCTACAATAAGATTTGGGAGATGACCGCCAAATACGGCATACCCTCGTTTTCAAATTTTATCGGCTCGGACATGAGCCCGGAGGATGCCCGCAGCATGTGCTGCCGCCTGCGCCTCGACAATCGTGAACTCAGGAAAAGAGGGGGCGGCCTGTTTGGTGCCAATCCTCTGACCGGTTCTATTGGAGTAGTCACCATTAATATGAGTCGTCTGGGTTATCTGTCCAAGAGCAAGGAAGAATATTTTAGCCGCCTGGCTGATATCATGGATATGGCTCGGGATAGTCTGGAAATTAAGCGTAAAATGTTGGAGAGCCTTACCGAATATGGATTGTATCCTTATTCCCAATTCTATTTGCGGGGGGTCAAGGAGAGCTTTGGTCAATATTGGAAAAATCATTTCTCCACCATTGGCTTGGTAGGGATGAACGAATCCTGCCTCAACTTCCTGGGCGATGACATCGGCAGTGAGAGCGGTCTGGAATTTACCCGTGCAGTAATGAACTTCATGCGCGAACGACTGATTACTTACCAGGAAGAGACCGGCAACATATTCAACCTGGAAGCAACGCCGGCTGAAGGTGTTTCCTATGGTATAGCTCGCAAAGACAAAGAGCTCTACCCGGATATCCTGGTGGCTAATCAGAAAGAAATTAAAAGCGGCGCGGAACCCTACTATACAAACTCAACGCAATTACCGGTCAACTATACGGATGACCTGTTTACGGCCTTGAAGATACAGGATGACCTGCAGGTTCTTTATACTGGCGGGACCACCTTCCATATTTTCCTGGGTGAAGCAGTTTCCTCGATCGCGGGGGTTAAGAAGCTGGTGAAAAAAGTTTGTGACCAGTTCAGTTTGCCTTATTTCACCATTACACCTACCTTCAGTATTTGTCCGAAACATGGCTATATAAAAGGGGAGAACTACGAATGCCCGGTATGCGAAGCCGAAGGAGTCAAAACATCCTGTGAAGTGTACTCCCGGGTAGTCGGCTACCTGCGCCCGGTAGATCAATGGAATGCCGGCAAACAGGAGGAGTTCAGAGAAAGATCGACATTTGATAAGGCCGTCTTATAAGTGATGTAGCTTTGATTCTATCTCCAAGATTATCGCGATATTGCGCGGAAACGTTGTTTCCGCGCTTACTTTTTCGCGGCAGGCAGTACTATTTCGGCCGAAGATGCTAACTTTTCCAGCACTATGAGGAGCACCGTGCTGCCCCCCGCCTATTCTGGTAAAAGTGTCTAAAGAACATACTATAGCCGTTGCTTTATTAAATTATGATATAATTTGGTTAAGGGATATTAGTCAGGGTGATGTTTATTATAACTAAATAGGTGTGGTAAATATGAAATATGCAGATATGATAAAACAAAGTCTGGTGGATTATCCAGGCGAAATAGCCGCAGTGCTTTTCACTCGTGGATGCAATTTGCGCTGTCCATTTTGCCATAACCCGGATTTATTAATTAAACCGAAGATAATGATCAAGCCGCTAGATATAGAACAAGTTCTGGAATTCTTGGTACAAAGGCGGGGATTCCTGGATGGAGTGGTTATTAGCGGCGGCGAACCTACCTTAAATGATGAACTGCCCATGGATATTAGAAGAATAAAATCTTTAGGTTTTCTGGTTAAACTGGATACCAACGGAACCAACCCGACCATGCTGCAAAGCTTGCTCAGCCAGGGTTGCCTGGACTATGTGGCTATGGATATTAAAGCCCCGCTGGACTATAAGAAATACCGGACGGCCTGTGGTAAGCTCAGCAGCGAAGACTTCTTAAACATCAGGAATTCCATCCATCTATTAAAAAATGCCGGGATTAAGTTGGAATTTCGAACCACGGTTGTGCCCGCCTTGCATACCGCCGCAGACATCGTAGAGATTGCCCGCTATATAGAGGGATGCGACCAATACACTGTCCAGCAGTTCAATCCCCGCATTACCTTGGAACCTGGCTACGGCAGAGTGGTCCCCTATAGCATGAAGGAGATGCAGGCTATAGCCGACCAGTGTGCTGCTTATATCAAAGAAGTACAAATAGTTAACATATAACAGGGACATTACTTCCTAGAAGGGTGTCCCCATACATCAGCCAAGGGGACATCCCCCCCTGCGGCGATCATGTGTGAACCGAGTTCGCACTTAAGGTCGCTTCGCAGCAGGTGTGTCCCTGCAACTTTGTTCGGAGGAAAATATGACTAATCATATCCAGGCAGCTCTAAAGAAATACTTTGGTTACGAAACCTTTAAACCAGGCCAAGAGGCTATTATTGATAGCATATTGCATAACCGTGATATTTTGGGTATTATGCCCACCGGAGGCGGCAAATCAGCTTGCTACCAGATTCCGGCCCTCCTGTTACCCGGAATGAGCCTGGTTATTTCACCACTTATTGCCCTGATGAAAGATCAAGTGGATTCCTTAAACGACCTGGGGGTACCTGCGGCCTGCATTAATAGCGGCATGGGAGCAGCGCAGATTCGAAACACCATGGCCGAGGCTCGCTCGGGAGGATACAAACTCCTCTATGTAGCTCCGGAACGGCTGGGATCGGAAAACTTCACCAACCTGCTTAGGAACCTGCCTATATCCCTCATTGCCATAGATGAAGCCCATTGTGTTTCCCAATGGGGACATGATTTTCGACCTTCCTATCTGGATATTGCTCCCTGGATAGCCGAATTGCCTGAACGTCCAGTTGTAGCTGCATTTACTGCTACTGCTACTCTGCAGGTACGTGAAGATATAGCCAAAATGCTGCAATTATCCAGCCCAGATATTTATGTCACGGGTTTCAAACGAGAAAACCTGCATTTATCGGCGGTTAAAGGGGTGGACAAAACCAAGTTCATAACGAAATATGTTAAGAGCCATCCCGGTCAGGCCGGCATTATCTATGCCGCTACCCGCAAAGAGGTGGATGCCCTGTATGAACACCTGCAGTCCCGGGGTTATCTGGTGGGACGTTACCATGCCGGTCTCGCTAATGAGGAAAGGAATCAGAATCAGGAAGGCTTCCTCTATGATGAAGTCCAGGTCATAGTTGCCACCAATGCTTTTGGATTAGGCATAGATAAATCCAATGTCCGTTACGTAATTCATCACAATATGCCCCGCCATCTGGAAGCGTATTACCAGGAGGCCGGACGAGCCGGACGTGACGACGAACATTCCGATTGTATTCTCCTCTATGCCCCCGGAGATATTCAAACCCAAAAATATTTTATCGAGAATAGTGAACTAACCGAAGTTAGGAAAAAAAGCGAATATAACAAACTGCAGGATATGATTGATTACTGCCATACTACTCATTGCTTACAGCAATATATATTAAACTACTTTGGCGAAGAGGATGCTTCTGATCACTGCGGCAATTGCGCCAACTGTGGTCAGGAATTTGAAATTAGGGATATTACTATCGAAGCTCAGAAGATATTTTCCTGTATGAAGCGCATGAATGAACAGTACGGGATGACGCTGGTAGCCTCCGTCCTTAAAGGTTCACTGATAAAGAGAATTCAGGATATGGGATTCAATAAGTTATCCACCTTCGGCATCATGAAAGAAATGACTATTCCGGCCATCGTAGAACTAATGCATATGTTAGAAGCTGATGATTATATATACAACACCGGGGGTAAGTATCCGGTAGTACGGCTTACCCCGAAAGCTATTCCTGTCTTAAAAAGCCAGGTGCGAGTTCTGGTCAGGATGCCTCATGTACCGGAAACGGCGGCTCCTGATAGTGATCTCTTTGAATTACTCCGTTCCCGGCGCAAGGAAATTGCCAAGCGAGAAGGAATGCCCCCCTATGTCATCTTTCACGATAGCACTCTGAAGGAAATGAGTATCCGTATGCCGCAAGATCAAGATGAAATGCTATCCATATCAGGTGTGGGGGAAAACAAATTGAAGAAATATGGGAAGCAGTTTCTGGAGGTCATCCGGGGCTATCTACATATCTAGGATCAGTGCCATATAATGAAGTATGGAGTTGAATTGTAATGAAGAATTTGATGCGATTTGTTATCTATTTTGTATATATTATCTTTATTGCTTATTTAACCTATTGGGGCGACGGGTATCAGACTGCCCTCAAATTAAAATCTATGAATGCGGGGAATATGATGCCTTTTGCTATATTCATAGGGGCTTTCCCCATCCTTATTGGAGTCCTCTTGGCGCTGCCAAACTTTATTATATTAGCAACTAGAAAACAAAGTCGCTGGCAATTTGATCTGGTCAAGTTTCTGGCCATTGGGCTGCCCACCTTTTATTGGGACATCTCCCCGACTATCTATTGGTCACAAGTGGCAAATTTCCTGCCCCCAATATATCTGCTGCCTTATCCCTTGAGCGGAATTATATTTGGCTATGTTTTAATAAAGTCATTTTCGAAGAAAGCAATACGAATTTCCGTACCAGAGCAAACGTAGTTTTCACCCCCAAAAAACTGTAATTTCAACCTATCATAAGCTTGCCATTCATCAGGTGCATTTATGGCTGAAAAGACCTATAATATAAGTTACTCTAAAAAATAAATTTACTTTGAGGTGTAAGGATGAAATTATGGGGTGGTAGGTTTACCAAACAAACAGATCAGCTTACCGAGGACTTTAATGCCTCGATTGCCGTTGACAGCCGGATGTTCCGGCATGATATTCAGGGGAGTATTGCCCATGCTTCTATGCTGGCCCGCCAGGGTATCATAGCTCCCGCCGAGCGAGATCTAATCATTTCCGGACTGGAAGAAATCAAGGTAGAGATTGAGGCAGGCAAGCTGGAATTTACCGTGGCAGCAGAAGATGTGCATATGAACATTGAGACCCTGTTGACCGCTAAAATAGGAGATTTGGGCAAGAAGTTACATACCGCTCGCAGCCGTAATGACCAGGTAGCTCTGGATGTACGTCTCTACCTGCGGGATGAAATATTTGAGGTGCGCGAATTAATTTTAGTTCTGGAAGAGGCCCTTCTGAAGCTGGCCGGTGAACACCTGCAAACCATTATGCCCGGTTATACTCATATGCAAAAGGCACAGCCCATAACCTTGGCTCACCATATGATGGCCTATTTCGAGATGTTCCGCCGGGATGTAGGCCGTCTGGATGATTGCCAGAAAAGGCTATTATCTATGCCGCTTGGATCGGGTGCATTAGCCGCTACCGGGTTCCCCCTTGATCGGGAATTTGTCCGGGAACAACTGGATTTCAAAGAGATCACCCGCAACAGCCTGGATGGAGTGAGTGATCGTGATTTTGCTATAGAATTCTGCAGCTTTGCCAGTATCATGATGATGCATTTATCGCGTTTTTCAGAAGAATTGATAATGTGGTCCACGGAAGAGTTTTCCTTTCTTGATTTTGATGATGCCTTTTCCACTGGATCGAGTATAATGCCGCAAAAAAAGAATCCTGACATAGCGGAATTGGTACGCGGCAAAACCGGAAGAGTATATGGAGATTTAATCACCCTGTTAACCCTGATGAAATCACTCCCGCTCGCGTATAACAAGGACATGCAGGAGGATAAAGAAGCCCTTTTTGATGCGGTAGATACGGTCAAGAAATGCTTGCTGGTATTTACCCCCATGCTGGTCAGCAGTAAGTTTAATAAGAACCAAATGATCGAGTCAGCCAAGGGCAGCTTTACCAATGCCACCGATTTGGCCGACTACCTGGTGGTAAAAGGTCTGCCTTTCCGGGATGCCCATGAGGTGGTGGGCAAGGCCGTACTTTATTGCATAGGTAAAAAGCGTGCCCTGGAAGAACTGGACTTAAAACAGCTGCAGCAATTCTCAGACCTGATTCAATCGGATGTTTACAAATGTCTAGATATAGGAGAATGTGTGGCTCGGCGCAACATACCTGGAGGGCCGGCCCCCGCAGCCGTTCAAAAAGCTCTGCAGGAAGCAGGCGAATGGATAGTGAGGATGAAAAATGGAGAAGAGTAGATTTGCGTTGGTAAATGGTGTCCCGGATAGTGAGCAAATAGAGGAATGGGCTGAGGGTTATTTTCAGGGCTTAGTTAACATGATGAATGTCTTCTATTCCCGGACTGATATGGCAGGAGTATTAGAAAGCATGGAGGCCATACCGTTTAACCAAATGGCCGCCAAGGAACTAGAGGATGAAAGCCTGGAAGTGATTGAAATAGCCATGACCCTGATCGATGAGATTGCTGCCCGGGAAATAGAATATATAAGGGCTTATGTGGGAGTAGAGTAGGCTCAAACCATCGTTCTGCAGGCTTGACGACAGGTTACTGGCCTGCTATCATTCAAAAGGTAAAATAAATTAAGCCGATGTGGCTCAGTGGCAGAGCAGCTGATTCGTAATCAGCAGGTCGGCGGTTCAAATCCGCCCATCGGCTCCAAAGAAATACCATAACCACGCACTTTGCGTGGTTTTTTAGGTCTTTCATTTTCTCTGCTTTTTAGTCATGTACTGCAATCTTACTGTAATATTTAATAAAATTATTTCCATCCATTATGGCAATCAGCCGGTATATTGCTAGCCTATTCAAACAATGTTCCACCTTTTAAAATGTTCTTATTGCTCGAATCTTGGAAAATATAGTAAAGTATTACCGTGAGGAGATGAGAGTGATGGATCTGCCCGATATTTTTACTCCAAAGTTCTTAAACGAAGCTGCCACTCCAGTTGCTAGAGAGATTGGCACAGGTCTCGGTGATCTGGTTTACTTGGTATTCAGCCCAATACATAAAGCACGGATGAAAAGAGAATTTGATCTTACAGCTTTCATGGAGACATTAAAGGCGAATGTAGAAGCAATCCCAGAAGGAAAATTAGTAGAACCTCCTTTGCATATCGTGGGTCCGGCATTGGAAGCCTCCAAATACTACTATGAAGAAAAAGACTTAAGGGATATGTTTGCCAAACTTATAGCATCTTCCATGAACTCAGATACTCAAGAAATAGTTCGATCTCCATTTGTAGAAATTATCAAACAAATGTCACCCTTTGATGCCATTGTTTTAAAAGAGCTATACCATAAAATACGAGAAATTGGAGTTGGCCGAGTTAGGTACAATTTTCATGACGAAACCGGTGGCTTCACAGTATATGATTATTTATTCCCGTTGTCCTGCTTAACGCTCAAGAGCCAAGGACTCGTAGCTTCTTCAGTAAGTAATATTATTAGACTAGGTTTAATTTCAATTAACGAAGGGTCTCAATATGTCGATGAAACGCTATATGACTATATAACGGAACATGAAGTTTTCAAAAACTTTCAAAATAACCGTGAATATGATAAACCAGGTAACTACAAATTATATGGCATGACATGGAAGTTCACTCCACTTGGCTTAGAATTTGCACAATGCTGTTTATCCAACGTAGAAGATATAACTATTGAAATGAAATCTGAGTAAAGGCGGCACCTATCCCGCCTTTCTTCTCGCTGAATACTCAATAATTCCTACCTCGTAATATGCCGAATGGCGAAACAGACTCATCTTCTCTCGATCCGGCATGTCCCTTGTCATCCACTCCATGGCCTTGTAGGTCCAGGTATTTGCCGTCCTTAAACAACGAAGCAGGAACGGATGCTGAGTGTGTTCCTGCCATTCGTCTATGATATTTTGAAGCCCCTGGGTACAGGCTGCCATTACTATGATTACTTCCCGATCTCGTTTGGTAAGGTACTGCTTCTGTTTCCGCTTCTTTTTGGACTCTATTTTATCTCGGCCCTTCTCTACCTTCTGGTTATAGAGGATCACCAGAAGGTCACTGGGGTGGCTTCCCTACCGTGCTCCTGCTCCAAGACTGCTATATGATTCCGGGCTCGTAGTAACTCTGCTATGAAAAGATAACACCGAAGATTATACAACGAAAGCCCGGCTGCTGCCGGGCTTTATCCCTTTATGTTATTTGTTTAATCCAACCATAGAGATTTTCTATGTTAGTTTCCCAACTATATATGCCAGGCTAAGAAGAACAATTATTAAATACCATTTTATCAGGTGAATATCACTGGTGGTATCATTATCTAATCCAAGTTTATTAATGGTAGCTTGATATCCGCTTATAATTTCTTCCGTTAACCCATACTCTACAATAACCTTTTCAGAAGTTGCTTTTTCCCATTGGTCCCCACCCTTTTCCATGGTTTCCTCAAGGTAAACAAGAAGATCATACTGGTTAATTAACTCTAAAAGTCTGGGTCTGGCTAACCCTTGATTTGTTTCTTTAAGAGTTGTTATAAATTTCTTCCTATCGAAAAAACCGACTTCCTTAGTTTCTTCGCTAGAAACATTCATACCACTACTATTAAAACTCAACGTTTGTTTTGAACTTTTATTTTCACTCGTGAAGATCGGAGCTTCTTGTCTAGTGACATTGGGAAGATACATTTCTCGAAACTTTTCTTGTTTAATAACTAGTCCATATAAAGGGGCATATACTTCATTTAATCTCCGCTCATATATTTGACGATTCTTTTCGTAAAAGTATTTGGAAATAGTAGCCCAAGCTCCCAAAATAGCTGTTATAACAGTTGCTGTTTGAAAATTTAATATCAATTAAAAGTCCTTCCTTTCACCTTTTCTTTCCATAATTCGGCAAAAGGAAGGGCTTTCCTGCCTTGCGCTAGAAGTTAGCACATAACCAGGTAGAGTTATATTGCAACCAGCCGCTTTTCCTCCCCCGGATTGGCGGCCTGTGCATTATCATCATTTCTCCAGGTTGGAGCTATCGCTTGCTGGAGTTGTTCTATGTCGTTTATTTTGCTTTAAACTCTAAATAGACTATATTATCGGGTCTGGTTAACCTACCAGTCTCTAAATTACAGATCTCCTCTATTTCAGATGAAGGAAAATTTAGATCATTTAGAATAAGCATCGGCGTCTTCACCTTGTGGTCCATTATCATTTCCATAGCTTGTTTTAACAACACAGGCTCTTCCATTTCTATTTCATCATCTAACGGCTCATAAGTTTTCATCTTATATTTAGATATTTGTTTTCGCAAATATAAAACCTGATGTTCGGTAAATATTTCCAAATTGCCACAACGAGTGATCATTGCTTGAATGGAAACTAGCCATCTTCTTTTAAGCATTTTGAAATGTGATAAAGATGATGAATAAATTTCTTGTCCAAATGAATCAATAGGCATAAGAAAGGCTGATGCAAATTGATTAGCTTCTGCCTCAGTTAGATGATGAATAGAATTAAACATTAAATCATCGTTGCTATATACGCCCGCATGCATAAGCAAGTGCCCAAGTTCGTGTGCTGCACTAAAACGTGAACGTACAGCAGAATTACTATTGGAAACTAAAAAAACTAACGGACGCTTATCCTTATATGAGTATCCATCTATCGTATTAGAGTTAGTCTGCTGTCGGCAAACAATAACACCATTTCTCTCTAACAACATGACTAAATTGCTTATCGGACCTAATCCTAATCCCCAAGATTCACGAACACTAGTAGCCAACTGTTCGATTTCTTCGCTTTTCCAAGCTACTCCTTTGGGTTTTTGATTCACGTGTGGTATATTAATATCTGGGAATTTAATAATATTTTCCAGATATTTAATTATATCTTCAACCCAATCATTTCTTACCGATCTTGCATCTCTTTGTTTTAGAGTAGCTGCCGATTGCTTGCGATAAAAAACCGTTCTGTTTTCATTTCCCTCCGCAATAGGCTTAAAAAAGAACCCTAACGGGAATTTTAATTTATTTGTTAGTACCTCAAATACTTGTTCAGAAGGTATCGATTTCCCGTTTTCATATTTTGAAACCATTTGCTGTGATACATGTAATAAAGTAGCAAGTTCCGTTTTATTTAAACCTCGAGATAACCTTGCTTGTTCAAGCCTTGCAGGTTGAAACTCTGATGTTGGATTATGAAACGCCCTATTGCCCATCCTTTAACACTTCCGATATAGTATTTAAAAACTCAACTTTTGGTTCCTCTATTATTGCAGCTGGTAGTTGGGCAGTAGTTAAATGAGGTTCTTTGAATAAATCAATATATCTATTACCAAGCCATTTTGTCTTGCCGTTATCATCTATAGGAATTCCTAATTGAGCGGAGGCAAGGCTACCATTATTAACACCAAACGTAACTAGGATAAATGGCGTAATTTGTTCAAAATCATCTACACTAACACTAAAAAGGTTCGGCTCTGCCCAACTCATTAGCATATTTCTATACAATGCTTCTTTGGGGAAACGACTATAATTAACCTGACTTATTGTAAGCATAAAATTTTCTGCTAGAAACTCATAAAAATAAAATGAACGGTTATTATTGCTTGCTTCCTTGCATTTTGTGTCCGGTAAATGATACTTCATTACTCGTTTTATGGCTACTTGAGCAGCTATATTTCTTAAATATCCGATAGCCGATTTTGCTACAATTTCATGATCTTTTAGATAGATTGCATTCTTAACCGTATCGTTTACCCAGGATACACTGCTTGTTAAAGCCGGAATGAAATAAGATCTCACGCCAATAGGAACTCGCGAATTAATTATGTCTATGGGATCATTCACTATCTATACCCTCCTGTTGTAAAATTTTACATTACAACCATATTACCTTATTTCATTTTATTTCACAACCATATTGCCGTTTTCATATTAATTTTACTACCTCATGAAATATTTATTAAATTCCAAAACCGAATGGTCACAGGTTCGAGCCCTGTATCCCTGCATTAAGAATAAAGTAAAACCGGAGTAATAATCAGCAGGTCGGCGGTTCAAATCCGCCCATCGGCTCCAGAGAAATTAAGGCCCCTTCGTACGTAGAGGGACTTTTGATTTTCTGAAATTTTTGTCGGGAACTCATTTTGGGTGGCAATTGGGTGGCATGAGATTTGGGATCAAATTCCTTCGGACAATTATCCTTAATCAAACAACTTCGGCACGGGCCAAATGTATGTAATCACCCGCTGAATAACCCTGGGTACATTGTTTGAAGTATTTTTGTTGCAGCTCTTCGGGACCCAAGTTATCCAATAAACGTAATCCCAGGTGAGCCAGTTCCGTGACAAGTTTCGATGGATCAAATCCTGTTATGATGGTCTCTCCAATACTTTTGGTACTCTCCATAATATATTTAAGCCGCTTTGGTGTTTTTTCGGGATCAAATGCTAATTTGTCATAATAATCGAATACAATCTCACTGCTAGCAGCCGATATACTTGTTATATCCTTAAGCGTTGCCCATACCGCCTCAAGTGGCAGGTATTGAGTCACCCCCATCCAACTAAAAAAACTCAATCGCCTGGGATCATATTCTGCTATTGTAAGCACAGAAGTTAAAGTTTGCTGAGTAAAGTCCACCGGAATAAAATGCAAATTATGTGGTTTTGGTAGGTTTAGCTGTGCTAACCGCAGCTGTTTTATTTCCTGCACAGCAGGGAGGTCAAGTTCGAATACTTGCAGGCGGTCAGCCAAGTCTAGACGACGAAAAGCAAAGGTGTCCAGTCCTGCCCCTAGTATTACGTATTGACTTATTCCTTTCCCAATGGCATCTTCAAGCCGGTCTTCCACAAATCGTGCTCTAGCCAGCATGGGACCGGCCATAGTACGCACAGCTATGCGAAAAGATGCTTCAGTATCTATACAATCTTTTGCGAGCTCGGGAGCCATTTGTGCAGCGGATTCACTTAAATGCTGCTTTAATTCTGCCCGCATTTCCTCCGGCAGCAATTCATATGCGAGTGTATCATTAAATATCTTAGGATTATCATTTACTGCGTGAAATCCCCGCATGAATGCGGCTATAATAGCAGTGCCGATAGGATTTCTACTTGCCATTAATATCCCTCCTCAAAACCAATAGCGTTTTGTAAACTTAAAATAGATGGTCATCGTCTTCGCTATTATCCTGCAAAACCTGAATAATCTCATACCATTTTATTATAAAATGCAATGTACTTTTTGCCAATTTTATTATTTTTTGTAAGGATTTTAAGATTTTCATATAGTCTACCAGCATATCCATAGCTTTCCTTAAAGGCTCTATTTCAACGTGGATGTACATCTTTTTCGTGGTGTTTATATCAGCATGTCCAAGCAGATCCTGAATAGGCGATTTAGAGGAGATAAATCTTGGGTTTACTTATCGACCTCAGTATGTAGAAAAAGGCGTGTATTTTCTATCTGTTAAAGATATATCGAGTGGAAAAATTGATTTTGATAATGCTAAATATGTCAGTAGAGAAACTTATAATAATGCAGCATATGGTAGTAAACCTAGACGTGGCGATATTCTTTTTGGACGTGTTGGAACAATGGGTAAGCCTTAAATAATCGAAACTGATGTTGATTTTTGTATATTTGTTAGTTTGGGATTTTTTAGAGATCATACAGATATTTTATGCAAAAAATATATTGCTTACTGGATGCAATCTCAATTATTTGACACTCAAGTAAGTGAAAATGTTAAGGGGGCGGCTCAAAAAAACCTTAACACAGGATGGTTAAAAGAGTTTCTCATACCAATCCAGCCGCTTGAAGAACAACACCGTATCGTAGAGAAACTTGATAAACTCCTTCCTTCCTGTGAAGGATTAGTTGAATAAAGATAAGTCTTGAGAATCGTGACTTTATCCAAATATGTTTTAGCTTGCCAAAATGGGGAGACGACTAAAAAGTGTCTCCCCATTTTAATTATCCGTTTTTGTGTTTGGTTTTATCTACCAGTACCCATTCTTGCTTGTTGGTTTTCGTCGGAGGAACCCTATTTCCTCCGACGAAAGTAGATTCTGTTTTGCCGCCAACGGGTTTGTATTGACCAGATACCGTAACGGTTTGTCCAGTTTTAATCTTCATAAAAATACCTCCGTAAATCATTAATTCCTACCCAGAACAATATCACCTGTGTTTTCCAATTTGTAATGATTACAAGCCTTACTCGGCATATCGCATTTAACATGTGGTTTTATGGTGCCTTTGTTACCGTCGTATTCATAGTAGATAGTCTGTTCTGCACATTTACCTGTCCAGTTCATGACAAGATTCATTGCCAGACCAACTGCTGTTCCGGCTAGTACAGAATTTGGCCAGACTACTTGCGGCCTTATACCAGCATCACCATATGCCAGGGTTTCTTTAGCCAGAACTGTGGCATTAATAAAGTCATAACATCTCATGCAAGGGTATCCGGGGATGCTGGCAAATACCTGACCAAACATCCTGGGGATGTTGTTTTTATCATTTCGAACATCCATGCCGATGTCAATGTAGGGAATTAATGCGCGACGAGTTAAAGACTCAAGTTCAGCCCGATTCTGATATCCATCCAGGCAACCAAAGATAATATCGCACGTTTTTAGGTTATCGGGTTGATCTTGCCAGCGTTTACTGATACATGAAATTCGTGCGTCGGGCAGCAGGCCCCGGATAAGTCTTTCCGAAATAGATAGCTTAGGGAGCTCTTCTTCAACATCCTGTTTTGTAGCACCAACCAGACGATTTAGGTTAGTATCGGTGATTTTATCAAAATCATATAATACGTAATTTTTAAAACCAATGTGCGCCAGTTGTTGGACTATTTGGGAACCACCACCCCCGAGACCTACTACCCCAATTAAACAGGTCTCAAGTACATCATCTAAATTATCACCAAGAAAGGATTGTCGATTATTTCTTGCACTCATATCAAAAATCCTCCAGATATGTTCAAAGATAATGGCAGGTTAACAATCGTATAGCGAAAGATATCAATAGGTGATTCATGCTGGGGCAGCCATACCCGAGCCATCATTTTATCAGTACTTAGGAGTAAAAAGCCGTGTGTCATACCCGGAGCAGCATTTCTGAATGACCTTATAAAATTAGGATGATCAGCACGGTCATCTCTACTGAATATGGGCAGGCCACGTTTATTATGAATATGAGTATAGAGAATACCTTCTTTGTTCACATCGGCACGTTTCATTGCGAGTGCAATTGCTCGATGATCAATACGAGCTCCTACTGAGTTGTCTTTCATATAAAATTGATCCGGGATAGATTGGTATCCTGTCGCTACCAAAACTGATTCACCAGCAGGCTTGGTAAAAACATAGCCGATACGTTCAAAGGCATAGGGATGGGAGCGACATAAGTCGCTCCGCATCTCCTGATGAATTGATTGAGGCATGCGAAGTTGTATCATGCTACTAGCCCCCTTAAATGGTTGATCACCATATTAAGCAGAGGCATATTGGCTATATTGTTGAAGGAAAAAGCATGCCATTGCTGACCAAGAATGAAAGCCTGTCCATTCCAATTCAGCTGGTTCGGTGTTTGAATAATGTTTTTAAAGAATAATCGGGAGGTATAACCACTGTGCTCCTGGGGGCACAGGATCACATCGGATACAGAGGGTGTGCAGCCAGGCGGCATTTTTTGGTCAGGGATATATATGAAAGTGTAGCCGCTCTCTTCAAAAACCTGAGCATTAGTACAAGTTTCTTTTAGTGCCTGAATTTGTTCTTCTAATTGCTGCATCCTGAAGCCCTCCATTAAGAAGAAGCCCCGGAAGGAGCAGAAGATTTGAAACTTTCACCGCCATGAATAACGATTTTATCATCATCATTCAACGCTACTTCATAATTGGGCATCTTATAAAGGATGTCAGTGGATGGAACATTGCCAGCAAGCTTGATTTCACTTACTAAGTGTTGCCCACGATGGATTGGAACTGCTTTTTCGTTGACTGAAATTGTAACCATATCATTTCTATGTTCGTTTTCGTGTTCATTATTTAAGTTCATTATAATTCCTGCTTTCGTAATATTTGGGTTTTGAGCTAAAAAGATTGCTAAAAAATATTTTCAGCTCGGCACAAATCCAGCAGGAATATCATAATAAACAGAGAATAATACTATAGTAATTGGATACATACTATGTTATAATCCTCGGGATTTGGCGAGATAGATGGAGGCCCAGAAACCTTTTCTATCTGCTTAGTCGTATACAAGAAGAATACTAATGTAAAAAGAGCATCTGGCCGGATGTTCTTTTTACATTTTTAATACAATCATAAGCCATCACCCCTCTCGAAATTGTTAAAGTAAATATGAAAGTTACCAACATATACATTGTATACAACAATTTAATAAAAGACAAGTATGATTATCAAGTTTACAAAATGCGAATTTGTGTATATAATATAGTAAATATAAAAATGAAAGAGTAGTGAAAGTATGGAGCAAAAAAATATTGGAGGTAACCTTAAAAGAATTCGAGAAGCCAAGGGGCTAAGTCAAGCGCAGATGGCCGAATATGCGGATATTTCAAGGGTTGCTTATCGAAATATTGAAAACGGTACTTCAATTCCAAAAGTATCAACCTTACAGAATATTGCTTCCGGTGTTGATGTAAAACTTCAAGATTTATTAAAGCCGGTTCGTACCTTAGAGAAAGTAAGATTTAGAGCATCAAAAAAAATGAATAGTCGGGATAAGGTTTTAATCGAAGTAGCAAGATGGCTGGATGATTTTAATGATTTAGAAAATATATTAAACGAGTCCAAGAAAGATTATAAGTTTGAATCTCTCAAAAATACGTTATCTACTATGAATATGGGAGATCAAAGGGCTAAATACGCCGCTGAAAGAGCCAGAAAAATGCTAGGCCTTAAACCAAAGGAACTCATTCGAGATATCGCTGGCTTGCTAGAAGATGCTGGCATAAAGTTATACCCGTTAATTCTAGTATCGGACGAATTTTTTGGTTTATCTGTTGCTGAGGATGATGGAGGTCCAGCTATTATCGTCAATGTGTGGGAAAGGATTTCCGTTGAAAGATGGATTTTCAGTGCTGCACATGAGCTTGGACATTTACTGCTTCATTTTGATACCTATGATATATCTGATAGTTCTGAAGATATAGACCAAGAAAAAGAAGCCGATATATTCGCTTCTTATTTCTTAATGCCAGATGAGGTTTTTAAAGGAGAATGGGAAGGTGCTGCCGGCTTACCATTAGTGCAAAGGGTTTTTAAAGTAAAGCATATATTCCGGGTAAGTTATAAAACTGTACTATATCGGCTTTCTAAAAGCACTCCCTATATTTGGGGGAAATTTTATGCTTCCTATAAGGTGCAAACTGGTAAGTCACTAGGACCTAAAGATGAACCGGAAGCTTTATTAAGTGATAATTTTATACGGTCGCCTGAGGTATTGCGTTCCAAGGAGCCCGACTCACTTTCACAATCATACTTTGTCGAAGATCGATTATATAGGTTAGTTCGTGAAGCAATAGAAGATGAAGAAATTACGATGAGTCGGGGAGCAGAAATTCTTAGGTTGGATCTTATAACTATGAGAGACATAGTTTCTTCGTGGGTATAGATAAATGAAAAGAAAGAATAGACCTTTTTTAATAATGGATGCGAACATCCTAATTGATTTCTGCGAATGTGATAAGACTATTGTTAAGTTGATATGCCACAATATAGGTCAAATATATTTAGCTACGCCGGTTTTAGATGAAATCAACGAAATTAATGAAGATGACTGTCGAGAGATGGGCATCATTCTTGTTGAGCCAGAATTAGAACTTGCTATGTTAGCAGCAGGTGAAAAGGGGCCGTTGTCCTTTCAAGATAACTTATGTTTGTTAATGGCGAAACAAAATGGGTGGACCTGTGTAACGAATGACAAACCCCTCAGGCGCAAGTGCGAAAGTGAAGGAGTGCCATTATTCTGGGGAATTGAATTAATCTGTATACTTGTGGAATCTGGCGGATTTCCTGCAGATCAAGCGAAAGAAATAATACTTGAAATTCAAAAGCTTAACCCCAAGTATATAATAGATAGCATTGTTGAAAATGCGTTTAAAAGACTTGGAACAAGAAAATAGCTGTTACTTAAGTAAAAGATTATCCAAAATGAGGGATCAGCCATGAAATCCCATAGTTTTAATTTTTGAACCAAAAATTGGGTGGCATATGGGTGGCATGAGGTCATCCGAAGGCTACTTTTAGACGATGGGAGAAAATTACAAATACCTAAATATAGGGATTGGATGGACAGGAATGTACCTTGATCTTGCGGGTCCCGTTAATTCGTAATCAGCAGGTCGGCGGTTCAAATCCGCCCATCGGCTCCATATGAAAATAAGAAACCATGCAGTTTTGCGTGGTTTTATTTATAGCTAACCTTGTTTAGACATAGAACAGTCCCCTTGTATCATTCTTTAACTAAGGACAAATTTGCTGTTACTAAGCTAACTTATCCGTTCCAGATATAAGCATCAACCTGTAAAATTTCGCCGTTTTCCAGCTCCACATCAACAATCCTTCTGGTACAGAGAATGCCATTGTTATAAAGAAAGTCTAGTTTGGCAAGGGCTGCCGGGTCAACTTCATACAATTCACCCTGTACGCGCTCGCCCTTATCTGGAAGGATACCGTGCAAGCCACCTAGAAAATATTTTTTATATTCATTTATAAAACCTTTGCCCAGGAATGTCTTTCCCTGCAGATAATGTTGATGATAATGGCCGTCTTTCATTAAGCTGCCGTACACGAAGATCTTAATCATTTATAACCACGCTCCTGCCTTTCTTAGCCATAATCTATCCTGAACCCTCAAATCATTAACCATATAATAAGCCTTTCGCAGCTGTTTGCCAATAAAGCTGTTAATGAATGGAGTACCAAACAAGCGTAAATATATAAAAAATATCTCGAAAATAATGCTGAACTATTGAAATATTTCAGTTATAAGCTCATTATTAAAATGTTGAAATATAGCAAAGTTAGTTGTCATAAATTGCCGAAACCGAATTTGGATACTATCCCACTATCTCTAGCTATAAAATCCAAAATATAAGGAATAACCGTCATGTCACCCAGGTGATTGTGGTTCATTAAGTTGGAGTTGGTGAAGCTAAATTATTAATAAGCGGAGGAAAAATCGTTGAAACCAGAATTATTAGTAAGCGAGGTGTTAGACACCAACGCAATGACGGCACTGATTGTTTCTAAGGATGGGAATGTCCAATTTATTAATAAAACTTATCTAAACATCCTGGGGAAAACAGAAGAAGAGGTCATAGGAAGAAATATTAGCGAGATCACTCCGGAAAGTCGCACCCTGATAGTGCTTAAAACCGGTAAAGCAATTGTCGGCTATAATTGGTCGCTGAACGGCTATACGATGATCGCCTGTTCATTGCCCTTAATTAGAAATGGCAAAATAACCGGATGCTTTGCATATAGCCTTTTTATGGATGTATTAGATGCCAAAGATCTGGTTGACAACCTCATGACGGAACTCAATATGTACAAGGATGAGGTCCGCAGTCTGTACTCCGTCCGGTATTCTTTTGGGGATATTGTTGGACAAGCTGCAAATATTCAGGAGGTCAAGTTCCTGGCCCAAAAGGCAGCTCTCCACCCATCCATCACCGTATTAATCAACGGAGAAAGCGGAACCGGCAAGGAATTATTCGCTCAAGCCATACACGGATCCAGCAGCCGTTCTCGGATGCCCTTTATTAGAGTTAACTGCGCAGCCATACCGGAAAATCTCTTAGAAGCTGAACTTTTTGGCTATGAAGAAGGCGCATTTACAGGGGCCCGCAAAGGGGGAAGTCCTGGTAAGTTCGAATTAGCCCATGGCGGCACAATCTTCCTCGATGAGATTGGGGAGATGTCCCTGACCATGCAAAGTAAGCTGTTGGTGTTTCTCCAGGAAAGGGAATTTGAAAGAGTGGGCAGCCATCAACCCATCCGGGTTAACGTAAGGGTTATAGCGGCCACGAACCGTAATTTAGAAGAAATGATAAGCCAACAAAAATTCAGGGAGGACTTGTTTTACCGGCTGAATGTTTTGTCCCTGGAGATTCCTCCCTTAAGAGAGCGCCTTGAGGATCTCCCCTTGCTGGTAAATTATTTTATCCCTAAGTTAAACATCGACTTGAAAACGAATGTCACCTGTATATCAGATGAAGCCACGGAAATGCTCAGCAAATATAATTGGCCAGGCAATATTAGAGAGCTCGTAAATATTTTGCAGAGAGCTATGCTCTTAGCAGATATGGGAGAGTATTGTACAATCACCACTAAGCAATTACATTTTATGAAGGTAAAATATGAGAATGAGAGCCTTATACCTTCCAACACATTAAAATCACTGATAAAAGATTATGAAAAACAAATTCTGGCCCAGGTTTTGGCAGACACTAATCACAATAAAACCAAGACTGCTAATATTCTGGATATTGACGTATCCTCGCTTTATAAGAAATTAAAGCAATACGGACTTTCAACTGATAATTCCTGATTATTGGACCGTTTGATCAAGCTCGCTTGAAGTAAAAAATGTTGTCAAAGAGATTAACCAATTTTCAAAACCTGTTTCGGCAGGTTTTTTTGTGCCAAAATTTGGGGGTAGATTATTGCATAAATTTGCCAGTGTAAATATGGATTAGAAATTTGACCACAGACCATGGATTATTTGCCTAAATACCGTGACGCCCAGTATATTACAGCCGGCCTTTACTTATAGGCAAAATGAACACTTCTGAATGGGAAATTTATACCGATATCATTTACAGCTAAAATAATTAAGCCCTTCATTTCGGGGTTTATCTACCCTTTCATTTTTTGGCATACATATTGCAATAGTTTATAGCGTGTCCCGAAAAGAAAGATACTTTATTGAATAGGTGACTGTTTTGCAAATTTGTGTTATCTGATTGAGGAGGAGAAAAGTATGATGTATAGATTTACCGATAATGAAGACCTGGGTCTGCTGAAGATCATAAAAGAATTCATAGAGAAAGAACTCCTTCTGATGCGGACAGAGATTATGAAACAGGAGAATGGCCCTGACCAGATTTTACAATAGTGTCTGGCCTGGAACGTACCTGCAGGGAGCGCCCGATAAATAAGAGCAAAACATATGACATCTTGAAGAAAATGAAGTCAAATATCAAAGGAGGCCCTCCCCATGAATGAGATGAAATGCCCATTCTGCGGCAAATTTTTGGGCGTACTGGATGGAGAAGCACAGATTAAATGCCCCCGATGCAAGCGGTTATCTACTTATAGATCGAAGCCGGAGCAGAATCCGAGCTCGGATCCTGCTCCGGATCTATGTAATAAAGACGATGAATCTTCTAAAGTTCACTGACATAAGTTGATTTCCATTTGATAATCAATTTAGGAGATGGTATTTGTCAATTTACGAAATAGGCTCCTCCGAGATTGGAGGGGCTTAAACATTTTCTGTTCGACTGCCCGCAGATTGAGGCTGATCAAACCGTTCTCCGGCTGCATTCTGATGCCCCGGAACGGCTTGGCTGTAAAATCCATGCATAATAAAAGTCCATCAATCTACTCAAGCACCAGCAGACTGCAACAATCAGTATTACATCAAATACAAAGTTAAATAGGAAGAGTTGCTTGGAAGTATCTGCCTGGCCATTTCCTACATAGGGCATGGGAAATTGAATTAAGCCTATCATCATTATTCCCCACAG
>Ga0074195_1000840_pt1 | contig 51832 bp, 56 predicted proteins | sample EPASupsiteHSE623_FD_64525 | JGI IMG/M metagenome (GOLD analysis project Ga0074195, IMG submission 64525) | Bioremediated contaminated groundwater from EPA Superfund site, New Mexico - Sample HSE6-23 | ecosystem: Environmental > Aquatic > Deep subsurface > Groundwater > Contaminated ...
TTGACGAAGCTATTCAAATGAGCGAAAGTTGTGCCATGAACATATTATGTACTAGAAAAGATAGATATTCAAAGCGCTGGGTTGAGAGATTTATTAGGGAAGAAAGTTGAGAGAATGACTATAGCTCTATGCCTGCGTTTTTAGGGCAGTTGCCCCCCTGACCCCCTCTGGGGGGGACATTTCAGACAATATGCAATCTATGTCAGGGGCTGCTTTATGGATGGATAGCATATCACATAGAGCTTAAAGATGCCGAATGTATGCGAATCTGGTGCCAACATCCTCTTGCAGTACCTATGGCATATATGCGTAGGGGTTCCCCCCAGAGGGGGTCAGGGGGGCAACTGCCCTCAGAAGCGCAGAGCATAGCATATAGGAGATAATTGTACCTCGCCCGGTGGATGATTGGGCAACTCAAGCGATGGATAAATGCTCCTGATATCGATTGAAGATATTATATTTAGTCCATCTGGTAAAGCACTATAGAGGATTATTCATAGCAATTAGAGGATTATTCATAGCAATCAGAGGATTGATATCAATACCCGGGATTACGTAGAAAGCTATAAGCTCTCGTCTATGATAAGATCCGGCTGGAAATCAGCATGATCATCAAGGACATAGAGAGATGCAGTCGCTTCAAGGCCATGGATGAGACCCTTCTGTGCGAGCTCCTACACCCGGCAAGAGATGGCCCAGACGTTCCTTACAGCATAGCTCATGCCGTCCTAAACCCGGGAGTGAGGTCGCTTCCTCACAGGCTTAAGGAATCATCAGAGGTATACTATATCCTGGAAGGACAGGGCATGATGCATATCGATGGCGAGTCAAGCCCTGTAATGCCTGGTCAGGCTGTGTATATACCGCCTGGCTCCTGGCAGCACATACAGAACACGGGCGCTACTGATTTAAAATTCCTCTGCATAGTCCATCCCATGTGGAGTGCCGAAGATGAGGAGAGAAGTGAGGTCGAGCATGGCAGAGGAAGATAAGTCTGCAGCCGGGCTTGATTTGCAGAAACATAAGGATCTCAAGAACAGCGATGAATATCTCAAGAAAGAGGCGCCACGGGTCCGGGCTCAGAGGCGAAGCCTCGGGCTCGATGGGCTGGTAGGAGGCCTGCAGGCGATAGTTATCAACACCGAGCAGGACCTGCAGCTATCCGCAGCAGAAGAGATGCTCAGATATACAGGCCATAACTTCGTTGAGGCATTCCAAGATGATAAATTAAGGACCTGCGTTCTCAAGGTTCCCGGGTCCCCTGAGTTCAGATCTGCAGATGTGCTTATAAGGTCCAGATTGACTGATGATAACCCATTTGAGGCCATAAACATCGCTCCCAAGTCCAGAGGCCTGCCAGACACCAGACTTGAGACGCTGATCTTTGAGACCAGTGACATAGAGAAGTACGTCTCCATCCAGAAGGCGCGGGGCATAAAGTTCCTCACTGATGATATCATCCATACCGACAACTACTCATTCATCCAGACTGAGCCCTCCAGGTTCACAGGCAACTCGCTTGGATTCATACAGTGGACCGGAAGCATTGGCACCTACTCATCCTCAAATGACCAGACGCTGGACTGGAGACCAAAAAAGCCCGACTTGGATCACCTCAAAGATATCAAGTGGATAGACCATGCAGCTACAAGGGTGAAGGCCCAGTACAGGGACGCGGCCCTTATGGAGTTCATGAACCTTACCAACTACAACTTCGAGTTCGCCATATACGTCAGCACATTGAACTCAATAACAAGCGTTGCCAGGCTCTCTCACAGAGACTTTGCCATGGTCTTCACATCAGGCATATCGCCCTATATCAGCGATGAGATCTCAGGTCCAACTGAGAAGTTCATACAGAACTATGGGACCAGGGTCCACCATATCGCCTTCCAGACGGAAGATATAGAGAAGACCTATCAGTCGCTGGTGGATGACAAGATGAAATTCTTAATTGAGCTTGTGGGATCGCCACAGGAAGGGCTCAAGCAGACATTCTCTGAGCCATCCAGGAACACCCTGCTGGTGAATGAGTACATCCACAGGTATGGCGACTTCGACGGCTTCTTCACCAGATCCAATGTGACATTGCTCACAAAAGCCACAGACAAGCAGTAACAGCAAAAATTAAATTCGCCAGAGGTGTAATCTAGTTAGACAACCTGGATAGAGCCTCTGGCCTGAAATGGCGAGCTCTGGGAATGTCATATTCATATAGCCTCAGGAGCAAAAGATGAGACTTGCTGTTATTTGGGAGGTCTTCAGGCTGATTGCGAGCATATTGATCGCTCAGTCTGCAGGTCTGGTTGGCGCCGTCTTCACAATAAGCTCGATTGGGACCTGGTACAGGCACCTGAACAAGCCGGAGTTCACGCCTTCGGGCCGGTTCATATCTGCGGCCTGGATCGCACTCTATACCCTGATGGGCACGGCATCTTATCTTGTATGGCGCTCTAAAAGGCCTGGATTGCCGGGCGCCATGACCGTCTATGCCGCCCAGCTTCTGGCCAATGCGCTCTGGTCTGGAGCGTTCTTCGGCCTTAAATCGCCTTCTGCAGGGCTAATAGCCATAGGCATTCTGTGGACGCTGATACTGGCCACCATCAGGAAATTCTGGAGCATATCCCATCTATCAGCGCTTTTGATGGTGCCCTATCTTCTGTGGACCAGCTTTGCTGCATACCTCAACTTCAGCATATGGAGGCTCAACCGCTGAGGCTGTGGTCGATTCACCCCAAGTACCTGGACGCCAGAGGCCTGGTTGCCCTGTGGAGGGAAGGCCTCCTTGCCCAGAAGGTTCTTCGGGGCGAGACTCAGGGGTACAGATACCACCCACAATTGAACAGGTTCAAAGAGACTGATGACCCACAAGCTGCGATTGCAGGCTACCTTAAAGAGGTGCTCAAAGAAGCCGGGAGGAGAGGATACTGCTTTGATGAGACCAGGATCATTGAGCCTGGCAGAGTACTTTTGGAAATTCCAATAAGCAAAGGCCAGCTGATATGTGAGTTTGGCATTCTCAAAGATAAGCTCAGATCACGCGATCCTGAGAGGTATGCCAGGCTGGCAGTCATTGAAGATATCGAGTGCCATCCTGTCTTCAAAGTCGTGGAAGGCGCCGTAGCCGTATGGGAGAAGGCAAGGCCTGTACATGACAGAGTGACTTAATCGCTAAGGTTGCACCTTTCCAGGACTGCCATTAATCCAGGGATATTCTTACCCTATACTGATTAAAATACATGACAAAGCATAAATACTCTCTTAACATATTTAATAATCGGAGATACTATGACTGGGAAAGTGGTAATGGAACTGGATGATAATAAGTGGGAGAGCATAGTTGGAAAAGGGGATCGTCCTGCTGCAGTCATGTTTTACAATCCTCTATGTCCGCATTGCATAGCCATGATGCCTTATTTTGAGAAGTATGCCACTGAGTTTGGCGATAAAGTCACCTTCGCCAGGATTGACGTGGCCAAAAATCCAAATTCGGTGGCCAAATACGGCATAATGGGCACTCCCACATTCAAGTTCTTCTGCGGAGGACGACCAGTGCAGGAGATCGTGGGAGCGGCCTATCCAACTCTGATAAAGAAGTTCACTGAGGAGACTTTGCAGCACGGACGGGATTGCAGCTCCAAGTCCACGCCCATAAACTACGAGCTTGGATATGCTTGAGACAATAGCCTATCTGGAAGAGTCTGATCTGGAATAGATTGATATTCCTTGCGGACTCTGACAGGGTTCTTATAAAGAGTGGATATCGATGTTTGTCCTGGCAATAAATGGTAGCCCTCATATGGATGCTGGAAACACAGCAATGATCCTGGCCCCCTTCCTGGAAGGCATGAAGGAAGCTGGCGCAGATGTAGAGCTCTTATACACCAAAAAGCTGAATATCGCACCATGCAACGGCGATATGAGCTGCTGGTTTGGCCATCCAGGCGAGTGCGGCATGAAGGATGATATGCAAGCCGTCCTGGCAAAGATCGGCAAGGCCGATATCCTGGTCTGGGCATCCCCGGTCTACTATTCCGGGATCACAGGACCTCTAAAGAACTTCATGGACAGGCAGCTTCCCATGCACATGTTAGGCGAGGAACAGGGCGGCCAAAGGAAGAAGGTAGTGCTGGTCTCCACATGCGGGGCGTGGGAGATGGATATGTTTGATCCCCTGCTTGTGCAGATGAATGCCATATACAAGAGGCCTGATGGAGGGTCCGATTTTGCAGGAGCGCTTTTGCGCCCTCATGCCGAGGCCATGAAGGAGTTCATCAAGGCCGGAGAGACCAGGCAGACCGATGGAGTAATCCAGGCTGCCAGAGAGGCCGGCAGGCAGCTTGTAAAGGAAGGCAGGATCTCAGAGGAGATACTGGGAGATGTGAGCAGACCGCTGATATCACAGGAGGTCTATTATAAAGCAGCTGCAGAGCAGTTATCTCAGGCAAAGGAGTCATTGAAAAACAGGCTTTCCAGTTAGAGGAGGAGGATAGCCACTGGCCAGAATCTCAGTCTCTTCCATGTTCCTCTGGGACTGTACCCCAGAGGAGACGGCAGATATCCTGAAAGAGGCAGACATTGGCGAGATGGAGTTCTGGCCTGAGACTCCATGGTACTGGGAAGGCCGGAGAGATTCTGCAAAGGAGAGGAATGCCGAGCTTTTGAGGGAGCTTAGAGGCATAAAGATCAACCTTCACGCCCCTGTCATGGACTTAAACCCCTCTTCCTATAACGACCTGGTCTTTGAGGCGACCATCAAAGAGGCCGTCTGGTCCATAGCCCTGGCAAGGGACCTTGGAGCGGCAATGGTGACCATCCATCCAGGACATAGGACTGCAAAGAGGCCACCAAGGCCCGAGGAGCGCAGGAAGTTCTGCCGGTTTCTGGACTGCTGCCTGGATCAGGCCTCGCGCCTGGGAGTCTGCCTGGCACTGGAGAACCTGCCTCCAAAGCCTTGGAACCTCTGCAGCAGCCCTGACGGGCTGGCTTATGTGCTCAGCCACCGTCAGGTGGGATTCGCCTTTGACATATCCCACGCCACTGCAGCTCCGCCGAAGTCCAGGGCTCTTGAGTTCATGGACCTTTTGGGAGATAGAGTGATAAATACTCACATCAGCGCCACTGTCAATGGTGTGCAGCATATGCCGCCGAGCACTGGAGCGGCAGAAGATGTGCTCATGGCGCTGAGAGATCTGGGATACCGCGGACCTCTGAACCTTGAGCTGGACGATAAAAAGTATTTTCCATCTCTAAATAAGCAGGATAAGGCAGACGCACTTAGAACTGAGCGCATCTACCTGGAATCAATATTTGATTGACAGATCTGCCCGGAGGCGATCTGTCATTTGGATCTATCTAGATCTGCAAGGCAGTTCAGCTCATCCTATGCATTGAGTAGCCGGCTGAGTTGAGATCTACGAACTGTGACTGGCTTCCAACTGTTCCAGGGACCCAGTTATCATTCAGGAAATCCAGTATGGCATAGCCGCTCTGCTGCCTTACGCCATTCTTGTTTGCGGCCTCGGCAACATTTACAGGTGCCATGTAGCTGCCGGGGATGGAGCTATCGGCCAGGAACTGGGCAGTAGCGTTGGCTGTAGCATTGGCTGCAGTTACATTCGTTGGAGCTGGAACTGCATAGGTGGGTGGCAGCCAGTTATCATTCATGAAGGCGGCAATGGACTGGGTGGTATCTATGCCGGTCTCAGCGGGCAATGTCTGAACTGCCGACTTTGGTGACACTGGGGCAAGTGGAGCTGTTGATGCTGCAGTGGTCGATGTCGAAGATGATGTAGTACTGGTCTGTGCCCCTACTGCAAAAATAAGAGGGAGCATAACCAGTAAAGCAATTAGGACTGCTACAATATGTCTCATGTTATGGAAGTTACCACGCGGGTACGCATAAAGGTTTCCATTGCTTTCTTCGGCTATTGACGAGACGATATATCGACATCTATCGCTAGGGAGTTGTGAAAGCAGGCTAAATATATATTATCTGAGGAAAACACCAGCACCCAGGTTCTACTGAGATTTTGAGGCGTCCTGACGGTCTATCAACTTCAGCTCAGTGGTGCTGGCGTCTGGATGTTCAGTAAGATATTTTGCTACCTCGGCCCTGTGGACCAGACGGCAATCTATGCAGGTCCAGACTCTCTTGCCCCTTTTGGTGGTCACGAACCTCCCAAGATCGGTGTCTTTGCAGGGATAGAGGGGACAGTAGCAGTGAGTGCACACCTGGCCCTCAAAGTGATGGCAGGGATAATAGGTACAGTTACTTTTAGAGGTGTCTTTCAGGGGCTGGTCCACTACAGACCTCATCATGCAGGGATCATCTGTCACAAGGCCGTCAGCTCCAAGCCTTAACAGCCAGGACGCCTCCGCCGCGCCGTTGATGGTCCAGGGGTATACCTCTATTCCTCGCATATGCGCTGCCTTGAACATCCTTGGGTTTGTCCTCTTTGGAAATATTGCATCCGCCCCGGCCTTGATGGCAAGGTCCGCGGGACCTATGGGCAGGGAGGAGATGATGATGCCAGTCTTTAGCCCTGAGATCTCCTTTAGCTCGCGGACTGATTCATGGTAGAATGAGGTCACTATGGCCTCTGAGCCTTTCAGCTCCCCGGCCACCTTCTCCTCTATCCCCTCCTCCTTCATCTCCACCACCATCATCAGGCCCAGATCCCTGCATAAGGCCACAGCCTCTTCAAGTGTGGGGACTTTTTCGCTGACCACGACGCGATCGCCATCGCTCCTGGTTAGGATCTTCAAGGCCCGGATCTGCTCTAAGTCCAGATCCTCAACCAATCCTGTGCCGCTTGTGGTCCTGTCTACTGACTCATCATGCATGAGCACCAGGCTGCCATCTTTGGATAGCCTGACATCCACCTCTATGTAGTCGGCCTTGCAGGCGGCCGCAGTCCTGATGCCAATCAGGGTGTTCTCGGGGGCCAGAGACCTCGCCCCCCGGTGCCCTATGACTACTGCCATTGATGATGGGTTGGATACGAAAATATATCACTTTTTTGGGGCTGAGGGCAAAGGATTATAATTCCTGCCAAACACTGGATTAGGGATTGACGATGCTGGACAACCTTGAGAAGTTTGCTCACATTAAAAGAGACATTGCCCGAATCAACATAGACCCCCTGCAGCGCGGAGGCCTTCTAACCCCTGAGGCCAAAGAGGCCCTGATAGAATGGGGCGACGGATACTCGGTATGTGACTTCTGCGCAGGGTCCATGGACCACATCAAGAACCCGCCCATAGAGGATTTCATACACGGTGCCCTCCCCGAGTTCCTGGGCGCAGATGAGGCCAGGGTCACTCACGGCGCCAGGGAGAGCAAGTTTGCAGCGATGCATGCTCTATGCCAGAAGGGAGACTGGGTGGTTATGGATGGGAACGCCCACTATACTACAGTCCTGGCGGCAGAGCGGGCCGGCCTGAGCATTGAGTATGTTAAATCCACAGGCGCTCCTGACTACCACATCCCCGCTGAAGGCTACGCAGATGCCATAATGAATGTCTATGAGCGCAAGGGGACTGTGGGCATGGCAGTTCTGACCTATCCAGACGGCAACTACGGGAACCTGGCTGATGCCAGGGCTGTGGCAGATATATGTCATGATGAAAACGTCCCATTCCTGCTAAACGGCGCCTATGCCGTGGGCCGCATGCCCGTCAATGCTCGCGATATTGGGGCGGACATTATCGTTGGAAGCGGCCACAAGTCGATGGCCAGCTGCGGGCCTGTGGGAGTCATCGGCGCGACTGAGGATCTGGCAAGGTCCATATTCAAGATCTCATCTTCAAAGAAGAACAAGGAGGTTGAGCTTCTGGGATGCACAGTGCGCGGGGCTCCTCTCCTGACAATGATGGCCAGCTTCCCCACGGTTGTGGAGAGGGTAAAGCACTGGGAGGAGGAGGTTTTGAAGGCCAGGAGATTTGCTGAGGGGATGGAGTCCTTGGGGATAGAGCTCCAGGGGGACAAGCCTCACAACCACGACCTCATGTTCTATACTGCAGAGATACTCTATGAGATCTCACAGAAGGCCAAGAAAGGAAGGTTCTTCCTGTACCGTGACCTGAAGGAAAAGGGGATCTGCGGGATTAAGGCAGGACTTACAAAACACTTCAAGCTCAGCACCTTTGGGCTCTCTCAGGATGAGCTGGATTATGTGCTGAAGGCCTTCGAGGAGATCATAGCATCTCATCCCAGGGCATAACCTTTTTATGAGAGATGTGCAAGATTAACTGCCGAGCGGCTGTGGTCCAGCGGTTATGACATGAGCTTCCCAAGCTCGTAACCCGGGTTCGATTCCCGGCAGCCGCACGTTTTAATTTCCGAAGTACTGGCTTTGCCACCTTATATGGTTCTGATTATATACATTTCTTCTACTTTTTTTATAGAAATCGCTATAATAATGTTCATAGCATCAATTGAGTTCAACGCCGAAGGAAAGAATCAGGAACGGCGAGCATCAAAGCCATGAAACAATCGCCCTGGGAAGGCATGGCGTTGGTTGAGAAACCATAGATGCCTGCGGACTTCAGTCTCGGGAGCCTTCACCCTTCCTCACGCCGCTTTGCGAGCATATCTGAGTCGAGTTAATGTCTTTGGTCCCCATAAGAACACCACGATCACAGTCGTGATAGCAATGAGCCCATAGCCGATAGCCCCGTCGTACAGTTCGAAGGTTGAACGACTGCCGGGAAATATGCTCCTTCCAGTATTGGTCACGGCATGAAAGAGTATGGCTGCAAAGACGCTTTTTCCAGTGTTGTTATAAAGCCAGACTGTCAGAATCCGGAAACTAACGGCAAGTATTACTCCACCCCATATAAACAATCCCAGGGTCTGGCCAATTGAAATCTCCGACGGGAAATGCCACACCGCATGGATCAACCCAATGATGAGGCTGGCTGTCAGTGCAGTGTACCGGGCTTGCATAGGATCGGTGACATATCCCGTATAGCCAAGCTCTTCACCCGCGGCGGCAAAAAAGAACGCAATAAAGAGGAGAGGTGTCAAAAGGGACGGGTTCCATTCAGTTGGGACCGGCAGCCCGACGAGACGCATTATCACGTAGGTCAGCACATAGATAAACGGCATCAAGATTTTGATTGTATAAGAAAGTTTTGCTTTTATAGCCGCCTGCATCACGGTTGCTGAGGCAGATACCTATTTCACAAGCCGTTTATGCGTCTCTACCTGGGATTTGGCCTCCGATAATCAAAAAGTGGCTGCCCTGGAGATGGCTACGGCTGCTATTGATAATCTGCCTCTGAAGGGAGTCAAATTCATTGGTTTGCAGCAGCTGAAGTTTCCCAGAGCTTATTATGCCGAAACTGGGTGGATCACATGACTTTAATTTTGTATTAAGGGATCGCTTCTTGATCCCGTTTCTATGAGCGTTCCTATTTTCTGTACGTTCATAGGGTCTTGCTTGGATCTGACGAGTGGCTTCATATCGCATCACTCGACTTAGAAATCGGGTGATTATTCTTTCATTGCCTCATCAGAATCGATAAGGTAATATCGAGCTAGATCTGATTCTGTCATGGCCTTGTATCCTCCTTGTGTTCCCAACATCTTGAGGGATACAGGGCTTATTATATACGGCGACTAAATCGTGATCCTGTTGTAGATCATTGGAGCCATACATGACACCAAATTACAGAAATATCGGCACACTGCCCTTTATCTGGCAGATTCTATCGCATCTGCATTCACCTTTCTGCCAATTTAGCAGTACTTTTCGCGGTTCCTAATACATCAATCACAATTAAATCTCCCTTTTTCAGATCCAAAGCTTCTCTAATCTCTATTGGAATTGAAACCTGTCCATTCCGGGTCATCCTAACGGTAGCTTGCATATTGATAGAAAGCCCTATTTATCTATTATTAATCTTTTGGCAGGATTAGTTAGAATTACTGAATGATAGTATTAAGTACTAAGGAATCATAATAGATGTTTGGTGGAAAAATGTGTTAAAGAAAATTCCAGATGCAGAATGGGCTAGGATTGCTGCTAGGCTAATGAAGGGGAAGAGCGCTCCCTTGACGGACATTTGTGCAGGCAACTGGCCTTTGCGCAAGATAAAGGGCTCAGAAGAAAAGTTGGATACAGAATAGGAGTTTTCGATTCGGATCGGCCGACGAGGTTCTCTTATTACATAGTCGGATTACAGCCATTGGAGATCATTAGTAGCCGAGGAGTGCCTACTAAACCAATGGATTGCAGCTTTAAATCTCAAGCTGTGCTATTGCTGCTCTTTACATATGGGGTTAATAGTAAAGATGACCAATATAACCCATACTTCATCGATTGACTCTTAGAGGAGGCATATGTATAATAAAATAAGCAGCACTACTCGCCTGAAATATGTCATTATAGCCATCCTGCTTTTCCTCATTGGATTAGTCCTGATGCTGGCATTCTTCCTGATAATACCAGTCTTGTTTGCCTTGGCTGTCTGGGCATGGGCGGGAATATTCCTTTACCTGGCCGCAATAGGAAGACCTTACAGCGATTTTGCTGCAACTTTGCAGTGGCGTAAGACCCGCAATAAACCAGGGATGTAAGACTAGCTGTGAGAGGCCGCCGACGCACGAAGGATAGTCATAGATGCAGATATCTGAGCAATGCCGGGATCACAATTAGAAGGGTTATGTTTGCAGCGCCGTGGGCCAGCGCAATCAAGGGAAGGCTTCTTGTCTTCTGGAATAGAATGCCCAGCACCAGCCCGGCAAATAGGCCGAATATGATCTCCTCAACCATTCCATAGCCGCTATATGTCAGGCCAAAGAGCAGGCCTGCAATAAAGAGGCCTTTTGTAATCCCAAGCTGCTCTTCCAGGGCTGTTTGAAGCATCGACCTGAAGATGAACTCCTCTACAAATCCAACAAGCAGTGAAACAAGCAGCACTAGCTTTGGGATGACATCTGTGAGGTATGGCAGGTATATTGCCGGGGGCAATATGAGATACTCTATGCCTCCAAGCATGGCTCCGGCAACAAGTCCCAGGGGCAGATAATAGTGTATGCCTTTTATTGTAATGCCCAGCTCGCTTCGACTGAACTTGCTTCTCTTGTATGTCAAGTATACTGGTATTAGCATTGGAATATATATCAAAAGGTATGTGTAATACCTCTCGCCAAACAGCTCAGGCATAGCAGAGCTGGCCGTCTGGAGCACGGCAATGAGCATCAGAGCCTGATATGCTTTGTAGCATGAACCTACGGACATAATGGCGATGATTACCATGTCCAGGCCGTAAATTATGGCTGCAGCTAATGCATTGCCCATGAAAATCAAGATCTCCCCGATAATTATCAGGGCTATTGGCAGGATTAATGCCTCATCTCTTGAAAGTGGAACGATTTTGCCTCGCTGAATGTGATTCCCTACGATATATGCTTGAGAAATGCTAAATACCTTCTGCCATGCAGTGGTACCTCTGAGCCTCGCAGCAAATGGCTCTCCTGTTCAACAGCCTAAAATTTGTTTTCAAGGCCGACACAATTAAATAAATGGCCTAAACGCTCTTATTTTTTGCACTGTGTATGAGGACCATGAGTGAATAACCATGTCTAATTGCATTGAGCGGATCCTCGGATCTACTTTAAGCATATGGTGTATCGCTGAAAGATTTCTGGAGCAGCATTAAGTCTATTCATGCCAACTATATAATGGAACTGGTGATGTAGAAGCGGAGGTTGTGGATCTAACCTGCCATATGTCGATGGATATAAATAGGAGAGATCTTAAGTAATGAAGAGAATTTTGTACTGTGGGTGCTGCAGCTATCCTGCCTGCAATGGAAGATGAGCGCATGGCAACTGCCGCCTTATTAGTTCGTTTAAAAGTGCAGGCTTTAGTGAGGATGATGAAGAAGATAATAAGCAACATAAGCAGCAAAGAGCCCATGCCTGGAGATCTTCGGGCGGCAATAGCCTTATCTCTGTTGACATTGGCGTTTGTCCTCGTCCCCGAGCTTTCTATCCTCCCTTTAAGGTTACCTCTGGCATTGATTATGCTGCTGTTTCTGCCTGGATATGTCCTAATGGCGGCATTATTTCCAAGAAAAGGCGAGCTTGGCGGCATAGAGATGGTGGCGCTCAGCATTGGTATGAGCATTGCGGTAGTGCCTCTTATAGGCCTTGAGCTCAGCCGCACTTCATTGGGACTGAGGCTAGGTCCGGTGGCCATATCCCTAACCGCATTTATCATATTGGTCTCTGTGATCGCATACCTCAGGCGCTCTATGCTGGCATCTGAGGAGCGGTTCTCTATTGGCTTTAAAAAAGGAATGAGCGATCTAAAGCATGGGCTCATGGCAGAAGAGGCCGGCATATTGGGCAAGGCTTTTATTGCCATCCTCGTGATTGGGATAATCTTTTCAGCAGTCGCCCTGACGTATATGGTTGAAGCGCCCAATCAGGGCGAGGAGTTCACTGAGTTCTATATCCTGGGATCCGATGGAGATGCACATGATTATGCGACATCAATAGTCGCCGGAAATAACAGCACAGTTCTTGTGGGCATAATCAACCATGAGTACTCGAAGACCAACTATACTCTGAGTCTGAACTTAAGCAACTCAACTATAATGAGCAAGCGTTTAACTCTCGACCATAACCAGACCTGGGAGCAGCCAGTGCATTATATGGTGAGGAATGTTGGAGATGATCAAGAGCTGAAGTTCTTGTTATATAAAAACCAGAATTTCACATCTCCCTACAGGGAGCTTCATATCTGGATAAATGTATCTGCGAATAGTATGCAAAACAGTGCCTGGGCTGAGCCCAGATAAAAAATACAGATGGAAATTTGTCTAAGGGGAAGCCCTCTTGAGCCAGACTTCTCTCCAATAGCAAAAGCAGGACCTGTCGCACCCATCAGTGAAGTCTCCATCGCAGTAATTCCCCTCCAGGAAGACTGTGGGGCTGACGATCTTCCTCATCTCACCTGTCGATTCAAGCATTATCTTCTCTACCTTTTTAAAAACCCTGAACTTTTTCCCACAATGCTTTGCCATCTCAGGCATGAAGTACAGCCCTTTAAACCGGCCCCTCTCATCTAGTGTGGAGAAGATCTCTTCTTTAGACCTTACCTGGACCAAGTCTCCTGGCAGCAGCTTCAGAGTTTCTTTCTCTAGGCCCATTGATGGCACCAGAGGATAAGCACGCGCCTGCATTGGATCGGATCTCATATGGATTAAGGGAAGTCTCGAACGTACAGATCCTGTATATTTGAAGAGATCATTGCTATAATGTTTCCATCGCCTGGACAATGTTTTATGCGGCTTTGTCGCCTCTGATATATCTGAATATAAAAAATTACATTTCAATTGGTTCTTTTGTGCCTCTTCCATATTCTAACCCCGTATATTCATAAGTATGATTAATATAGGTTATGCTTATAACTCTACTTAAACATATCGAAGGTTTACCTATTCTGTATAAAGTAATCAGTTGTGTTGGTTTGGTGCTACGGCTCAGAGCGAGGCATTAATGAGCGCTTTTTTCTCTGGCGGCTGTAAAGCGCTGAACATATTTCCTTCCTTTAAGTGCTGGTTTCTGATCTGGGCCCCAGCCACATGCCTTCGTCTGGGTGCAGCCTTGAGAACTGGGCGCTGGTATTGTACATTATGCCCCTGTAATACTCAGGCTTGAAAATCACCTTTCCCAGGTGGATCAGATCTCCTTCCTTGTCCACGTTGGTCGCCTCCACAGCCACATATCTGTCAGCCTCATATGGATATTTCACTGCTACCCACATATGGGCTCCCAAGGGATGGCCCTGATAGCTGAACATGAGCCTGGCGTCATATCCTCTGACCTGGAGTATGCTCCAACAGACCTGGGAGACATTAGAGCAATCAAAGATCCCTTCCTCATATTCCCTGTCATAGCTTCTGCTTTCAAGGAGGTCTGAAAGCTCCTCTATCCAGGTGCTGTTGGTCTCTTCTGGAGCTTTCAGCTCTACATACCTGGAGGGGTCGCAGTCGCTCTGGATGTACTGATCGGGCTTTGCTGGTTCATCTATCTCGGCTTTATTGCCCGTCATGAGATCTGCGAGGTTATCATATACCATCCCGTTTTGCTGGCTCTCCTCAGGCTTGATCAGCACACCCACTGTCCTGGACGGCTCGCTTGGATTGACAGAGATGGACTGCCAGTTGCCCGAAGGATCTTGAACTATGACCCAGATCAAGCCATGCCTCTGGCAAAGCCTGGCCTGGTAGCCGTGCTCTAACAGGATCTGCTGGACTACGTATGGCCTTATGGCCAGAATGGCCGGCAGGCCTGCAGATAAATTCTCATCCGAGGAGAGCTTGTAGCTCTGGCCTGATGCTGTCAGGAGGAGCGCTACCTGGATGGAGGTGGACCTGGTGGGGAGTGTGCACGGGTCTTTGTAGTGGTAGCTCATGAGCAGATCCTGAAGCACGGACGCCCAGGCATCGCTTATATTGGCCCTTGGCATCAGAGTCTCGAGCTTCCTGGGGCTTAAATCATGGAATGTATCCAGCATTAAATCAAAGGGCTTTTCGTCCCAGGTGTAGTTATCGCCAAATCCTGAGAGGACTGCAAAAAAGGTTCTGTCTGAGATATCTGAGTTCCAGGCTGCAAAAAGCTTGCGGGATCTGTAGCCCTTGAACACATATGTCAGGGCCAGGGTTCCTGCCTCTTCTCCCGATATATTCCTGGTTCCCCTCTCCTGGGAGAGTGTGGAGATCTGGCGGCTCTTATAAGCTCCGGCTGCCTGGTCCAGGTACTTTTCTGGCTTTATGCCCACATCGCGGGTCCAGAAGAGGGCGATGTGTTCATTGGGGCCGGATATTGTGATGTTTCCATAAGGCTCGCTGCCGAAGCCTTTGACCGCCCAGTCTGGTGGATGCTCAAAAGATATCCCCTGGTCTTTGAACTCGGATGCTGCAGCAAAAGAGAATACGGTGGCCAGGATCAGGGCTGCAACTGCCGGGGTGGTGTGCTTTCTCACAGGACGATCTCCATCATGTCATGGCCAAGAGGCCACTTCTTGATGGCTATATCGTGCGGGGGATATAAATGGCTGAGGTGTGTAAGCTTGAGGTCTCTGGCACACAGCTGGTCTGCCAGGTGCACGGCCTCATCTGCGTTCATGTGCTTTGTGAGCTTGTACTCGGGAGGCATAATGGCATCTGCCAGCATCAGGTCTGCATTCTTCATCAGGTCCAGGCTCTGATCTGGAATGTCCTTAGTGGTATCGCTTGTTATCACTACTCTCTTCTGACCTTCCCGGATGAGCACCCCCATGGTCTCAGTTGGGGGATGGTCCACCTTGAAGAGGGTGAACTCAAGGCCTATTAAATCCAGGGGCTGGTAGGCAGGCAGGTCGTGTCTCACAGGCGTCAGGAAGTAGAGGTAGTTTAGGATATAATCCATCGTATCTTTCATGGCATAGACATCGACATGGTTTTGGACCCTGTGAAAGTCGCCAAACCCGGCGTAGTGATCATAGTGGGCATGGGTCCAGATAACTGCATCTACTGCGCTTATGTCCTTCTTGAGGAGCTGCCACCTGAGGTCCGGGCTTGTATCCACCAGCACTCTTCCCTCTGCGGACTCTACAAGTACTGAGAACCTCAGCCTCCTGGACCTTCCACCCATGAGGGCGTCTGTACAGGCGGGGCACTTGCATCCTATCTTTGGTGTGCCTATTGCATCTCCTGTTCCAAGAAGGGTGATCTTCATGCGGCTATGCTCCGTCTGTAATCGGAGATCCTCTGGCAGAAGTCCTCTACAGACCTTAGCAGGTCCTCCTGGTCTATCCTCTTCCTGTCCTGGAGGAGAGCATTGAGCACTGCCTCTCTTATCACCAGGCGCAGGTCGGAGCCTGCATAGCCCTCTGTCAGCTCAGCCAGCTCGTGGGTGTCCACATCGGCATCGATCTTTGACAGGACCTTATCGAGGATCTTCCTCCTCATCTCCGAGTCAGGCAGAGGGAAGTTCAGGACCTTATCAAACCTTCTCCAGGCTGCATAGTCCAGGAGCTGGGGGTGGTTGGTGGCGGCTATGAGCAGGACCCCGTTCTCGACCAGGCTCACTTCGTCTATGGCCTTGAGAAGTGTGTTTACAGCCCTCTTTATGGCTCCGTGCTCGTCAGAGGTCCTGGTCTTGGCCACAAAGTCAAATTCGTCTATGAAAAGTATGCAGGGGTTGAGCCTCTTTGTGAGCTCAAAGACCTTATCTATATTTTTGGATGTCTCTCCCAGGTACTGGCTCGTGATCATTGAGAGCCTGACCTCAACTATGGGGAGGCCAAACCAGCGGGAGAGCGCTCTTGCCGATGAAGTCTTGCCAGTTCCCGGAGGGCCTACAAAGAGGAGCTTGCCTATCTCGTAAAGGCCGATCTCGCCTAAGTACTGCCTGTACTGGATGGCCTTTCCTATCTTCTCTATCTCTTCCTTCTGCTCATCGGTCAAGACGAGGTCTTCTATGCAGTCCCTGATATCCTCAGGTGCCTTGATCTGGACTAGCTTTAGCAGATCCTCGGCTTCTTTGACGTCTGAGCATAGCTCTTTAAGCTTTGCGTCGAGCCATTCGCGGTCTGAGAATAGAGGCTTGTTCTTGGATTTTGCCTCATCGTATCTCACATCCAGGGAGTTGTAGTTTTCGTAGAAGAAAGCCAGAGTGGGGTTAGATCTCATCCTCTCAAGGGTATCCTGGTTCGCAAACCACTTGGCTCCCACATCAAATACCGTAAGGCGGAGCTGAGATCCGAACTCCTCCAGGTCCACAAATGGCAGGCCTTTGGTCAGTCCTTTGATGTTGTCTATACCATATATCTTCTCTATGTCTGCGCTCGTGACATAGATCGGTCTCTTGACGGCTTTTGAGGCCTTGTCAAAGTAATGCTTCCTTATCGCTGGCGGTAGATCATCCTCAGTCAGATTAGGCGACCTGTTGTAGATATCTGCCGTGAGCAGAAGTTCAGCGACGTCTATCGCACCTGACTTCTCAGAACCCATCTTTAAAACTCCGTAGGACTGGAAGCTTATGATGGCTTATAAAAAGAGATAAACCTTTCCCACGATCCCCCTCGTTAGCTTTATCAATCATTAGAGATTCTCCTACTAGAACCGGCCTCATAGGGCCGACTGGTGATTGAGATGAATGCGTGGGATCGCTTTATCAGATAGAGTACGATTTCTAGATACAACGCTACGCGATGGAGAACAAACCCCGGGTGTTTCTCTTGACCTGGATGAGAAGCTGGCCATCGCCCGGAGCCTTGATGCAATAGGCGTTAAGGTTATAGAGGCCGGCTCGGCCATGACATCTGTTGGTGAGCGCAAATCTATCAAGGCTGTGGCAGACGCCGGCCTGGATGCCGAGATCTGCAGCTATGTGCGAGCGCTCAACTCTGATGTGGATACGGCCCTCTCCTGCGATGTGGATTCCATACACCTTGTGGTGCCTGTATCGGATCTGCATATAGAATGCAAGCTTAAGTCCAATCGCGAAGCAGTGACTGCTATGGCTGTGGAGGTAACTGAGTACGCCAAGGATCACGGGCTTATAGTTGAGCTCTCAGGAGAGGATGCCAGTCGCGCAGACCTGGCCTTTCTTGAGAGCCTGTACAGGGCAGGCATAGAGGTCGGTGCAGACAGGCTATGCTTCTGCGATACCGTTGGAGTGCTTGTGCCAGAGACGACATGCCAGACCTTTAAGAGGCTCTCCAATCTTGGCGCACCCATAAGCGTGCACTGCCACAACGACTTTGGCCTGGCCACCGCCAACACCATCTCAGCCTTGCGGTCAGGCGCCTCTCAGGCGCATGTGACCATCAACGGCATAGGCGAGCGCTCTGGAAATGCCAGCCTTGAAGAGGTGGTGATGACTCTTGAGTCGCTGTACAAGGTCTCTACGGGCATAAAGTGCCAGGACCTCTACCAGCTATCAAGAACGGTATCCAGGATGACGGGCGTGCCCCTGGCCATCAATAAAGCAATAGTCGGCGAAAATGCTTTCACACATGAGGCTGGAATCCACGTGCATGGCCTGCTTAAGGACACCTCAACCTACGAGCCCATGCACCCTGAGGCTGTTGGCAGAAAGAGGCGCATAGTGCTCGGCAAGCATGCTGGAAGAGCCTCAGTCGAGCTGGCATTGAAGGAGTTCGGGGTGAATGTGACCTCGGATCAGCTAGTCGAGATAGTGGCCCGGGTCAAGGATCTTGGAGATAAAGGAAAGAGAGTGTCGGACGCTGACTTGCAGACAATAGTAGACACAGTCCTCTCAAGGCAGAAGGAGCCCAAGGCCAAGCTCAAGGAGCTGACAATAGTGAGCGGGAACACAGTTACCCCCACTGCAAGCGTCAGGATACTCTTAAATGGAAAAGAAGAGCTGGAGGCGGGGACGGGTGTAGGTCCCGTAGATGCCGCCATAAATGCTATACGCAGGGCGATATCTGGTGTTGTGGATGTCCGCCTGGAGGAGTATCACGTGGATGCCGTAACAGGCGGCACAAATGCTCTAGTTGAGGTATGGGTTACCATGGCGATGGCTGATAGGAAGATTACTGCCAGTGGCGCAGGTGCGGATATTATCATGGCCTCGGTTGAGGCCGTTCTTGAAGGCATCAATAGGCTGATGCAGCTCGAGGAGGAGAAGCAAAATGCGTAAGATGACAGGGGCTCAAGCGGTACTGGAGAGCTTGAAGAGGGAGGGTGTAGATGTATTATTCGGGCTGCCCGGCGGAGTACTGCTGCCTCTCTATGACGCTATCTACCAGTCTGATATCCGCCACATTCTGGTGCGACATGAGCAGGGCGCAGCGCATATGGCAGACGGATACGCCAGGGCCACGGGAAAGGTAGGCGTCTGCATTGCCACCTCCGGGCCCGGGGCCACAAACCTGGTCACAGGCATCGCCAATGCTTACATGGATTCAGTTCCGATGGTGGCCATTACCGGCCAGGTCAACACCTTCCTTATAGGCAAGGATGCCTTTCAGGAGGCAGACATTACAGGCATTACAATGCCCATAACCAAGCACAACTACCTCCTGAGATCTGCCAAGGATATAGCCAGGGTGTTTAGGGAGGCCTTCCATATTGCAAGGACCGGCCGGCCAGGTCCGGTGCTCATAGATCTGCCCAGGGATGTGACTGTGGAGGATGTGGAGTTCAACTGGCCCGAGGTGTGCCTGCCGGGCTACCATCCTTCAGTCAAGGTCCACGAGATGCAGATCAAGAAGGCGGCCAAGGCTCTGATGGAAGCTGAGAGGCCGGTGATATATGTCGGAGGAGGCGTGAAGTATGCCAATGCTCATAAGGAACTATCTGAGCTGGCATTGAAGATCAATGCCCCGGTGACCACTACTCTCATGGGCCTTGGATGCTTCCCCGAGGATCACCACCTATCGCTTGGAATGCTTGGGATGCACGGCACCAGGTATGCCAACTATGCCATCCAGGAGTCGGACCTCATACTGGCAGTGGGAGCAAGATTTGATGACCGGGTGACTGGAAAGATCGCCTCATTTGCGCCCCAGGCCAAGATCATACACATAGACGTGGACCCAGCAGAGATCGGGAAGAATGTGCGCGTGGACATTCCAGTGGTTGGAGACGCCAAGAACGCCCTTGAGGGCCTCATAAAGGAAGTAGCGCCCAAGCCCCAATCGGCATGGACTGAGAAGATAGCAGAGTGGAAGCGCGACTATCCGCTCAGATACATCCCTGATATAAACGTCATAAAGCCCCAGTATGTCATAGAGAAGCTCTGCGAGCTTGCGCCCGACGCCATCATAACCACGGAGGTTGGCCAGAACCAGATGTGGGCAGCCCAGTTCTTCGTACACAAAGATCCAAGAAAGTTCGTGTCATCTGGCGGCCTTGGGACGATGGGCTACGGCTTCCCTGCTGCAATTGGAGCTAAAGTTGGCATGCCTGAGTGCGAGGTCATAGACGTTGCTGGGGATGGCAGCTTCCTCATGAACAGCCAGGAGCTGGCAACGGCCGTGATCAATGATATACCTGTAAAGGTGGCCATACTGAATAACGGCTGCCTGGGGATGGTCAGGCAGTGGCAGGAGCTCTTCTTTGAGAAGAGGTATTCAGCAACAATACTCGGTCGCACCAGTCCAGACTTCGTCAAGCTGGCAGAGGCCTATGGAGCCCTGGGACTTCGAGCAACAAAGCCGTCAGAGGTCGAGCCTGTGATCAGGGCGGCTCTTGCATCTGATCGGCCCACCATCATGGATTTCATAGTCAATCCGGCTGAGAAGGTCTCTCCTATGGTGCCTGCTGGAGCTACTCTCTCAGAGATCATGGAGCTGGAGTTCTGTGAGGAGTCTGATTCCAGTCACCTGGAGAGGATGTATGCCAAGTCCAGGAGCGAGATCCTGGGCCAGGAGGAGTAGCGATGAGGCACACTATAGCGGTCATAGTTGAGAACAGGTCTGGAGTTCTTGCAAGGATTGCCATGCTTTTCAGCCGCAGGTCCTTCAACATCGACAGCCTCTCTGTGGGCACCACCGAGAACCCTGAGTATTCCAGGATGACCATCACAGTCCAGGGAGATGAAGAAGTCTTAGAGCAGGTCATAAAGCAGCTCTCAAAGCTCATCAACGTCATCCGGGTGAGCGAGCTTGATCCTGAGGACTCGATAGAAAGGGAGCTGGCCATAATAAAGGTTTCAGCGGATAAGGAGAGCCGGGCTGAGATTATGCAGCTGGTCGACATCTTCAGGGCCAAGATCATAGATGTCTCTCAAAGGTCGATGATAATTGAGGTCACTGGAGACGAGGAGAAGATCAACGCTATGGAGAGGCAGCTGCGCCAGTTCGGCATAAAGGAGATGGCCAGGGCCGGCAAAGTATCCATGGTCAGGGGTGCCAAGGTAATCAAGGCTTGAGAATCCGGGCTTGACGACCAGGCCTCCGACCTGACCTGGCCCAAGCCTATTTTATGTTGATGATACTTCAATTAGCGAAGCAAAAATTCAGGGAGGTTCATAATGGTAAAGATATATTACGATAAAGATGCGGATCTGAGAGTATTGAGGGACAGGACCATAGCCATAATCGGGTACGGTAACCAGGGCAGCGCCCAGGGCTCAAACCTGAAGGACTCGGGGCTTGACGTAATAGCTGCGGGCCGCAATGGTTCATCCTCATCAAAGAAGGCTGAGCATGACGGCATAAAGTTCTATTCAGTATCTGAGGCCGCCAAGAAGGCCGATTACATCCAGATCCTCCTGCCAGATGAGGTGCAGGCAAAGATCTACAGGGACGACATAGCCCCGCACCTGGAGGAGGGGAATGTTCTGGGATTCTCTCATGGGTTCAACATCCGCTACTTCCAGATCATCCCTCCAAAGAACGTCGATGTGGTAATGGTCGCCCCAAAGTCGCCGGGCGCTCTGGTCAGGAGGCAGTACCAGGAGGGCAATGGTGTGCCCTGCCTGGTGGCAGTTGAGCAGGACTACTCCAAGGACGCCAAGAAGATGGCTCTGGCCTATGCCAAGGGAATAGGCGGCACAAGAGCCGGCGTTTTGGAGACGACCTTCACTGAGGAGACTGAGACCGACCTCTTTGGAGAGCAGGTGGACCTCTGCGGCGGAGTCACGGCCATGATCAAGGCTTCATTTGAGACCCTGGTTGATGCCGGGTACCAGCCTGAGATCGCATACTTCGAGGCCTGCCACGAGCTCAAGCTCATAGTGGACCTGATCTACGAGGGCGGGTTCATGAACATGTGGAATAACGTCTCAAACACTGCCGAGTACGGAGGAATGACCCGCGGGGACAGGATCATCAATGACGAGTCAAGGGCTGAGATGCAGGAGATCCTGATGGAGATCCAGACGGGCCAGTTCGCCAATGAGTGGATACTGGAGAGCCAGGCAGGGCTCCCAATCAAGAAGTCGCTTGAGAAGATGGAGTCCGAGCACCCCATAGAGCTGGTGGGCAAACAGCTCCGGGGCATGATGCCCTGGCTCCAGAAGAAGAAGTAGATGTAGAATTAGTTTTGGCTGACGCGAGCACAGCATGGTAAGCCATCCCTGCATGAGGGTTTTGGGGTGGCACCCCTGTTTTTTCCTTGCAGCCGCTATTCCTGGCCTTATGGTGAAGAATGCCACAATGCTGATAGCGATTTTTGCCAATCACATCTATGTCATTGATATGTGTTAGCATTTGTCAGACAGAGGATAACAGCTATTACTCTGTCAACTGAGACAAGATGTCATCCAAAGTGGACCTGGCCTTGCGAAAGGTCATGCGAATGCCCGTGAAGTACAGGAACCAGCAGGCACCAAACCCATCTGTGCATTCAGCTATGATGCTTTTTGTCAAATTTGCTGGTTCGAATTATCTTCCTTATCCCTGATAAGATCAACTGTTTGCATTCCTTAAGGAATCGGTATGGGAAGCTTTATATTACCCAAAGTAATTGGGGTTATTGGACGAGCAAGAACATCGCGCTTCGTCCCGTGCCAGAGATGGCTCGTCATGGACAATTATAACCTAACAACAACTACATTGCAGGAGGGAGGAGCAGTTCCAGGAGAGCGCGGCCTATGAGCCGCCCTCCGGGGGCTGTAATTGAGTCAAGGATTTTTCATTAATGCTTTATATATTATATCAAATATTCATTACTATTCAGAGCGGGATAATTATCTCTCAAGGGAGTAATTTGTGATTTATATGGGTAATTTAGATACATCGATATTTGATTTGAATAAAGCATATACTCAAAAAGATCTAGTCCTTGTGCTTGGTGCAGGCGTTTCAATGGACTGTAATCTTCCCAATTGGAACACTATGATGCATAGTTTGCAGCTATCGATTTTGGAAGACAAATTTAACTCGTTTGATATAACCATTAACCCTATTGATATAAATAGGATCTTTACTGATATAATTAGGATTTTCAATCAATTGATAAATCCTAGCCCGTTAATTGCAGCAAGATATGTTCAAAATATCCTTAAACAAGATGCAAAAGATGCTAATGCATATGAAAACCGCGTTCATAAGGCTCTTTATCCTACTGGTTCTCTGATATTTGGCCCACAAATTCATGAGGCGATATTTCAGTTATTAATAGATGGACGCAACGAAAGTGGGATTAATAGCATAATAACATATAATTTCGATGATTTTTTAGATATGTTTCTAGAAGAAAAGGGCATACTGTGCAAGTCTATCTATTCTTTAGGAATGAAGGCCTCTTTTAATGAAATACCAATATATCATGTTCATGGATTTTTACCTCTAAATATTAAGTCAGATATTAAAAATAGAATTATTTTAAGCGGAAAAGAATATCATAAGCAATATATGGATATGTATAGCTGGAATAATCTAGTTCAGATCGATAAATTTTGCAATAATACCTGTCTCTTCATAGGCATTTCTCTAGCAGACCCGAATCTAAGGAGACTTCTAGATATTGCCTTAGAACAGAATCCTAATAAACAACATTATGCAATAGTTAAAAGATATAATGAAAAGGAAATGGGAGAAAAAGTTTGGGATTTTTATTCCACGGGTGATAAAAAAAGGATAACTGATGTAACTATTGTTCATAATTTCGATGAAATAGTCTCGAAACTAATAGGCTATTACGAAGATTTCTTAAATAGAGATGCCTTAGAACTCGGCATAAAAACAATTTGGGTAAACGATTATAATGAGATCCCGGGCAAGCTTAATAGAATAAGAAAAGGGCCACTCGTATAGAGTATCGCCTTATGAGGTGGGATAAAGATGCAACTATGAGAGTTACTCTTCGATAACCATCTTGAATATGGCTTATTCAATATTCCTTAACGGAGTACCAAGGGATAATTTTTCGGGTGATACTATATGCCCTGGGTGCCGCTCAAGGCCGCGGCCGGCCACCCCTGACCCCGCGTCCGCGGGGAACATTTCTGCATCTAGGCCAGAGCTAGGGCAAAAGTATGATGGTATCAGATTCGCATATATCCAATATCCTTAAAGTGCAATGGGACATGCTATCTTCCCTTGAACCGATCCTGGCCAGCGCTTTCCTGGCGACATAAGTGTTCCCCGCGGACGCGGGGTCAGGGGGGCCGTCGGCCTTGAGACTAACCCAGGGCATTAGTCTTAACCCCAAAAAGTGTGCTGGCATTTCTTTATTTAGTGCTCTTTATTTGGATTGGATGCATCACGTTCCACTGGCCTGGGGTCTGCAGGTCGTCCCCGTTTAAAACGCTGTCAGTGCATCACCCAGAAGACATAGTCTATCCTGATGTATCTGTGGACCTATTTAAGCCTTGCTGCACTAGGCTAGGGTTGAGGATAGATGGTCGATTAGCCCTATGGATGGCCGCGTATCACAGATTCTTAATGGGGGCTAATCTTCCTGCTCAAAGCAATCTATTTATCGCCTCTGCGATCTTCCATACCTCAATTATCTTTGCATCTCTGATCTTCTCGAAATGCTTATCATTTGAGATCAAGATTCCACCCGTACTCAAGCAGGTGGCAGCGTGGAGGATATCTGCATATTGCTCTTCAGGAAAGAACGGCATGCACTTAATGATCTCTTCATCAGAAACCTCAAGTACAATGGCCCTTTGTAGAATATAACCAAGCAGAAGCTGGCTATAGTGACCTAGATCTTCAGCATATTTGCTATATTCACCAATCAGGGCATCATTGGCGATGAGTTCCTCTTGGCCATCGAGGAGCCTCAGAACCAGGTCAGTGGTCCTAGTCCTGCCTCTCTTCGATGCGGCTATGAAGACGTTAGTGTCTAGTAAAAATCTTGTATCTCTCTCGTGCAATCCTGTTGCCCTCTTCCTCGATATCTCGCTCAAGCTTATCGAGATCAAACTTCTGGGCTTCTTCAACGACTCCTTCGAGTATGGTGCGAAGATCCATCTTTTTGAGAGTTATAGAATCGCTTGTGGCTTCGCCTACAACTAGCTCATCGCCTGGTTTCAAGTTGAGCTTGGCTCTAAGATCGGCTGGTATCTTAATTCTGCCCTGATCATCAAGCCTCAATGTACACATATGGCTGCGTTCACCTTTGTCTCTATCTGGGATTTATAGTATTTATGTGCTGGCATAAATCCTTAATGCGGTAGGAGTTTATATTAGATCGCTGAGATGTCCAGGGAACTGAACATCTCCTGATGAGATAGGAAAAATATGGTGATCGACCGGTCTTCTTTGTCGAACTCTAATGTAGAAAAAGCTACAGCTCCTGTGGATGAGCACTTTGGCAAGGCTATTCTGGAGGGAATGGTGGAATGCAATATAGCAGTCTATATGCCTCCCAAGAAGAGATATTCCATTGAGCTTGATATAAAGAGCATAAAGAAAGCCAAGCCAAAGGTTGTAGAGCCAGAGCTTATTTAGCTGCAGCCTTTATGGGGTATACTCAGATACGGATTTCCGTAATATCTATTCGATTCTGCGCTCGATTGAAGACTCATGAAATTCAACAGGGCTCAATATAACTTTATAAACTGCGAGCGCTCTAGATACTTTGGGTGGTGATATATGCCCTGGGTGCCGCTCAAGGCCGCGGCCGGCCACCCCTGACCCCGCGTCCGCGGGGAACATTTCTGCATCTAGGCCAGAGCAAGGGAAAAGTATGATGGTATCAGGTTCGCATGTATCCAATATCCTTGAAGTGCAATGGGACATGCTATCTTCCCTTGAACCGATCCTGGTCAGCGCTTTCCTGGCGACATAAGTGTTCCCCGCGGACGCGGGGTCAGGGGGGGGCCGTCGGCCTGAGACACCCAGTAGTTAGTGGCGCCCCCAGAAAGCTATGGTTATTCTCTGATTAATCCTCTCAATCGAAAGTGAATCTCCCAATCAGATCGATTATTTTCTTAAAACCGCAAGCATCGGATAAATCTCCATCCTCCCAATCCCAGACCTAACCGCCGGGTCACCCGCAGCAAGCCCCTGGACCTGGTCTTCATCATCAACTTCAATAATCCCAAGCCCGTAAGCTCCGTTAGGATCGAGCACCGGCCCAAATACGAGTGCGATCCCCTTCTCAGCCATCTCTGTCCAGTAGACGACATGCTGTCCCATGATGCTCCTCTCTTCCTCAGTCATATCCTGGGCAAAAGTCGGCCTGGGCGGGATGAGCTTGAACACGAAGTGCTGCTTTTCTGATTTATTGCTGGAATTATTGTCTTGCATAATCATCTCTCTCTAGCAAATCAGCTCAGACATGCTTATGCTTGGGCTTATTTGACCTGGCGATGTGACATCCTCCCCACCCCTAAAGGGGTAGGGCTTCCTATTTCATCGATGTAGCTTGCAGTAGAGGTTCCCCTACCGTAGAGGCCAAATCTCTGTAGGCACTAACGGACAGTCCGTCCGCGAGGATGTTCAAATCTGTGTTTCTATCTCTGCACATTACAAGTCCGCAATGTGGGCATACGTGTACCCTGGCAGAGAGATCTTTAGGCACTTTGGTGGTTCTTGAGCATGTTCTGAATGTTCAGATCTTCGAATACCACCACATCAGCCATATCTATGAGCTTTCTTGATACTTTATGTGAGAAGTCGGCTCTCTGATCAGCGATATGCTTATGGATTCTGGCAACTTTCCTTTTAGCTTCACGATAGTTGCTTGAGCCCTTCTCCTTACGGCTCAACTTCCCCTGAGCATCGGCCAGCTTCTCTTCAGTTTGATAGTAATATTCTGGGTACTCTATATATTCACCATTAGAGATAGCAACCATATGCTTAAGGCCGACATCAACACCTATTGCAGTCTGCACAGCGATCTTTGGCAGGTGATTATCTTCGAGCTTAAATCCTGCCTGTGGATAGGTGAACGACTTGTACTGGCCTTCACTCCTGAATCTGGGAAAGCCAGGCTTCCTGGCACCTTCCCGAAGTCTTCTAAAAAAGGCAGCAACCCCCAGATCAACCCTCTTAAGTACATTCTGGAGCACCTGAGAGAAGACTGCCTTGAGTCCTGGATCTTCTTTCTTCTCGATGGTTAGGATAGCTGCCTGCTGATTATATGTTCTGCCCTTTCCAGTTTCCTTATAGGTGTTCTTGCGATCGGCGAGAGCTGCATTCCAGAGACGACGACAAGTTTCCAGAGTATCCTTTAAGATTGCAGTCTGTTCTTTGTTTGGATACATTCTGAACTTGTAGGAGATCTTCATCCACGACATTCCTCTTAGATCGTTGGTAGTATGCAGATCGAACAGGATATAGATATCGGTTCGATGGTAGAGTGACGGCATTCATCCCGCCCCCTGAAGGGGGCTGGTCTTCTGCCTGCTTTCCTGTAATGCAGCGAATTATGGGACATTTATCCCTTCTACCAAAAGCCTTATATTCGTCGATCGCCGTAATTAGCGCTGGCAGAAGTCGGATGCGACCTAGTTCATCTTTCCTCAGTAAAACGGCTTTTGCCTCCCTCCTTAGCCTCAATGTAGAACGATGCAATAGAACTCTCTCGCGCTTAAGTCATCTTCTCATGCATAATTTGACCCATAATGACCTGCTTATTTTAGATGTAATGTTGCATAATTATCTAAGGAAGGTATCATATTCTATACTATAGCAGTAAAATTGTACAATGATTTATAAATGATGATGTTTAAATTCTATATTCAAGGATCTGCAAAAGCAATGGTTAGCGATAATATCTCTAACGTATTTTGAAATCTGGTCCAGCAGCCCCTCTGATCCTGATTATCGAGCAATTTTGGCATTGAATGTGGGCAGATAGTTTTATAATAATTATGTATATAGCTTAATGCATGTGTTCTGTACGGTAGTGGTTATTGCAAGCGTCTATTAATAATATACTACACTTGTAGGGGCTGGAGAGTTTATGAGACTTAGAGTAGTTAGTTCAAAAAATGAGATATCCGCTCTCAACCCCAATGAGAAGACAGTACACCTGGCCTTCAGAGCTTCAAATGTGGACTTCCTAAGCTTGATGCAGAAATGTCCAAGGCTTAGAATGATCCAGATACCACCCTCATACAGAAAGACTCTATCCAATGCAATCAAGGTCTTCCTGGATATGCAGGGAATTGAGCTCCTGGAGGGAGATGTCTGGGGCCACAGAAAGGACCTGGATGAATACTTCACAGTAGACGATGCCACAATGGAAGAGATCAGGTCACTGGCAGATTCTGGAGCAGACATCGAGGATGTAGCATCCCAGATCCAGAAGAGGGCACGGCTGGGGCCGGATCTGATCAAGTACATAGCCAAGACCAAAATAACTGCTTAGAGCAAGGCCCGTCTTGAACTGGCTGCTCTCAGCATTTTTTCCTTAATGCTAGCTATAAGCTATATCAGATTCAGCTGTCAAATCATGCATCAATCATACCGTTTTATATATCACCTTAATATTAATCTCCTTCAACATGGCATATGCTCAGTGCAGCATCCAGCTGTCATCACAGGCCTGGCTATAAAGTCGCCCATGCCTTATATAAATAGCTCAACTACAGAGCTTGAAGCATCGCTTGCCGGATTGGACCAAGAGAAATATATATTCCGCCTACACGTTGCTGGAATGAGCCCGAGGTCCTTGCAGACCGTCGAGAAGAAAACAACCGCCCGGAAACTCGTAGTCGCTGTGGCGGATGCTGAGAGGGTCCTGGCTGGAATCGATCCGTGTGAGGACTGACTGAGGATGATATGAACGCTGAGAACCCAGAGAAGGCTGGAGGGGAGCTGCAGCCCACATCAAGCTCGGAGTGTCAAAGAAAGATCGAAGATCTGCAGGCCCGCCTTCAAGATGCAGAGGAGCTTACCCTCGCCATAAGCCACGGCGAAGTAGATGCCCTGGTGGTCTCAGGCCCTCAGGGTGAGCAGGTCTTCACTCTGGATGGCGCAGATCATGCCTATCAAGTCATGGTCGAGACCATGAGCGAGGGCGCAGTCACCATCGGCCAGGATGGACTCATACTCTACAGCAACCGCCGCTTTGCAGATATGCTCAAGGCTCCGCTCCAGAAGGTGCTCGGCAGATCGATCTACTCAGCAATCGAGCCCACGCATCTGGCCACCTTCAGGGCATTGCTGCATCAGGGCCTGGGCAGCAGTGAGATATCTCTCCTTGCTGAAAACGGGACCTCTCTGCCTGCGTATGTCTCCTTAAGCGTCCTTGAGATCGATGAGGGCCAGAAGGCCTGGTGCCTGGTAGTCACTGATCTGACAGAGCAGAAGCGAAGTGAGGAGCTAGTAGCTGCTGAAAAACTGGCCAGGTCCATCATAGAGCAGGCTGCTGAGGCCATCATAGTCTGCGATGAGAATGGACGGATCACCAGGTTTAGCAATGCTGCTCCAAGAATCTGCGAGCATAACCCGACATTTAAGCATTTTGATGATGTCTTCAATCTTTCGCTCACCTCTGTGGAGGATGAGGATAAGAAGATCTCACCTATCTCTGCAGCCCTTCAGGGATCGACTCTTCTACATGTTGAGGCTAAATTTGAGAGGAATGACGGGCAGCTGTTCTATCTGCTTTTGAATGCCGGGCCGCTCAAGAATGCCGAAGAAAGGATCATAGGGTGTGTAGTGACCCTGACAGATATCACTGATAGAAAGCAGATGGAAGAGGAGCTAAAGAAGGCGAAGGATGAACTGGAACTGAGGGTACTGGAGAGAACTGCAGAGCTATCCCTGGCAAAGGAAGAGCTGGAAGCGACGAATGAAGAGCTCAGGGTGGAGCTGGATCACCACATCAAGCTTGAAGTCGAGATATCCCAGGCTAAACAGGATCTGGAGGTGTCCAACAGGGTGCTCCAGATGGAGCTGGTCGCACACCAGAAGCTTGAGGCTGAGATATCACAGGCCAAACAGGAATTGGAGCTGATGAATGAGGAGCTCCAGGCAGAACTGGAGTATCACCAGAAGCTCGAAGTCGATCTGATAAAGGCCAAAGATGCGGCAGAAGCCGCAGCCAATGCCAAGGCCGCCTTCCTGGCCAACATGTCCCACGAGCTTAGGACGCCTTTGAACGCCGTAATCGGCTTCTCAAGCCTCCTATTAGATGAGCATTTAGCCCCTGAACATACGGATTACATAGAGGGCATCAGGAATAGCGGCGAAGCCCTGCTGGCGTTAATCAACGATATCCTTGATGTTTCGAGGGCTGAGAGGGAGCTGGTGGTTCTGGAATATCAGCCTCTAAGCCTCAGGTGCTGCATTGAGGAGTCAATGGATATGGTGGCAACAGATGCTGCAAAGAAGGGCCTGAACCTGGCCTACACCATCAATTACGGCACCCCGGATACAATTATTGGCGATCCCGGCAGGATTCGGCAGATCCTTACCAATCTCCTCGAAAATGCAGTCAAGTTCACAGATAAGGGAGGTGTGTCTGTATCCGTCTCCTCCAAAGCCCTTGAGGAGAATAAGCGCGAGATCCTTTTTGAAGTCAAGGATACGGGGATTGGCATTCCTATTGTTTCCATGGGCAAATTATTCCATCCTTTTGGCCAGGTTGAGACTACACTAAACCGCAAGCATGGCGGCGCTGGCCTTGGCCTGGTCATAAGCAAGAGGCTGGTGGAGCTCATGGGTGGAAGGATCTGGGCCGATTCTATCCCCGGGGTGGGTTCCAAGTTCTGCTTCGCCATCCCTGCAGAGGTCATACCGGGCAGGCACCTGGATTTAGGGGAGCTAGTCAAAGAATCAGAAGACATAAACCTGTCAGAGAAGAGGCCGATGTCAGTACTGGTGGCCGAAGATAGCCCTTCAAACCAGAGGATGATAGTGGAGATGCTCAGAAGGATGGGATATCGGCCCGATGCCGTGGCGGATGGAAGAGAAGTCATCCAGGCCCTGGAACTCCGGCATTATGATCTGATACTCATGGACATAAAGATGCCCCAGATGGACGGCCTGGAGGCGTCGCGCCAGATACGCAAGCTCTGTCCACCTGAAAAACAGCCCCGCATCGTTGCCATCACCGCCTTTGCCATGGAGGGGGATAGAGAAAAATGCCTTGAAGCCGGCATGGATGACTACCTGGCCAAGCCTGTTGAGAAGAACGATCTGATGGCCATCCTGATGAAATATTCGCCTGAACAGGATAAGCAGGCTACCTAGAGATAAAGCGTCACCTGAAAGGTCGGTACCGCATAGAGGTCATAGACCTCCTGGAGAACCCCACTCGTGACTTATCCAACACAGAGCGCGTCCTCGTGGGGCCTGGACCTTAGACCTGAGAAGTGATATTCCCATGAGCGCACCTGAGGATGCCGCCAGGGTTGGGGAGATCAAGAGGTGGGTGATGGAGATGCGCACAGGTGCCTGTGAAGAGGTCTAACTCACAAACGGCGGGCGAAAGGAGGTCTTTGACACGATATCAATTTGCCTGTACCACATTTTTATTACTTTGAAGTGCCTATTTATTTACATCTGGGCGGGCGGATTACATTCGGGCATATTCCCCAACCCATATGCCAGTTGAATCGCTTAAAAATAACCCTCCTACGTTATTGGCCCGCCCGGCCATTATTTTATTCAGGGCGATTGATCCTGCCCGAGATCGCGTATCTTACAGAACATTGCTGGAGTGAGCAGCTATATGGTGAGGCTTCCGGTAATGGGACCATTCGTCCAGGTGATGGCTTACAACAGGGCGCCGGTCAATAGGACGGTCAGCATCTGGGCCTATCTGGTCTCTTAACCGCCTATTGCAGAAAAGCAGGCAGAAGATCACTCAAGAATGCGGTGCCTGACCTAATGATCTCTTGAGCATGCATTTGCAGGTTACATAGATCTATCCAGGCCGTGCTGAAAGATGGATAAGAGATGGATCTGGAGAAAGCCGGTTAAGTTGATATGCCACTAAAATCGATATAGCCGTGAGGGATTGCGTGTACAAAACAGCACCACTAATCTGCCTTATGGTATTCGCCGCCTTAGCGATATCGGCCATCTCCGCCCAAGAGTCAAATGGGATAATGGATGCAGTAAACAACACCAGCCAGGCTAACGAGTCCAATGATACCCTGTCTGCTCATGATCTGAATGCATCCAGCATAGAGCCTGCCGCAAAGCTCGATATATCCAGCCCCAAGTCGAGTTTCATACTCGGCAAGACTGCGCCGCTTAAGCCTAACTACGAGATAGAGAGCTACAGCGGAACCATGACCATGTACAATATCTCCAAATACTCAAATACAAAGGCCTTATACAGCATTGAGAAGTTCTCCCGCACCCTGCCAAGCTACAACATGAGCACTCCTGCCAAGCCCGGTGTCAGAGTGGATGATTGGCCATTTGTGTGCGACATAGTATGAGTGTTCAAGAGCATTGAGCTGAAGCTTCTGCTCACTTTTTCCAATCACGAGCATTCTTCCAAGGCATTCCATCTCTATCATATGTTTCAATTTAGAATATCTAACCTCTTCCAGGAGACTAATTTAACGAGCGACATGCCTAGAGATGAATCTTCCAGTCCCAAGGCCTGGACCAGAGCAGGTCTTGATCAGAGTCCAGGCAGGGAGATCTTCAGGCGCAGTAGTTTGCCAGAAGGCTGGGGGCCGTCTGGGCCGGAAGCTCCACAGATCTCACTCCTGATGAGCTGGATGCAGCAGTCATCTGCGGCGGAATTCACATGAGCGAGATACCATCTTTTTCATACAGCATACTCTGGGAAGAGAGGGTGGTCAGGTCTGTGGCAAACCTGACAAGGAGAGACGGCTGGGAGTTTCTGGAGCTGGCTCCAAAGGTGCCTGTGAAGACACGGGTGCAGACATTCCCACTGGATAAGGCCAATGAGGCGCTGGAGAGCCAAAGATGACATTGCTAGAAGCATTTTATATGTTCATTCCTTTTGTTGACTGGAAATGAAGGTTGGGCGATTGATCTTATAAAAATCAGATTGGCGAAAGCTTTAGACCTGTATTAAATTAAAGGGTCATGATTTAATTAAATGGCGGCGCAGCCGGTTTGGCTAAATGCGCCAGAATTGCCCTGATACTCGCGGGCCATGCGCTTGCAGTCAGGCACCTGATGCGATCATAGAACCTAACGCCTGATTCGTCCTGGACCAAACTTAAGTATGAAGCCTGGCATATATAAAATGGGGATATGTAATGGAAATGCCTTTCTCGCCAAACAGACAGCAATCATCTATGACTGCGTACTCGCATCCGGCATCATACGCTGTCAGGCCGCAGTACAGCGTCCAGGCGGCCATTGATGCTGCCAGTCCAGGAGATATGGTTGAGGTTCTGGCTGGAGTTTATGATGAGAACATAGTAATAAACAAGCCTATCATCCTCAGAGGCATATTTGGCAGCAGTGCTGGCACAAAGCCCGTGCTGAACGCTGGCGGCCAAAATGGCATTGGGATCACAATAGATGCAGATGGCGTCGTCGTTGATGGATTCAGTATAACAAAGCGGTGTCAGCCCGATTTCAATCCGGAAGGAGCTGGGATTTGGGTCAGATCAAACGACATCACCATCAGCAACAGCAGCATCAGCAACTTCAATACTGGCATCTCTCTGCACAGGTCCGGCAACAATGCAGTCATAAATAACGATATCTGCGAATGCGGCTATGGCATCACCCTGGACAGGTCGGATAACAATACAATTGTCGGCAACATCATTCACGATAACATGCCCGTATCCTTTCCTACTGTTGAAGGCAAAGCTGGAACCGGGCTTTATCTGAGGAGCTCGAAGAACAATTTGATCAAGGACAATACCATCAGCGGCAATGGGGAAGGCATCGTCCTGATCATCTCCGGCAATAACCTCCTGAAGGGGAACATGGTCACCAACAATATTCAGGGCATAAAGCTGGAAAATTTCAGCACAGACAATATCATCGTAGATGGGGACATATACTTCAATGGCTTTGGCCTGAGAATATTCGGATCTAATGGCAACACCATATTCCACAACAACTTCGGGAATAACTATCAAATCGATGTCTATGACGATGGGAACAACCTGTGGGACAATGGGGCCATAGGCAACTTCTACAGTGAGTTTGCCTGCCAGGCCAGAGACGGCCGAATCTGCGGATATGCCAGGCGTATTGCTGGAGGCGCAAACGCTGATAGGTACCCACTGGCACACGAGGCCGTATCTAGATGAAGGCAGATTTGCGGCATTAGCCAGGATGTATGAATCCTGGCCAATCCAGCATCAAAATAGCGCTGATGCAATCACTTCTGCCTATTTCTGCTCCTCATCTTCAGCCATAGCCATTTTCAAACCCTCGATCCATTCCTGAGCCAATGGCTTGAGCTGTTCTTTTAATTCAGGGTGTTTCTCAGCAAGGCTATCCATAATCAGCATCGTTCCTATTACCTGCAAAGAGGAGCGAAGCTCATAAATCTCGGCGCTTATATCAGCTAAATTTTCAGCAATCACGCCCAGAGTGCTGTTGATCTCTTCAAGTTTATCATCTTTTGACTTTGCCATGACCCCATCATTGCCTTGGCTGTTAAAATAATCTTCTATATGAGATTCGAGAGAACACTTCTACAATAAAGAAGCATTAGGGATTTCTCGGCATCTCTACCCCTGCCACCCCCGATCTCTCGCCCATATCCTCCAGCCACCTTGACGGCTCCATGGTCCTCACCGCCGCCAGGCACCTCTGAAGCATCTCCGTGTCCCAGGTGACTAGGGCCGCCTTGAACGACTCGGCCAGTGCCGCATACACTGCGTCTATTGCCCTGAGCCTGTGGTCTGAGGCCATCTTTGCCGCCCTGCTGGCCAGCTTCTGGTCCAGAGGCACAATCTGCACTCCCGGGAAGGTTTCAATTATGGTTGAAAGATCGCCTGCAAGCTTCTCATCCCCGGTCTGGGCTGCAACCGCTGCTGCACACTCGGGCAGTATCAGAGACGGGCACATCATCCCAGCAGACTGGGCATTTCTAAGAAAGGACCGGCTGGCTGCATAGTTCTCATCATCAGACCTGGCAGCAGCCAGGAAGACGCTGGCATCTACGACCAGGCTCATCGTCTCATCTCAGAGAGCACAAAAGACGCACTCCTTTTTCCTGTCCAGGCGCGGCTGACCCTATCGGCCAGGGCATCCAGCCTGGCATCGAGGTCAGAGGGCTCTGGCCGGCAGACTGCCGGGGCGGCTCTAAGCGATACCAGCAGGGCCATGGGACTTCCTTGTGGCCCGACCAATGTGACAGTACCTCCCAGAGGCAGCCGGTTGATTATATCCTCCAGGCTGTTCCTGGCTGCATCTATTGGCATTGCTTCAGACATATTTGGCTCCACCACGCTTAATCTTAATCTCGATATGATGTCATATATCAGATCTATCGGGCAGGTCATAGCCCCGACTATGAAAATACGTTTTGACAGTATTATCTTTCATGGTATTTAGTTTCTGCCCACTAAATAGCCATGCGATAGCCTATAAATAGTTTTAAAGCGAACTCTATTCAAAAAAACAGGTTCATCTCCTCTTGAACCTGAGCCTTAAGGAGAGCGCATTATGGGTTTACTAGATCGCATGAGTGTGGTAATCAACTCCAAGATGAACAAGGTCATGGACCTCTTTGAGGACCCCCGTGAGACCTTGGACTATTCCTACCAAAAGCAGCTCGAGCTACTGCAAAATGTAAAGAGGGGCGTGGCTGAGGTTGCCACCTCCAAGAAGAGGCTGGAGCTGCAGAAGGCCAGGCTGCAGATGAACATAGACAAGCTCGATTCCCAGGCCAGAGAGTCTGTCTCGGCAGGTCGTGACGACCTGGCCAAGATGGCGCTTGAAAGGAAGACTGCAATGCAGGCCCAGTCGGACTCACTTGACAGCCAGATAGCCGACCTAAACGACCAGCAGCAGAAGCTGATGGCTGCCGAATCAAGGCTTGCCACCAAGGTCGAGTCATTCAGGGCCAGGAAGGAGACCATCAAGGCGCAGTACTCGGCAGCCGAGGCTCAGACCAAGATCACAGAGTCGGTGACTGGCATCAGCGAAGAGATGGCAGACGTGGGACTTGCAGTCCAGAGGGCCGAGGAGAAGACTGAGAACATGAAGGCCAGGTCTGCGGCTTTAGATGAACTCCTGGAGTCTGGAACTCTTGAGGACTACACAGGCGGTGACGAGATAGACAATGAGCTGGCCAAGATCAAGGCCAAGAGCAGCGTCGATGACCAGCTGGCCAAGATCAAGGCGGAGGTGGGCAAGAAATGATAGTAAGGATCATGGGCGATAAGCAGTACAGAATGGACAGCTGCTTCCTGGATGATATGAACTCCATAGACAACCAGATAGTGAGTCATATCGATAAGGGCGATGTCGAGGCCTACAAGAAAGATCTGTTCAGACTGGTATCACTGGTCAGAGCACAGGGCGAACCACTGGGTGCTGAGAATATCGCCATCTCTGATATAGTAGTGCCACCAGAAGACCTGAGCCTGGAAGAGGCGAGACGGGTCTTTGCCGGAGAGGGGATAATCAAGGGCTGAACATTGTATTAATTGCCAGAGAAAAGCACTTCACTATATGGAGTGTTTTTCAAACCATTTTTAGGAATCTGAAAAGTTTAGCACCCAAATACCCTTTGGTGCATGCCTGAGGGATAGCATGAAGGATATCAAGTGATAGGATAGATCGGTACACTGAACATGATCCTACCTCAGGCTTTTTATGAGCGTGACGCCCCTGCAGTTGCAAGGGAGCTTCTGGGATGCCGCCTGGTGCATCTCGATGAGGGTGGAATGACCCTTGGGAGGATAGTTGAGACTGAAGCATACATCTCAAATGACCCCGCCTGCCATGCCTTCAAAGGGAAAACCAAGAGAAACAACGTCCTCTTTGGCCCAGGAGGGCATGCCTATGTGTATCTGATCTATGGAATGTACTACTGTTTCAATGCCGTAGCTGGGGAAGTGGGATCAGGACAGGCCGTGCTGATACGAGCATTGGAGCCAATAGAAGGGATATCCCTTATGCAGGAGAGGCGCAGGACCAAGGATCTGAGGCTTCTTTGCAACGGTCCTGGAAAGCTGACACAGGCGCTTGGGATTGATATTAGCTTTAATAGCGCGCCCCTTTTTGATGGACCTCTGCAGATCTGGTCCGCCGACGGTCTGGATGACCATAGGATGGTCCAAAGGCCCGAAGTTGTACAGACGACCAGAATTGGAATATCACAGGCTAAAGAGCTGCCGCTAAGATTTTATCTTAAAGATAATATTTATATCTCCAGGAAGTAATGATAAAGAATTAGGATCCGAACTTATCAGCTATATTCCAAGTTATGGTTTCTAAGTTAGAAGCCTCAGGATTTGGCCATCTTATAAATATCAATATACCTACATATTCTAGTGCTTACATGCCAGGGAGAAATGAAGCTATGAATAAAAATAACAAATTGCCAGCATTAGCAGCAGCCCTCACAGCCCTGTTAATTCTCGGGGCTTGTCAGGGGGCATCAGCACAAAATGCATCGCAGAGATTGGAAGGTGTTCCTGAGGTCAACCTGTCTGCCATAGATGATGCAGAGCTCCAGACAGTCCTCCAGGACTTCGAGATCTATGCCGAGAATGGCAGAAAAGACTGGCAGGTGCCCGGAATGGCTGTGGCCATTGTGCGTGGAAACGATACCATCTACATGCACAGCTTCGGCAATAGAAGCATCAACGGCACGAGTCCAGTCACCAACGACACAATATTCCAGATAGGCTCGACATCAAAGGCATTCACCACTACACTGGTGGCAATGCAGGTGGACAAGGACAATATCAAATGGGATGACAGGGTCATAGACCACCTGCCCGAGTTTCAGATGTACGATCCATGGGTCACCCGTGAGTTCATGGTAGAAGACCTCATGGCCCAGCATAGCGGCCTGCCAGGATATTCTGCAGATTCTCTGTCCATACTGGGCTATAACCGGTCTTACATCAAGCACGCCGTTAGATACATAAAGCCCGTGACGAGCTTCAGATCCGCCTATGCTTACCAGAACAACCTCTTCCTCTTTGCTGCAGGGCTTGTGGAGAACAAGACCGGCAAGAGCTGGGAGGAGGACGTCCAGGAGAGCATATTCGAGGTCCTTGGAATGGCCAACTCAACCACAGGCATGAAGCCCTTCCAGAACGAGAGCAATGTTGCATCCCTGCACATAATGGAAGACGGCAGGGTCAGGGCTCTGCCAATGGACTGGAAGTACCTCGACTGGGTCTATATCTACGGCCCAGCTGGCGGCATCAACTCCAATATCATAGACATGACAAAATGGCTCAGGCTGCAGATGAACAACGGAGCCTTTGAAGGCAGGCAGCTTGTGAGCGAGGAGAATATCAGATATACCCACTCGCCAAAGACCATCATAGGCCAAAATCCACTGACTGGCGAAGGCAATGTTTACTACTGCCAGGGCTGGATATACCATGAGTATAACCCCTACCCAATCATCTGGCACAATGGAGGTACATCAGGCCATCATACTATGGTCGCATTTATACCCCAGTCAAAGATTGGCATAGTGGTGCTCTCCAATGCTGGCTATACCCAGCTTCCAGAAGCCCTTGCATTCAGGTTCTTTGATATGTACTTCGGAAAGCCAGAGGTGGACTGGAGCGCTGGAATCCTCTCAAAGGTCAAGGAGGCTGAGAACTTGACTAACTCCAGCATGCCTAAACCTCCTGCAACACCATCGCCTGCACTGGACCTGAGCAGCTATGTGGGCAATTACACAAATGAGATCTATGGGCAGATCAATGTGACCTCAGCTGAGGACGGCCTAATGGCCACAGCAGGACCTGTAAAGGCAGAGATGATCCTGAAGCCCTGGGATAGAGATATATTCAGAATATCTGTGCCGGATTTCGCTGATAATGCCGGGTTTGCCTCATTCCAGATCAGCCCTGAGGGGAACGCGAGCGGAGTTGTCATGGATGTATTTGATGGAGCCACATTCAATCGTGGTTGAGAGAATCTAACATCTTTGAAATGGCATCATGGGATGGGATGCTGATCTGATATGCGAGAGTGGAGAAGGCTGAGCTGGAGGTCCCCTGAACCAGAGGGATGAAAGCTGAAGCCCTCTTCAAAAGCCCTTTGGGCAAGCAAACGATTTGAAGTGCGAGCATAAAGTTGATAGACTACGGCCTCCTGCCCAGCAGATAGGCTATGGCAAAAAATCCGGTCAAAGCCAATATGCCCTCAAAGCCAGGCTGCTTCTGTGCAGCCGGAGCTGTTGCATTCTCAGCCTGAGCTGTCAGAGATACTGCAGATGCATTTTTCCACTCCAGGTAGTTCCGAGCCGGTTTGGGATACATAAGGTGGATTATCTGAACGTGAGTCGTCTTGCCGAATTCCCCAGGCGTAGCGCCATGAGTCATTCCATCGCTGTGATATGCTACTGAAATCAGCGTCCACGTTATGGTTGTATTGATCGGGGCCGTGCGGGTCACGTACATAGCTGTGTAAGCCCCGTATGTTACATTGCTGCTGGGCGGCAGAGCTTTCATCTTTAGATTGAATACGCCGTTGCCCAAGGCATCTGCCCTGAATGCGTTTTGTGAGCCGTCAGGTGCCCCAATAGGTGTAAGCACTTCTTTATAGTTCGGTGGCATAGCTATACTAGCGTACCAGACAGTGTAGATTCCGTTGGGCACTAGCTTGCTGAAGGTTAAGTTCATTGTAGCATTGTCATCTTCTTCAGCATATGTTCCTGTGCCATTCGCAGCTAACCAGTCTCCCAAAGTGAAGCCAAGGTCAGCACCTTTGGGGAAAGGTCCGAGTGGACGGGGCGTTATTTTGTATGGATCATGAGGTGTTGCATTTGTGGTGGCATAAACATCCTGAGCCAGGTTAATTGGGTCTTTCGATTGGTTGAGCTCGATGCGATAAACCAAGTTAGGTGTAGAGTTATTCAGCACAATGAAAACATCCTGCACAGGCCTTGGAGTTGGGAGATAGATATGGCTTCTAAGCATCACATCGACCACCCAAGGCTTTGAGGTCGCAGATGGATCAGCTAGTGAATCGGCTGCGAATGCCGGTAATGTTAATAAAAAGATAATCGCAAATAATATTAAATATTTTTTAGTATTCATATTCTACCTCGTTTGAATGATTATAACTTATAACCATTAACTATACAAATTACATAAAAGTTTTCCTCTAAGAGGGACAATGTAACATATTGCTTAATAATTAAGCGAATACTAAGACGCCTGCAAATATTCCAAGGGAACTCTTGGATGTGTGATAGAGCTGATTTCAGGCTTTAGGGAAGGCCATGAAGGCCTTCTCTGGCGATGGCCCTATCGATGATTAATAGCAACTAAATCGGCATACCCCACAGAGGATACCACATCTCCATACTTTTCTGGATAGGCATCTCCTTCTCCATCAGCGACCCAAGCCTGATCTCCAGGGAGTTGTTCCTCTGCTTGTCCCCGGCAGGGACGAAGGGGTAGTAAGCTCCCTGCTTGAAGTTATAGATCCAGTATACCACAGACTCGCCCCTGAACCGGTAGACTGCGGCCAGGAGCTGAGTTCCAAACCCGTTCTCTATCAGGGTCTGGGCGATCATCTGGACAGTGGTCACGATGTCATCGAAGTCAGAGTCCTTGAGAACCACCCACAGGTAGTTGAACTCATCCTTCTGCACCTTATACTCGGTCCCCGACTCCTTTGCGCTGATCTTTAGCAGGTCATCTATCTCCTGACGGGCCTGGTCGTACCTGGATGACTCCAGGGGCTTTATGCAGATGGCTGCGGCACCATCGGGCTTGAGGCCAAGGCTTGCGTCCAGGGTTACGGCTGCCGTGGAGATGGCAAAGAGCTTCTCGGTCTTTGACTCTGGAAGCCGGGTCTTGCCAAGGATTGAGTCCAGGAAGCCCATTAGGGCGCCTCCATCGCCTGCTCCATCCTCTGCAGGGCGGCTATCCGGGCCTCAGTGGACGGATGGGTGGAGAAGAGGTTGGATATGGAGCCACCTGACAGAGCCGGGATTATGAAGAATGCATTGGCGCCCTCCATCTTCCTTAAGTCCTGGGTGGGTATCCTGGCCATGCTGCCGCTGATCTTCATCAGAGCCGATATCAGGTGTGAGGGCTGGCCTGTGATGATGGCCGAGCCTTTATCTGCAGCAAACTCCCTGTACCTGGAGAGGGCCCGGATCAGTATGAAGCTGGTGATCCAGACAACTATTGAGACCAGCCAGATCACCATGATATTTCCAGAATCTCTGTCCCTTCTGCCGCCTGAGAAGAAGAAAAGGTTCTGGACTAGCATGGATGCCACCGTGGAGAGGAATGCTGCCAGGGTCATCACTGCTGCGTCCCGGTTCTTGACGTGGGTCAGCTCATGGGCAAGCACAGCCTCAAGCTCGCTTCTATTGAGCTGCCTCATTATTCCAGAGGTCACTGCCACCACAGAGGCCTTCTGGCTGCGGCCTGTGGCCAGGGCATTAGGCACACTGGTGTTAATCAGGGCTATCCTTGGCTTTGGCAGGTTTGCTATGGAACACAGCCTTGTGACTATCTCATGAAGCTCTGGAGCCTCGCTCTCAGATACCACCTTGGCGCCCATAGAGGCCAGGACCAGCTTATCTGAATAGAAGTACTGGATGAAGGCTATGACTCCAATGACTATGAGCATGACCATCTGGTTGGCGCCCAGATAATACAGCACTGCAAGGAAGGCCAGATATACTACTCCCAGGAGGAACATGGTGAAGACCATCCTGGCCTCCAACCCAAGATCTGATTTCCATTTCATAATTCGTCTACCCCTGCATTAGCTGATCTGATTCATATGCTTTCTTGCCATTTAACCCTATTTAAGGCTAGCAGATGCAGAATCCATCAATATTCACGTGATCATCAATAAATAGGGGGAGGATAGACTATACTGTCAGGTATTTTGAGAAGTTTAATCTCAAGAGGTGTATACAAATGGCAGAAGATGTGCATAGGGCCAAAGAAGGCGATACAGTAAAGGTCCACTACACAGGCAAGCTGGAAGATGGCATGCCCTTTGATTCGTCAGAGGGAGGAGACCCGCTGGAGTTCACAATAGGCGCCGGGCGCATGATACCAGGGTTTGAGGAAGGAGTCATTGGCATGGCACCTGGAGAGACCAAGGAGGTCAAGCTTCCTCCAGAGAAGGCCTATGGACATTACAGGATGGATAGGGTCATAGCCGTTGACAAGAAGGACTTTCCAGAGGATGTGGTGCCAGAGATTGGGAAGAGCCTGGAGATCTGCTCTCCCAATGGCAACGTCATCCCGGTGCAGGTAACTGACATCGAGGGCGATACGGTCACACTGGACGCCAACCATCCACTCTCAGAGAGGACGCTGACATTCGACATAAAACTGGTGGAGATAGAAGACCACAGCCAGAAGAAGAGCGAGTGAGAGCCGCCCGATCCGGCAATTTTTCATTTAAGTCTTATATTCCTTTGACCAGCTGTCTTAGCAGATCTCTTCCAGTGCCTCCAGACCGCAGCGGGTTGTCCAGCACCTCATCTATGAAGCCGAACAGGCCCGTGGCATATATGGCATAGAAGTCCCTGGCGAACTTCAGGGCTTCAAACACATCCTTGAAGCAGCGGACCTCCATCTCCTGGTCTTTCAATGAGGCGATCTTGCTATCGGCCACAAAGCTCGAGAAGCCGCATGAGGCCTTGGCTGGCTGAACTGCATCAATATTTACAGGGACCCCCCCAAAGAGCCTGTAAACCCCGGATATCAAGCCCTCCCGGCTGCAGTCCTCGTCCGCCTCCAAAACTACCTCCTCATCCAGGCACTCGGGCTGAGGGATTAGATGGGATTCTATGATGACTGAGAAGGAGCCGTTGCTCTGCATGTTCAGGGCATCAGATATTGCGACCGCCTCAAAGATCACTCCCAGCTTTACAGGCCTGCCAGTGCCCAGATCACATTGCCACCTATCATTCTCAGCATATATCGTCCTGTCGTCTAGCTCAAGAATATTCAGCATTGAAGACCCATTTTAAAGGCGTGCTTATAGAAAATAATTCCTTTCCTCAGAAAGCAGGTAGTCTACCTCAAGAAATGTAACCGAAAGCCAGGCCGTGGAATCGAACCACGTTACATCGCTCTGCTGGCGATCGCATAGCCGTCCTGCCCTCCTGGCAATTCTAGAAAATCAGGTGAGGCATAGGTAAGTATCTGGATTTTAACCCAGATCCCCTTTTACAGGGATTTCCACCGCTTGAAAGCGGTAGCCTACTTTACATATGCCTCAAACATGATATTATCCTTTAAAATATTTATAATTGTTGCTAGATAGTAAGCTTAAGGCTTACTGTATAATCCTGCCTATGGTCCTAATACATTGATGTGAGCCTAACCAGGGGACAGAGTGTTATGAGACTCACTAAGCAATACATCACCCGCCAAACCCCAAGCAATGTAATGCCACAGAGCGGATTCCATAGACATGGGATTGCAGCGAGTAACCATAGAATTAATGTTATTTATAGGCATAGCTATAGTTGTACTATGACCATTCAAGAATCCAGTAATAACCAAAAAGGCGTCCTTGTAGTTGGAGGAATAATCATCGACCTAATTGTAAGGTCAGAGAAATTCAAGGTAATTGATGGCAACATCTATTTTCCCTTTGACTCGAAAATCACACTTAAAGAGCTTAAGAAAGATATCGGTGGCTCAGCACACAATGTCGCAGCTAACCTGGCAAACCTTGGCACAAGAACTTATATTCTTGGATCTGTGGGCAAAGGTGATTATGGTGAGGAAGCCCTGAAAAACCTGAGGGTGCATGGCGTAAACACAAAGTATGTAACCATGAAGGAAGGCTCGACTGGAATATCACTGGTTTTTCTTGTTAACGGCGAAAAGACCGTCTTAACAAGTAGGGGGGCCAATGATTTGCTGGGAGAAAAGGATTTTAATATAGACGTTCTTGATAAAATTGATACTTTGATTATAACTAGCCTCGTAAGCCTTGACAATACCAGCTTGATGAAGGAAGTTATCAAAGAGGCAAAAAAGCGAAGTGTATCAATCGTGACTAATCCAAGCATGAGCATGATCACGCACAGGCCAGATGAATTAAAATACGCTATGAAAAATAGCAAAGTGATAATAATGAACGGCAGAGAGTCCTGCATGATAACTGGAAAAGAGGATGTAGAATCTGCTATAAAAGAGCTAAAAAGGTACGGGGCAGAGACTGTAATTGTTACTCAGGACGTAAACGGATCGTTAGTTGCAGAAAACGGTGAACTCTTTCATATTCCTTCTTACAAGGTAAAAGTTGTTGATACAACTGGGGGAGGCGATAGCTACACCGCGGGATTTGTTCATGCAAAGTTCAGAGGATATCCAACAGAGGAAGCTGTAAAATTCGCGGGAGCGGTGGCTGCGCTCAATATTGCTACTCCTGGAGCAAGCACCGACCTGCCGACAGAAAAAGAAGTAATCGATTTCATGAAGACGGCAGAGTATATTCAGGTGTGATAGCAGACATACACCGCCCACCATGAAGATCAAGACAGCCCGCAAAGAAGCTCGAAGAGCTGTCTGATGCCGCCTTAGAGGAAACCCGCCGGGCAATTGATGAGCTCGATAAGGGCAAATCCAAGACCTTTGATAGCATCGCTCAGGTTTTGCACTTATAGCGCTGTGTACCCTTCTGGGTTCGACCAAACTTGACTATATTGCCTTCTTTTACCTTTCCATAATCTGGACAATCTTTATTCCAAAAGAACGAACTTGGAGCCACCAACCGATTTTCATTAATTTATTATTTGAGTATCATTCTCTAGCGTCTCATATATCAATTTAATTGAGGTAGACTACCTGTTTTCTGGTTAAAGAAAAATAAAAATCAGGGCCTTATCTCACCCTGAAGATGCTAAAGCCTTATCCAGGCAGCCCGTGAGCCAGGTAGGGTGCCACCACAGTAATTATGAGTGATGTGAGCACCAGCCAGGCCAGAAGCGCAACAACAGTTCTTGTAAGCTTCTCAGCCTCTTTTATGCTCACTACCCTCTCAAATCCGGCCTGGACCAGGTCCCTGAAGATGTGGCCACCATCCAGTGGCACTGCAGGCAGGCTGTTGAAGAGGCCGGCGTACATGTTGATCCAGCCCACCCACAAGAGCAGGTTGGCTATCCAGAAGAACCTGGTACCAAGGGGCTCAGCCCATCCAGACGGCTCGAAGAAGTTGGAGATCCAGCCTGAGAACCCCGGGAATCCCTTCTCAGTAAATCCCGGAATTCCAGTAAAGGGCAGGGCCAGAAGAGTTGCAAATCCCGCCATGCCGCTGCTGGGTATGCTCCTGAGGACGGATAGGAACGACTTGGCAGGGAAATCCTGGATGATCACTCCATCGGTATAGACCGCATCTCCAGAGATGCCTATGCCTATGAATCCCTTGCCGCTCCTGGATTCCAGCGTGGCGCGGTACACTCCCTGGGGTGTGGTGATCATCAGCTCCTCGCCGCCATATGTTGAGTTCATATAGCTTCTGAAGTCCGAGACGCCAGCTATTGCTGTATCGTTGAGCCTGGTGATCACACTCCTGGCAGGAACGCCGGCCTTGGATGCAGGAGAGTCGTCATAGATGGCGGTCACCATCACTCCACGCGAGACCTCACCCTTCAGGGCAATATCTCTGACATGATCATCAGTCTTCATAGTCAGTGTCGTCTGGCCGTGAAGGAGGTTATAGAACTGGCTTAGGTTTCCAGGCTCAAGGCCGTTTACATCCTGGACTATCATGTTCTTTGCAAACCCGGCATCTTCTCCGAAAGACCCGTTTTGCACATCAGCCACAACCAGCCTGTCTATGGGCGATATGGCTCCAAGGACCGGTCCAAAGAAGAGGACCATGGCAACTATTGCCACCGCGAAGTTGGCAGTAACTCCAGCCGAGAGTATCCTGACCCTGGCCCATCTGGAGGCTACAGGCTTCTTATCCTTGGTTCCAAAGAGCTCTTCATCATCAGGCTCCACAAAGGCGGCTATGGGAGCCGCCAGGAAGACCAGCCCCATGGACTTGACCTTGACCCCTTCCACCCTTGAGAGGATGCCGTGGGAGAACTCGTGCACCACCATGGTCACCAGCAGCGCTATCCAGCCCCAGACCACGGGTATATACTCATTTAGACCTGGTATGAGCAGGATGTTTCTTGGGGCATTGTAGCTTCCGGGCTCTGGTGGCGACCTGGCTATCAGGTAGCCCATCAAAAGAAGCAGCACCAGGAAATAGGCCATGCTCAACATGACCAGAGGGACTCCTGCAGAGGCTATAAACCTCCAAAACCGCTTGTATCTGCCGAGCCTGTCCAGCAGGCTTATGCCCCGCATGGTGCGTATGAATATCACCGGGCCCCAGGTGGTGACGCCGTGGCTCTTCATGAACTCGCTCCTGCTTATCCCCATAACCAGCAGGATATACATGCCTGCAACCGCAATGATCAGCGGCCAGTCCAAAGCAATGAGATCCGATGAGATGCTCAACCTTCTTTCCTCACTAAATGCTCTGATTCCATGATATATGTACTTCCTCCCCATCCCAGATGGGGCATGGCTTCCTATTTCATCGATTAAACCAGCCTGAGGGTATCCCTAAAAGGAGAGGCAAGACTCTACAGGCACTAACCGACAGTCCATCGGCGAGGATTTTGCCAAACATTGCTCTAAAAAAGGTGATACCGCTAAGGCCGCCAATAGGCGTGCCAGAGCAGGCCTAAATGGGCTCGTTCTCCCTAATCTCTCCTTTGCCCAGCTCCTGGTGTTTCTTCTCAAGAAAGCTGTACACATTGCCATGTGGCGCGCCTTCAAGCAGCATCTCTATGGCAGACCTGGCAACCCTGATCTGATCTGGATAGCCCAGGAGAGCTACAGTCTTGCCGTAAACAGAGACCTTGGCACCAGATAGCCTCTCCATGATCTCCCTGGACTTGCCATCCTTGCCTATGATCCTGCCCTTCATTCGTGCCATATCTGACTGGGTGCCCACCACCTTGGAGAGGTCCATGACGTCGAGCATGAGCATCTCATCGTCCAGTATGGGCAGTGCCCTCTCAGGAGAGAAACCCCTGCCTATGGCCTTGACCAGGTCCATAATCCTCATGGCCTCCAGAGGGTCCTCTGTGGACACGACGGATACAGTCCCGCTCTCGCTGTCCACCTCCAGCTTGGACTTGGTCTTCTCCTCTATGAGGTTCTTTATGGCCCCGCCTGGACCTATGAGCACTCCTACCCTTTCCTCTGGAATCTTGATCTGCAAAATAATCCGCCTCGTATTCCTATATTGAACTAAATCTATTGGGCTTCATTTTGGGCGGCCTTCCAGCCGCCTTTCTGGGCATCTTTTTGGGCGTCTTTCTCGGCTTTTCCAGCCCTGACCTTGGACCAGATCTCATCTTCAGACCCCAGGCCATACTTTTTCTGGAAATAGCGGGCGATATTTGCCACATCTCTATCCAGAAACCTCCTGGCCATGGGGTGGTCCAGTGTCACCGACTGCCCCATATCAATTATCACCGGCTCGCCGTCATAGAGCACGTTGAACTCGCTTAGATCTGCATGCACCAGCTCAGCCTGATTGTAGAGCACAGAGATGTAATCCGCGATCTTATCAAAGGCCATCCTTGCATCCTCAGGGTTTAGGTCCACATCCTTAAGCTGTGGAGCCGGGCCATCATTCCCTTTCACCATCTCCATTATGAGGAGGTTGTCCTTCATGGCTATTGGGTGAGGAACTCTGATCCCCACCTCTTCAGCCCTGCTGAGGTTTCGAAACTCCTTCCTGGTCCAGGCAGAGATGACAGCTCTCTTTGTGCCTTTCACGCTCCCAAACCTGGGATCGCCCAGGAGGTAGTCCTGCATGGCCTTAAAATTGCCTGTGGTTATCCTGTATATCTTGATGACGAGGTCTTTATCCCCGCTTATGGCAGAAAAGATGTTGGCCTCTTTGCCAGTGCTGACTGCGCCGCCGAGTGCATCTATCACGCCTTTGCTGGCAAGAGTATACAGACTCATCAGGGTACGCGTATCAAAGACGTTCTCCAGGACCTTCTGGTCGTTTGAGTCCTTGATCCTCTCTCTGAGGGCATCGATGCGCGTATCGAAATCTTCTGTTTTGGTCCTTCTGCTCATGGAGTCCCTTTCAGGAATCCCTTTCTCTGGAGCCAGTCCACCTGCGGTCCGGTATATCTCCAGACTACGTCTGCCTTCTCCTTCTGGAAGTCCCAGGGCACTACAATTACCACATCCCCTTCCCTGATCCAGATCCTCTTCTTCATCTTCCCCGGAATCCTGGCCATCCTGGTCTCTCCATCGAGACACCGGACTTTGATCCTGTTTGAGCCAAGAAGACTCTCTACGTAGCCGAAGACCTCTCTATCCTGCTTGCGTGGAAGGCGCACCCTGGTGATGACCTCTCCTTCCCCTTCTCTAGTATTGCTTCTATACAGTATAACACCTCAAATTCAACCGGGCTTCATATGCGGCCTCAGCGCGACCACCAATTGGTCACACGCTGGTGCCTTTCAAGTGAGCTTGAGCTTACTTTACGAACTAAAGCAGTCTTATCCTGCTTATATAATAGTTAAAGGTTGTGACGCCGAAAATAGTTTATGGGCCCGACGCGATTCGAACGCGTGATCCCCGCCGTGTGAAGGCGATGTCATAACCAGCTAGACCACAGGCCCGCAAATGATGCAAGCTGATATCTGTTATTAGAACCTTACCCTAGGATGGCAGACCTTCTGCCCGACTCATCGCCAGAGCAGAATTATTTAAATAGGAATTCGCGAGGGATTCTCTGTGGTGAAGTGTGGTTGTTCTCAAATCCATGTTATGCCTTGTATGAGCATCTCCTCAAGCGGGAGATAGTCTCTGGCGGCCCTGTAAAGCACGTGGCCGTGATTCAGGACGGCAACAGAAGGTTTGCCAGGAAGAAGGGATTTTCGACCTTATTTGGCCACAGCAAAGGGGCGGAGACCACTGAGAACGTCCTGGACTGGTGCCTGGAGCTCGGAATAAAGCACATCACGGTCTATGCCTTCTCAGTGGAGAACTTCAGTCGCAGCGATGAGGAGAAGCAGTACCTCTTCGACCTGATGAAAAGAAAGCTCCTGGAGATGGCAGAGTCTGAGAGGATTCACAAGAACAGGGTGAAGATCAGGGCCATAGGCAGGATAGACCTCCTGCCGCTTTACCTGCGGGAGGCCATAAGCGTGGCTGAGAAGGCCACCCACGGGTACGACAACATCTACTTCAATGTGGCTATGGCCTACGGTGGCCAGTGCGATCTGGTAGATGCTGCAAGAGAGCTGGCAAAGGCGGTCAAGGCGGGGTCCATGCGGGCTGAGGACGTGGATGAAGAGGTCATAGGCAAGTGCCTGTATCCGCATAACGACGACTCAGTTCCTGAGGTGGACCTCATAATCAGGACCGGCGGGGAGCTTAGAACCTCCAACTTCCTGCCCTGGCAGGCCAATGGAAACGAGTGCGCGGCCTACTTCTGCGCACCATACTGGCCTGAGTTTAGAAAGGTCGATTTTTTGCGAGCCATAAGGACTGCTAAGGCCCGGAGATCAGAGGTTAATCAACAAGCTTAATTACCTGAAGCAAGTCATCTGAGTTGTTGTCCCGATGGGGTAGTGGACATCCCGAAGGCCTGCGGAGCAATTGTGCAGAAAGCCTTCAACCCGGGTTCGAATCCCGGTCGGGACGTTTTATTCAGAGGGAAGCCAGGGACTCATAAGGGTTTTCGGCTTTTCCTTGCATATTCTTCACGATATCATTGGTGGGACACGCCCCGCACCTGTGATCCAATAAGTTATTTATCTTCGCAGTGTCTTTTTTATTCGAACTCCGGCAATGGTTTCCAAGGGAAAGTCCCTGGTGTAAAACCTGTTACCCAAGTTCCACTGCATGGATACCGCTGATCCGGAAACCGTGTTTCCTTGAACTTGTGTCGTGGGGCAGTCACAATGGTTTAAATAGTTTATATACCACTATATCTTGGAGCTTTATGGTACTTGATACTCTTGGAGGATCTCTGCGATCTGCCCTTAGAAAGATCGCCTCGGCCACCCGCATAGACAAGCCACTGGTAGATGAGGCTGTCAAGGAGATTCAGCGTGCCTTGCTGCAGGCCGATGTAAACGTCAAGCTGGTCATGACCCTGTCCAACCGCATCAGAGACAGAGCCCTGGATGAGAAGCCGCCTGCAGGCATGAACCCACGGGAGCACGTAATAAACATAGTCTACCAGGAGCTGATAAACCTTGTAGGAAAGTCCTCTGATGTAAAGCTCGAGAGGCAGACCATAATGCTTGTGGGGCTGCAGGGAAGCGGCAAGACCACAACTGCCGCAAAGCTTGCCACATACTTCCAGAGGAAGGGCCTGAGAACTGCAGTCATCTGCGCAGATACATTTCGCGCCGGAGCCTATGACCAGCTAAAAGCCCTCTGTGAGAAGCAGGGCATCTTCTTTTACGGAGAGAAGGGCAACACCGATGCTCCGGCCGTAGCCAAGCGCGGCCTGGAGGCTGCAAAGAAGTATGATGTCAGGATAGTCGATACCGCCGGCAGGCATGCCCTTGAAGCGGACCTGATCCAGGAGATGGAGGATATCCATGCAGTGGTCAACGCGGATCAAAAGCTGCTGGTGATGGATGCGGCTCTTGGCCAGCAGGCCTCTGATCAGGCGCGGGCCTTCCACGATGCAGTCCAGATCACAGGCGTCATAATAACCAAGCTTGACGGCACTGCCAAGGGCGGCGGAGCCATGTCCGCTGTAGCCGAGACCAAGACCTCGGTGGCATTCATAGGTGTTGGCGAGACGCCCAGCGATTTAGAGAAGTTCGAGGCAGACCGGTTCATATCCAGGTTGCTTGGCATGGGTGACATAAAGACCCTCATTGAGAAGGCCCAGGAGATCCAGGCCGATGAGGAAATGGATGTCGAGTCCATGATGAGGGGCAAATTTACCCTCAAGGACATGTACAAGCAGATGGAGGCCATGAACAAGCTGGGACCCCTAAAGCAGATCATGCAGATGCTGCCCATGGGCGGCCTGGGACTTGAGCTCTCGGATAAGGAATACCAGGCCACCAAGGATCGGCTGGATAAGTACAGGGTGGTCATGGACTCAATGACCGATGCCGAGCTTGAAGATCCAAAGCTCATAACTGCAGCAAGGGTCAAGCGCATCTCCCGCGGCAGCGGGACGCCCCCGGAGCTGGTCAAGGAGCTCCTGAAGTCTCACCAGGCCATGCAGAAGGCCATAAAGGGCATGAGGGGCGGCATGGGCAAGATGAACATGAAGCGCCTCATGAAGAAGATGGGACCGGCTGCGGGAAAGATGTGAGCAGGCCGGACCAGTTAATACTTGATTCATTTTTAATGGCCCAGCCTGCTGGTTACACTTCCAGACCAGGCCCTACCCTACGGGCTTGCGGCCGCATACTCTCCAGATAGGGACTGGCCGCTTCCCTGCAGGTTGAGCCTATAGAGGTTGCCTTCTTGAGTGACCATATCCAGTGCCAGGTGGTCGCGATCCAGCGCTCCTGTGGCGCCCACTTCCTGGGTGAAGTTGCCAGAGGTCAGGTTGCCCTTGCCAAATACCGTATCTCCTGACTGATACAGGTCCAGATCAGCGCGGATGCTGCCATTGAGGTTCAGAAAAAGGGTCAGGCGGCTTAAGTCCTGGATGGAGAGATCGAACCTTGGAGTCCTGGCCTCATAGATGACAGCTTCGAGGATCCTAACCTCCCGGATCAAGTAGATGCATTTCCCGGGAAATCTCAATTTTAAAGCCCTTAACTTGAAAAGCAACCCAGATTAGCTCTGCCTGCCGAAAGGTTCTTATGTCTTATGCGCCCACTT
>Ga0074195_1000841_pt1 | contig 51796 bp, 48 predicted proteins | sample EPASupsiteHSE623_FD_64525 | JGI IMG/M metagenome (GOLD analysis project Ga0074195, IMG submission 64525) | Bioremediated contaminated groundwater from EPA Superfund site, New Mexico - Sample HSE6-23 | ecosystem: Environmental > Aquatic > Deep subsurface > Groundwater > Contaminated ...
TGCGCCGGTTCCAATCAGCAAAGGCCTGATCTAAAGCGAAGCTCCTTCGCCATAGGGCGGCACATATTTCAGGTTCAGCTTTACGGCTGTGAGCACTACTTCGCAGAATAATTCAACCGGAACCTCTGCCATCATGATACCCCGGGCTGAACTTATCATCCGCTTTGCATTTTCCTCCATCCGGAAGATCCTGATTTTTCCATCGGCCCCGGTAAAAGCCTTCATCCCTTCAAAAGCCTCCTGCCCGTAATGCAGGCAGGTAGCAGCCATATGCATGGTTATGGTTTCAGAGTCGGTGACCTCAATTTCCCCCCATTTTCCATCTTTATAGTAACAACGTACATTGAAATCCGTTTTAAAATAGCCGAAAGGCAGGTTTTTCCAATCAATTGGTTTCATATCAGTGAGTTTTTAGTTTGTTTTCCAGGACGAAAGACCCTGTAAAATTAGGAATTTTCCTCTTGAAAACTAAAAAGTTAAAAAAAAATCATACCGGTCTGAAATGTGCAAAAAAGTTACACTTACTTATTAACCATCCACACTTACTTATTCTAAGTTGACTTCGGCTTGCCGTTGCTGTAAGTTTGTCAAATAAAATGCAACAACCATGGAAGCACAAGAAATTCAAACTAGAAAATACTCCATGTTCACCGTGGGTACGATCAGTTTTTTCATCCTAAATACGATCGCGGTTATTACATTAGTACTGACGATTGTTAAGCACAGCTAATCTCATACATTACCATATTTTCATTTTTTCCAAGGGCTGCATGCAAAACATGCGGCCCTTTGTCATTTTGGCAGTAAGTTTCAGTTGGCACTCACTTTGACATGCTCTTGACAGCAAATTAAATCCTAAAATCTATGCAAAAAGGTAAAATCAACGTTCAAACTGAAAACATCTTTCCGATTATTAAAAAATTCCTTTATTCGGAACATGAAATATTCCTGCGCGAATTGATCTCTAACGCAGTTGATGCAACGCAAAAGCTGAAAACCCTTGCCGCACTGGGTAAGTACAATGGTGACATCAGTGATCTGACCATCGAAGTAACCCTGGATAAAAAGAAGAAAACCATATCCATCAAGGATAAGGGTATAGGAATGACTGCAGAAGAGGTTGATAAATACATTAACCAGATCGCATTCTCAAGCGCCGAAGAGTTTGTCAAGAAATTCAAAACCAAATCGGAGACGGAGATGAATGCCATCATCGGTCACTTCGGACTGGGTTTCTATTCCAGTTTTATGGTCTCCGACAAGGTTCATATTTACACCAAGACCTATCAGAAAAAGGGCAACCCACCGGGAGTTCACTGGGAATGTGACGGCAGTCCGGATTATTCCATGGAGGAATTCGACAAGCAGGACAGAGGTACCGAGGTGATCCTGCACATTGCCGACGATTCAAAGGATTACCTTGAAGAACATACCCTGCTTGGCATTTTGAAGAAATACTGCAAATTCCTCCCGGTACCCATCCGTTTCGGGAATGAAAAAACATGGGAAAAGGTCGAAGGTGAAAAGGACAAAGACGGAAATGACAAGGAAGTTGAAGTTGAAAAGCCCCGCATCATCAATAACACCGATCCCATCTGGAAAAAGAAACCCGTTGATCTCAAGGATGAGGATTACAAGAACTTCTACCGGGAATTGTATCCATTTACGTTTGATGAACCCCTGTTCTGGATCCATCTCAATGTGGATTATCCCTTCAACCTCACGGGGATCCTCTATTTCCCGAAGGTGAAGCGAAATCTCGAGGTTCAGAAAGACAAGATCCAGCTTTACTGCAACCAGGTTTTTGTGACCGATTCCGTTGAAGGAATTGTTCCCGACTTCCTGACATTATTGCATGGCGTGATCGATTCACCGGATATTCCATTGAATGTTTCACGCAGTTACCTGCAGAGTGATCCCAACGTGAAAAAGATTTCCAACCACATCACCAAAAAGGTGGCTGATAAACTGGAGTCATTATTCAAGGATGCCCGTCCCGATTTTGAAACCAAATGGGACGACATCAAGGTTTTCATCGAATATGGCATTATATCCCAACCGGATTTTTATGACAGGGCCAAGAAATTTTGCCTGTTGAAAAATGTCGACAATAAATATTTCACCTTCGAGGAGTATGAAAATCATGTCAAAGCAGCACAAAAGGACAAGGACGGGCAGCTCATCTACCTTTACGCGACCAACCAGCATGAGCAATACAGCTACATTGAGAACGTAAAATCAAGGGGTTATGACGTACTGCTGATGGATGGTATCCTGGAGGCGCATTTCATCAATACCCTGGAGCAAAAGCTGGAGAAAACACGATTCACCCGGGTTGATTCCGACACAATTGATAAACTGATCAAGAAGGAAGACGCATTGCCGTCGAAACTCAATGACGACCAGCAGAAGTCAATAAAAGAGCTGATCGAAAAGCAGATCGATGCCAAGAAGTTCACCGTTGTTTTTGAAAGCCTGAGTGAAAAGGAAGCCCCGCTTCAGATCACGCAAAATGAATTTATGCGCCGCATGAAGGATATGTCGGCCCTGGGTGGTGGTGGCGGTTATAGCTTCATGGGTGAGATGCCGGAAAATTACAACCTGGTGGTCAACTCAAACAATCCATTGGTTACCAGGCTATTGCTTGAGCCGGAGATGGAAAAGCAGACTGGCACCATCAAGCAATTGTTCGACCTGGCCCTGCTTGCCCAAAACATGCTGAAAGGGAAAGATCTGGCCGAGTTTATCAAGCGAAGCACAGACCAGATTAAATAAATCATTAATTTAGCAAAAACATAAAATTTATCGAATATGAAACTAAGTAAAGGTTGGATTATATTGATCGTTGTTGTGGGAGTCCTCATACTCCTGATTTCCTGGGTAACAGGGATCAACAACAACCTGGTAACCAAGGAAGAAGGTGTAAACACTGCCTGGGCCAATGTTGAAAACGTATACCAGCGAAGGCTCGATCTGATTCCGAACCTGGTCAACACCGTGAAGGGCGTTGCCAATTTCGAACAGCAAACGCTCACCGCTGTAATTGAAGCACGTGCCAAAGCCACCAGTGTTCAGATCAATCCGAAAAACCTCGATGAGGGTTCCATTCAGAAGTTCCAGGAAGCGCAGAATGGCGTGAGTGCAGCACTGGGGAGGTTGATGGTCGTGGTGGAGAGGTATCCGGAACTGAAAGCCACACAGAATTTTTCAGAGCTCCAGGCCCAGCTTGAAGGAACCGAAAACAGGATCAGTGTTGAACGTATGAAGTTCAATGAATCCGCACAGGCTTACAACACCTATCTGCGTCGTTTCCCGAACAGTATTTTTGCCGGCATGCTGGGATTCCAGAAAAAGGCCTATTTCGAGGCACAAGCCGGCGCAGAAAAAGCACCCACGGTCGAATTTTAATCGCCAGGCAATCAGGATATTAAATACAGGGTTCGTTAATTCGGAACTATAAAAACAAGGAGCCAATGGGTATCGCTGCAATTGATTTTTTTTCTCCTTTGGAGAAAGAAGAAATCACACAGGCCATCATGAATGCCGAACTGGATACATCCGGTGAAATTCGGGTTCATATTGAAAACACCTTCACCGGTGATGTTATGGATCGTGCGGCCTTCATTTTCAAACAGCTGGGGATGAATAAAACAGACCAAAGAAATGGCGTTCTGATATACCTGGCTGTCAAGAACCGTCGGTTTGCCATCATTGGCGATAGCGGCATTCACAAAGTGGTTCCGGAAAACTACTGGGATAATATCAAGGCGAAGATGCTGAATCATTTTCGCGAAGGCCGGTTCACCGATGGTTTAATTGAGGCGATCACCTCCACGGGAGATCACCTGAAAAAACATTTTCCCCGCCTGAAAAATGATATGAATGAACTCCCGGACGAGATCTCTTTTGGGAAAGACTGATTTTGGAAGCGATACAGTAAAGGGACTTTAGGCAGCATGCCTATAAAAATGGTAAGATAAGAAAACAGCTTATGAGCGGATTTAAAGGATTTATTTTGGCATTTTTGGGTTCAATATTCCTTTCGGGATTGACCACTGTTGTTGCGCAGGATATACCTGCAAGGCCAGATCCGCCAAGACTTGTGAATGATTTTGCCGGAATTCTCAGCGCGGATGAAATACAGGCGCTGGAGACCAAGCTTGTCCGGTTCAATGATTCCACATCAACTCAGATCGTGGTTGTAATCGTCAAATCACTGAATGGTTATGACAAGAATGAGTTTGCCTATAAAATTGGTCAGTCATGGGGAGTGGGTCAGAAGGGAAAAAGCAACGGGGCTGTGATGCTCATTAAACCCAAGTATCCCAATGAAAAGGGCGAGATCAGTATTCAAACAGGATATGGTTTGGAAGGAGTGATTCCGGATGCACTGGCCATACGGATCGTAACAAACGAAATGATCCCGAATTTCAGTACCGGGAACTATTATGCAGGAATCGAGGCAGCTACTTCAACAATGATATCACTGGCCAAAGGAGAATATACAGCCGACCAGTACACCAAGCGGAAAAATAAAAAATCGAGTCCATTTGCGCTGATTATTCCGATCCTCGTAATGGTTATCATATTTACCATGATCCGTGGCAGTCGCGCTCGTGGAACATCAGTTGGAAAGAGCCTGCCATTCTGGACGGCATTTATGCTCTTAGGTTCGATGGGACGTGGCCATAGCGGCTCCTGGAACGATTTCAGCGGCGGTGGTGGCGGATTTGGCGGAGGCAGCGGCGGTGGTGGTTTCGGCGGTTTTGGCGGTGGTAGTTTTGGCGGTGGCGGGGCCGGAGGAAGCTGGTAGGAAACTGATTTACGATTTACGATTTACGATTTACGATTGACGATTGACAAATCTATTTAAAAAGGTCTGGTTATTTTATTATGACGGTTTTCGAAATATGACCGTAGGCAAAAAGCTCTGGGCCATCATTCTGATCAAGTTGTTCATTATGTTTATCATCCTGCGGCTGTTCTTTTTTCCAAATTTCCTCAAATCCGGTTTTAAAACTGATAAAGAACGAGGAGATTATGTAAAGGAGCAGCTAATCAAGAGAAAATAAAATGAGGTTGTCCTGCAATTGCAAGACAACCTCATTTTGATTGACAGATATTCCTGAAAGCCTTAATGAATCCCGTGATGAAAGATATTACTTGGCCTGAGTTTGAGCAGGACGTGGCAGGATTTCAATTTGTGCTACCTCTGCCAAAGTCACATATCCATCCTTATTACCAAAATTATTGAGAACATAATTGATTACCGCAACCGCATCCTCCTTTGTATCAACCTGGGGCAGCATTGGTGTGGTGTATTTTTTCCCGTTCACAGTCATTTCGATGTTGGATCCGTTGAGCGTTTGTGCCACAGCCCTCACTTTATCCGCCAGCAGATAATCGGCTTTTGAAAGTGGAGGGAATACGTTGTCAATACCTAAACCTGTAGCCTGATGGCACACGGTGCACTTGGTTTTATAAATTTCTTCGCCACGCGGCATCATTGCCTGGATGTCGGCCGGAAGATCAGCGTAAGGACCGGAAGCCTCCACTGCGGCTTGTTCACCTGCCGGCTGGCCCCCTCCTCCGCAGGAGGTAATGAAAACTGTTGTTACGAACAATGAAATCAGAACAATTACAATCTTTTTCATAGCATTTGGGTTTTGGGTTTATAGTTGATTTTTATTAATAGTAGTCAGGTAAACAATACAAAATTATTCATTCGCGGGTTGTTCAATGGCAACATTCGGGTTTCTGTATCTGTTCGGTTTGGTGCTTTTGCTGCTGGTCCATCTTTGGACTCAGGTATGGTATGCCAAGATTCATGCCCCGCAGGACAAACAGAATGCCTATCAGAAGGATAAGAAACGGGATCAATTTCTGAACACGACGGCGGATGCTGACACTGATTATATTTCCAAGTAACGACAGGCTTAGAAGCGCTGGAATTGTTCCTAATCCGAAAACCATCATATAGAGCGCCCCGGAAACAGGCGTGTTCGAAACCAGCGCACCGGCCAGTGCGATGTACACCAGCCCGCATGGCAGAAAGCCGTTCATCAGGCCAATCATCATTGTAGACAGGTAGGTCCTGAAACCAAAAAAAAGTCCGAATTGCCTTTTAAATCCCGCGAAAACAGGGTTGATCACCCCGGTGAGCTTCGCATTATGAAAAAGCATCGGGAAGGCCACACTCAGAATCATAACCGCACCAACCCCAATGGAGACCCATTGCTGAAAACCCCACATATGAATTCCTAATCCAAGGATCCCAAAAATGAATCCCAGGAAAGCATAAGTTATCAACCGGCCTGCATTATAAAGCAATCCGCTGATAATCCTGGTCTTCCACGAATTTTCCTTCAATGGCAATGCAATGGCAATAGGCCCGCACATCCCCATGCAGTGAAAACTGCCCAACAGTCCAATGATTAAAGGCGCCAAATAATCCATATCAGGGAATAAAAATATCTTGTTCCTTAAAGAAGTCCTTGCCATCAGATGACCATTCCACCTTGACCACATAACGGCCCCTGGAGAGCTGCTTCAATGGTATCAGCTGAATTAAAGCGGTATCCGGGACGATCGGAATAACCAGATCGAGCGATTCGTCAGAAGGTCTGTAAAAATCAATTTTTCCCTTAAGCTCCTTCCCTTTAAATTCACCAGGAAAACGAATCACCACATTCGATTGTTCCATGGTTATGGTCAGAGGATTAACCAGGGAATTGGCATTGCGCATTTTAACCAGTTTCTCCTCGTGACGGAGTTCCTTCGGGTAATAATCCTCCTCAACCATGCTCCATTTCTGACCCTGCGAATAAATTATGAACGCGGCGCAGGCGCCCAGAAAAAGAACAATCACGATAAAAATGCCGGTGCCCCAGTTCCACTTCATAAGATCGCGTATGTCGGTAAGAGTAAAAAATGCATGATTGATGAGTATCTGGTTTAGTATTGGAAGTCGGTTTTATTTTTCGCGGGTATCCGGACCAACAAAGGTTGCCCGGGTTTGGTCAAGTTTTTCACCTCCTGAAAAGATCCCGATTTCAATCTCAGTCTTGCTCCCAGTGAGTTTGGTACGGTCCAAAAGTATAAAGAACACGAATTCTCCCAATGATTGTTGCCTGATGACCGGTGCATTCCCGATAATCTTCACTTCACCCGGGCCTGAAAGTAACCGGATCTCGACCGGCAGATCTTTGGATGTTTTATTAACCACCTTCACGCTGTACAAATTACTTACCCTGCCCCCCTCCTGCTCCTGGAAAAGCATCCCGGGAGAGCGTAAGACGGTAGCTTCAACCGGGTTGCGGGAGAGGAGGAAATATCCCAGGGCAAAAAGCAACACAGCCAATACGACCGAATAAGCAGCAGAACGCCAGGTGAAATGCCAGTGCTTTTTTTCCGCAATCATTTTTTCAGAGGCATACCGGATAAGGCCAGGTTTAAAACCGACCTTTTTCATCATGTCATCGCACGCATCAATACAGCATGCGCAGTTGATGCATTCCAGCTGCGTACCATTCCGGATATCGATCCCGGTAGGACAAACTGCTACACACTGGTTGCAGTCGATGCAGTCTCCCTTCTTGGTTCCGGCCCGGTTTTCACTTTTCCTCAAGGCACCGCGATCCTCTCCCCTTTCGTAATCATAGGATATCACAATGGTTTCGCGATCGAGCAGCACCCCCTGCAGTCGTCCATAGGGACATACAATGGTGCAAACCTGTTCACGGAACCAGGCGAAGATAAAATAAAAGATGAAAGAAAAGATGGCCATGCCTGCCAGGCCGGCAATATGATCGGCCGGGCTTTCTGATACCATCGACATCCAGGCATCGGAACCGATGATGTACATCAGGAAATAGTTGCTGATGATGAACGAGATCAGGTAAAATATCCCATGCTTCAATCCCCGGCGGAACAGCTTATCCGTATCCCAGGGCCTTTTGTCAAGTTCTTTCTGCCTGTGCATGTCTCCATCGATCCAATATTCGATACGGCGAAAAACCACCTCCATGAAAACAGTCTGGGGACAGGCCCATCCGCACCAGATGCGACCGTATGTCACGGTAAACAGAATGATAAACACCATCAGTGCGATCATCCCGATAAAAAAAATATTAAAATCCTGGGGCCAGAATTGCACCCCGAGAATGACAAATGTGCGGTTAAAAAAATCAAACAACAGCAACTGCTGCCCGTTAAACTTAATAAAAGGTGCGCTGAAAAAGAATATCATCAGTAAAATACCGGTGATGTTCCTGGCAGTCGTTAAGGCGCCTTTCGGTTTTTTTGCAAACACCCAAAGCCGCCTGCCACTTTCGTCGATGGTGTAGAGCCTGTCGCGAAATCCTCCTGACGAATCATCTATCTGTTGCATGCTACTTGCAGGGCTCTCCCTGGGGAGCTTTGGGATTTGGCGGCGTTGTGCCCCTGAGTGTCATGGTGAAACTGGCCACCTGGTTGATCTGGACATCTGAAAGTTGCGTTTTCCAGGAAATCATCCCCTTTTCCGGGGCGCCTACAACAATGATCTTTACAACATCACTGTAATTGCAGCCATGGATGGAGAATTCATCGCAAAGGTTCGGACCAACCAATCCCTGTCCGCCGTCGAGATGGCAAACTTTACACTGTTTGTCCCAGATATCCTTTCCGGCATCGAGACTTGCCTGGTCGGCGAGCGCAACCATGTCGGCTGCTGCAACCGGCGCCGGCTGGCCCGGTGTAACTGCACCTGCGGCAGCCATCTCGTTTTTCCACTCCTGCTGCTGGTATGGCGCCACCTTTATCACATCGAATACGAAAATGTATACCACAGACCACACAATGGTAATTATGAAGAGCCACACCCACCATTTTGGCAGGTTGTTATCCAATTCCCTGATATTATCATACTCGTGACCCGACAACAGTTTATCACCGGTCAGTTCATCCTTTTCAACGGTATTATGAGCATTCATTTCCATAGAAAATATTTTTAAACATCTTGAATATCATCTGATTCCTTTGAAAAATCGTCCAGAGGCATGCGGCTGAAATCATCCACATCCTTTTTTCGCATCAGAAGGGTGTGAAGGACCAGGACTACAAAGAACAACACGAAAATGATCATAGAGACCATCCCAAAGTTTTCGGTACCCCCGATCGATTTAAAAATATCGCGCAGCATGGCCGGGATTATTTACCTGAAATTGATGCGGTGGGAGATCCTGCTGCATGAACATCCTTGCCTAACCGCTGCAGATATGCAATCATGGCGATGATCTCCTTGGTCGGTTCCACCTGTATACCCTGGCTCTTCAGGTCGTTTGCAATTCCGGTAGCCTGGATCAGCAACTCATCGTTGGCGATTTTATCATACCCCTGCGGATAAGGCACGCCCAATGTCTGCATCACGCGTATTTTCCTTGCAGTAGTTGTCAGATCAAGGTCATCGGCGATCAGCCACTTGTACGACGGCATAATCGTTTGTTCATTTAAAAGCTTGGGATTCAGCATATGGTTGTAGTGCCATGAATTGGGTTTATATTGACGGCCGTTGACAACCCCTTCGCGGGAAAGGTCAGGTCCGTTGCGTTTGGAACCCCACTGGAACGGATGGTCATAAACATATTCTCCGGCCTTGGCATATTCTCCGTAACGTTCTGTTTCGGATCGGAACGGGCGAACCTGCTGTGAGTGACAGGTATAACATCCTTCACGCACATAGATGTCACGTCCCTGCAACTCCAGGGGGGTATAAGGCTTGACGCTGGCAATGGTCGGGATATTGGTTTTGACCAGGTATAGCGGAACAATTTCAATCAGACCCCCGATAAGGATCGCAACCAGTGCAAAAATGGTGAACTGAACCGGTCTGCGCTCAAGCCAGCGGTGAATACCTTCACCTGAACCACGGCTGTTGCCAGTATTTTCAAGGGCAGGTGCAGCGGCAGCCTCCTCAGGTAGGAATTTCCCTTTCTTTACTGTCAGAATGAGATTGTAGATCCCCAGCACGATACCAACGATATACAAGCCGCCGCCAATGGCCCTTGCCGCGTACATGGGCCTTAGCTGGGTCACGGTTTCAAGGAAGTTCGGATATTTCAGGAATCCTGCTTCTGTAAATTCTTTCCACATCGAGGCTTGGGTAATTGCGCCCCAATATAATGGAACAGCATAAAAAATGATGCCAAGGGTGCCAATCCAGAAATGCAGGTTGGCCATTTTTCTGGAAAAAAGTTGTGTCTGAAAAATCCTTGGAATCAGGTAATAGAGAACGGCGAATGTAAGAAATCCATTCCAACCGAGCGCTCCGATGTGGGCATGCCCTATGGTCCAGTCGGTGAAATGCGAGATGGCATTCACACTCTTCGTCGACATCATAGGGCCCTCGAAGGTTGACATCCCGTAAGCAGTTACCGCAACAACCATGAATTTCAACACAGGATCCTCGCGCACACGATCCCACGCGCCCCGTAATGTAAGCAATCCGTTGACCATGCCTCCCCAGGAAGGGGCGATCAGCATGACCGAAAAAACCACCCCCAGCGATTGTGCCCAATTGGGTAAAGCGCTGTATAAAAGGTGGTGCGGTCCGGCCCAGATGTAGAGAAATATCAGTGCCCAGAAATGGACGATGGAAAGCCGGTATGAATAAACCGGTCGATTGGCCGCCTTGGGCAGGAAGTAATACATCAGACCGAGAAACGGGGTTGTCAGAAAAAAGGCAACTGCATTGTGGCCGTACCACCATTGAACCAGTGCATCCTGTACACCGGCATAAATGGGATAGCTCTTAAAGAGTCCGACCGGTATGGCAAGACTGTTGGTTACATGCAGTACGGCAATGGTCACAAAGGTTGCAATGTAAAACCAGATTGCAACATAAATGTGCGAAACCCTTCGCCTGATAATGGTGCCGATCATGTTCCAGCCAAAGACGATCCAGATGACGGCGACCAGAATGTCGATCGGCCACTCAAGTTCAGCATATTCCTTACCGGTCGTCATCCCGAAGGCAAAAGTGACTGCAGCAAGGACAATGATCAATTGCCACCCCCAGAAGTTGATTTTACTCAGCAGATCGCTGAACATTCGCGCTTTACAGAGCCGCTGAAGCGAATAATAGATTCCCGTGAACATCCCGTTGCCAACAAACGCAAAGATCACAGCATTGGTGTGGATCGGGCGGATCCGGCCAAAAGTGGTATACGGTATACCAAAGGAAAGCGCCGGCCAGATGAATTGTAACGCCAGTAACAGTCCGACAACCATGCCGACAACACCCCAGATTAGCGTTGCATAGGCAAAGTTTTTTACAATTTTGTTGTCATAGTAGAAAGTCTGATTTTCCATATGTTATTGGTTTGGTGATTATTCATGCATTGGTGGTGAAGGATTGGATTGGGTGGTGGCTTTCTGCCCAGGCACATCAGATGCGGTTCCTGCAATTGTCGATTCACGGGGTTTGTCATCATCAAACAGGATCCTGACCGATGAACTATAGTTATCGTCATACTGCCCGTTGCGCACCGACCAGAAAAAGGCAGCAAGGAAGCCACCGGCAAGGATAACACTGAAAAGTACCAGGATAAGGATTACACTCATAATTTTTCGCTGAGAGCAAAATAAAGATTAAAGTATTGAATTTCCAAAATACAATGTGCAAAATATGCACAACCCTGAATATTTGGATTCGGTCTAAATTTACTAACGACGTTCTAAATTGCTATAACCAGCAGATATATAAACAGATAAAGTCACAAGCGCTACGATGGATACCGAGCTGAGCGGCATGAGTATGGCCGATATGACGGGCGAAAGGTTTCCGGTTAAGGCAAAACTCAAGCCCACCACGTTGTATAGGAAGGAAAGGGCGATGCTGACAAAGACAATGTGCATGCTGGTGCGGCTGAAGCCGATGAAATCGGGCAGGTGGCGAAACTCCCCCGATTCCAGGATGGCATCGCAGGCCGGAGAAAAATGATAGATATCATCGGCAATGGAAATCCCGCAATCACTCTCCCTCAGTGCACCGGCATCATTGAGCCCGTCACCGATCATGAGCACCCTTTTCCCGGATGCCTTCAGTGCACGGATGTATTCCAGTTTGTCTGTGGGAGTTTTATTAAAATTCAAATGCTCCCTTGATGGAAAAAAGGTTAGAAGATTGGGCAATTCAGCATCGTTATCGCCGGAAAGCAGGTGCAGTTCATAATGCTTTGCAAGGGCAGTCAGCACCTCTTTCATTCCATCACGATATTGGCTATTAATCGTCACGAAACCAAGAATTTGCTCATCCATGGAAATATAAACTCTCAGAGAGGGAGCCTCTGTTACACTGTTTCCGGTAACAAATTCCATGGATCCGATCCTGAGGAAATGGCCATCCACATGACCTTCAATGCCACGGGCAATAATTTCGCGAAAACCTGTCACTGGCTTCCCTTCAAACCCTTGCAAGTGTCTGTAAATGGACACGCTGGCAGGATGGGTCGAATGCCTTACCAGGGACGAAACCAGTTGCAGCTGTTCATGTGAGGCCCTAAGCGAACTGAAATCAATATTTTGGCCGTCATTCATCGTAATGGTCCCGGTTTTATCAAAAACAATCGTATCAACCTTTGATAACACTTCAACCACACTGGTCCGTTTGAGATAGAAATTATTACGTCCGAAGACGCGCATGGCGCCGCCAAGCGAAAAAGGATAGGTCATTGCCAGTGCACATGGACAGGCTACAATCAGGATCGCTGTGACCACCAGGAATGCCTTGGAGGGATCGTAGTACCACCAGAAAAGTCCTGCGACAATGGACAATGCAAGGACTGCCACGGTAAAGTATTGGCTTATAACATCGAGGATGGAATCCCAACGTGCATGCTTTTCTCCACCGGTCATGTCCTGGTTCCACAATTCGGTGAGGCGGCTTTGGGCCACTTCGCGCTCGACAATCAGTTCGATGGAGGGACCCACCTGGCGACCCCAGGCGAAGATCTTGTCTCCCTCCTTTTTCGGCACCGGCGAAGATTCCCCGCTTACAAAACTATAATCAAGCGATCCTTCACCCTTCACAAGCAGGGCATCGGCCGGCACGAGTTCCTGGTTCCTGACAAGAATACGCATGCCTGTCTTCAGGTTTTTAATCGGAATGATCGATTCAGTCCCGGATTCTGAAATGATGGTGACAGCAACCGGAAAGTATGAGCGGTAATCCCGTTCGAAGGAGAGTGCCTGATAGGTCTTATCCTGGTACCAGCGCCCGATTGACAGGAAAAAAACGAGACCGGCCAGCGAGTCCATAAATCCATGGCCCGTACCCGATATAATTTCATAAACACTGCGAAAAAACAGCACCAGTATACCGATTGCAATGGGAACATCTATGCTTATAAATCTCTTTTTCAAGCCCTTATAGGCCGAAATAAGAAAGACCGATCCCGAATAAAAGGCCACAGGAATTCCGAACAAGATATTAAGCAAACCGAAGTTCTGCCGCAACAGGTTCTCAACCACATCATTTACACTGAGGTAAGCAGGGAAACTGAACAACATGATGTTACCGAAACAAAACCCGGCAACACCAAGCCGGTAGTAAATTCCCCGGTTCACTTTGCGCCTGGCATCTTTCTGAAGCGAATCAAGCGTGAGCTGGGGAGTATAATTGACGGAGACCAGCAGCTCGACCAGTTGCCGTAGTGAAATCAGGGCATCATGAAATGTGACAATCACCTCCTTTTTCACAAAACTGACCGATGAATGGATCACCCCGGGATGTAGCCGCTGCAAGTTCTCGAGCAACCAGATACATGAGCTGCAATGAATTACCGGGATGAATAATTTGACCTTGCTGACTCCATTTTCCGAAAACTCCAGTAATTCGCGGCGGATTTCATCATTGTCGAGGTATGCATACCGGTTACCTACTTCATTCCTTCCACCCTTCACCCCCGGGTGCGACTCATAACGATAATAATCACAGGCATTGCTTTGACTGAGAATCTCATACACAGCTTTACATCCGCTGCAGCAGAAAACTTTATCGTCCAGTATAACGGGCGCAGATCCACATGGCTCACCACAGTGGAAACATGCATTGGGATTTGATGCCGGATCCGTGTTCGTCATCCCGCAAAATTAAACAAATCAGCTTAGCGTCATCAGTTTCACTTCCTGCATGAAAATTTTATTTAGGTATATTTGCGGGTTTTAACCGCGGTTATTCGAGGGTGTAACAATGCAGATTCATGGCCTCAGTATAACTTCATTAAAACATTTTGGAATTTCAGGTACCTGGATAAAATCATGATAGAAAATGTCAATTGAAACCTTACAAATCTGCTGGTGGATCATCGTATCCATTCTGGGCAGTCTTGTCGTGTTCCTGCTGTTTGTCCAGGGAGGACAAACTCTCCTCTACGCGATAGGTAAAACCGGTCCGGAACGCGAGATACTGGTCAATTCCCTGGGTCAAAAGTGGGCCTTCACCTTCACAGCAATCATACTTTTTGGAGGCGCTGTTTTTGCCTCCTTCCCATTATTAGGCTTTACTGTTTTTGGTGGCATCAACTGGTTATGGATGGCCATTCCTGCCCTACTGATCGTTCAGACATTGACCTTTGAATTCAGATTCAGGCCAACCAGTTTTGCGGGACAAAAAGCTCACGAATGGTTCCTGATTATCAATGGGTTTCTTGGAATATTGTTTATAGGGACGGCAGTGGCAACATTTTTCACAGGATCACCTTTTTCCGCAGATAAATCGGATCTTACAAATATGATTGATGCTGCCACACTGCAATGGCAACATCCGGCTCATGGGCTCGAAGCGCTGTTGAACTGGCGCAATATTTCTCTTGGACTGGCGGTTTTCTTCCTGGCAAGGGTACTCGGGATTCTCTTCTATATGAATACCATTGACGATGAAATGATTGCGACCCGGTTAAAAAGGCATGCTATAATCAACACCATCCCTTTCCTGGTTTTCTTCCTTGTATTTATCAGCATCATCCTTTCCATGCCCGGTTTTGCAGTCAGGCCACAGGATCAATTTGTTTTCGGAGTATCCAATAAATACTTTCATAATCTCATACAAATGCCGGTGGTCGCGATCATGCTTTCGGCCGGTTTGGTGTTTGTACTCCTTGGATCCGCCTTGCCCCTGGCGAATTATGCTAAAAATGCCCCATCCGGTATCTGGTATGCCGGGATCGGAAGTATTCTGATCGTATTTTCTCTGTTTTGCCTTGCCGGTTTAAATAACACAGCCTGTTATCCATCGGTATTCAACGTACAAAGTTCATTGACCATCCGCAACAGCTCATCAAGTCACGCCACCCTTGCTGTCATAAGCTACATTGCGCTGATAATTCCGGTTATTCTCGCCGCCGTGTGGTATGCCAGAAAAGCGACCAGGAAAAAAAATGATGCGGCTGAAATGATGGGATAGGGCAATCCTGTCTAGATGCAGTATTAAAGATAAATTGAAAAAAACAGTTAAAAGGAAAAAAAATACCGGATAACTGAGATTCAGCTACCCGGTAAAATGCAGAGAAAATTACGATTACAGTGATGCTATAATCTTGTGCAACTCCTCTTTTGTCTTTCCAAGTTTGATTTGAAGTTTTCCAAACATCTCTTCTTTCTTCCCCACATTAAACATCAGATCATTGTCGGTCAGGACTGCGAATTTCTGCTTGAGTCTCCCTTTCTGCTCATTCCAGGTTCCTTTAACTTCCGTAGTATTCATTTTTTTTTATTTTATTCCCCGCAACTTGTGGGACCGGTGTGAAAAAATTTTCACTTCGCAAAGTTGAGAATAATATACCCCTTAAGCATTACAAAATTCCGCACAAGAGTTACATCATTCACACCTTTTTATTGGCTATAATCCGGCTGTTTCCTTTTACATTTGATTTATTTCGGAACAATCCCAGTACTGACAATCCCAATAACCTGACAGTCCCGGGATGCTTGGCAACCACCTTAGTTATGCCTATCATGGCTAGGGTGCCAAGAATTTTGGTTAAAGGACCTTTTGTTACAAGCCCGATTGCCATTTTAGCAACGAGCCCAGCAGCCATGCCAGCCGATGTATTCAGAATGCTGTTTTTTGCATCGCCGGATACTGCAACATTATTGAAAGTGCTTTTAATCAGGTTGATTGGCTTAAAACTGCGGACTGTAAGATCAAACTGTTCTCTAACCAATCTCCCATCTTCGTCTTGCTTTCTTTCCAACTGAAGAATGGCATTCCTGAGACCACTTTCCGAGGTTATTTTTAGCATGGCTGGTCTTATTGAAGTACTTGTTTAATGAAAAAATCGCTGAGTGGCTTTTTAATCCATTTATGGAGAAAAAAGTGTAACACGATCGCTGTCACAAGGTAGAACGCTGAAAAAATGAAAAATCCCCAATATGATTTACCGAGTAACTCGCCCAGGTACAGTGCAATGCCAATAGATAAAACAATTGCGAACACCAGTACCATGATGATTACAATCAGCCGGGGTATCAATGAAGTTATTACCGTGTTTGTCGTCTCAAGCAATTTGAGCTTGGATAACTCGATGGTTGTTTTACTGTATGTTTCTGCCCTCTCAATGAGTTCCTCAATAGAGCGTGCCGGATTTTCCATGGTTTTGAATTTTGTAAACCAGTCAATTATTTCACCGCCTTCGATATTTCCGCCTTAATATCTTCCGCTTCCTTCTCTCCGTTTTCGGCCATGAGGGTGGCTTCATCCTTAAAATCCTCGAACTTCTGCGTGACACCATGAATAAAGTCGTTGAACCTATCTTTTAATCCATCAACATATTCATCGCTTTTACGCGATATTTTCCGCCTTGTCGACTTACCCCGGGCGGGAGCAAATAGAATTCCTACTATTGCACCAACGGCAACACCTGCTAATACACCTAATAACACGTTTCCTTTTTTCATAATGTTTATTTATTTAAATAAATTATACTTCGTCTGTTTGAATTTGCAAATAATTGTGAACCAAATCGCTTATTTTTTCTTTCCGTTCCCACCACTATGACCTTTATTATTTCCTTGATCCTTTTTATTTCCATTATCTCCTTTATTTCCATAATTTTTGTTGTGAGTGCTGCCTCTATCATTGCCATGTCCGGTGGTTTTGCCATAGTTGCCGTCACCTCCTTTATTACCATGGCTTTCCCCCTGATATTTCTTAGCGCCGGAGTGACCGCTTCCCGGCCTGTTTCCAATGGTCTTTTGATATTTTCCGTGATAACCTTTCTTGTATTTTGATTTATACTCCTTATGATGAATGTAGGGCGTTTTCCCATGATAACCTGGCATCACTACTTTATATCCGCCGTACAAATCATAATTTCTATATTGCGCCGGCAGGTAAGCCCTGTGAATCCACGCCCCTCCGCCATAATATATGAACATGGATGTGCTCACATCATAATAGGCCTCCACATCAGGCAGGTAATAATAGCGTACCTGTGTATATCCAACTGGGCCCCACATGGGAGGTGATGGCAAGTTTACAGACACAGAGACCTGGGAAAAACCTAATCCTGTGGTAAACAAGAACATCGCAGTAATAAAATATTTTATTGTTTTCATATGGAACAAAGGTCCGGAGGATCAACCTGGAAACCGTTACACAATTAGAGGTAAGAGTTACATCATTCACACCTTTCAGGGAAAGTGCCCGGATGAGGAATACATCCCGTCACTGAATATCGCCGCCAAAGTGTGAATCATGTAAATTATTTAAATAGTTATGTAACACTTTCACAGGACGATGCCAATACTTTTGCATACAGCATAACCCTTAAAAATGAAAGAAAATAATCCAGTCCTTAAGGTAAAGGGATTCGCGACCAGGCAATCGGTGAAACTCACCGAAAAGACCCTGGCCAAAACAACATCTGCGTTCAGTTTTCTGGCTGATTTTGCAGATGTTTTCTTGTTTTTAGCGCGGATCTTCAAAGAGACATTCTCACGCGATTTTGAATTCAAGGAATTTTTTCGCCAGTGTTTTCAGATCGGTTATAAAACGCTCCCGCTGATTTCAATTACCGGAGCAATCATGGGGCTGGTACTCACCATTCAATCACGACCGGTGCTGGTCGATTTCGGGGCAGTATCAATGCTTCCAGGTATGGTAGCCATATCACTGATCCGTGAAATGGGACCGGTTATTACCGCGTTGATTTGCGCTGGGAAGATAGGATCGGGAATGGGTGCCGAACTGGGTTCAATGAAGGTTACCGAGCAGATAGATGCCATGGAGGTCTCATCCACCAACCCCATGCGGTTTCTGGTTGTCACCCGGGTGATTGCGGCCACACTGATGATCCCGCTGTTAATTCTTTATGCCGACGCCCTGGGTATTTTCGGGAGTTGGATAGGTGCGAATCTCAAGGGTGAGGTAAGTTTTGTTTTATTTTTCTCACAGGCTTTCAGCCCGGTTCAATTCATGGATCTGTTTCCTGCGGTGATCAAATCGTTCTTCTTTGGAGCCGTGATCGGGGCGGTGGGATGTTATAAAGGATATAATGCCGGGCGCGGGACTGAAAGCGTTGGCCTTGCAGCAAATTCCGCTGTGGTATTGTCTTCGCTCCTGGTGATCATTGTTGATATGATTGCCGTTCAGATTACCGATATGCTGTCTTGAAGATTTGAGGATTTGAAGATTTGAAGATTTGAAGATTTGAAGATTTGAAGATTTGAGGATTTGAAGATTTGAAGATTTGAAGATTTGAAAATTTGAAAATTTGAAAATTTGAGTCCACTCCGAAAAGGCAATTTCAAAAAAATAGAACACTGAGCGAAGTCGAAGTGTCTTCATTAACAGGTGATTGTATTCTTCGGCTTCGCTCAGAATCCAATTGATCGGACTTTTCAGAGTGGGTTAAAGATTTGTTGCATTGTTGCGTTGATGCATTGATGATTTAAGGTTGAATATCAAAATAAAACAGGGACAGAATCAATAATCATGAAAAATACTGATGCCAAAATTGCAGTTACGAAAGTTGATAATCCCGTAATTGACATTACAAATCTAAGGAAATCATTTGGTCAGCAGGAGGTGTTAAAAGGTGTTTCACTTCAGCTGCTGAATGAGGAAAACCTGGTGGTACTTGGTAAATCAGGTTCCGGGAAATCTGTTTTAATCAAGTGCATCGTGCGTTTATTGCATGCCGACAGCGGTAGAATCATTGTATTTGACAAGGATATGACTGATATAAATCTGAAGGAATTGGCTGAACTCCGAAAAAAAATCGGGTTTCTATTTCAGAGTGGCGCTCTGTACGATTCCATGACAGTGAAACAAAATCTTGAATTTCCACTGCGGAGATTAAAACCCGACCTGAATGAAAAAGAGGTTGAAGAGAAGGTCCATGAGGTGTTGGAAAATGTTGGATTGGCTGATGCCTTGAATAAAATGCCCTCCCAACTTTCGGGAGGTATGCGGAAAAGGATAAGCCTGGCACGTTCGATAGTCGTTGACCCATTGATCATGCTTTATGATGAACCTACCACCGGACTCGACCCTGTGACCTCCGATGAAATAAGTTCGCTCATCAATGAGGTTCAGAAAAAATATAAAACCTCGTCACTTATTATCACCCATGATATCAGGTGTGCCACTAATACGGCCAACCGTATCATTCTGCTTCAGGAAGGGGAAGTTTACATGGAAGGAACCGTCAAGGATTTTGAAACCTCCAATGACCCGATCATTAATTCCTTCTTTCAATAAATCTAAATCGTAATTCGTAAATCGTAATTCGTAAATCATATATTATGGAAGCGCACTCACAAAAATTCAAAATTCGTTTAGGGTTATTTATTGCCGGGGGACTGGCACTTTTTGTCCTGGCCATTTTTATCATTGGTAAGCAAAAAAATCTTTTTGATCCCGTGTTCAAGATCTCCTCGACATTTTTAAACGTCAGTGGTCTGCAGGTGGGCAATAACATCCGCTTTTCAGGGATCAATGTGGGTACTGTCGATAATATCACCATCATTAATGATTCAACGGTGAGGGTTGAAATGCTGGTCAAAAAAGATGTCAAACAGTTTATCAAATCAGACTGCGAAGTGGCCATTGGTTCCGAAGGACTCATTGGCGACCGGCTGCTGGTCATAACTCAAGGGAGCATGGATGCCCCGGAAGTCAAAGAGGGTCAACACCTTGCTTCGGCCGAACCAGTCGAAATGGACGCGATTATGGCAAGTTTGCAGGTGACCGCTGAAAATGCAGCAATCATATCTCAGGAACTTGCAGAGATCATGCTGGCGATTAACGGCGGGCAGGGCACGCTGGGCAGATTAATCAATGACACGACCATTGCTAACGATTTAAGCAAAACCATGTCCAATATTAAAAGCAGCAGCAAGGGACTGGATCAGAACATGGAAGCCGCTAAGCACAATTTCCTCCTCCGGGGTTATTTTAACAAGAAGGCAAAAGCCGCTGAAGAGGCCAGGGAAGAAGCAGAAAAGCAGGCAAAAAAGGATTTGAAAGCAGCCGAAAAGGCCCAAAAATCAGCCGACAAGCAAAAGGCAAAGGATGACAAGCAAAAGGCAAAGGATGAGAAGAAATAAATGCAATAACACATGGATAAGTTGCCTGTCATAAAGATCGCTGCATCCATAATCATAATCGCAGGGTTGATTTTTGCAAAATCGATTATCAATCCCTTCTTACTCGCGCTGTTCGTCAGCATCATTTGCGCACAACCCATCGCGTGGCTTGTGAAAAAGAGATTGCCCAAATGGCTGGCGCTTTTCAGTGTAATGCTGGGGCTAATTATTCTTTTTTCAGGATTTGCTTTCCTAATAGGAGGCTCATTATCATCTTTTTCAGGTAATGTTTCAAAATACGAATCTCAGTTGACAACAATCCTAAGTTCATTTGTTCAGTTTTTAAATGAGAAGGGTCTGGAGATCTCAAAAGATCAGGTATCTAATCTTTTTCAACCTGCAAGAGTCCTGGAATTTACAGCAGGTGCCGTGAATGAGGTATTGAATATGATGGGAAATACCTTCCTGATCTTCCTGATTATTTTGTTTATTCTGATGGAATCGGGGAGCTTCCCTGTTAAAGCGAAAGCCATTCTGATCGGATCGGATGAATCCGTATCTTATTTTTCTACCATTACACAAAAACTCCGTCGTTACCTCGGTCTAAAAACCCTATTATGTTTATTGGTAGGGATTCTCATTTATGCTGCACTGTTGATCATCGGGGTCGACTATCCTCTCCTGTGGGCACTGATTGCAAGCCTGCTGAGCTATATTCCGAATATCGGATCCATCATCGCTGCGGTTCCGGCAGTTCTTTTTGCCCTGGTGCAACTCGGTTTGGGTGGTGCACTCTGGACCATGGGTTCGTTCCTGCTCATCAACAATGTCATTGGAAATTTTATTGAACCCAGGATCATGGGAAAAGGGCTGGGATTGTCAACCCTGGCCGTATTCCTTTCCCTTCTCTTCTGGGGATTTATTCTGGGAACCGTAGGAATGTTCCTGGCAGTTCCCATCACTATGACCATAAAGATCATCCTGGAACATAATGATAAAACACGATGGATCGGCATACTATTGGGGACTCCGGCTGAAGCGGAAATCTATCTGCAACATAAAGAATGGAAACATAATACAACCTCTTGAAAAGAAAAAAAATTGTCAAAATCGTCGCCTGGTTTTTGGCGATATTGATCCTGCTGGCTGGAATCCTGTTTTCTGTCGGGTATTTATATTACTCAAGGATCCTTAAATCCTACCTTACCGAAGCGGTTAAAAAGGAGAGTAAAGGGCTGTATCAGCTTGAGATCGGGAGCCTTTCATTGAATATTCTGTTAGGAAATCTGACCTTTAACAAGTTTTCACTCATACCTGACACTGCATTCTATCGCACCCATTCGCAAGCGGACACCAAGACCCCGCTTTATGTAGAATTAAATTTTGCCAGAATTCAAATCAAGGGGTTCCGGGTATTGCCTGCATTATTTCACCGCAGGATCAATGTATCGCGCATCCTTTTCGCAGGTAACGAAATCACGATTTACCGTATGAAGGTTCCGCCAAAAGAAGAAGAAGAAAAGCAAGAGGCAAAAATAATCTCCATCCCTTTACCAAAAGGGTTGAACTCCATTGAGATCGGGGAGTTTATAATTGAAAATGCCAGACTTGATTTTATCGATTGCAGCGGCGATTCAATTACAGTAAATTCTTGCCCCACCTGCAACATTTTTATTAAACATATCCTGGTTGATTCGACCCATAAGGGACAGACCAGGCTTTTCAATGCTGATGACATCAAAATCAGACTTGGTGCCTGCAGTTTACCGATGAGAAATGGCATGAATAAATTGTCGTTCAGAGAAATTGGTTTCTCCACTGCGTTATCGGAAATACACATTAGCGATTTTCACCTGGAGCCCCTGTACACCAAATATGATTATACACGGAAACTTGGTTATCAGACCGATTGGGCTGATGTTCGGGTGAGCAAGCTGGTCCTTCGCCGGATAGACCTTTATTCACTTTTATCTGAAGGGAAGATTATCGTCGGATTGATTGAAATTGACTCGGCTATTCTTAACGATTATCGTGACAAGCGTATTGCCTTGAAGCCAGGATGTAAGCCCCCCATGCCGCAGGAAGGTCTCAGGAACCTAAAAACCTATCTCCGGATTGATACTGTTTTACTGAAAAATGGCAGAATCAATTATGAGGAACAAACAGGAAGGGTTCCGGGGACACTCTTCTTTGATAAGGTAAAGATCACATTAACCGGGCTAACAAACGATTCTGTGTTGCTAAAGGAAGGATTGGTTTCGGAGTTAAAGGGAACTTTGTATTTGATGGGCACAGGGAAAATTGATGCCACTTTCCATTTCAAATTAACCGATTTGAGCAATGCATTTTCCTTCTCCGCCCGGATGGGGCCATTTGACCTGATTGAGGCTAACCCAATGGTTTCTAACCTGATGGCGATGAAGGTGGTGAGCGGTAAAGTGAACAAGGTGATCATTCCCCTTGTAACCGCCAATGATGACTTTGCTCATGGAACAATGCTACTTTATTACAACGACCTTTCAATCGATGTTATGGATAAAAAACAGACAACCTGGGGCAAAATCAAAACCGGCGTCATCGGTTGGGTGATGGATGACCTGGTAATCAACAATGATAATCCTACCAAGTCGGGAAAGATGACAACAGGGATCATTGATGCATCCAGGAAAAAAGAGTTGGGATTTCCCAACTACCTGTGGAGATCCGTCTTCAGCGGATTAAAATCCACGGTAGGTTTGAAGTCAAATGAGCAAAAAAGTAATAATGAACCTCGGTAGGACCAAAAAGTATGTTTTTACAAAAGTAATTGACAATTATCTGATTGGCATTGACAAGGCCTATGAGTTCACCGTCCGTTTTTTCAGGGAAGCCTTCAAAAGGCCCTTTCATTTTCGCGAAGTAATCAACCAATGTTTCGAGGTCGGGCTGAGATCACTTGCGCTCATTACAGTAACAGGCTTTATAATTGGCGTGGTTTTCACAAAACAATCCCGGCCCTCTCTCGAGGATTTCGGAGCAGCATCCTGGCTGCCTTCCTTAATGGGAATTGCCCTGGTAAAAGCGCTTGGACCCTTGGTAACAGCGCTGATCTGTGCAGGTAAAGTTGGTTCCAGCATTGGCGCTGAACTGGGCTCTATGAAAGTGACCGAACAAATAGATGCCATGGAAGTATCGGCTATAAATCCATATAAATATTTAGTTGTAACCCGCGTGATGGCGACCACCATCACCATTCCGCTGCTGGCCTTGTATTGCAGTTTTATTGCACTCTATGGTTCCTATATCAATGTGCACGCAGAAGAAGCCACAGGCATTACGCTTTTCTACAAAAGCGCCTTTACATCCCTCTCCTTTCTTGATCTTTTCACTTCACTGGCCAAAACAATCGTGTTCGGTTTTACCATTGGCATCATCGGCTGTTACAAGGGTTTTAATGCCACGCAGGGCACACGTGGCGTAGGTAAAGCAGCAAATCAGGCCGTGGTGCTTGCCATGTTTCTCGTTTTTCTTGAGGAAATTGTCATTGTGCAAATAGCCAACTGGATCCGTTATTTTTAACAACAATGGAAAACCAAAAACAAGGACATATCGCAAACAGGAACGAACCGGTTATTTCCATCAACGGATTATTTAAATCATTCGGGGAACTGCATGTTTTAAAAGGAATTGACTTAAACGTGTTCAAAGGTGAGAATGTGGCCGTGCTTGGCAAATCCGGTTCAGGAAAATCTGTGCTGATAAAAATTATTGCAGGCCTTCTGAAACCTGATCAGGGGGAGGTGATCGTATTGGGAAAGCATGTTGACAAATTACAAGGCAGGGAACTGGATGAATTGCGGTTGCGGATTGGTTTTTCCTTTCAGAGCAGCGCCTTGTACGACAGCATGAATGTTTACCAGAATCTTGCATTTCCGTTAACCATGAATTCTAAACACCTTGGCAGCAATGAAATTAAGGATGCCGTTATGGAAGCGCTTGATGCAGTCGGTTTACCTGATAAAACAGGTCAGATGCCCTCTGATCTTTCGGGTGGTCAGCGTAAAAGAATCGGGATTGCCCGCACCTTGATTCTTAAGCCCGAAATAATGCTGTATGATGAACCTACCTCAGGCCTTGATCCGGTAACCAGTTCTGAAATCAATGAACTGATTAACGACGTGCAGAAAAAATATAAAACCAGTTCTGTCATTATCACACACGACCTTACCTGTGCCAAAACTACAGGAAACCGTACCGCCATGTTGCTCGACGGGAGGTTCCTGAAGATCGGGAAATTTGAAGAGGTATTTGATACCAATGATGAACAGGTAAAACGTTTCTTTAGCTATAATTTTATACAATGAACTATGAATGAATCATCCAATAAGCGTCCGGTCATCGTAGGACTTTTTGTTTTTCTTGGCTTGCTGTTTCTTCTCGGGGGAATTCTCATGGTTGGAAACATTCACGCTACTTTTAAAAGTAAAATGACCATCGTTTCACTGTTTGATGACGTCAGTGGCTTGCAAAAGGGCAATAATGTCTGGTTTTCGGGGGTGAAGATTGGCTTTGTGAGCAACCTGCAGTTTTATGGAAAATCGCAGGTAAAAGTCAGCATGAAGATTGAAACCAAAACACAACAATATATCCGTCAGAATGCCAAAGTTAAAATTGGCACCGACGGACTCATCGGGAACAGGATCCTTGTTATTTACGGTGGCACCTCCTTGTCGTCAGAAGTGCAGGAGGGCGATACCCTGGAGGTTGAAAAAACATTTTCATCCGATGATATGATCAATACATTACAGGAGAATAATAAAAACCTTTTGGCGATCACCACCGATTTTAAGTCCATCAGCAAAAAAATGGCTGCGGGGGAAGGTACGATAGGGAAATTACTAAACGACAATTCAGTTTACGACAACATCAATTCCGCAACGGCATCCCTTCAAAAGGCATCTGACAAGGCACAGCAATTGGCAACCTCACTTGCTGCATTCAGTTCAAATCTTGACAACGAAGGTACGCTGTCGCATGAACTGACGACAGATACGGTAGTATTCAAGTCCATAAAAATTTCTGTATTACAACTTCAGAAAGTCATCGACACGGCAACGCTGTTCATAACAAACCTCAAAAATGCAACCGGCAATCCCAATGCTCCGATTGGCCTTTTGCTGAGCGACGAAGAGGCGGGCGCCCACTTAAAAGAAACAATCAAAAACCTGGAAAGCAGTTCCAAAAAATTAGATGAGGACCTTGAAGCCGCACAGCATAATTTTTTATTGCGTGGTTTTTTCAAGGATAAAGAAAAAGCAGCTAAATCAAAGATCAATTAATTCTTAAGCAGCAGTTTCGACACGATGTCATCGAAGTAAGGTTTTTCTTTGAGACTTGAGCGTGAGCCCGGGAAATAGATAACCTTCAGTTCAATCCTGGTAATTTTATCTGTCAGATGGGCAGTGTTACTTAACCTGTCTTCGCTGACCATGCTATTCAATACCACGGCAAGCCGCATGTCATTTTGCAGCCGTGTATTGTCAATCATGGGGAACTCGAAATAATTGACCATAAACTCAGTCTGACGAGGCATTTCGGGTGCCATATTTTTCCCCGGATAAATGCTTTGAATGATCAGCCTGACTTTTACTGAAGTATGATTGGTATCGTAATCCAGGATTTTAATTCGTACAACCTGCTGCAGGGAATCATATGCTATTCCATTGAAAACCGAATCGGAAAAGGTGCAAAATGGCTCCGTTCCATTTAATGCAGTGGAATTTTGCTCGTATAAATCATCGATTCGCACCCTGTAAGCCTCGTCTGTTTTATACTCCCTGCTGTTTTTATAACTGAACAAGGTATCTTCATAAGTCAACGTGATCGGTTTTGATACCGCTTCGAGGGTTGATATTTGCTTTGAGATGGTGGCTTTCGACATTTTGATCAACCTGTATTTATAGGCTTGTCGTAAAGCCGGGTCCCTGTTTTCTTCATTATTGCACCTGTTCAGGAATTCGAATAGCGGCATCAGGTTCAGCGATTCATGAAAATTATAGGTGAGCAGTTCAAGCTGAAGTATCTTTTCATCAAGGGATGCACTGACTTTATCTTTCAGAATATTGCTCATGATGGAGTTGAACATGTCCTTTCGAAGTGCACTTTCAGATTCCTCCCGTTTCGACATTAACTCGGTGTAAAGCTTGGTTCTTGCCTCCTTTTCCTGGTTCTTACTCAGGTAATCTGAAGCGGCATAACTGACAAATGCGATGGTGAGTGCAGTAATCAATGCACCAAAGGGACGCAAAATGATATCTGCCTTTTCCCATATGTCTTTTTTAGCTTTTACAGGATCTATTTTTTGATCAGTTCCCATTTCGAATTCTTTTGAATCAGGATAAATGTGTATCCGGTCGGACTGTTATTTGAAGAAACATCTGCCACGGCTCCACCTGCATTCAGCTTAAATTGACCTACCTGTTTGATGGTTACGGAGAAGTAACCGAAAGCATCGGTACTATCTGTTTTTATTACAGTACCATTAATGGCAGTTATTTTTACCTGCTGTTTCGCAAAAGGTTTCCCGTTTTTGGTAATGGTTCCAAAAATGTCTCCTGCAGTGGTCAGCAGCGGGATGAATAATACAATTAATAAAAAAAATATTTTCTTGGTTTTCATGGGCGTAATTTTTTGCTGATGATTGATGCTTTTTTGCTTTGGAAATAATCCATGATACAAAAGTGATTCCTTTATTCAAGGAAAGTATTACACAATTCCCATGAAGATTTATATGATTCACATGTTTTTTGTAGTTTGTGTTTGGTATAGCCGTTCCCAGGAATCCGGGGCGGCTTTTGTTATTTTATCCTGTATCTGCATTGAAAACATCAGGAAAAATGTTTCGGAATATTGTAATTACGAAGCGTGTAATATAAATTTAACCGTTATATTTGCGATTACAATCTACATAATATGATAAAACGAGTGATTTCGGAGATAATCGCCGGAAAACTGGGGACAGGGAAAGCGGTGTTGCTGTTTGGTCCAAGGCAAACCGGAAAAACGACCCTTCTCCACCAGTTATTCTATGGTAAACCAGGGGTGTTATGGCTTAACGGGGATGAAGCTGATATACAGCACCTATTCGAAAACGGATCATCCACGCGGCTGAAAGCAGTTTTTGGCAACCACACAACCATCATCGTGGATGAAGCACAGCGCATTGCAAATATCGGGCTTACCCTTAAACTGATCACCGATGAAATCAGGCAAGTCCAGGTTTTTGCAACCGGTTCATCCGCGTTTGAACTGGCGAACAGGACGCAGGAGCCGCTTACCGGAAGAAAATGGGAATATTACCTGTACCCGCTCTCTTTCGGGGAAATGGTTGAGCACCACGGACTCCTCGAAGAGAAGAGAATGTTATCGCACCGGCTGGTATATGGCAGTTACCCGGAGGTTGTCAAAAATCCCGGGAAAGAAAAGGAGATATTAAAGTTTTTAACAGACAGTTTTTTATACAAGGATATCCTGATGATGGAAGGATTGAAAAAACCGGCCAAAATTGTTGCACTGTTGCAGGCGCTTGCATTTCAAACCGGGAATGAGGTTTCATACAATGAACTGGGCCGTTCCATTGGGCTTGATAACCAGACTGTGGAAAAATACATAGACCTGCTGGAGAAAGCCTATGTGATCTTTCGGATTGGGGCATTGAGCAGGAACCTGCGAAAAGAACTTAAACGTGGCAGGAAGATTTATTTTTACGACAACGGGGTGCGGAATGCCCTTATTGCCCAGTTTGGCCCTGTTGATCTGCGACCTGACCGGGGGGCATTATGGGAAAACTATCTCATGGCTGAACGTCGCAAGTATCTTGCTTATAATGGAATATGGGTGAATACATATTTTTGGCGTACCCAGGATCAGCAGGAGATCGATTATGTGGAAGAGCAGGACGGCACTTTTAAGGCCTGGGAATTTAAATGGAACCCGCTAAGCAGGGCCCGGTTGTCAAAAACATTTTCAAATGCCTACCCCAATACGGTATTTTCTGTTATCACACCGGAGAACACGGAAGAGTTTCTTACAAATGCATCAACCTGACAGATTTACTGCTTACCCTTCAGTATTTTCAAAGCCTGGTAGGGTTAAATAAAGGAAACCTCATTTGTGTTTGGTTAGGCCGTTTCGGGAGACCGGGGCGGCTTTTTCTGTTGGGTACCGCCACCCTCCGTTAAATGTGTGAATCATATAAATCTTTTCGAGAATTATATAACACCAACCTCTATGTGATTATTGACCTTTGTACCAGTTAACTTAAAAAAACAATCCATGAAAAAACTTTTACTATTATGTATATGCCTGGCATTTACATACATCACCCATGCACAAACCGAAGACAAGAAATGGAACATCGGTTTACACGGAGGAATAACCCAATACAATGGCGATCTGGGCAGCGATTTTTACAAATTCGACCAGGCCTGGTATGGCTTTGGCGGATTATCTGTTTCTAGATTTATTGTAAATCATTTTGATATCAATCTGCTGATCACCAAAGGAACGGTAGGATATGACCGCAACAGTGAATACTTTAACACCGGATTTGCTTCTGTGCTTCTCAATTTCAGGTTTAATGTATTATCATCCCGGAATCATGTCAATCCTTTCTTATTTGTAGGTGGCGGCATCATGGTGTTTGATAAAGACCTGGAAATTAATCCGTCTAAAATAGACTGGGCTGCTCCCTCATTCGGAGGGGGAATAAATTTCAGGCTTGGGAAGTCCGTTAACATTAATTTACAGGAAACCTTTATCTATTCCACCTCGGATAAAAGGGATGGAAATGATGTTGTGACAAAAGAAAATGACTTCTATCTCCTTCATACAGTAGGTATTACCTATAATTTCGGCAAGAAAAAGGATGCCGATAAGGACGGCGTTTCTGACCGCAACGACAAATGTCCCGATACACCTCTTAATGTTGCTGTTGATAAAGCCGGATGCCCGTTGGATGCTGATAAAGATGGTGTGCCTGATTATTTGGACAAATGCCCTGATGTTGCAGGTGTTAAGATATTAAATGGTTGCCCCGATAAAGACAGCGACGGCATTACTGATAAAGATGACCGTTGTCCGGATGTGGCTGGCCCCGCCAATTTAAAAGGATGCCCTGATAAAGATGGCGATGGTGTGCCTGACATCGATGATCAATGCCCTGATACAAAAGCAGGATACAAGGTTGATGCAAATGGTTGCCCGATGGATAATGACAAGGACGGAATCGTTAATGAAGTTGACCGTTGCCCTGAAGCAGCCGGTCCCGAAAGCCTCAAAGGATGCCCTGATACCGATGGCGATGGTGTGGCCGATATTGATGATCGTTGTCCGGCTATCGTGGGAACCATTGCAAACAAAGGTTGTCCTGAAATTGCCAAAGCCGACTCAATAAGAATTACGCAAATAGCAAGTAAAATTTTCTTCGAATTCAACAGCGATAAACTCAAGGTAGCATCCCTTTCACAATTGGACGAACTGGTAGTCATACTTAAAAAATACGAGACTGCCAATTTACTTATCGAAGGACATGCTGACAGCAAGGGAGCCGATGCCTATAACCTCACCCTGTCGCAAAAACGTACCGACGCGGTAAAAACCTATTTAATGGGAAAGGGTATAATGGAATCACGGTTGACAGCAATAGGTTATGGTGAAACCAGACCAATTGCCGACAACAATACAGATGCCGGTCGTGCGAAAAACAGAAGAGTTGAATTAAAAACATCTTATAGTACAAAATAAAGGTCAAGGTTGGTTTAGATTTCATTTTAAGTCAAGGGCTGTTGAATTCAATAGCTCTTGACTTAAAATGTTTTAAAGCCAGAAGGGATCCTTCGAAAAACCAGGTTTAGCGCCAATTTACCCTCACCTACCGTGTCAACCATAAGAAGTTCTCAGGTATCTGGTCGATCCAGGTCAGGAACCTGCTGAACCAGCATCCGGATGTCGGTTATTTATACAATGATTTTAATCAGACCATCGAGCCACAGAAGTCGCTGGGGATTTTGCCGGTAATGAGTTATAAGATTGATTTTTAACATGCTATCCCAATAAATTCCCGATAACACCAATCGCTTCACTGATATTAACCACTTGTATTCCATTGCTCATCGGCCAGCCCTTTTCGACCGGAGCCACTACCAGACTTTCAATTGGTTTTATATCTGCTATGGCAGTATAAGTTCCGGCGCTAAGTTTAGGCGAAAGTGATGCTTTACATTCCACAGCGATGCGTTTCGTGCCATTTTCAATTATGATATCAATTTCTGCCCCATGACTGGTACGGTAAAAAAAGAAATTATACCGGGGGAACGATGCAGTAAGGTTAATCAAAACCAATGATTCCCATGCCGAACCGAATGAGGGATGGCCTGCAAGTTGTTCAAAATCTGGTACACGCAGTAAGGTGTTCGCAATTCCAATATCGTTGAGATACACTTTTGGAGATTTTACAAGACGCTTTCCGCTGCTGGTTGTAAACGGAGCAAGCAGTTGCAACATAAATGTTGATCCCATGAGTTCAACATAATTTCTCACCGTCGTATGACTTACGCCCAATGAACCTCCCATTGTGGAATAGTTAATGATCTGTCCATTCAGGTTTGCCAGCATAGTCCATAGTTTGCGCATGGTAACCGGCGAAAATCCCGACCATAATAACAGATCCCTCTCCAGGAAAGTTGAAATAAAATCCTCCCGCCATTCAAACGATTGCTTGTTGCCGGAAGCCAGCAAACTTCTTGGAAAGCCTCCCCTCGACAAGTAATCCTCGATTGTAAAGACATCCTTCAACTCATTATACAAGAATGGCGTCAGACGTTTATAAGAAATTCTACCCGCCAGACTTTCTGAACTTTGCTTTAGCAAATCTCTCGTTGCAGATCCCAAAACCAAAAAATGTTCATTCCCTCCCCATTCATCAACAAAAGAACGCAGTAAAGGAAATAATTCCGGTTTACGTTGAATTTCATCCAGACAGATCAGCTTGTTTCTCTGCGATCCGATAAACCATTCTGCATTGTCCAACTTTTGAATATCCGAAGGTCTCTCCAAATCGAGGTACATAAATTCCTTCCCGCATTTCGCTGCAATGAATTTTGCTAAAGTAGATTTGCCGCATTGCCGCGGACCTAGTATTGCCGTTACCGGATTGTTCGCAATGCTATGCAGTATATCGTTCTCAATCATTCTGGCGTAATACATGTTTCTATATTAAATATGGTGCAAATTTAATTTATAAATTTCAATTTGCACGAATTAACGACGTTTTTTTGTGCCGTGATCATTGGCGCCAACCACAATCATAAAAAAACTATGCTATGAATAGAAAACAAAAACCGTCCATGTGAGACGGTTTCTGTTAACGAAAATATATTGAATTACAAGGCTTTTTCCAATTGTTACCCCCCTGGATGAAGGAATGACCCCGGCTATTTGCAAATATCAAAGAACCGCTCGGGCAGCAACCTGGCATCCATGATCTCCCCTTTTTTGAAGCGTGTAAGCTGGATGGTTTCCTCCGTCGCATCTTCGTACCCTGAGATTACGGTGAAGGTGGTTCTGCGGTTGAGCTGGTGCTCAGCATCGCTGCAGGGTACGTCATTGCTGCATTTGTTCACCAGTTGCGATTCGCCGTACCCCTTTGCCGTGAGGCGGGAAGATTTAATGCCCTTTGATACGATATAATTAACGGCCGACTCTGCCCTGTTCTGCGATAAGATCATGTTATAGGCATCCGAGGCCCTGGAGTCGCAATGTGATCCCAGTTCAATGTTCACCGGGTTTTCTTTCATGATCACCACCAGTTTGTCAAGGGCAGGCTCGGCATCCGGGCGGATAAAGTATTTGTCGAGATCGTAGTAGATGTTTCCCAGCGCGAAGGTCCGGTTAGCCTCAAGCATATCGAGCAGCAGATCGCGCGGCGCCGTGCGTTCAACCTCCTGGCTCAAGGTGTCGGGTGTAAAGAGATAACAATCGGCAATATAACCGGTTTTCATGGCCTTGGCTGCATACGATGTCCCGGGGGTGACCTGCGCCCGGTAGTAACCGTTCGGGTCCGTCTTAAGGATCAGCGCCTGCTCCTTGTCCTGGTCAAGCAGGAATACCGTCGCGTTTTCAATGGGTTTAAGTGTCGTCTTATCCTTGACATAGCCCGACAGGTACGTAATTACAACAACCTTTTCCTTTTGCTTCTCGATCCGCTTGAACTGATACAGGTCATCACTGCCCTGCCCTGCCGGCCGGTTTGAACTGAACAGCCCGTTGATATTGTTTTTTGACATGCACAGCGAAAAATCATCATACGATGTATTAACCCCCTGGCCAAGGTTCTGCGGCCTGAACCAGGTGTTGTCGTCCAGCTGGCGCGTGACAAGGATATCCAGTCCGCCAAACCCGGGTTGTCCGTCTGAGGCAAAATAAAAATCTCCGTTGTCAGACACAAACGGGAACATCTCGTTGCCGAAGGTATTGATAAGCGGCCCCAGGTTTACCCCCTGGCCCCATGAATTATCCGTGGCGCGGCGGCTCATGTACAAATCCGTTCCGCCATATCCGCCCTTCATATCCGATACAAAATAGAGCACCTTGCCATCCTTGGAAAGCGCCGGGTGACCTACAGAGTATTCGTTATTGTTGAGCACAAAAGCCTTCGGTTCCTCCCATTTTGACTCTTTCCTTTCGGAGTAATATATCTTGAGCAAATGCGTCCGGATCTTATCCTGCTCCTTTTTACCTTTATCCCGGTTCACGATCGTGCGGTTTATAAACACCTCGGTAAAACCCTGGTTAAAGCACCCCGGGCCGTCATGGTAGGTCTGGTTCAGCAGATCGGGGGCCTGATGTATATTTTTAAAGTCGTTGTAGAAGTTTTCAGCATATACCGGCTCGGCATAATAGAGGCGCAGGTAGCCATTTCCGGTCCAGCCATATTTCTTACCGGTGATAACGGGACTCTTGCGGTCCGATGTAAAACACAACTGGTTTTCATAAAACACCGGGCCAAATTCCGACTCTTTTGAATTCAGCGTGGAGGCGTTCTTCACCTCGTATCCCGGCGGCATAGCTTTCCATGCTGCGGCGCTGTCGCAATAGCCGGCCATGATCCTTGCACGCGGATCGCCCGGAGAAAGTGCATCATATCTTAAAAACATCTCCCTGGCCTGGTCGTACTCGCCACACGAGCGCAGAACCTGTGCATAATCATACAGGGTGGCAGGAGCCGGATTCCCGTATCCGATCGTTTTTGCATACCACTGCCGTGCACGCTGAACATCGTGCTGCTTACTGTAACATTCTGCCATAAGCAGGGTGGCTTCCCGTTTATCTGTTTTCTCCCTTTCCATCGATTTATTCAGGGTCAGTATTGCCTGTGAATAATCATACAGGGCCATCTGCTTCTTTGCCTTGGCGATCTGTCCGAAGTTCAACGTAACTGTTCCTATCGTCATCAGAAGGGTGAAAAAAAGTATACGCTTGTTCATATGGGGTGGCGTTAAACATTAAAAATACCTGGGCGTAAGCATACGTGATTTGCCGAAAAGATCAAAATCATAGCCGATCCTGATCTCATGGGAACCCTTGTTATACCCCTGAAGGGTATTAAACCAGATATCATAGGAATATCCGATCGAAAGACTTTTTGTAATGTTGACCTCAACCAGAAAGGCCACCGCCGCATTGGTCCTGAACGAAGCCCCCAGTGTCAATACCTCGCGGATCTGGCAGCTGGCATTGATATCAACCTGGAATGGTGATCCTTCAACATATTTCACCAGCATCGAGGGCATAAACACAAAGTGCTCGGAAAACGGAATGGCTCCCCCGGCAATGCCATAAAAATGCCGTTTCAGCTTCGAAAAACTCGATTTTGTATCGGGTGAGGGAGCGCTCGATACCGACATCTGGTTTTCCAGCAGGTGTTTCGATGATACACCCACATAAAAACGGGGAGCATAATAATAGATGCCAAAATCAATATCGGGGACTGCCTTGTTGGTGACCTGGCTCACAAGCGCAACATCACCCGGGTCTTTCGGCTCAAGCATATCCCATTGGATGTTGTAGTATTTAAATCCCGCATTCACCCCAAAGCACAATTTGCTGTTATCGAAGATTACCCGGTAGGTGAAATTACCCATCACCCCATAGTCCACCGTGGGACCCAGCTGATCCCGGTAGGCATACAAACCAAGGCCTATATGCGGATTGCGCAGCGGGGTGTGCGCCGTGAAGGAGATCGTGCGCGGGCCTCCGGTCATCCCAACCCATTGAAACCGCGTGATGGCCTCAAGCGAGAACACTTCATGACTTCCGGCATAGGCGGGATTGATCGCAAGCTTGTTATACATATAATGCGTGAACAACGGATCCTGCTGACCATATGTGATTGCCGAAATAAGAAACAGGGCAATTGCCAGTGTTTTTTTCATGACTAAATGATTATTGACGTGAATCTATCAATATTTCCTCTTCTAATTTGTCCCCCGGCGAACAAATATCCATCCGTTGCGGCTCCCTCCATCCTTTATCGAAAGGACATAATAAATTGAAAATATCTGCAAAGTTATCCGGAAACTTCTCAATGCCATCGATAATCCAGCGATCGTTGTTCACATCGTCTGTTGGTGTGACCACATTTTAGATCACCAGTTCGTTGTATGGCCTACCACATAGGCTGATACTTGTGGTCGTGCCATCAGGATCATAGTTGTTTCTGTGAATATAATTGGTGACCGGAACGAAAAAAATCTTGAATTTCCGTTGCACAGGATTAAACCCGGCCTGGATGAAGAAGAGATTGAATGGTAATATTAATTTTTCTTGATTTGTAAAAAGGAATTTAGCAATGCCAATAAAGCGACTTTTTTGAATGGCTTTGTGATATATTCATTGCATCCGGCATCCAATGCTTTTTCCCTGTCACCCGAAAGCCCAAAGGCTGTTTGTGCAATGATCACCACTTGGTTATTGAATTGGCGTATCTCCCTGGAGGCATTGTAACCATCCATCCCAGGCATTCTCATATCCATTAAAACCAGATCGATATCAGCATTATTCCGACATGCCTCAACAGCGTCAATCCCGTTTCTTACTGTGATAATTTCCCTGCCACTTTGCCTGATTGCAATAGAAATAAGCATTTCGGAAACCTCGTCATCCTCAACAATCAAAACTTTCTGGTGTTTAATTTGATCATCTATTTCAACCGGCAATGCATCATTTTCAAACACATCATATTGTTCCACTTCTTTATTGTACGGAATGGTGAAATAGAACACTGACCCCTCTTCCAACTTGCTCTCCACCCGGATTTTACCATCAAGTAATTCCACATATGCTTTCGCAATGGCTAATCCTAAACCGGCTCCTTCATAATTCCGGGTGAGTGATTCGCTGCCTTGAATGAATCTTTCAAAGATGATTCCCAGCTTTTCTTTGCAGATTCCTATGCCTGTATCTTTCACATAGAATTCCAGGTACCTGCCCTTTTTCTCATATCCAAACTCAATGGATCCTGTCACGGTAAACTTAATGGCATTCTTGACGAGGTTGGTTAGAATGGCATAGATTTTCTCACGGTCAGTTCTGATTGTTGCCTCTTTGGCCCGCAATGAATTATTAAAGGAGAAATGAAGCCCCTTCTGTTCGACTTCCCGTTTAAAGAATTGAAATATAAACTCTACCTGGTCATTTACATTCGTTTCGGATAATGAAACTTCCATTTGTCCGGATTCGACTTTTGAAATACTGATAATGTCATTGATGATATTGAGCATGCGGGCGCCGCTTCGCTCGATAATGCTGATGTATTTCTGCTGCTCTGCACCTGTTAAGCCAGGTTCTTTCAACAGCTCGGCAAATCCCAGGATGCCATTCATCGGCGTCCTGATCTCATGGCTCATATTAGCAAGAAAAGCAGATTTCAGGCGGTCACTTTCTTCTGCATGTTTTTTTTCGACTATGAGCTCTTCTTCAACATTCTTGCGTCTGGTAAGGTCTCGTCCGATACCCAGAACGCCTATCAGCGTTCCGTTTGAATCATGCATGGGTGATTTAATTGTCTCAAGAAAGGCACGTCGACCATCGTCGGCAAAGGTTATCCACTCTTCATTGGAGGTTGGTTTGCCTGCCAATAAAGCCTTTTTATCATGAGCGCGGAAAAAGTCGGCAAGTTCCTGTTCAATAAAATGGTAATCTGTTTTCCCGATAATATCGGCCTCCCTGGCCCCGAAAAATCGTTCGAACATTTTATTACATAAAAGATATACCCCTTCGGTATCCTTCAGCCATATCAGATCAGGTATGGTTTGTAAAAGCGTATATAACCGGATCTCATTTTCCCTAAGCGTTCCCTCCGTTCTTTTCTGATCTTCTATCATACCGATCATCACGAGGCGGGATTCCTCCAGTTCGTTGATTAACCGGTGCATTTGTGCTTCAATTTTCTTTCGGTCGGTGATATTCCGGATGTTACACTGGATCACATTGTGATCACCTTCCGGATATACATTGCTGACAAACTCGACATTGATCTTTTTCCCATCGGCGGTTTCAAGCGGTAAATCCTCATAACGCACGTATTCATTTTGCTGAAGTTCAATGAATTTTTCGAAATTCGCCACAACATCCTTGAAGAATCCTATCTCCCATATCGCTTTTTCAATGAATTGCTCTTTTGAATATCCCAATAGTTCTATCAAAAAGGGGTTGACATCGATAATTTTCCCAGTTTCGGCATCAAGGATCAGGATACCATCTTTCGCTGTTTCAAAAAGACGGCGATACCGGGTTTCTGAAACTTTTAATGCCTGGTCCACAAGACTGCGGTCTGTTACATCAGTTTTCTTTATGGTTTTCAGTGCATCTATTTCCACCTTTAACGCAAGTAATTCATTTTCAAGTTCTGCTGTTGTGTTATGCTGATCTTTCATGTTTTTCGAATTAACAGGAATTAAAAGAAGCCGCCCCTTCCGGAACGGCTTCTTATTTGAAATCTATGAATTTTTGAACATAGTGACGCTATTTGTGAATAAGGACCTTCCTGACAATTTTGTACTCACTGTTCATGAATACCACCAGGCACATTCCATTCGGAATTGGACGAAGATCGATTTGGGTTTCAAATTTTCCACCGACTGTTTTCACATCACGGAGCTCAAGCAACTTTTCGCCCAGCTGGTTGTAAACCATTATCGTGAAGATGTCATCAAACGGAGAATTGATTGAGGCAGTAAATTTACCGTTGTTTGGTAATGGATATATGGTGAAGGATGCGGAAACACTGGCTTCTGCAACACCGACCACCTCTATCCATACCTTGTTGGAAATTCCCGAGGAACAATCGTTGAGTGTAACCATACTCCAGTAATATCCGGTATTATTCGTAACCGTATAGGACTGGCCGGTTGCTCCCGGGATCAGCGTACCCTCATAATACCACTGGTTGCCTGATGGAGCGCTGCTCGTAAGCACAGGACCAACAGCAGTAATTACCGGGGTCACCGGAATAGGATTCACCATCACGGTGAAATTGGGTGATAAGGCTCCGTTGCCGCATGCATTTATCCCTTTGACCGTGATAATACCATTACCCGTGATGTTTCCAAATGTAACGACGATGTTATTCGATGTTGCACCTGAGGTGATTGTCGCACCGGTTGGAACAGTCCACCCATAAGTTGCAGCGCCGGTAATTGCAGGAACTGAATAGGCAACTCCTGATGCGCCTTCACAAACTGAGGCGGGACCAGTGATCATTCCTGCTGCAGCCGGGATTGGATTAATAGTTACGGGGAATGATGAAGCAGTGCCACCTCCGCAGTTGTTTGTTCCGGCTACAGTAATGATTCCTGAAACAGCCGCAGTACCGAAGTTAACAGTAATATTCGTGGTACCGGCACCTGTTGCTATTGTTGCTCCTGCCGGAACCGTCCATGAATAGGATGTGGCATTTGCAACGGGAAGCGTTGAGTATGCAACGCCGTTGGTCCCCGCACACAATGAAGCAGTTCCTGTGATGGGACTGGCTGCACCCGGTGGTTGTAAGAGAAATACATTGTAAACTGCTGCAACAACCGCCGGACAACCAAATGAATTGTTGTAGTTAACGGTTACAAACTGTGCTCCGGCACCTGTCCAGGTCACATTGATTGAGCTTGTACCCTGTCCGGTAACAATGATACCTGAAGACACAGTCCATATATAATTGCTTTGGCCGGCATCGGTGTAATAGATATTATTGGCGCTTCCTGTACATGGAATATTGGTACTGCCAATGAAAGGTGTCGGCGCCGGATTAACCGTTACATTATAGGATGTCGGGGTCACCGCGGTGCAACCGTTCACATTGGTGTAGTTAACTGAAACCGCCTGTATGCCAGCCGTATTCCATTTAACTGTTACATTGTTGCTGGTTGGTGTTCCCCCGGCAATGATTGTTCCTCCGGAAGAGATGCTCCAGATATACCCGGTCATTCCTGTCTGTGTAGCATAAACAACGCTTGCTGTACCCTGGCAAACCGCGCTTGGCCCGGTAATTACCGGAACCGGCAATGGATTGATAGTTACATTGTATACAGAGGGTGTCGCCGCGGTACAATTGTTAGCATTGACATAGTTGACTGAGACTGTCTTGGGTCCTGTCGTGTTCCAGGTAACGGTAATGGCATTACTGGTACTACCGGCGGTAATATTACCACCTCCTGAAACGCTCCACGTGTAGCCTGTCATTCCGGCTTCAGTTGTGTAAACATTTCCGGATGAATTTATGCAAACCGATGCCGGGCCTGTAATGACCGGAATTGGCAGTGCGTTTACCGTAACAGGATAATTAGCAGCTGTAGTGGCAACACACCCGTTTCCATTGGTATAATTTACACCTACTGATTGGGCTCCCGCAGTGTTCCAGGTGACCACAATATTGTTGGTGCCAGCTCCGGAAGTAATGATGCCTCCGGAAGATATGATCCAGGTATATCCTGTCATTCCGGCCTGGGTTGTGTAAATCACACCTGTCGTTCCATTGCAAACGATACTGAGGCCCGAAATGGTCGGTACAGGTAATGGATTTACCGTAACAGGATAAGACGCAGTTGTTGAATTATTATAGGTCACACCAACCGATTGCGCGCCTGCTGTGCTCCAGGTTACTGTAATTGCATTCGATCCGGCTCCCGAAGTAATTGTTCCGCCTGCGGTGATTGTCCAGGTATAACCTGTCATTCCCGTCTCGGTGGTATAAACAATCCCTGTTGCACCCATACATACTGAATTTTGTCCGGAAATGGTCGGAACCAATAAGGGGTTTACAGTTACATTATAAATGGTGGGTGCAGTTGCTGTGCAATTATTCAGATTCAAATAATTGACGGTTACATTTTGTGCTCCGGCTGTATTCCAGGTCACCGTAATGGCATTGGTCGTACTGCCGGCTGTAATGGTGCCGCCGGCTGATATGGTCCAGGTGTAGCCTGTCATTCCAGGCTCAGTTGTATAGATATTCCCGGCAGAATTGACAAAGACTGTTGCAGGGCCGGTGATGGTTGGCACTGGCAAAGGATGAACTATTACTGCATAGGATGCAGAGGATGAACCGGAATAGGTCACACCAACCGATTGGGCGCCTGTCGTGTTCCAGGTTACTGTAATTGCATTGGAACCGGCTCCCGAAGTGATTGTTCCGCCTGCGGTGATTGTCCAGGCATAACCTGTCATCCCCGTTTCCGTAGTGTAAACAATCCCTGTTGCCCCCACACATGCTGAACTGGGTCCGGTAATGGTCGGCACTAATAATGAGTTGACAGTCACATTAAAAACAACAGGTACTATTGCTGTACAGTTGTTTGCATTCAGATAGTTGACAGAAACAGTTTCAGCTCCGGCTGCGGTCCAGCTTACGGTGATTGCATTTGTTCCTGTACCTGCGGTGATGGTGCCACCGGCCGATACGGTCCAGGTGTAGCCAGTCATGCCAGTTTCGGTAGAATAAATATTCCCGGTAGAGTTCACTGCAACGGATGCCGGGCCCGAAATGGTTGGCACAGGCAATGGGTTAACAGTTACAGGATAGGCAACAGGTGTCAAAGCATTATAGGTAACACCAACGGATTGAGCCCCTGCAGTGTTCCATGTCGCCGAAATTGAATTCGAACCGGCACCTGAATCAATCGTTCCACCGGCAGAGATTGTCCAGATATAACCGGTCATTCCTGGTTCAGTTGTATAAACAACTCCTGTGGAGCCCTGACAAACAGCGTTCGGTCCGGTAATGGTCGGAACACCTGCCGCATTGACGGTTACATTGTAAACCGTTGGAGCAGCCGCAGCACAATTGTTGGCATTGACATAGGTAACGGAAGCAGTTTGGGCTCCGGATGTATTCCAGGTCACTGTAATGGTAGCGGTTCCTGCACCGGATGTGATCGTGCCGCCAGCCGATATGGTCCAGGTGTAGCCTGTCATGCCCGCCTCGGTGAAATATACATTCCCGGTTGAGTTAACTGCCACTGATGCAGGACCTGAAATGGTGGGTACCGGCAATGGATTAACTGTTAATGAAACATCGGCTGAGGTAATGGTTGGAGTTACAGATCCGGCAATAACCACATTATAGTTCAATGCAGCATCGGAGAGTGAAACCGGGTTAATTGTAAGGGTTGATGAGGTTGTACCCGAAAGATTTCCTCCCTCGATGAGGTTTACGGTTCCCAGTCTCCATTGATAAGTTGGAGCCGTTGAAGAAATTGTTACAGAAAAGGTTGCTGAACCTCCTTCGCAGGCTATCTGGTTGACAGGTCCTGTTGCCGTAACAAAAGGAGGGCTGGCAGTCATTCCGCAGGTTGCTATGGCACCACTGGTTGAATAGGCCCTGCCATTCAAAACGGCCCCATTGAGTATATCGATCGCGTCATGGGCAATGATGGCTCCCACGAAGATCGAATTCGCCGTTATGCTTACCGCGCCGGTAACAAACCAATAGACGTTTTTTGCCTGTGTCCCGTTCATCAGAACAACCTTTGAATTAGGTGTAGATGCAAAGGCCCCAAATGTCTTGATAATAAAAACAGCATTGGGATTTCCTAAAGCATCCAGGTAAACCGTATCGGTAAATGATACTGCTGCATCCATCTGGTAAGTATGTGGTGTAAGCACCAGGTTGTGTCCAAACCCTGCAGGATCCAGCAATTTGATATCATAAGGGAGTGCGAGGAGATTATTATAGACAAGAAGTAAATCGCCTGAAGCAGCCGTTGTGGAGGGATCGTTGAAATGAATGGCCCCGGAAACAAATAACGGATTGAAACCTGTTGGCGCTACGGTATGACCTCCAACATCACCGGTGATATGCGATGTACCGCAATCACTGACTGATCCGGTTGTAGCAAATATGGCATAACTGCCCAGGCCGACAAAAACAGGAGCCGGAGGTCCGTTAAGAACCGGGCTGCCGCAACCGATCGGGGTATATGCCAAAAATCCCAATGCACCGTTTGAAACAGTGATGGCACCGTTAATAGTAAGTGCTCGTCCTTCAAGTGTGTCCTGTGCCCCCATATTAATGGCGCCACCGGCAACAATAGTTCCCTTCATGGAAACTCCTGCGCCCATGCCTACAGCCCCGCTTATATGCCAAAACACATTACAGGCCTGCGCCCCGTTAATCAGTTTAACTTTTGCATTGGGGTTTGCAGTAAATGCATAGGCAACGGCAATGGGTGTTTTAAAAATAAACACAGCATTCTGATCTCCCTGGGCATCCAATGTAAGATCCAGGTTGAGAGTGGTTGCACCTGGCATATCATAAATGCCGGCGTTAAGCGTAGTTCCGTTTCCGATCACCGGGCCCAACGAAGCCGTCGGGATTGCAGATGCTAATGAATTGTAAGCAATCAGTAAATCTGCAGCACATTGTATGCTGGCGCCATCGCCATCATGCATGACCCCATTCACGTTTCCGAAATTGGTGCTGGAACCGCTGTTGGTACCTACGTTCCCTGTAAGATGCGTCATATACTTATAGGTACCCACGTTTGTCACTGCCCCAACACTCGTAAAGAGAACAAAGTCGGCAGCAGTCCCCAACGGAGGAGCCTGTGCAAAGGTCAGAGCCGGCATTAATAGCAGTATAACTACTCTTAATACATGAAGTAGTTGTCTTTTCATTTTGTTTTGTTTTATTGTGTGAATGAATTTTCACAACACGACAAAGGTCTATAACCAGAACAAAGTAAGTATTACACAATTTTTCAAAAAAGTTACATGTTTCACACTTTGTAAAAATTTCGATTTTATCCTTCGGCTTAGGATCCTGAACGTAGCCGAAGGATCCTGAGCGGAGCCGAAGGATCCTGAGCGGAGCCGAAGGATCCGGTCAATGGATCCTGTTAATGACGACACTTCGGCTTCGCTCAGTGTCCTTTCTTTGAAAATGCCTTTTCGCTGTGGAATGTAGGAATTATGTAATTCTTTCTAAAAGTTGTGTAACATTTATCCCGCTGATGGAGCTCAACTTTGCACCAATGTACACCTAAAAAAATTCAACATGAAAATAACCGGAATCGTCATTTTACTGGTTGGATTAGGATTGACCATATTTACGCTATTTACTGTTTTCACTAAAGAAAAGGTCGTTGACATCGGGGCCATTGAAATAACCCGCGACAAACCTCATCATCTCAACTGGTCGCCATTGATCGGCGTCGCCGTTATGGCGATTGGCGGGGTTGTATTATGGCAAGCCACAAAAAAATAGTCCATGAATGTCCTTTTAGTTTCACCGCATTTCCCTGATTCTTTCTGGAGTTTCAAGCATGCCATGCGGTTTATATCCAAGAAAGCAGCTGAACCGCCGCTGGGCTTGATAACCGTGTCGGCGATGATGCCAGGTACATGGCAGAAAAAACTGGTTGACCTGAATGTCACCTCACTTTCAGTGACGGATATTCAATGGGCCGACTATGTATTTATCAGTGCCATGCAAATTCAGCAGCATTCAGTCAACAGGGTCATTGATGAATGCATTAAATATGGCACAAAGACCGTCGCGGGCGGGCCACTGTTTACGCAGGATTACCAGAATTACCCGCAGGTTGATTACCTTATCCTGAATGAAGCGGAGATCACCTTTCCAATATTTCTTCAGGATTTAATGGAAAACAAGACAAAGCGAATATATACCACGGATGTATTCCCGGATATTTCAATCACACCTGTTCCCGATTTCGATCTGCTTCAACGGGAACACTATGCATCCATGAGCATACAAATCTCCCGGGGATGCCCCTTTGCATGCGAATTCTGCAATATTGCGGCCTTGAATGGCCATGAAGTCAGGACAAAATCGGCCCGGCAGATCCTGGCCGAACTCGACAAACTGTATGAATTGAATTGGCGTGGACCTGTATTTATTGTGGATGATAATTTTATCGGGAACAAGAAGCTGATAAAATACGAGTTGCTCCCTGCGATGAAAGCCTGGATGATCCAGCACAAATATCCATTCTCCTTCACTACCGAATCCTCTATCAACCTGGCCGATGATGATGAACTGATGCAACTGATGGCCGAAACAGGATTTAACTCGGTATTCATCGGGATTGAAACACCGGAAGAAAATTCACTTCATGAATGCAACAAGGTGCAGAACAAAAACCGGAACCTGGTGAATAGCATCGTTGCCATCCAGCATGCCGGCCTGCAGGTTTCAGGCGGATTCATTGTGGGTTTCGACAGTGATTCGCCAACTGTTTTTCAGCGGCAGATTGATCTCATTCAGCAGAGCGGGATCGTGAGCGCCATGGTCGGACTGTTAAATGCCCCGAAGCACACCAGGCTCTATAAAAGACTGGAGGCAGAGAACCGCTTAACTCGTGAATCAAGCGGGAATAACACCGATTTATCAATGAATTTCATCCCGAGGATGAATTATCATGAGCTGATGAATGGCTATAAGAAAATCATTCATGACATTTATACCACCAAACCCTATTATAAGCGGATCCGGCGGTCGTTGATCAATTATCAGCCCACCAGGAATAAACCTTCCAAAATTACGATTGCCGGATTGATGGCGCTCCTGAAATCCATCTACATCATCGGAATTATGAATAAAGGCAGGCGCGACTACTGGAAATTATTGGCCTGGACCCTCTTCCGGCGCCCGGCAATGGTAGTGGAGGCTGTGACCTACTCCATCTACGGGTATCATTTCAGAAAAGTTTATGGATTATAGATAGTGTCAATTTTCTTGACATCATTTCATTTTTTTTATAAATTTGTTCAAGGTAATGAAATATCACCTGATATACACCTTGAACTTAAAAGTTGAAGATCTACATTAAAAACATGGTCTGCGTCCGTTGCAAGATGGTCGTAAAATCCGAGCTGGAGAAACTGGGTTTGCATCACACCAGGGTCGAATTGGGCGAAGTTGAGATCATGGAGGATATTTCAGCACAACAGATGGATTTCCTGAATGATGCCCTCAGGGAAACCGGGTTGGAATTGATGGATGATAAAAGAAGCATTCTGGTTGAGAAAATTAAAGCAGCTATCATTGAATTGGTGCACAATGACAATGACCAGATTAAGGTTAATCATTCCGATTACCTGAGTCAAAAACTCAATCACAACTACACCTATCTTGCGCATCTTTTCTCAGAAGTGAAAGGGACCACCATTGAGAAATTCCTGTTATCCCATAAAATTGAAAAGGTCAAGGACCTATTGGTGTACGATGAACTCAGCCTTTCTGAAATTTCTTACCGGCTGCATTACAGCAGTGTGGCCCACCTGTCGAACCAATTTAAAAAAATGACAGGGCTTACCCCTTCACAGTTCAAAAACCTGAAACTGAAAAGCTACAGCCCGGCGGGGCACGAATAACCCTTTCCAAAAACCATTTCCAGAAATCCTGCATTCCGCAAATGTGTGAATGATGTAACTTATTTGTGGAATTGTATAACCATTCACGGCACCAAGGTTCGCAACTTTGTTGTTATGACTTTTACCGAAAAATCAGCTTGATATGAAAATCAGTATTTTTCAAAAACTTTTATTCTTCTCTTTTATCATTTTGGCATGCAATGGATTAATTGGGTATGCGGTTTATCAAAGCAATGACAAGCTGCTTGATTCCAAGTCCTGGGTTAAACATACCGAGAAGATTATAACCCTTTCTGGTAAAATACTTTCACTTTCCAAAGATATTGAAATCGCATCGCGGGACTTTGTATTGACCAATGATCGTAAAGTCCTTGAACCCTTAAAAAAAACGAAAACCATCTTCGTTTACTTTGAGCAACTCAGGCACCTGACCCTGGATAATCCCGTGCAACAAAAACGCCTGGATTCTCTCATGGTTTATTTAAATACCTACCTGGAATTCTCATTACAAACTGTCGCTTTACGAAGTGAACATGGCCTGATACCAGCTATCGATCAGATTTCATCAAAACAAGGAAAGCATTACACCGATCGTATACGCCAGATAATCAGCGACATTCAACAAACTGAATATGAATTACTTGAACAACGCAACCAGGTTAACATCCACAGTGTTACAACATTCAAACGGTTCATCGTATTTATGTTTGCTATAATGGGCTTGTTCACGGTTGTACTATTGATTGTCACAGGAAATTATTTGTTCCAGCATAAAGAAAAAGAAAAAAAGTCTGCAGAATTAATCATTATCAACAAAGAGTTGGATATTCAACATGATGAAAAAGTGCAACAGGAAGCGGCCAATAAGGAACTCGAGGCATTCAGTTATTCTGTTTCCCATGATCTGCGGGCTCCCTTAAGGCATATTGGCGGATTTGTTGATTTGCTGATTAAAAACAATTCCTCGCAACTTGATGAAAAAGGGTTAAGATATTTGAATATCGTTGCAGAGTCCTCACATGAAATGGGAAATCTTATCGATGCTTTACTGACATTTTCAAGATTGAGCAGAACCGAAATTCAGCACACCAAACTTGATATGAAAAGTATGGTTGACCATAATCTCAAAAAGTTCAGTGCTGATCTGGCCGGCAAGGATGTTGAAATAAATGTATCTGATCTGCCGGATTCACGGGGTGACGAAACACTCATCAATCAGGTTTGGATCAATCTCATTTCCAATGCACTGAAATATTCAAGAAACAAAGAAAAAGCCATTATCGAAATTGGCGGAAAACCAGATCAAGGCAGTATTGTTTTTCACGTCAGGGATAACGGAGCCGGATTCGACATGCAATATGCACATAAACTATTCGGTGTGTTTCAGCGTCTCCATAAGGCCAGGGATTTTGAAGGCATTGGAATCGGACTGGCCAATGTGAACAGGATAGTCGCACGGCATGGGGGTAAATGCTGGGCAGAGGGTGAAGTGGATCATGGTGCTGTATTTTATTTTAGTTTGCCAAATGATTGAAACTCATAATCCGTGTAACCAATTAAAAATAAAATATTTACACATGTAACATCCATGGCAACAATGTTCATGCAAGCCGTGAATGAAAACAATGGATATTATATATGGTCCGAAAAAATAAATATTAATATATGAATTTATATGAATATGGAAGTAAGAAAAATCCTCATTGTTGACGATAGTCCAAATGATGTTGAGCTGACTATCACCGCCCTTGATGAAATAAATCTCGCCAACGAAGTGGTGGTTGCGGATGATGGAGTAGAGGCGCTGGACTACCTTTATAAACGAGGAAAATTCGCCAATGCCACAGGCTTTCCCGCAGTCATTCTTCTGGACATAAAAATGCCCAGGATGGATGGCATAGAGGTACTTAGACACATCCGGAACGATCCAAAGTTTAAAGTCATTCCCGTCATTATGGTTACATCTTCCCGTGAAGAAAGGGACCTGGTCGAGAGCTATAAACTGGGAGCCAATTCGTATGTGGTCAAACCGGTGGATATTGTACAGTTCATTGATGCAATCAAGGTACTGGGACAATACTGGGCCATAATAAATCAGTTGCCAAAATAAATTTGCAGAGAACTGGAATAAATTCTAACATACTATTTGCATCTTCAACCATGAATAAAAAAGTCAAATTATTGCATCTCGAAGATTCGGATAAAGACTCTGAATTAATTCGCTCAATCATTGACAGCGGAGAGATCGGGTACGAATATTTCCTGGTAGACAATGAAAAGGATTTCAAACAAATCCTTGAGCATGAGAACATCGACCTGATCCTATCTGATTATGGCCTTCCCGATTACAATGGCGAAAAAGCCCTGAAGGTTGCCATGGAACAATACTCCAACATCCCATTTATTTTCGTTTCAGGAACAATTGGCGAAGATGATGCAATTACTGCCATGGTTAACGGGGCAACGGATTTTGTACTTAAAAACAAACTTGAACGATTGGTTCCAGCCATTAAACGCGCTTTGGACGAATGCCAGACTGAACTTGAACGCAAACAGGCTGAATTAGAATTAATCATTGCCAACAAAGAGCTGCTCTTCCAGGGTGAAGAGAAAGAAAAACGGGCTGCCGAATTAATCGTTGCCAACAAAGAACTTGTCTTTCAGAACAGGGAGAAAGAAAAACGGGCAGAAGAACTGCTCATTGCGAACAAAGAACTTGCTTTTCAAAACGGGGAGAAAGAGCAACGGGCAAAAGAACTGATCGTTGCAAACAAAGAACTTGCTTTTCAAAATGGAGAGAAAGAGCAACGGGCCAAAGAACTGATCGTTGCAAACAAAGAACTTGCTTTTCAAAATGGAGAGAAGGAAAAACGGGCAGCAGAATTGATCATTGCCAACTTGGAACTTCATTTTCAGAATGAAGAAAAAGAAAAGCGGGCTGCAGAACTTGTAAAGGCCAGGGAAAAAGCCGAAGAGAGTGATAATCTTAAAACTGCTTTTCTCAATAATCTGTCGCATGAGATCCGTACCCCGATGAACCAGATCCTTGGATTTTCCAGTTTTCTCAAGGATCCGGAACTGAGTGAAGTTCAGCATGACGAATACATCGGAATCATCAACAGCCAGTCTCACCAACTATTACACATCATTGATGAAATTGTTGAAATTTCGGAGATAACTACAGGCCAGGTGGATTTAATGCTCAAGGCATTCAATTTCGAAGAGTTGATGGATGAACTGCTGGCATTCTATAAACCAAAAGCAGAACACCGTAACTTAAAATTATGCATAACAAAAGGAATAACCGGTGCAGAGGTTTTCATTAGAGGAGACCAGATAAAGTTAAAGCAAATTTTCAGCCATTTGATCGAAAATGCCATCAAATTTACCGATAACGGGCAAATCAATATTGAATACTCAAGAGCGGGAAACCTGCTGATTGTTGCAATCAAAGATACCGGAATCGGAATCGATGAGGAGGAGAAAAAGGTCATTTTCGACCGGTTCCGCCAGGTGGAGATCACAATGACAAGGAAGTACGGTGGGTTGGGTCTCGGTTTATCCATTTCAAACGCCTACATCAGGATGATGTCCGGGATAATTAAACTGGAATCAGAACCTGGGATGGGCAGTACCTTTATCGTTGAGCTACCTTATTTGCCTGCAGCACAGTTCACAGGACGGATCGCGGATGTATTTAATCCCCTGGTAATCTCCCGGCCCGACTGGAAGGATAAGACGATCCTGATTGCTGAGGATGAAGAATCCAATATCCAATATATCAGGGCTGTGTTAAAGTCAACAGGTGTTAATATCCTGGTGGCTGTCAATGGATTGGAAGCTGTTGAACAGTGCAAATCACATCCGGATATATCCTTGGTACTTATGGATATAAAGATGCCCCGTATGGATGGCATGGAGGCAACCAGGATCATCAAATCCATTCACAACGATTTGCCAATCATTGCTGTAACAGCATTTGCGATGTCGAAAGAACGGGAATACATTCTTCAATCCGGTTGCAGTGATTATTTGCCAAAACCGATTAAACGAGATGATTTGATTGCAATCATTCAGAAGCATATCGATACACTCCAATTGTATGAGCCTGCAGAAATGATCGAATTCAAGCGCTCAGGATAACTTCGCCTAAACTCTTTTGCTTTCGTTATTCTGCCGGATGCAGTAAAACAAATATTGTATGTCCAAAAAGGTGTGAAAGATGCAACAAATTCAAACAATTATATAACATCTGCGGGAAGGGTTCAACCTATCTTTGTTCAATGTATTATAAACCTGCATTCCAAAACCATGAATCAATGAAAAAAACAATTTTAACCCTTGCCATTGCAGCATTTGTGACAGGTACCCTGATAACAGGTTGTCAGTCATCGGCCACAAAAGTCGAAAACGCCCAGGATAAAGTGGAGGCCGCGGAGGAGAACGTAGAAGTTGCCCGCCAGGAACTCGACCAGGCGCTGAGGGATTCAATTCAGCAATTCAGAGAGGAATCTGAAAAGGAATTAATCGCCAATGAAAAAATCATCGCTGATTTCAAAGTTAAGGTAGCAAAAGACAGGCTGGAAAACAGGGCCGAATACGAAAGAGACCTGGCCGTGTTAGAACAGAAAAACAGGGAAATGAGAAGAGATCTGGAAGAATTCAATGACGTACAAAGAGATAAGTGGGAAGCTTTCAGGCTCAAAACAAAACGTAATATGGATGAACATGCAAAATCCATCAGGGATTTCTGGAGAGGCAAAAGATAATTTTATTCAATCCATCAATCAATCATTCAATCAATCATTCAATAATTAAAAAAGTCATGGGAAGTTTACTTTACATCATCGCGGTAATCCTGCTCATCGGATGGGCAGTTGGATTCTTTGCATACAGCGCCGGAGGGATTATTCATGTTCTTCTTGTAATTGCTGTCATTGCGATAATCATAAGGGTGATTCAGGGCAGAAGAATATGATTAAGCCGTGTCGGAGACCAATTTAATACTGCCATTCTACGCTAAATCATCGATATTTTTTGTCGGCATGTTTGTCCTGGTTGCGATGTTGTACATCGCCCAGGGCATCATTGTGCCGATTATTTTCGCCATACTGATTGCAATCCTGCTTCAGCCGGTGGTGAACTTTTTTTCGCGGCATAAAATAAACAGGATTGTATCAATTCTATTTGCGCTGATCCTTACCCTGCTGGTCATCGCCGCGTTTGGCGCTTTTCTGATCTCGCAGATAAGCCGCTTCAGCGAATCGTGGCCCTTACTGGTCGACAAATTCACCCTGATCATCAACGATACCACGTTGTGGGCATCAGAATATTTCGATATAAAACCCCGCAACATCCACAACTGGATCATAAAGACCAAAGGGGAACTCATCAATGCCAGTGGCGCCGCTATCGGACAAACACTCCTCACCCTCGGCAATGCGATCGTGATTTTGTTCCTTATACCGCTTTACATCTTTTTGATCCTGTATTACAAACCCCTCCTGCTCGATTTTATCCACAAGCTTTTTGCTGAAGGGCACCAAAGCAAGGTGAGCGCGATTGTTACCCAAACCAAAACCGTTGTACAGCGATATCTTTTCGGTCTGTTTATCGAAGCAGCCATAGTCGCCACCTTGAATACCGTTGCTTTATTGATTCTTGGGATCGATTACGCGATCCTGCTTGGCATCATTGGCGCCCTGCTCAATCTCATACCATATATCGGAGGACTCGTGGCTGTGGCCCTGCCTATGATGATAGCCATTGTCACCAAATCGACAGCCTGGTATGCCGTATACGTTTTAGCCGCCTATTACTTCATCCAACTGGTTGATAATAATTACATTGTTCCGAAAATAGTTGCTTCAAAAGTAAAAATCAATGCACTGTTCTCCGTCATTGTGGTCCTTGCCGGTAATGCCTTGTGGGGCATACCAGGCATGTTTCTCTCGATACCATTGCTTGCCATTGCTAAAGTCATTTTCGACCACATCGACTCCTTGAAACCATGGGGATTTTTATTAGGCGATACTATGCCTAATATATTGAAAATCAAGCCAATTTTAAAAATCAAACCGATCCTACAAAATCTTAAAAGAAAGCATTCATGATATACATCGTTTACATATTGACAACTCTGAATGTGTGAATTATGTAAGTTTTAGTAAAAATTATGTAATTTTTATTGTGAATATGGCTTGCAACTTTGCATGAAATTTGGACTGTATCGAATTCGACCAGTCTGACAAAATAATCAACCTTTGAAACTATTTATCAAGTATATGGTGAGTACCCGCTGTAA
>Ga0074195_1000845_pt1 | contig 51624 bp, 54 predicted proteins | sample EPASupsiteHSE623_FD_64525 | JGI IMG/M metagenome (GOLD analysis project Ga0074195, IMG submission 64525) | Bioremediated contaminated groundwater from EPA Superfund site, New Mexico - Sample HSE6-23 | ecosystem: Environmental > Aquatic > Deep subsurface > Groundwater > Contaminated ...
ACGCGATTCAGGGAGTTTTTAAAGGAAAGCCATTCATCCCATTGGGATCTTGGGTTGCTGCCTGAATTCGTAATGATTTAGACGGCATGGCTGAATAGTTACGATGTTATTAAGATTTTTTCGGTGATTAGGAACCAGAAGCATTTAGCTTTATTAAAGACAATGTTTTATGGTTGTCTTAGATCTTCTGAATTAGCAAACCTTCTTGATGAAGATGTTAGTTTTAAGGATCTAACAATTAGGGTGAGAGAAGGAAAAGGCGGCAAAGATGGAATAGTCTTCATAACAAGCGAATGCGCAGCTACACTTAAAAAGTATCTCATGGTTAGACCGAAATACCTTATAGATGGGAAACAATATTTATTCTTCACAGATTTTGGGAATAAATATAGTCGTGAAGATATTTATCGGCTTTTTATAAATTACAAAAGGATGGCTGGCATTGAAAAACGTGGTGGGGCGCACACGTGGTCCCGTCATTCCCCTGGAACCCTAATGGTAAAAAATGGTTGCGATATTCGAATAGTCCAGCAAGTACTAAGGCATTCTGATATTCGTACTTCTTTAAGGTATTGTTTTGTGGAAGATCAAACCAGAAGGGAGAGATACGAAAAGTGCTTAGTTCTTTGATGTCCACAGAAGGAAGGGACTTATTAATCTCCAATTTTTTATAAAACTTTATTTTTCTATACAAATTAAATACTAAAAATGTATTATACTATTGCATGCGTTCCATTATAACTGGAATTGCATACAAAAAGGTGATTTAAAATGGTAAAAAAGATAAAATTTGATGCAAAAAGGATAGAAAAAGAATTGTATGATTACGAACTAACCAATGAACAAAAATTGCAAATCTATAAGCTAATGACTTGCAGAAAAGACTATATGGATGTAGAATCATATATAAATGCTTTAATCAGATTTCAATATTTTAATACGATCCATAGAATTGAAGAGGTCGAACGTGAAACCCGAAAATGGAATTTAACATCACTAGAAGACTTTTATAAGAAGGATTTTTAATGTATAATGATATTTCAAATATTGATCAATTCTTTCTAATTATAGCACTTTATTCAGAATATATGTATAATATTGCGAACAAAACATTACAAAAAATTATAGAAAAGCTTTTATGGAATGAAAAGTATTACATTAATATGTTAATATATGAGGTGTCAGAAAATGCAGAGAATCAAACAAACTGAGACAAGTATTTTTAGAATGAGCAAAACAGTGAAGCAAACACTTAAAGATTTAGGCCAATATTATGGCCTTTCTGATAGCGCTTTACTAAGGACACTTTTGATAGAAAGGAAAAATGAATTATTAAAATTAAATGTGCAAATTGAATAAGGAGAAATTATAATGGAAGAAATAGCTTTAATACAAAAGGTGATTAATGGGCAAGAGTTTGGCCCCTTGCCCAACAAAATGGTTGATGATAATCCAGATAATATAATATCTATTCTAGTATATAAATCTTGCGATCATATCATAGAATTTGAAAATATCCCGAAAGAAATGATTGAGTTAGATCAATGGTGCTATTGGAAAAAAGAAGAGGTAAACGGGAAAGAAAGCAAAGTTCCTTATTATAAAAAATCTGGTCAAGGTACTTTCCATGCCGATTCTACAAAGAAAAGCACTTGGAAGAGTTTTATGGGTGTCCGCGGAAGCGTTAGTTTTTCAGCTAATGGCATTGGCCCCGGATTCATGCTTTCTGAGGGTGATCCATATTGCCTGATTGATATAGATAATTGCCTTGTATTTGATAAAGAAAAATTAGCATGGAATATAAAACCTTGGGCAGCAGAAATTATTGAGAAATTTAATAGCTATACAGAAATATCATACTCTGGCGAAGGCATTCACATAATAATAAAAGCAAAAATTAATGCTGATGGAAGAAACAGAGGAATATTTGATGATGACGGACATAAAATAGAAATTTATAATCAGGAACACATGATAGCATTCACAGGATGGGTTCCAGATAACTTTAAACGAGAAATAAGGGATTGCCAAAATGAAGCAATAGACCTTCAAGACAAAATCAAAGATACTAAGAAATCTGATACAGCAAATTCTTTAAAACTAGGCAAGAGCCTTGACCTTGAAGACGACCAAATAATTGAATTGGGCCTTCATGAGAGAACCGAGAAATTTTCAAAACTCTTCAAAGATGGGGATTATTCTGATTATCCCTCTCAATCTGAAGCAGATCAAGCTTTGTGCAATAAAATAGCTTTCTATACCCAAAAGCCTGAGCAAATTGATAGAATTTTTAGACTATCTGCTTTAAATCGGGAAAAGTGGGAGAATAGGGACGATTATAGAGCAGACACTATTAAAAATGCTATAAATGGTTTAACTGCTAGATATAAACGTCCAGCTTATAACATTGTATTTAATGATCTAACCGTTGAAACTGGAAAAGGTGGTTCTAGGTTTTCACCAAGTAAATCAGCAGAGTCTTTACTACAAAAGGTTCCTCTAGCTATTGCTGAGTGGGATACTAATCAAAGAGATGCTCCTTTGTGGACTTGTGATGGAGAGACGAATATTTGGAAGAAGAACGGTTGCTTCTTAGTTGAACGAATCTGTGATAAAACGGTTGGTGACTTATCAAATAAAAATGTAATTGCCGATACTAAGAGAAGAATCACTAACGAACTAAGAAACCGCTCTATTGAATTTGATATTGGCAATCCATCTTTGGTTGGAACACAAAACGGCTTTGCCTGCAATCTTATCACAGGAGACGTTAGGAAAATAACTCAAGAAGATCATATTAGCGAAGAGTTAATGTTACCTATTGACTATAATCCTTCTGCAAGATGTCCAAATATATTTGTCTTTTATGATAGCATTTGCAGCGATGATTGCAGTAAAATGGCTTTCATTGATGATGATGCTGCAACCTTAGATTTGCGGGCCTGGCACTATATAACATTATTGTTAGGTCAAGGCGGAAACGGGAAGGGAGAACGGATGCGACTGAAGAGAGCCTTCTTTGGAGCGCATACCATAGCAGACATATCATTAAAAGATTTAAATAATAGTAGCTTTGCAGCTTCAGAACTTCATAGAAAAAGAGTCCTACATTGTGGCGAAGCTAAAAGGACTGAAAAGGGTGAAAAATATGATACATCCCTTTTGAAGACATTGACGGGCGATGATCAAGTTAGCTTTGATCAAAAGCATAAAGATAGAATTAACTTTGTACCTTTCTGCAAAGTAAGCATAGATACAAATAATCCTCCCATATTTGATGATAGTTCCAGAGGTTTTACGAGGAGATTTAGAAGAATTAATACCCCATTCAGTTTTGTTGATAGTCCAGATCCTTCAGATATGACACAAAAGCAAAAGGATGAAGGAAACTTGGCTAGAATAACCACAGAGGAAGAACTAAGTGGCTATTTAAACGTATTATTGGCTAGAGCAAAGGAAATTACCGGCAAGAGAAAATATCCTTCTTGCATTCATTTAACACAAGGATATGAGAAGCAGGTATATTCTATAGAGGAATTTATTAACCAATTTTGCGAAATAGAAAATGATGATTTTGAAAGTCAAGTCTTTGTTAGCGCAAATGATCTCTTTTCATATTTCCAGTATTGGGCTAAATTATCTAATTCAGCTTCTTCAAATTCAAAGGCTTTTGGAAGAACATTTGGAATTTTGACTGGAAAAGTATCTGAAAATAAGCGTATCAAAGAAAAAGTTAAAAAGGTATATTGTGGCGTGAAATTTAACGAAGAAGCTTACAAGGAAGCCATTAACCTAATGGAAGAAAAAATAAATTCAAACGATTGTGAAGAGTCTGATTGCATAGAGTTATCCGATAAGTACAGAGAGCTTAAAAGCATATTTGGGGAAGATTTTAAAAAAGATGATGCTTGGTAGATTATCTTTTTTAGCTTTACTGCACACGTTACGAAATTAGACTTAAAATGTTACCAAATCAAAAAAACAAAACGCTATCTAGCGGCTTCTTGTTACCAAATATTTCTAATTTTAAAAATCTCTTTTTTGAATAATTAAATGTAATAACGGTATTCCCTATAGAATGTTACCAAATCCCAAAATTGGACAAAATTATTTTTCTTATATTCTCCCTTTCTATCACAAGGCTATCCTTCTATCTTAATATTATTTATAATTTCTTTAAATATTTAGTAACATGGTAACATTTAGTAATTAATGTTCTTATTGATATTGATTTTTCATGTTACCAAAATTTTTTAATTGGTAACTTTTGGTAACGTCAAGTAACATTTCAAAACCCTCTGTGGGTAAGAAGGTAAGGAATGGCTAGGGCCAAAATAACCCAAAACTTTATATAATTAGAAATATATTCAATATTTGTAATTATAATTTGGTGTTTTTAAAATGACTGTTTTGAAATATGATTGGGCAAAGATTGAATTAGATTACGTAAAAGGTGTTGAGGATGAAAACGGCTCTCTCTCCTGGCTAAATAAGATAGACCTTGCAGCTAGACATAACGTTGACGTAGTCTATTTGAGGGAAAAAGCTAGATTAGGAAAATGGGAAGATAGACGACGTGCATATATATTAAAAATGGAATTAAATGAAGAAGATATAAACATACCAGATCCTAAGAAAGAATTAGAAAGATTTAATAATAAATGCTATCAAGCTAGTACTAATGCATTGGACTTGGTTTATAGGAAAATTCAATCACAATCAAAAGCTCCTGATATTCATGAACTAACGGCTTTAATTAAGGCATTGGAGCGGATACAAACCATTGGTCAACAGTCCCTAAATGTTCAGAGTGAAGAATTCGAAAAAGAGAAGGGTCAATTCGCTCAACTTATGGAACTATTGAAAGCTGACGAGAAGAAAGCAAAAGAAAAAGCCTCAAATGAAACCTCTGTGGTTGAAGTAATAGACTTGGGACCTTAAACTTAATCACATAAACTTTAGTAAGTTCAACTTGAATAATTAAAGTTATATAATCAAATATGGGTGATTTAAATTCTATCACCCAAATTTATTTCACCTAACTTGATTATTCCAAACTTTATGAGAATAAGCCTTGAAGATCACGAAACATCATGATGGGTGAGGAATGTTTATATTCATAACGTGCTGTGAATTAAACTCAAGCTCTCTTGTTTGTGGTTTTACTTCAAATTTAGTGTATTCGATTTAGTCAAACCAAATTCATTTTATAAAATTGATTCTACAAAGTTTGTTAATGATAACTTTAGCAATATAGTTTAATTAATAAGGACCTAAAAGGCATCTAAGAGCCTTGAAAGGCTGGTAATTTGATAAGGCAAAATGATTTAACAGGCTTTAAAGGTCAAATTAAAAATTAATAATGCATGTAGAATTAAATTTAATAAAACCAGATTTGTTTGATACAATTACCAACAAGTAAATCGAATTGATATAAGATGATTAAGTAAATTTGCTTATTGCAAGAAAGAACGGAAGGCTTAATCAATTAGCTTAATTAAGCAAAGCTGAATTAATCAAACTTGAATGCTTCAAATCTAATTGATAAAACTATATTGAATCAATTTTTCTCTTTGTTATCTATTACTATAATAAGAGTTGCGAACCATAAAGTTATGATGGAATGACTTGATTAAACAAAGTTTGTGCGCGGGCTGAGTGATGCATTCAATTTGAATGAAATAAACTTTGTGTGATTAAATTATATTACGGAAGTTAATGAAATAAAATTAATATTATAAAATTGATACCGGCTTTCCCTTTTTAGACTGTAAAAGCTATTCTCCCGTGCACAAATTTTTTTGGGGAAAATTTTGACCTTAAAATAGAAACCTTTAAATACTATAATTATTATTTATATATTAAAGTTTTTTTATTAAGGTGTTTTAAAAATGCTTGATAAGCCTGTTGGAAAACAAAGATATTCTATTTTAAATTCAAATGCTCGTCTTAACATTTGGCAAGGAGCAAAGAGAAGCAGTAAGACTGTTTGCTCAATAATAAGGTGGATAGATTACACAATAACCGGCCCGGAAGGAAACCTTCTGATGGTAGGGAAGACTCAAAAGAGCCTAGAGAAAAATGTTTTAGATGTAATTGCTCAATTAGTAGGCCCTAAGAATTTTGTTTATAAAAGAATAACAGGAGAAGTCATTCTTTATGGTCGCAAAATTGATGTAGTCGGAGCAAACGACGAAAAATCCAAAGATAAGATTCAAGGTCGAACTTTGGCAGGTTCATACGGCGACGAAGTACCCCTCTGGCCGGAGTCTTTTTTTAATATGATGCTCTCCGGTTTATCGATCAAAGGAGCAAAATTCTTTGGAACAGCAAATCCTGAATCAAATAGACATTGGTTGAAAATTAAGTTTTTAGATAGAGAAAATGAATTAAATCTTAAATCATTTCATTTCGTTCTTGATGATAATCCTAGTATTGATCCACAATATGTGGAAGACCTCAAACGTGAATATACTGGGCTTTGGTATAGTAGATATGTGTTAGGCTTGTGGGTTAATGCAAGCGGAGCCGTATATTCTGAGTTTGATATCAATACAAATGTTGTAAATAAATTGCCAGAAAAGCTTGACAAAATTTATATTTCAGTGGATTATGGGACCGCAAATCCGACATGCTTTTTGGCTTTTGGTCGATCTAAAGGAAAGTGGTTTGTGTATGATGAATATTATTATGATAGCCGTAAGGAAGGAAAACAGAAAACAGATAAACAATATGCTGATGATTTAGTTAAATTTATCAAGGGCAAATTTCCCCAAAAGATTCTGGTTGATCCTTCAGCTTCTAGCTTTATAAATGAGGTTCGCAGCCTTAGAAAATATCGTATCGGATTTGCACAAAATGATGTAATTGACGGTATTCGTTTAACTGCTAAAGCTCTTGCGAATGAAGATCTATATATCTATAAAAATTGCACCAAACTAATAGAAGAAATACAAAATTATGAATGGGACCCAAAAGCTCAAGAAATGGGAATTGATAGACCTCTTAAAGCTAATGATCATGCAGCAGACGCTTTAAGATATGGAGTAAATGAATTTTTTGGTCATAGTTTTGGAAAAATGCCCGTAGATTTACCGAGATGATTTTATAATATGCTAACTAATTTAAATTTCTTAAATACTGGAATGCCTTTTCCTGTGGATGATTTAGACATAAAAACCAGGCTTCAAGGCTATGCAAAGAACAAACTTCTTTTTGAGGGCCATCATTCAAACGTTTTTACAGATCTTGCAAGATATCTTCGGGAAGATGGAAGCCCCGTTTTGGCCTTTTCGCTCAATTGGCACAAGAGAATTACAACTACGTTTGCAAATTTCCTTTATGGAGAAACACCAGGATACTCAAGCAAGGCTGACATCGAAGGAAATTATCTGAAATCAATTATAGATCATAATGATTTTAATCAAATTGGCTATGAAGTAACCATAGATATTTTGCGCTATTCTGTGGGCTTATTCAAAATTGCTTTTGATGGTGAAAGGGCAACCATTGAATCCCAAAATCCGGCGTTCTGGTATCCTGTGGTTAGTCCAGATAACGTTAAAAAGATTCAATACCACGTTCTAGCATGGAGTTTTGAAGAAGTTGATAACGAAGGCAAAAAGAAAAGCTATCTCCGGGCTGAAATTCATAGCAAAGGCAAAATCGAAAATAGACTTTATGAGCTTGACAACGGCAAAATAGGAACTCAGATTAAACCTATTTCTTCCCATTCTCGATATGCAAGCTTGAAGGATATCCAGACTACCGGCATAAATGATTTTCTAATCGTGCCTGTTTATAACTTGCAAACCTCAGATAATCCATTTGGTCTATCGGATTATGATGACATCAACGATCTTATTCAAGGAGTAGAATTAAGACTTTGCCAAATTGACCGAGTAGTAACTAAGCATTCAGATCCTAACATGAGTGGGCCGGAAAGTTGCCTAAGTAACGATCCAGACACGGATGAAACCATTTTCCGGGCAGGTGGTAAATTTTGGCCCCTTGAATCTGGCGAGACTGCACCTGTTTATATCACTTGGGATGGCAAATTAGAATCCGGCTTTAAAGAAATCGAGCTTTTTATGAATCAGTTATTTGCTCTTTCCGAAACAAGTCCTATTCTATTTGGTGATAGTGGAAAACTACAAAGGGCTGATTCTTCAGCAGCTTTAAAGAGGCTTCTGATAAGTACTCTTTCAAAAGTAAACCGCCTAAGGCTTGCAATTGATCCAAAGGCAAAAAAGGTCTTAAAATTAGCTTCTCAGCTTGAGGTTTTAAAGAAGATCCCCAACTCTGTGGAATTAACAGATATTGAAATCGCATGGCGTGATGGTTTGCCCGAAGACCCTAAAGAGCTTGCAGAGATAAGTAATTTAAAAAGCACAACTGACGACTCCAACTCTGAGCAAGGAATCATAAGTGCCTAAAAAAAATATTTGGCTCTAAATTTTTAATTTAGAGTCAATGATTTTTTTTGCCTCTGCTCGTATTGGAACTAACGCATCTTTAAGCCTTTCTAAATCTCTTGGATCGGATAAGTCTATGTAATTTTTTCCGAAATATTTCTCTGCTGCCTCTTTTGCCGCTTTGCTGTCAAGCTGCGGATGGCTTAAAATATGGCGAACAAAAAAATATTTCACAATAAATGGATTGTCTTTTTTATATTCATCCTCAGCTACTTGATAAAATTGCTGAACCTTTGTGACAAGATCAATGGACTCCAACCCCATTCTATAATGAGCCAATTGTCTCATCAATTTTACATCTTTTTTCTTTAATAGTGGCTCAATTTCGCTAAAGTCTAATTTCTTGGGTTTATGTAAAATCATATCAACTGCAAGTGTGGCAATTCCTTTTTTCTTCTCGCCCTTGGGTTTAATTTCAGTGATATTGGATAGATATCCTTTGATATGGTATCCGTGATTCGCAGATAGGTAATCGAAGATTCTATCGGCAATTTCTTGAGCATATAGGAAAGCATCATCTGCACTCATAGATGGAGTTTTGACTGTAAATCCTTTTAGAATAATTCCTGAATCTTTCGTTTCAATTTCAAAAGTTATTCCATTGATTTCCTTAATGCTCTCTTCTAGAATAGGGCCAAAGAATTGAATCTTCGCCTCCCAACCTAGGTTTCCCTCGCTTTTTACTTCATCACTCATAATATCAACTCTTACAAATTTATTGAGAATATTGTTTTGTTGGCTATAAAATGCTTCCTACGAAACTTTATATCTTAGTTCAATCCTTTGATTTTTGGAGGGATTGAATTTGAGATTTAAAGCATCAAAACTCATTGGACTAACGATGCTAGCCATTTTTATAATTAGCAATACATTCATTGCCGTTGCAAGTGATTATTCCAATGTGGCTAAAAGTGACGATAATGCAAAGTTCATTATCTATAATACGTTATCCGAATATGGCATAAAAGATGTTTTTTTGAATGTGGCCGATGGAAGGCCCAAAGGCGGCTATAAAGTACTTGTTCTAAGCTATAGTTCAGAAGCTTTTGACACCAAGAAAACAGCAACAGAAATAACTGAAATTCTAGCTTCCTTTTTGGGAACCGTAAAGTCTGGATGGGATTGTGACGAATTATGGGTCGTCGTTGGAGACACAACAGGAAAAGTAACACTAGCAACATGGCATTGCTCAAGAGAATGGACTGAAGCCTATATCCGAGAAGATATGACATCTGAGCAAATGATATCAAATGTTTTTGGAACTGTTAGCGGATTTTAAGAAGCAAACCTAATACTTTATTTTTATTCGCAAAAATGTAAAATCATGTATTAGTAGGACTACAATCACCAATCCCAGAAAAAAACTAACCGTATCTGAGATAATAATTTAAATGGAGCCTTTATTATTCTAATTACTACTTTGAATGGAAATTTAATTATCGCTAAAGCGACCTTAAAGGGAAACATTGCGATCTTCGCCGGTAGTGACATAAATTTACCTCATTTGTCTTTTAGACATATTATCTTCAATAAGAATCTTTCTACAATACTCAAATCTATAGATGAAAATCATAGAAACATTTATATACTAAAATAACATTAATATAATTTATATTATATATTGGCCCACAGAGCCACCAACGAATTAGATTCATTGGAAATTCTGGGAGTTTTTACTTATGGTTGAAGAAGAAATTAAAAAACTAACTTTCACGCAAGAAGAGTTTGATAACATAATTTCAGATCGCCTAATGCGTGAAAGGGATAAGCATAATGAAACTATTAATTCATTAACGGCAGAAAATGAGACCCTTAAAGGCAAAATCACCGCAATAGAAACTGAAAATCTCATTAAAGAAGCCGGTCTTCCTTCCGAATGGTCTCAAAAACTTGTGGGAAAAACGATTGAAGAAATCAAAACCGAGGTTCAAACTATTAAGGCTCTGGTTGAAAAAAGTAAACCAGCACCAGAACCAATAGGCAGCGATACCAATCCCGCAAATACGAATCCAGTTATTTTTACTCGCGAATCCATCAAAAAAATGAGTCCACAGGAGATTAACGATAATTGGGAATCTATTCAAAAGGCTCTCAAATCGGGAGTGTGAAGCATAAAGCTTCACGTAGAGCAAAGCTCCGCTTTGCGAAATAAATTTTAATGAGGTTTAATTAATTATGACTATTAATTCTATTATTCCAGAAATTTGGGCCTCTAGGCTCCTTTATAACTTGAACAAAAATCTTGTTTATTCACAGCCTACAGTTTGTAACCGGGATTATACCGGCGACATTGCAAATATGGGCGATACGGTTCATATTAATGGTATTGGTCCCGTTACTGTACGACCTTATGTAAAGAATACTCCAATTGCCGCTCCTGAAACTCTTTCTGATGCTTCAACAGCACTATTAATTGATCAAGGCGATTATTTCAATTTCGCAATTGATGATGCAGATAAAGCGCAAACTCAACCCAAAGTAATGGATGCAGCAATGGCTGAAGCTGCTCATGGTATCTCTGAAGTTGCGGATGATTATATTGCCAGTATTATGGTATCCAGCGTTTCAGAAAGCAATAAAATTGGAAGCGATGCAACTCCTGTTGTACCCTATACAGATCAGGTAGATGGTATAACCGCATTTGATTATCTAGTTGATCTCTCCACAAAGTTAAATGAAGCAAATGTTCCTAAGATCGGACGATGGGTAATAGTTCCTCCCTGGTTTGTAGGCAATTTAGTTAAGAGCGACAATTTCTCTAATATATCTGCCTCTGGCAGTCCTGAAGCTCTCAGAAATGGTTATGTGAGCCGTGTAGCAGGCTTTGACGTTCTTGAAAGCAATTCCGTGCCAAATACTGATGGAACCCTATACAAGATTGTAGCGGGCTATTCTGGTGCTGTGACTTATGCCGAGCAGGTAAGCTCCATTGAGCTATATAGACCAGATGATAGAATTGCCGATGCTTGCAAGGGACTTCATATCTATGGCTCCAAGGTAATTAGAAGTTCTGGTTTAGCTCTTATGACTGCAAACAAAATTCCTCTAGAGTAAGGAGAAAATCAATATGTCTAAAAATTCCATAAAGTTTGTGCTGATTGCACTTATCCTTACCTCTTTTTTAGGAATAGGCATGGTTGAAGCTAGAACCATTATTAATGAGACTCAGTTAGTTACAGATTCTTATGTGAATCTTTCAACAGCAACCGCACTCAATAGCTCTTCTGGTATGGAAATTAATTCTTCCAAAGATAACCGTCTTATCCTTGTGGTAGCTAACGCCGCTTCTGCTGCTGGACTTAATGTAACGGTCCTAAAAGGTGTCTATTTCAGATCCGGCTTAGGTAATCTAACACTTACTATTCCAAAGCTATCTTCAAGGCTTATAGGTCCTCTTGAATCCTCGCGATTTGAGCAATCCGATGGAAAGATCTATCTGAATTTTAATAACACTAACGGAACCGTTACGGGTTATAGATTACCCTCTAGCTAGAGGGTGCTTCTATTTTTTGAGGTTTTCTTATGGCCCTTACTGAAGCCGATATTATAGAATCTTTGCATATTTTAACCGTGGTAGGAACGATTCAAACTGAGGAAGAGAGCGAAGCTGATCCCGAAGAAAATGCTGATGCAGATATCAGTTATCTTGAATTCTCAGAGCTTTATTCTCAAGCTGAAGAAGAACTTCAAAATGATTTGACTCGCCTAAATCTATCTGCTGTTAGCGATACAACCACAAAAAGAGCTATGTCTTGTCTGATAGCAGATTATACCCTAATTTCTCAACCAAATTGGGATGCCCAAAAAGTGCAGTATAATGAAGATTCAAGCGTTTATCGGTTCGCGAATAGGAAAGGCAGCTCCTATTATTACAACTACTTGAGAACCCTTGATAATGCTCTGAAAGCTGATGCTGATTATAAAGAACGAAAGGCTGGAGTCCTTATCTCATGAAGCCTAAATTATTCGATATGCCAAATAAAATGATCATATCCAGCATAACAGGTGGATCAACAGAAGATAGCTTCTTTACTGGTCCGGCTCCTGATGATTCTTTGGTCAGCATAGATAAAACCATTGCCTCTGTTGCTGCAACTTTGGTTCTTAATTTAACCGATCGTGGTTATTATAATACGGTTGATGTAACGGTTAATTTAAAAAATGGTGGAGTACCCACAAGCAGAACCATAACATTTGATTTTTGGAATGATAATGGGACTATCCATGAAGAGATTGTATCTGTTGCTTTTGATGAAGTAGTTAGTTTTATCGCTTATTATAGTGGGTTATCTGGTCAAGTTGCAGACCTTCAAATTCAGGCCAAAAGTGCTGGCGGAAGCGTTATAGAAATAGTTGAGCCAGGAACATTATCTTCTGTAGAATATACTTGCTTCTTTCAGGAAATAACAACCAAAAACGATCTTATAAGTTATGAAGCTGCTGGTTTGGCAGTAGAGAATCATTATTATTGCAGAACATATAAAGAATTAAATACATTAGATGAGTTTGAAATTAAAGGATATACTAAAGAATCGGATGTGGAAACAGTAAATAAAACTTTTATGGCCTATTCTTTGGTTAGAAAAATTAGGGTTCCCGGTTCTGATAAGGTAGTTGGTTATGACTTCTTCGCGAAGGAAGTTTAAATGAATCTCCATTCTTTGTAGAATTCATAAAACTTTCTTTGTTCCTTTTCGACAGGTTTGACCATAATCATTTTAATTTGATCATCTGGTATTATATATAAATTTACTTCTTTAGGGACCGATTCATTCTTTTCCACCAAATAATATTTACTATCGCTGTGAATTACTAACATTAAAGTTTTATTTAATAAATCAGGGCTTTTATTATCTAAATCTAATTTTACTTCAAGATTGCCCGCATCTCCTCTTACTAAACTCTCTGCGGAGATATTTCCAAGGTTTGATGGTATTGAAATAAAAATCAGAAAAATAAAAATGAAAGATAATGTTATAAAGTCAAATGTTTTATAAGATTTTTCTTTATAAGCTTTATTAAAAAATGGTATAGAAATCAGAATCATTAATAAAATCATAAACAAAACAAACACATTTTTTATAAAATTTAAGATACTAGTAACTACAACTATTGAATAAACGATAAGCATCAAATACATAAAAGCAGTTTCTTTATTCTTTTCAATTTTTTTATATGCGGTAATTCCATAATATACCGTTCTGATAAAAAATAATGAAATGATTAACCAATAAATAGAATTTAGGATATTATTTCCTGCATATAAATAAAAAGTCAATGGTAAATCCAACGAATAAAACGAAATTGATAATCTTTTATAATAAGATATATAATATCCTGCTACAACCATATAAAAAAAAGCAGTGGTAATAACAACAATTATTGCGGGTTCTGCTAAATTAGAGAATCTAGTTTTATCGAGCCAAGATTTGTGTTCTTTTTCTTTTTCCCCAGGATTCTCTTCTTTTTCTTTATCCAAAGGATCATCGCTTCTAGGGGAATATTTTTCTGGCATAATCTATTTAGGCTGGACATCTTACAATGTATATTAAATAAACGCATGAGATGGTTTTGAATTTAAGCTTATACTACTTTTCTCTGTGGCTATCCTGATTGAATATAGATAGCTTGATTTGTGAAGGAAACTAAAAAATTAAGTAATTCCTCTTTTTTTGACATCACCGGATTGTATCCTATATGCTGAAAATCCTTTTATATTCGAAGGATACATCATTTCATCGATGAATCAATAATGGCTCTCCTTAATTGCCAAAATTACTTGTGGTACGGCTCGTGATGCATTATCCTGAAGCTGCGAAAGATCTGCTCCAGCAGGATGATGCGCATCAGCTGATGGGGAAAGGTCATGCGGGAAAAGGAAAGCACCAGATCCGCCCTCTGCAGCACCGGCGGCGCCAGGCCGAGCGGGCCGCCGATCACCCAGGCCGTTTCCCCCTGCCCTTCCAGGAGCCTGGCCTCCAGCCAGGCCGCCAGCTCCTTCGAGTCCAAAGACCGGCCCTGCCGATCCAGGACGACCACCGGCCCGCTGTGCCTCTTCAGCTTTTCGAGAATTGTAGCAGCCTCCTGATCCATGGCTTTCCTTTCCTCTGCCGGGGAGGCGTTCTCGGGAATGCGGGCTTCGGCGACCTCCACCGTCTCCATTCGGGCATAAGGCCGCAGGCGGCGGGTGTAGTCGGAAGCGGCATCCTGCCAGTGTTTCTCCCGAAGCTTTCCCACGGCCACGATTTTATGGATCAAGCGAACTCCTAATCGACTTTCGAGCTTTCCCCTTTGAAAAAATGTTAATGTTAATGTAAGGTTAAGGGTAAGGTCAAGGTTGATGTCCTGCCATCCGGTTTACCTGGCTTTTCCCGGACTCGGGTTGCTCTCAATCTTCTTCAAATCGCTCTGACTTGCCCCGCTCAGGTCCGCCTGGGCGAATTGGTCGCCTTCGGGGAGCGCCATGAAGAACTCGGGCGTGTAATCGATGGCGATGCTCGCATTCTTCAGCCGCAGATCGAGCAGATGCCCGCCTGCTTTTCTATCCGCCGTCAGGAAGTGGAAGTGATAGCCAGCCACGTTCACTCCCGAAACATAGCTGGGGGACCAGAACCCTACGATTGTTCCGCTCTGGTTGTAAAACTGGAAGATGCTCTGGTTCTTTACGGCCGTGGTCAGGTTCGGGTACGGTTTTGACTGGGGCGGCACGCTCCTGGTCTTGACGTAGTCGAAGGTTCCATCGATTCGAATGGCATAGAAGATGTTCTTGCTGGGCATCTTGCTCAGGAGAAATCCCTGCAGCCCGGTCAGATTGGCAGACTCGTTGAAGGAGATCTTTTCATCAGCATCAAAGAACGTTACGTCCGCAAAAGGCGTGATCATGGAATCGTTCACCGGATACGCCACGCCGTCTGTTTTCACCTGAAAGATGCGACCGTCGAGTTCCACCATCTCGCCGTCGAGGCGGTTGAAGGTTCCCAGGCCGAAATCGCCGTGCTCTCCCAGCTCCTTGTAGGTCATGGAACCGTCGAAGACGCCGTTCATGAGCGCTGTGATGGTGGATGCCTGGAAGAGCACATCCCTTGATGCATCCGATGTTGCATACGATGTTGCATCCAGTACTCCGCTATCTTGCGTTGCTTGCGGTGTGGAGGCGACACTGCCGCCAGGCAGGCCGACTGCCAATGCCAGCAATACGGCTCCGAGCAAAAATTTATCCTGTTTCATTTATCCTCTTGATGATATGCACTTGACTGAATCATCCCTTTTGCTTTCGCTATTTATTCTTTCTGTATTTCAGGTACAATCCCATAGCTACAATCAATGTGGAGAAGGAGACGGCGTTGGAGACGATAAGAATCTCGTCCTGGATGTGTATGCCGTAGAGCAGCCAGAGGAAGATGCCCACAAAAAATTGTAGAAGCATGAGAAAGCTGACATCCGCCACCGACTCAGTCCGGTAGATCTTGACGATTTGAGGCACGAAGCCGAACATGGTCAGAAGCGCTGCACCCGAGCCTACTAACTCCCACTGCATCACGGCAATGATAGAAACTGCCTGTATATTTAGGTATTAGCCCCTGATTGTTCTTCGCGCCTTCGCGGCTTCACGTGAGATTCAACCGGGTCCGGTTTCACGCGAAGGCGCGAAGCCGCGAAGTCAAAAAAAAATTGGTTTATTTCGGCCTCGCTGTACTAGTGGTTTCATTCCAGCAGCAAAAGGCCGAAGAGCTCCACCTTTGCCGTGTAGTCCTTCAGCACTTTGGGGCTGTATCCCGCGTTCTTCAGGGTCTGGAAGACGTCTATGCCGCAGGCTTCCATGGAGGGGCGCATGATGTCTTTATGCCTGCACTTGAGCAGGTCCAGCTCGAAGACTGCCTGGTCTTTCTTGAGCATCTCCTCGATGACGCAGGTCTCGCAGAGGTTGCAGGGCATGGCGCTCATGCCGAAGGCTTTGTAGTATCCGGCCAGGAAGGCTGTCCTCTCCAGCTCATAGATGGTTTTGTGCAGCTTGGTGATCGACCCCGCCAGGGAGCGGCCGGCACCCTTGGCCTGGAGCTTCTGGTCCGGCTTGGCCTCGAAGCGGGCGAGGACTGCCTGCCGGTACTCGGCGAGAACGGCTTTGGTCTCCTCGGGCTTGGGAGCAAAAGGCGGGCAGCAGAGGTGATTTCCATAGGATTTGCAGCCGTACCGGCATTTCAGGTGAACCCAGTTGGCAACCACAACGATGTCTGTCGATATGGGCTTGAGGTCTTCATGAACGCTCTTCAATTCGGCAAGCAGGCTATCGAGTTCTTTGCTCATTAAAATCAACGACCTCCAAAAGCTATTTAATGATTATTTGTGCGGTTCGAAAATATATATTTTGGTGCGCTATCGGGAGACCGAATGAGACATTAGTTATCCTGCGAGCTGCCGTCTTCCCTGAACCTCTTCAGATCCGCGACCCAGAGCAGATGGCGGCTCATTGGGCCGCCTTGCAGCGACTCAAAGAATTTGCGATCTGCAGTCACCATGCGGCAATCCAGTGCTTCAGCCAAAGAAAGATATATGCAGTCATACATGCTCCGCTTTGTCCTTACCGCGAGCTGAAGCGCCTCTTCTTGAAGGGATGGGAATGGATGGATTTCAATTGGAAAATCCAGGATTCTATCATGGATTTCGAAACCGATGTCTTCCGACAGTAGATCGCGACGAATCAGCTTGCAAAGAACGTTATCCAACTCCAAAAAAAGCAGATTTGGAGCGTGGATTTCGAAAGGCCTTTTCAGCAGTTCAAGGGAGTCGTGATCATTCTCTTCGGCGATAAACCACTTTACAGCTACGCTGGCATCAACTACGATGATCATCGCTCCCGATCCTCACGAATCAGCTCTGCGACATCAGGAAATTTTCTGCCTTTTAATCTCTCTCTTATTTCCAGAACCTCTTTGCGAGCCTGAACCATGTCGATTTTTGCCGATTGCTCCAGGATCTGCCTGACCTCCGCTTCCAATGAGCGGTCGTTCGTCCTGGCCCGGGCTTTCAGCCGCTCCACAACGGCATCGTCAATGTTGCGCACAAGGATTTGGGCCATAATGACTCCTTTTGATAGCATTGTGATAGCATTTGGTATTTATTCCTTTGGTTTACCTTGGAGAAAATTAAGCTCTAGAAGAATAAATCAACGGGCCAAAAATTGTGAGGATGCCCGGCCCCTGAAAAAGCAATTAGTGGGCCAGGAGATTAATGCGATTTGGAACGTGGGTGCGGATTAGATTCCGCCCAACCATTGCCCGCCATCTTTTCTGAACGTGGTCGAATTCGTCACGGTTGCGGGTAACAGATTCATGTCATTTGTCTTGTAGCTCGGCCCATATTTGCCGGAGCCGTCTATGGTGTGAACTATGCCGCTTGAGGAGGTGTTGTTGGATGCAAGATAAGGCTTTGTCAGATCAGCCGGAGTGGTGGTGGTCATCTTCTGCATAAGAAGGCTGGCATCATCTCCGAAGGTCTTGCCAATCCATGCATTGTACTGATCAACCAGGCTGTTGAAGTTGCTGATATCTATTCCCTGCTTCGCCTGTTGATAGGCCGCTCCCATCTGGAAAGAAATTTTAACTCCGTCCAGGATGTTTTGTTGTTCGGGCGTGTAGGCAGATGCAATGCCTACCAATAATAGTAGTGCAATTATATATTTCTTCATTCTTCAACCTCTTATCCATTCTTTATCGGCAGGATTTTGCCTCTCGGCCAATTTCTTAGTTCCCTGGCCAGAAGCTTGATAACAATTCAGTTCCCTTCAGGAGCATCAATTCAAGCATCTCTTTTTTTTAATTGATGTCTTGAATCGAATTGCTTCATGTAAGGGTCTACTCTTAAGCGAAGATGGGCGGCAGCACGTAGTTTCCCGACCCTTTGGTGGTGTAGACCGGCTGAGTGATCCCAAATTCTGTAGCAACCGGATTGTAGGTTGTAAAGACCGGCCTGCCCGTGCTCGGGTCCATGTAGAAGTACTTCGTCTCGCCGGTATTGGGATCTATGTATCCGTAGACCTGGTTTCCTGTGTATGGATCAATGTAGCTGTCGTCTATCCATCCGCTCGATAAATTGAGTGATTTCCAGTAGTAGTATGGATCGGCCTGCAGCTTGCCGTTAACGACCATGCTTCCCCTGGGCGCATTTCCCCAGTTCCAGAGGCTGTTGTTGGCGCTGCTCTGCTGCTGGGCAGGCTCGGGATTGGCCGTCTTGAAGTCGCTGATCCAGCCCTGACCGTAATCGCCGCCCACGCTCTGGAAGCGGCTCGTGCTTTGCGCATAGCAGCCGCTCAAGAGAAGGCATGCTGCTATTAATGCCAATACTGCAAATGCAGTCTTCATTCTGACCCCACCAAGCTCAGATGACGGCAGGGAGATAAAAGCCTTTCGCGTGCCTGGATTGGTTCTGGAGAGCCGTTTTATCAGGCTCTGCCGATCATCCATTGGATTTGACTGCGTACAGAAAGCTCAGTACACCTGATTCATTAATCCCGTTCCAAAGGGCGAGACTTCCGATCTAACCTGACTTCCGGTGGCCGGATTTGTGTAGAGGTAATACGGCTTGCCGGTTCTCGGCACAATATATGTGAAGTAAGTCTCTCCCGTCTTTGGATTCAAATATACGTAGTACGTGTCTCCGCTCACGGGATCAACGTAGCTGTTCATCGGCAGCCCGGTTTCAGGGTCTGTGTAGGATTCTCCCAGCCAGTTGCCGGTTAGGTTCAGCAAGGGGTGGAGGTAATTCGGATCTGTTTCCAGCTTTCCGTCGACGATGGTGCTGCCTTTGGGGGCCATGCCCCAGTTCCACAGGTCGCTGCCGTTTCCGCTTCTCTCTTCCTGTTGAATCTTCTGGGGATTCTGGGCATCGAAGTTGCTTATCCACTTCTGAGCAAACTCTCCGCTCACGCTCTGGAATTCGGGAGCCTTGTTTTGCGCACTGACCGCGCCCGAAAGAATGAATAGCGCCAACAACGCGATTATTGCAGGTCCAATCCTCATTCCAAAAACCCCACCACGGCAATTTGGAGCTAAGCGATAAAGGTCTTTCGCATGCCTCGATCGGCTCGACTCACTTGATCGGCTCGTCTACCCGTCTGCTTTTCTACCCGTCTACTCGTCTTCTCGTCTGCTCCTCTACTCGTCTGCTCCTCTACTCGATCTTTCTGGCCGCTACCTCGATGGCCCGGATGACGCTGTCCTTGGGGATGATGGTCGCCACCGGAATGGATAAAATTCGCTCCACGGTGGGGCTGACGATGGGAGCGCACACCAGCGCCGATGCGCCGTCCCGCTCCGCACGGATGGCGGCGATGATGGCCTCCTCGATGGTGGTGGCAGAGTATTCCCGCAGGGTCAGCATCTTGTCGCCGATCTTCATCTTCTTCTCACTGATCTTGTCGAGCACCGGCCGGGCGGCGATGATGGCGATGAAGTTGCCTTCCGACCCTTCCAGCTGGCGTATGGTCTTGACAATCTGGCGCAGCGTGGTTATGTTCGGCTCCCGGTGGCCGGAGAGTATCTTGTAGAGCGTGCTTTGCGGGATGTCGGAAGCCTTGGAAAACTCCCGCGCGGAGAGGCCCAGCTCGCCCAGCACTTCTTTCAACGCCTCTCGCAGGTTCTCGTCGGACTGAAAGGCCGCCCGCATCACTCGCTCCACATTTGGCATACTATTGGATAATGCTGGGCAAATATTTCTACTTTTGGGTTGAGGATGCCGGGAGGGAGCAAAGCATTAATATCGATCAATGCGTTTCCTTATGCCAAACGTACGCCGGAAACGGGCATTTTGGACAATTAGGACAAAAATTGTCTCAAAATAGAAAACGTTATATTCTCCATTGGGAGAAGTTTCCTCTCATGGGCGAATACCGGGCTTTGTGTGTAAAGGATGGAAGTGAGCAACCTCCCTTTTCCCTTTCTTGTCCCAATGATGATTCCCTCCTGCGCGCCGACTACAGGGCCCAGCGCCTGGAATTGAAGAGCCTCCCCGGCATCTGGCGCTTCATGGACTGGCTTCCCGTGCATGGCATCATTCCCGAGGCCTCCAGTGGCTCCGTAACTTACCGCAGCCAGGGCCTGGCCGGCGCTCTCGGCCTGAAGAACCTCTACATCAGCTTTTCCGGCTACTGGCCGGAGAGGGGAGCGAGGATGGCCACCTGCAGCTTCAAGGATCTGGAGGCTCCGCCCACGATGCAGCGGCTGAAGGAGAGGGGCGACTCTCCCACACTGGTGGTGGCCTCCGCCGGCAATACCGCCCGCGCTTTTGCCCAGGTGGCTTCGCAGACCGGCCAGCCTCTGGTCCTGTTCGTCCCGGAAAAGGCCCAAAAGAGGATCTGGACCACGGTTGAGCCTGGGCCGGTGACGCTGGTGGCTGTGCAGGGCGATTACTACGATGCCATCACGGTAGCGGAAAAGGTGCAGTCCCGGCCCGGCTATGTTCCGGAGGGCGGAGCAAGGAACATCGCCCGCCGGGACGGCATGGGCACGGTGATGCTCGACGCCGCCCTCCAGCTCGGACGCATCCCCGATCACTATTTTCAGGCAGTGGGCAGCGGCACGGGCGGAATCTCGGCCTGGGAAGCCTGCCTGCGTCTGAAGGGAGACGGCCGTTTCGGATCAAACCTGGCCAGGCTGCATCTGGCCCAGAACGTGCCCAATGCCCCCATCTACTTTGCCTGGAAGTGCCGGGAGCCGGATGCCTGCTGTGCCGACATGTTCGATGATGTCCTGTTCAACCGCAGGCCGCCCTTCGCCATTCCCGGAGGCGTGAAAGACGCGCTGCAAGCCACCAGGGGAGAGGTTTACGGCATAACGGACAAGGATGCATTAGACGCCAAGCGGCTCTTCGAGCAGTCCGAGGAGATCGACATCCTCAACGCGCCGGGAGTGGCCGTGGCGGCGCTGCAGCAAGCCGTGAGCATCGGCACAGTTCAAACCGACGATATCATTCTTCTCAACATCACAGGCGGCGGCCTGGCCAGGGTCAAGGAGGACTATTCCCTGCACCAGCTGCAGCCCGACATCACCGTTGCCGTCTCCCGCTGGGAGGACGCAGTGGAATTTCTGGAGGCCGGAGCATGAGCCAGATGACTAGCCAAATTATGAATCAAGTTCAGATCGTTGCCGATCACACAGCCGGGGATGAGGACGAGTTCGCAAGACCCCTGACATTGACCATCATCGGCGGCGTGGACAAGGACGGAAAGGCGGACGATGTGGATGAGATCGAGATCCCGCGGGGAGAGATAATCGGCATCGTCGGCCCGACGGGCTCAGGCAAGAGCACTCTCATCGCCGATATCGAGCAGTTCGCCCTCGGCGACACGCCCTCCGGACGCAAGATCCTGATCAACGGTCGTGTTCCCGATTCCGAGCTTCGATCTGATCCCAGAAAGAAACTGGTGGCCCAGCTCTCCCAGAACATGCATTTCCTGGCCGACATGTCCGTAATCGATTTCCTGAGGATGCACGCCAAATCCCGCGGCAAGGACCCTGATTTGGCGGAGAAGGTCATCCTCCTCGCCAACACCCTTACCGGCGAGCCCATCAATCCCGCCCATCAGCTCACCATCCTGAGCGGCGGGCAGTCCCGCGCCCTCATGACCGCAGACATCGCCGTCATCAGCGACTCGCCCATTGTGCTCATCGATGAGATCGAGAACGCAGGCATCAAGAAGCAGGAAGCGCTCCGCCTCCTGGCTGGCGAGGGCAAGATCGTGGTGGTTGTGACCCACGACCCCATGCTGGCCCTCATGGCCTCCCGCCGGATTGTGATGAAGAACGGCGGCATGACCAAGGTCATCAGCACCAGCGAGCAGGAGCACCGCGTCTTCAAGGACATCGAGAAGGTGGATGGCTGGCTCACCAGCCTGCGGGAGACCATTCGCCAGGGCGAGGTAGTGGCTTGAAGGAGGCAGCAGATTGAAGATGATCGTGGTGGCCGGAACGCCGGGATCGGGCAAGACCTCGGTGCTGATGCATGCCGTCAAAGACCTGCTGCGGGCCGGTTTGAGACCGGCGCTGGTCAAGATCGACTGCATGTGGACTGAGGACGACACCAGGTTCAAGCGCCTGAATGTACCTGTGGCCGTCGGCCTCTCCCGGGACATGTGCCCGGATCACTATGCCATCTACAATGTGGATGATATGCTGCAATGGGCAGAGGATCAGGGCGCGGACATCCTCCTCAACGAGACCGCCGGCCTCTGCCTGCGCTGCGCCCCGTACCCCGACAAGGCCCTGGCCGTCTGCGTTATCGATGTGACCACGGGCCCCAACAGCCCGCTCAAAGTCGGGCCGCTGCTCACCACCGCCGACGTGGCCGTGATGACCAAAGGCGACCTGGTGTCCCAGGCGGAGCGGGAGGTCTTCCGGGAGCGCATCCTGGAGGCCAACCCAAGGTGCAGGATCATCGAGGCCAACGGCCTGTCGGGCAAGGGATCGGCTGAGCTGGCCGAGCTGATCCGCTCCTGGCCGGACATCAGCGGCGAGATGGTGCTGCGGCACAACCCGCCCCTGGCCATCTGCACTCTTTGCACCGGAGAGCTCCGCGTCAGCAAAGAGCGCCATCAGGGCATGCTGCGCCATCTGGACGGCTTCATGGAATACAGCGGCGAGTGAGACAGCATGTCTGAAATCGCAAAGCTTCTGCCGGGCTTCAACTGTGGGGAATGCGGCATGAAGAGCTGCCGGGATTTTGCCGCCACGCTGGTGGACGTCAGCGGCCTGGACAGGTGCACCATCCTGAAGCAGGACCGCTTCCGGGGCCGGGCGGAGGAGATCACGAAGCTCCTGGCCGTCTCCGAGAAACGGGAGGAGATCATCGGCGTCCTGGACGGCCTGCACGCTGACTTCACCCTAGCCCCGCTGCCCGGCGAGCCCTCCTGCCGGGAGGACCTGCACCCGTTCAACCCGGAGGCCCAGTTCAGGGAAGGAGACATCTTCCGCTACCGCCCGCTGGGCTGCCCCATCACCCATTTCGCCCGCGTCCTCAAGTATGACCGGGGAATCGTCACCGTGCACCTCGTCGGCCCCGTTCATCTTCTGGACGGCTCGCCGTCTCCCCGGGACGTCGGCATCTGCATGGTCGTTGCCTTTGAGGGCGTGATCGGCCAGGGGAAGAGGCCGGAGGTGGGCGAGACGGTGCGGTTCCTGCCCCAGCACTGCATGATGAAGAAGGTGCACTCCGGGGTGGTGCTTCACTCCGTGGGGAAGAAGCTGAGGATTGAGGGGATCGATCTGAAGGTGTGGTAGAACGGATCGGGCTTGATTATCATTTTGACATATTTGCCAATTCAGGCCGATCTTCAGGGCGCTTGCTGTGGGCCCGCCCGAGCGGGTGCGGGCTTGGGCTATCGGAGCCTGATGGCAGGAAATCATTGGAAATGAGATAGCAAAAAGCGGAGGCCGGAGTAATGCTAAAGAAATTCAGCAAATTCTTCCGCAGAGATGCCTGCTAGCTTCAGAACGCCCTTAAGCGTTCCCGGTTTCAGATCGGGATGCATTGGCACTACGGTTCCGACTTTGCCCTGGGGCGTTATTTTCGATAACCTTACATGACTTCCTGACTGTCCAGAGATATGAAATCCGAACTTGTTGCAGAGTATCTTGACCGCTTCCTCGCCGGATATATTTCTAAGTCTTGGCAATCTCGGCCACCTCAAAGGTGGTAATGAAAGAACGCTCCAGCTTGGGAATAATGGGGAACTCATCCAGATAGAGCTCCGTGGCTTCTTTGAGGTTGGCCAATGCTTCCTCGATGGATTCTCCCTGGCTGACAGTCCCGATTTCAGGACATTCAGCGACGAAGAAATCATCTTCCTTATGGATTACGGCGGTGAATGTCTGCATATATATCTCCTGAATACATGCGCTCTCCATCTAAATAAAGATCGCACTCATGATCTGCTAGCTGAATGCTCAAGCTGCCATCCTGTGATGCGGACGGGCCAGCGCGAGCGGGCGCGGGCACGGGCTCGCATGCGCGCGCGGGAGACTCATCGGCACATCATATCAAAAAGACTGGTAGCAGTGTGCCCAGCGCAATCAAAGCATCGGCGCAAATGCAGCGCTCCAAGAGTGCTCGCACCTCACACCTCTTTCTTTTGCAGCAATTCTGAGCAGATTTATGATAGTAAACTTTGAGCTTGCTATCAACTGAATTGAGAGAGCAGCTCCATATCCGGCTCCTGCCCAGCCTTCTGGCAGGCATTGAGATAGTCCTGCTTCAGACTCATCGCTAGGCCTGCAAAGGCCTGGGGCAGGTTCTTGTAGAAGTGGCTCAGATGCTGCAATCCCTCGGCGAAGGCTTGGGATGCATTTGCAGGATGTTCCGAGTCCAGCAACGCTCGTCCATAGGCTCCAAGGCTTATTGAAAGGTCTGGCAAAAAGGCCTGCGGATTTGCTTTGGCCAGTTGGCGGTAGATATCAGATGCCTCCCGCGCTGCTGCCAGCGCATCCTCACGACGACCTAGTGCAGAAAGCCCGCAGCACAGATTGTTAAGGATACCAGCCAGTTCTGGCAAGAAGGCTTGTGGATTAGTCTTGGTCAATTGGTGGCAAATGCCAGATGCTTCCTGCGCTGCTGCAAGAGCTTCATCATGACGACCCAGGTTGTAAAGACAGTTGCTAAGGTTATTGAGACTAACCGCCATGTATGGCATGAATGCTTTCGGATTGGTCTTGGCCAATTTGCGATGGATGTCAGATGTTTCCTGTGCTGCCGCCAGAGCGTTCTCATGACGACCTAGGGTGGAAAGACAGTTGCTAAAATTGCTAAGGCTTCCAGCCAGATCTAGCAGGAATGCTTGTGGACAGGCCTTGGCCAGTTGGCGACGGATAGCCATTGTCTCCTTGGCTGCCACCAGAGCGCCCTCATGATAACCCAGGTCGGAAAGGCAGTTGCTAAGGTTATTGAGGCTCATCGCCAGGTCTGGCAGGAATGCTTGTGGATTGGTCTTGACCAATTGGCGGCAGATGTCAGATGCTTCCTGTGCTGCTGCCAGAGCATCCTCACGACGACCTAGAGCGGAAAGCCGGTTGCCCAGGTTATTGAGGCTTATCGCCAGGTCTGGCATGAATGCTTTCGGATTGGTCTTGGCCAATTGGCGGCAGATGCCAGATGCCTCCTGCGTTGCGGCCAAAGCATCCTCACGATGACCTAGGGCGGAAAGACAGTTGCCAAGGTTATTGAGGCTCATCGCCAGGTCTGGCAGGAATGCTTGTGGATTGGTCTTGGCCAATTGGCGGTAGGTGTCAGATGCTTCCTGCGCTGCTACCAGAGCATCCTCACGGCGATCTAGTGCTGAAAGCTGATTGCCCAGGTTATTGAGGCTCTTCGCCAGATCTGAAAGGAAGGCTTGCGGATCATTCTTGGCCAGCTGGCGGTAGATGTCAGATGCCTCCTGCGTTGCGGCCAGAGCACCCTCATGATGACCCATTTCTGAAAGACAGTTGCCAAGGTTATTGAGGCTACCAGCCAGGTCTGGCAAGAAAGCTCGCGGATTGGTCTTGGCCAATTTGCGGCAGATGTCAGATGCTTCCTGTGCTGCTGCAAGCGCATCCTCACGATGACCTAGAACGGAAAACCTGCTGCCCAGGTTATTAAGGCTCTTCGCCAGGCCTGAAAGGAAGGCTTGCGGATTATTCTTGGCCAGCTGGCGGTAGATGCCAGATGCCTCCTGCGTTGCGGCCAGCGCATCCTCACGACGACCTAGGGCAGAAAGCCGGATGCCCAGATTGTTAAGATTACCGGCTAGGTTTGGCAGAAAGGCTTTCGGATTATTCTTAGCCAACTGGCGGTAGACTTCAGACGCTTCCTGCGCTGCTGCAAGCGCATCCTCACGACGACCCAGGGCGGAAAGTGCCCACCCCAGGCTGTTGAGCAAGTCCGCTCTATTGGCATCCTTGCCGGAGGGTAGCATTTGCAGTTTCGCCTTCAACACTTTCGCAACCATTTCTCGCAGGCTTAATGTGCGATCTGGGGAGGGCAATCTTGCATCAAGTGCATCCAGGAAAGTCCGAGCTTCATATGAGGAATCGGAGCAAACGTCCAGAACGGCTTCCAGGTTGGGACAGGACACCTCGAGTCGGGAGAGCGTCGTCCCATCCATTACAGGTAGCCGCTCAAGCCACTCATTCCAAGCAGGCAGTAGAGCGATAAGCTGAGAGCGTCGTTCTTCCTCTAGGAGCGGCCATTGGCCGCGAGCATATTCCGCAACCGTGGCATGCCAGGTCCAGACCTGTCTGGATGGATCAAAATCTGCCAAGGCAGCTTCCCGCAATGCCTGAGGGCCACCATTTCCGGCGGCTGCCCGCAGAGGTCCCTCAGGAGCATTCCCAGCTGGAAAGAGGTTCAGCGCGTTCCATGAGTTGCGCCCTGCCTCGTCCAGACGAGCAGCGCTCCAGGCATAAACAGCATTTACCTGAGCAATAAAGTCCCCTCGTCGTTCCTCTACTTCCTTCAGGAGGTCGTCCAGATCCCGCCTTCGAGCCTTGGCAATCAATTGCTCAACTAATAAGGGGTGGCCACCCACGGCTCGGGCAGTGGCCTGTGCTCGCTCCCATGTCAGGGGAATCTTGCGCTGATCAGCCAGGATTAAGGCATAGCGAGCAGCCTCCTCCATCGCCAGACCGCTATGAATTGGCATTGGCTTGGCGACGGACAGATCCTCCAGGACTTCGTTGGATGGTCGCAAGGCTACGATGGCCGCGCTTTCTCCGCCCAATCGTTGCAGGAAATCCTTCAGTCGAGCCATTTCAATCGGAGGAAGAGACTCTAGATTGTCCATGATGAGCAAAGTGGGATTCGTAGCGGTGTACTGGGGCAGATCCGCAGTCTGCTGCAAGCCGAAGGCGCCTGCAAGTATGGTCATTATCTCCTCAGCTGTCACAGTGTGCATATCTTCGGGTCTGGGTCCCGCTGCATAAGCTACGCCTCCAGGAAATCGCCAGGCATTGCGATGAGCTGCCTCAAGAACCAAGCTGGTCTTGCCGATGCCGGGCGGTCCGGAAAGCACGATCACTGCCGGAGGATGAATTAGGGACCGTCCAATTTCTACAAGTTCTCGACCACGTCCTAAGAAGAGGCTTTTTTGCGATGGCAGGTTCCCATGAGGTCTGCCGTCATCCACCAATGCCTCACCACTGCTCAAATTTTCAAAGTTAAGGGTCGAGTCACCAAGGAGGATCACTTGATGCGTAGTTACATGCTTCTGAGAGCGCTCCACGGCTTCCCCGAGATTAAATCCGGCTGTAAGCTCGGCATAAGGCTGGCAGCAAAAGCCACAGCCTCAGGGTCTAAGACGGTTTTCTCATGGCCGATAACTGCACGAGCCAAGCCACCATCCAATAAAGCCTGGGCCACCGAACGGGCATCAACAGCGCTCTCGCAGCCGTTGAGCACGACCAAGTCAAGGGGGTGAGGCAATCCCTCTAAGGCCTTCATGACTTTGCAGGTAGCGGCAGGGTCCACCTGACCAAGCTCGTCTTCCAGTAGCAGCCCTCCATGCCAAGCATGGCCGCTGAAATGGAGGACATGGGGAAAACCGCCTTGCTCCAGCGCGCGTGGGGAAAGGGCATAGCGCAGTGCGTCTAAGGTGGGGGGAGTGAGGCGAGCTATTAGAATTGGAGCGCGACTGCGGCGTATGCCTTCGGCCAAGACGTGCCACTCTTGTCGAAGATCCAGTTGCACAGGATGCTGATCTGGTGAGATGGGATTAAACACTGGAGCAGCTAACAGGGCAAGAACGCGAAGCATTCGTGCGGGATCGCGTTGCGACAGGGCGGCCTGCTGCACCGCTTGGAGCATCACATGCTCTGCTTGAATGATTACGTTCTGAGAACCAGTTGCTAGAACACTGTGCTCGATGTCTCTGCCGATATGGATTGCTTCGCGGGATTCATCATTCATTGATAGCGCCCCCATTCAGACAATTTAGGCAGCAGTCCGAATTTTTTGTAGTCATCGTGGAATTTTTCCGGCAGGAATAACGATGGAAATAAGCTTGTAGAATGCCCTCTTGTTGAGGCCATTCCATAACGTAGTGTATCACTCAATTGGGCGACGGCGACTAGTTGGACAGGCCCAGGAAATAGTAGTCCACGAAGAATTATATTAGGCTCAAGCTTATTTTCCGGCATCTCCCTGCATCCTGATGCGGTTAAAGCACCAGAACTTAGATTCTATTATCTTTTGTTAAACTTATCGAGAGATACTAAAAATTTTTTATTTAAGAAAAGGCAAGAATTCCGCTATTCAGTCCCGCAGCTCTCCCCCTCGTGCGCCTCCTCTTCCACCTTCGCCTCTTCCGGCTTGATCTTCCCGATCTTCACCCAGTAGTCCTTGATGGCCGCGTGCAGCGCATCCGCTCCCAGGTTTGAGCAGTGCATCTTCTGCGGCGGCAGCCCTTCCAGCTCGGTGGCCACATCCTTGCGGGTGATCTTCATAGCCTCATCCAGCGCCTTTCCTTTGGCCATCTCCGTGACCATGCTGGAGACAGCTATCGCCGAGCCGCAGCCGAAGGTGCGGAACTTGATGTCGTCGATCCGGTCGTCCTTGACCTTGATGAATATCTCCATGAGGTCGCCGCAGACCGGATTGCCCACTTTGCCGTAGCCGTCCGGGTTCTCGATCACACCCACATTCTTGGGGTTCATGAAGTGTTCCATGACTTTCTTGGAGTAACCAATCTGTGCCATCCTAAATCACCAATAAACATTATTTACAGCGGGGAAAATGCCCTCAATCTCTCCACGGTCTTCCTTGTCGCTTCCGCAATTGCCGGCACCTGGTCCGGGCTGTTGTCCTTTCCCAGAGTAATAATCATCGATCCGTGCGCCTCTTCATGCTTCAGGCCGATGGCGAGCAGGACGTGCGACGGCTCCAGAGTGCGAGAGGAGCAGGCCGAGCCCGTGGAGACCTGCATCCCGAACATGAAGTCCATGGTCAGGAGGATGCTCTCGCCCTCGATCCTGGAGAAGCGGAAGCTGGCGTGGCCGGGCAGCCTCCTGGCCGGGTGGCCGGTGAGGTAAGCCTCCTTGATCTGCAGGATCTCCCGGATCAGGCTGTCCCGGATGGCCTGCTGCCGGGCGCTCTCTTCGGCCATCTCCATGCCCGCCAGCCGGGCCGCCTCGCCGAATCCCGCCAGGGCGAAGAGGTTCTCGGTGCCGGGCCGGTAGCCGCGCTCCTGGCCGCCGCCGTAAGAGACCGGCTGGACGCGCACTCCAGGGCGCACGTAGAGCGCTCCCGCACCCTGCGGGCCGCAAAGATCGTTGGAGGAGATAGTGAGGAGATCGATGCCGTCCTTCTGCACGTCCACCGGGATCTTGCCGCAGGCAGCCGCAGCGTCCACGTGCAGGTACAGGCCCTTCTGGTGGACCAGCTCGCTCACTTCTTTGATGGGCTGGATGGTGCCGATCTCGCTGTTGGCATACATCACCGAGGTCAGGATGGTGTCCTTGGAAAGCGCGCTCTCCAGCGCCGCCAGATCGATGAGGCCCGTCTTATCCACGGGCACCAGCGAGAGCTCAAAGCCGCCTTTCTTCAGGTCCTTCAGCGGATTTAGCACGGAGATGTGCTCGATGCTGCTCGCCAGCAGCTTCTTGCCCCTGGCGGCATTCCTGCCGGCCAGTCCCCGGATGGCGAGATTGTTGGCCTCGGTCGCTCCTCCGGTAAAGGTGATGGTCTCGGGACCTTCAGCGCCTATCAGCTCCGCCACCTTCATTCGTGCTTCCTCCAGCGCAGTCTTGGCCGCCAGGCCGCGGGAGTGCAGGGCGGAAGGGTTCCCAAAATCCGGGGTCAGGAACTTTTCCGCAAACGCCTTCACCCTGTCGTCCACCGGATAGGCCGACTGATGGTCCAGATAAATTCCGCTCATAATTATTTCACGCCACTATGATGATTTTCCTGCCGCTTGTCCTCAACTCTCGCTTTTGATTCAATTTCAATTTCCCGATTTGCCGCAATCGTACCATTGAAATGCCGCCATCGCTTAAAAGCTTTCAGAATGTGACAGTTGCATCGGCGTCCAGCGCCAGATCATTGAGCGTTCCCGCTCCTGCGATCTTGGCCTCAGGGATGAAGTCGCCTCTGGCCAATCCCAGGAGCTGGGTGCTCTGCTCGCAGATGTACATCTTCACGCCTGCAGCCAGTGCCTGATCCATGACTTCCTTGAGGTTGGGGAAGCTTCCGATCTTCACCTTTTCTGCCTCGCCCTTCTTGACTGCGGTTATGCCCTTGATCATGAAGAAGATCGATGCCTCAACATCCATGGCCCTGGCGGTGGCGCCGAGGATGAAGGGCGCATAAAGCCTCTCCGGCGTATCCAGGCCGCTGGTCTGAACATAAAGTATCTTGCTCATACTATCACCACTATTTACCAACAACTATCTTGATTTTCAACGGCTTCTCTCTTTACTTTTTTCTTCTGATCCAGAAGGTGATTATGTTTCCTGACTTCTCCAGCTTCAAGACCTCATGGCCCACTCTCTTCGCCCAGCGAGCAATATCCTCTTCCGCCGCCGGGTCGTCAGCTTCCACCTTCAAGACCTGGCCGATCTCGATATTTTCAATCTCCTCTTTGGTGCGGGCGATGGGCATGGGACAGAAGAGACCCACACAATCAAGCTCCGCGTTTGCGGTCAAATCTGCTGTCATCGTGAACTCCCGATCATCTTCTTAATTCTTCTTGATAATAGATTGGCTTCGCTTCTATATCACGGCATCCATCCGGCGATCTCATTCCAACAAATTCCGAAATCTATATTCTGGCATTATTCCATCCCACTTGAAATCATCAGCCATCCGCCCGCGATATTGATCAGCATTAGAGCTATGGTTATGCGACCGGCCCATCTGTGAATGATGCGCATCCTCTTTTCCTTCATTTGCAGCTGCATGAATCCCCCCAGGATGGTAAGAATCGCCATAGCCGCAATTGCGAATCCCAGATAAGCGTGCGTTTCATTGATGAACAACGTCCCCATGTAGATCCGAACATAATCACCGCAGTGGTAAATCCGGCCAGAGTTAGGAATGCACCGAGAGGGCCCAGGATTCTATGGGCCTTCAGCCACCATCTTTTGTCCTTCATATACCGGCAGTTAGCATAGCGGCAGAGAGGACCACGAACCCCGTCAGAACCAGCAGAAAATGATAAGGCCAGGGCGGGGGCAATTCCTGATGAGCAACTCCCGTCTCTTGAGGAGAGGCTGTTTGGGAAACTGCCCACAGCAAGGCGAATCCAATTGTTGCCAAGATCTTGCAATCTGCAATTAATCCTTCCTCTAGCCGATTATGATTCGAGCAGCAACCGCATCCATTTTTCGTTTCAATGCTGTGCATATTTACTTTAGTTCGGCATGGAAACTACTTGAAAATTTCTCCTAAACCCAATTGCAAAAAAAAACCAAGAGCCAATCGAAAAAATTTTATAATTTGGCGAGGACCTATGATAATCATTAACTGCCGGCAGCCAGGACGATTCGCCGTTCGTCGCCACCTGTACTCTACGCAGCGCAACCCGAATCGTTCAAAGTTTTTATATACCGATAGTCACAAATAAGTAGTCATTCTGCAAGTCACAAATCCCAGGTTCCAAACCAGCATGCGATTCGATTACAAAACGACTCGCCATAGATCATTTTCGGAGGATAAGATGGACGATTTTTCAACCCTCATTGGTGGAATTGCCGGTGACGGCATCAATGAAGCGGGAGTGACCGTTGCTCGCCTCTTCAACCGTCTCGGCTATCGTATCTTCATGTATTACGATTATCCTTCCCTCATCCGGGGCGGGCATAACTTCGCCCTGGTGAGAGCATCCCGGAGCAATATCGCAGTTCAAAGGGACCAAATTGACGTCCTCATCGCTCTGAACCAGGAGACTCTTGAGACGCACAAGGCTCGGTTGAAGGAAAGCTCCTTCGTGATTTACGACGCGGACAAGGTAAAATTGGACGGCACAAAGCAGAAGGGCTGCGGCCTTCCCATAACAAGCATCCTGAAAGAAGAAGAGGCTCCTGCCGTCATGAAGAACACCTGCATCCTGGCCGGATTTTGCCGGGTAGTGGGCATGGAGTGGGCGGTCTTCGAGGATATTCTGAAGAAGCACATACCAAAGAAGCTGGAGCAGAATCTGCGCGTCGCCAAAAGAGGTTACGACTCCGCTGCAGAATTCTGCCGCGTGGAAAAGATCGATCAGCCCAGCCTCCCCATCATGACCGGCAACCAGGCCATAAGCCTGGGCCTGATCAAGGCGGGCCTTGGCGCTTACATCGCCTATCCCATGACTCCGTCCTCAAGCGTGCTGGACTTCATGGCCAGGGTTTCGCCCGACTTCGGGATCAAGGTCATTCACCCGGAGAGCGAGATCGCCGTTATGCTCATGGCGGAAGGTTTCGCCTATGCCGGGGTCAAGGCCGCCGTGGGCACCTCGGGCGGAGGATTCTGCCTGATGACGGAGGCCCTGGGTCTGGCAGGCAATGCCGAGATTCCCGTGGTGATCATCATGGCCCAGAGGACAGGACCCTCCACCGGCCTTCCCACCTATACCGCTCAGGGTGATCTGCATTTCGTCCTCAACGCCGGTCAGGGTGAATTTCCGCGTTTCGTGGTCTCGCCCGGAGACGCCGAGGACGCCTACTTTTGGTCAGGCGTCGCCCTGAACATGGCCTGGAAGTATCAGGTTCCTTCCTTCATCCTGTCTGACAAGATCACCAGCGAGAGCCAGTACAACTTCGACCCGGCCGCGGCAGGAGAGGTGTTGGAAGAGCCGCTATCGATCTGGAATGGTCAGGGCCAGTACAAGCGCTACCAATACACCGATACCGGCGTGTCGCCGCTGGCTTATCCACCTCAGAAGGGCCAGAAGATCAAGTCGGACAGCTACACCCATGATGAGTTCGGCATAACGACCGAGGAAGCGAAGATCACCAGGGAAATGAACGACAAGCGGCTTCTCAAAGGGCAGGCCATGGCTGCGGATCTGGAGGGATATGAGACGGTGAAGGTCTTTGGGGACGATAAGAGCAAGACCGCCTTGCTCTGCTGGGGCTCGAACAAGGGCGTTTGCATGGAAGCGGCCCGAAAGTTTGGGCTGAAAACGATCCAGGTTCTGGTGCTCTCTCCCTTCCCTGAAGCCAGGCTCAAGCAGGCTCTCAGCGGCGTGGAGAGGCTGATTGGCGTAGAGTGCAACTCCACTGCTCAGCTGGCCCGGTTGGTTGCAGGCTACGGCATCAGGACCCAGGAGCAGATTCTCAAATATGACGGAAGGCCGTTCTCGCTGGATGATCTGAAAGCGGAACTCGGGAGGGTTTTAGCATGAACACCAAAGACCTCGCTACCTACGCCAAGAACACCTGGTGTCCGGGATGCGGAAACTTCTCCATCTTGAGCGCCATGCGTTCCGTGCTGGCCGAACTGGACCAGGAGGGCTATCCGATTGAGAATGTCGTGCTGGTCTCCGGCATCGGCTGTCATGGCAAGATCGTGGACTACATGAATGTGAACAGCTTCTACTCCATTCATGGTCGAACGCTGCCCGTGGCCACGGCCATAAAGCTTGCCAATCCCGATCTGAAGGTGATCTGTTTCTCCGGCGACGGCGACAGCCTGGCCGAGGGTCTGGATCATCTCATCTTCGCAGCCAAGAGAAACATCGACATCACCCTCATACTGCACGACAATCGCGTCTACGGCCTTACCACCGGCCAGTACACGCCGACGTCTCCCCTCGGCTTCAAGGGCAAGTCGACGCCGCTGGGAACCGCCGAGCTGCCCATGAATCCGCCGGAGCTGATGCTCGTCAGCGGCGCAACCTATATCGCCAGAGGATACACGCACGGCATCGATCTGCTGCAAAAGCTCTTCCGGGAAGCGATAGTACACAAGGGCTTCTCTTTCGTGGATGTCCTGCAGGTCTGCGTCTCCTACTTCAACATGTATGATACTTACAACAAGCGGGTTTACGAGTTGCAGGGCAACGACACGGGCAGCTTTGACGAGGCGTTGAGGCTCATGCGCACCTGGAACTACGATGGTGGCGATGCAAAGATTCCCCTCGGCAAGTTCTATGAGGCTGACGCACCCCGCCTGGATCAGGCATTTTCTGCTATCAAGCCGATAGGTGCCGAGAGGGATGCGAAGATCCTGGCAATGCTTGAGAATTTCATCTAGATTTGCTAAACGGAACGGTGAGTGAAAAAATGGATAAGTATGTCTGTACGGTTTGCGGTTACGTCTATGACCCCGAGAAGGGAGATCCGACATCGGAAATTGCCCCGGGAACGGCTTTTGAGAACCTGCCCGACGATTGGGTCTGTCCGGAATGCGGCGTGGGAAAAGAGCTGTTCAAGAAGATGGATTAGCTATGCTCAGCGAAAGAATGAATGAAGCACTCAATGTGCAGGCGAATAGAGAGCTGTACTCCTCGTATCTCTATCTCTCCATGTCTTACTACTTCGAGTCCGTCAAGATGCCGGGCTTTGCCAGTTGGATGCGCGTGCAGGCGGGAGAGGAGCTGGTGCACGGCATGAAGATGCTGGACTATGCGGCAAGCGCGGGCGGCAGGGCCAAGATGCTGGCCATCGAGGCCCCTCGCCTCTCCTGGGCGTCTCCACTAGAGGCTTTCCAGCAGGTCTGGGATCATGAGCGAGCGGTGAGCGGGCTCATCCGTGCCCTGGTCGGCGTGTCCGAGGCTGAGAAGGACGAAGCGACGAGGAACTTCTTGCAGTGGTATTTGGACGAGCAGGTGGAGGAAGAGGAATCTTCGGACAGTGTTCTAAATCTCGCCAAAGCCGCAGGAAACGACCATGCGGCCCTTCAAGCGGCAGATGCAAAGCTCGGCCAGAGGCGCTTCAGGTTCCCGAGGGGCTTTGAGATCTTTCCCTTTTCCGCCATGCAGGGAATGACGATCGGGTCGCTGAAGAAATAGCGATACGGATCAGGAAGGCAAGAGAAAAAAATCAGATCCAAGGATAAGAACCGGATCTGAAGGAAAAATCGAGGGATCGATAATCGATCCATTAAATGGATAAATGCGGCGGAGGTCAATGCCGTCCGCCACCGCTGCCGCATTATGTTTTTTCTTTCTCCGGATCCAGCTTCAGAAGAGCTGAGATTCAGAAGAGTTGAGATATATCTGATGGATTTACGACATGCCAGAGCCCTTTCCTCTCGCTGCCGTAGGTATCTCCGGCACCCATATCTCCAGAATAGAGATAGAGCGGCCAGCCTTTGATTGTCGTCTGCCTGGACCCATCGGTTCTGGTGATGGTCGCAAAGTCAGTCGATCTCAGGCTATCCGGAAGGGTCATCTCGCCAGCGTAGAAAGGAATCCAGGTTTCTGCACAATCTTCGTAGCAAGTGCTTCCGCCGTTTCCCTTAGCATCATCCGAGAAATAGTACAGGGTAAAGCCGCTCTGGTTCACCAGAAACTGGCCCAGGAACTTGTTTGATGATACGTTGATCGAATATTTGTCCGGGCTCTCGGCCAGGGCCGAGATCGATAGAATGGAAAGAACAAATAATAAGAGTATTATCCTGTAGCTTTTTGACATGGAACTCACCGAATTCATCATCTCGTTGGTCATGGATAATAAGGATTCGCCAGCGGATGGGTGACAATCCGCCGCTCCCATAGATAAAGTCCATAAGCAACTTATGACTCAATTATGCCGGATAAACGGGAATTACAATAATGAGTGCTTTATCCTTTGAGATCTTAAAGAAAGACAGAGATACAGAAGCGCGGCTCGGCTTGATAAAAACCAGACGCGGAGACATCAGGACCCCTTACCTCGTGCCGGTGGCCACACTGGCCAGCGTGCGGGCTCTGGGCTCGGACGATCTATCCCGCCTCGGCGTGCAGTGCGCACTGGCCAATACCTACCATCTTCACCTCAAGCCGGGGGACGAGCTTATCAGAAGGCTGGGCGGTCTGCACAAGTTCATGGGCTTTCCCGGCCCCCTATTCTCCGATTCGGGTGGCTTTCAGGCCTTCTCTTTGGGATTTGGCAGGGAGCACAACATCAGCAAGATAGGCAACATCTTTCCTCAGGAATTACAATGCCGTCGCAGGAGCCGGGAAGAAGAAAATAATGATCAAGATTCCGTCGATCCCATGTCTGCAGGCGAATTGCTGAACTCGCCAGAGGATTGCAAAGATGGCGAACCGGAAAGTGTCGGGAAGAACAGAGCGAATAAAAATAAAGCCAATAAACCGCCGAAGAAGGAGAACCTGACCCGGATCACCGAGGAGGGCATATCCTTCAAGTCCATGGCCGACGGGCAATGGCATTTCCTGAATGCCGAGTCGTCCATGCAGATTCAGTCGAACCTGGACACGGATATCATCATGGCTTTTGATGAATGCACCTCGCCGCTATCCGATTACGATTACACAAAGAAGGCCATGCAGAGGACTCACGTTTGGGCGGAAGAGTCGCTCCGCCATCACGACCGGGGCCAGGCCCTTTACGGGATCATCCAGGGCGGCTGGTTCAAGGACCTGAGGAACGAGAGCACCAGCAGCATCGCCTCGCTGCCCTTCGACGGCATAGCTGTGGGCGGATCCCTGGGAAACAGCAAGGCGGACATGCACCAGGTTCTCGACTGGACGCTTCCCAAATTGGACGACCGGCCACGCCACTTGCTCGGCATCGGAGAGATAGATGACATCTTCGAGGGCGTGCAGCGCGGCATAGATACATTCGACTGTGTCTCACCCACCAGAATCGCTAGGCGGGGAAGCCTCTTCATCTCGCCGGAAGCGGGAGGAAGCCTGGAGAACAAGTTTCGCATAAACATCAAGACTGCCAGATTCAGGGAGGACGGGCGGCCGGTGGACCCGCACTGCCGCTGCCCAACCTGCGCCGCCTATTCGCGGGCGTATCTGCGCCATCTTTACAGCGCAGGAGAGCTGTCCTACTTCCGGCTGGCATCGCTGCACAACCTTCATTTCATGCTGAGCCTCATGGAGGAGATCAGGGAGAGCATTGATAAAGGAACTCTCATGGAACTGAAGAGGAAATGGCTGGGAAGGATGTAATCTTGGCAGATTTGGACTCAGGCAAACCAAGCAAAGTAGAATCAGGACGCACGGGCAGAAGTCTCAAGAAACCCTGGTTCAAGATCGACAAGATTCAGGCCACCATTCTACTCTGCGGTCTGTACCTGTTCTTCTCATTAGCCGGAAACATCGCCGCCACCAAGGTCACCTACTTCGGCAGCCTGGTCATGGACGCCGGATTCATCTACTCTCTCACCTTCACCTGGCGGGATCTGATTCATAAGCAGCTCGGACGGTCGGCTGCCGTCACCACCATCTGGCTGGCGGCCGGGCTCAACCTCCTGGCAGCTCTTTATTTTCAGCTCGTGGTGCTGCTGCCTGCCCAGGTGGATTGGGCTAACGGTGGTGGCCAGGCCGCCTGGACATTTTTATTCGGCATCATTGATACATCAAGCGGCATCTGGTGGCAGTCCATATTCTCATTGCAGATGAGGATCGTTATCGGCTCTATCATCACCGCCCTCATCGCCGAGACGATCGACACCCAGGTCTATCACATCTGGACGAGGGGTGCCGGTAGATCATGGCCGCAGTGGACGCGGGTCTTTGCCTCCAATGCCGTCTCAATTCCGGTGGACAGCGTTCTCTTTCCTCTTATCGCTTTTACGGGAATCGTGGGATCGGAGGCATTGCTGCAGATGTTCTGGACCAACATCATCGTCAAGGCGATCATCACTCTCCTGATCTTCTGGACGATCTATCTGGTGCCGGAAGATCCGATCTATGAGGATATCTGAAGTCTGCGCATAAGGAAATAAGGGGAATAAGGGAATGAATCCGCCCGTTCGGGAGTAGCAAAAGACTTGGGGGGGCGGGCGGCTCCAAGCTATACTATCGCGCACAGATATGAGTAGCTTAGCCATGCGGGGTGAAAGTAATCGGATAAGTTACAGGGATCGATCCGGGGTCGCTTCTGAAGCCTCTATCCCGGTGAGAAAGAATTATTCCCAAAGAGATTAAATCCGTTTTCGATTTTGTCGAATGGAGGATTCTAGAAATGGAGGATTCTATCATGAAGATCATTGAGATCGAGGTCAGGGGACGGGGAAGCGCACTGGCGGAGCTGGACGGCAGGAATCCCGGTATCGCGGAGGCCATCTGGCAGGCGCTGCCCCTTGAGGCCGCAGCAAACATTTGGGGCGAGGAGGTCTACTTCGACATAACGCTGGAGCTGGAGAATGAGAACCCATCGCCAACCGCAGTGGCAGGCGACATCTGCTACTGGTCGCCCGGTCCTGCGTTCTGCATATTCTTCGGCAAGACGCAGCCGTATTCGGCGGTAAACCACATCGGCAAGGTGGTGGAGGGCCTGGAGCTATTCGGGGAAGTGGCCGCAGGTGATCGGATCGTTTTGAGAAAAATGTCGAACCCAAGATAGCAGCGGGCGAAAGAACGCTAGGCGGATGGATGTGCCATGCGCGCATTTCAAAAAATATGAAAATGGTTTACAGGCGGCTATGCCTGCAAGGGATTCTTTGCGAAAGAAGAAAAACCTTGATATTTCAACCTCAGATCCCTTCTAAAACCCTGCGGGCAGACCATGTTCCGCCTGGAGCATTTTCGACGGTGTAAGAACCATCTCCAATGTTGTCCTTGGTCACAGACTGCGAAGTCCACTTTGTCTGTCCTCCGCCAGGCGATATCCAGCTCATGCTGAAGGTCGTTCCGTCGAACTGCCAGGTTCCGGTCCTTGCAGCTCCCACGTTTGCTCCTTTGGTCTCGGTCCAGCTCAAAGCACCACCATCGTTGAGAACCAGATCCGCCTCCCAATCATTGAACCCTGTCTGGTGTCCGTTCATCTTCCAGGAGCCGGCCAGCTTGATTCCTCCGCCGTTGCTGCTCATCGGCCCTTCGAGGCAGACCACATAGGCGTAGTCCGTGCTGACCTTATACCAGACCAAAGATTCGCTTGGCGTTGGTTCAGAGAGCATGGGGTTGATCATCTGAGGAGTTGCCTGGGCAAGGTCACCGGCTGCAACATCAAAGACATAGAACTTCCCACCCAGCAGATCCGCGGGCCCATAGGCATTCCATTTATCCGGTTTTCCGATCTGGTCTCCCGTCCTCTTGCCGTACCAGATCTTGTACGAGCCCGGAACCAGGCTGGGACCGGCACGGTACAGATCTGTCGCGCTTGCCGGTGACAGGTCGGTGGCTCCCTCCCCTGCGCAGGGTGCTTCAGATCCCATAGAACTGCCGGCATCAAGGCCGATGACAGATACCACTCCGCTGTTGTCGCTCTCGCTGTTGTGCGCCCAGGTTGATGGATCGGAGTCCAGGACCTCGTATTTGCCGGCAGGCAGGTCCAGCCCGTTCGGTATGGTCGCAATCCAATATGCATTTGGCACTCCACCCATGCCGGGCTCTCCCGTTGCCTGCCACGGACCGTAGACCTGGCCGCTCTGATCCTTCAGCCCTATGGTGCCGGGTGCCTGGGTGCCCTGACCATTGTTCCAGTGGTAGGTGCCGATTTTTGTAATTGTTCTCGGCTGGTCCATTGTGAAAACAGTTGGATTGGTTGGATTGTTGTCCACACCGCCGCACACATCCTGGGAAAAGATGCGAACTTCATTACTTTCCGGACTTGGCAATCCGTAGCATTGACCAAACCCGCTCGGGACCCCTGCCAACACTGCGGCAAGAATCGCCAATAGCATCATACACTTGCGCATTGGGTATATCCTCCTTTAAGTGCCGAAATCTCTCACGAATCTTCTATTAATGATCATTTTAATCATCCTATATCTAAATCCCGCTGGGCTTAACTGCTCCAATTGGGCGGGTTCAAGCTTCCTTTAGTGCAATGCAATCGCATAAGTCCCCAAGGAATGCCAGCAAAGCTAGCGGAAAAGCATGTCTGTTGCCGGGAAAATTCATATACCAAAACAGGCTCATCATAACCGCGGAATGCGGAGAAATGAGCAAAATGACTGGCATTCCACGCTTAGTAAATAGGTATCGATTCGAGCGGCTGTGGTCCAGCGGTTATGACATGGGCTTCCCAAGCCCGTAACCCGGGTTCGAATCCCGGCAGCCGCACGTTTTAATTAATGCGAATACGAACATCGATCTTTGAAATCTTATTCTTTAAGATGAATTTTATCTTTGAGACGAAGTCCGTCCTCGCTCATGTTTTGAGATCTTGAATGTTTCTGTGAACATCCCAGCCGACAGATCAGCTACAGATAAAAGGGACTGGTGAGATTCTTATCTTCTTCAAGTTCAGCAGATGTCCCTCCATTCAGGGCTTGAAGATCCGACTTCAGTTTATCAGAAAAAACTGCGCCACCCAGCTTTGCTTTTGCCAGAGAGTAGAGCGTGAACTGGTCGTAGCTGATGCCCTTCAGGTTGGCGCCGCGGAGATCCGCATTCGTCAGCTCGACCTGGTTCAATTGAGCATCTTCCAGGTTCGCCCGGCTCAAATTGGCACCGGTCAGGTAGACAATTTCCATGCTGCCTTTTTTGAGCGATGCGCCGCTCAGGTTCACGCCCCGAAGATCGGTTTGACGCAGTATCACACGGTCCAGCATGGCATTGCCCATCTTTGCGCCAACCAGGCGAATTGAGTCCAGCTTGGCATCAGAAAAATCTGCACCGGAAAGGTCGGCTCGCGTCAAGTCTGCATACTGTAGACTTGTTCGTATCAGCTTGGCATCGTTGAGGTCAGCCTCCGTTAAATCGGCGTATGCCATGCTGGCCGAATCCAGGTTTGCACCAGTTAAATTGCATCTCATGAGATAAGCTCTGGTAAGGTCCGCATCACTCAAATCTGCATGGCTGAGGTTGGTGCTGTACAGCTCTGCTCGCGATAGCTGTGCCCGGGAGAGAAAGGCTCCGCTCAAATCTGCAAAGCTCACATGCGCGCCGATGAGGTTGGCGCGGGAAAGATACATGTTCCGGAGCGTGGCACTGCTCAGGTCCGATCTAAAAAGCCTGGCCTCGGTCAGATCGGCATCAGAAAGGTCCGAATCGGATAAGTCTGCATAAGTAAGGTCTGCTTTGACCAGCCGGGCATTATTAAGTTTGGCGTCAGAGATTTGAGCGTTAGTCAACATGGACCCGGTTAGATCCGCTTCCCGGAGATCGGCGTTATTCAAAAATGCGCCGGTGAGATCTGCATTGATCAGGCTCGCACCCGAAAGATTGGCGTAGTTCAGCCAGGCTGATTTTAAATAAGCATCTTTCAAATTGGCATGTCTCAAATCTGTGAATCGCAGATCCGATTGGTTTATGTGCATCCCGCTCAGGTTCATTCCGGTCAAGTTCATGCCACTCACGTTAACACGATCGGCGATGCTTGCCAACAGGCTATCCGGCTCTGATGCATCGATCCCGCCTACAAAAACCATTAAGCTCAACGCAAGATGCAGAAATAGCTTGGATGTCATAAGTATCACATGCCGGACGAAATCTTTCTACAGGTAATTATGTATGAATATATTAAATATGTTGCTACCGGCCGGTGATGCTGTGCATTTGAGCGAATGACCACCAACCGGATTTTTTAAGTTTCCTGTCTGGAGGATTCTTTTTCCGGCTTTCCGGCATGCGATTTTGGCTCTTCGCCATTCAGGCGGCTAAATCAAAATTATCGCGAGGGAGATCCAAAATAGGAATGGCCCGAGAAACCGGCAAATAACAGCTATTCTGCTCAGTTACGGCATCGGCATCAATCGCTGTTTGCCATGTCGCGATGGTTCACCCTGTCTTTGTTTATCGCTGTGATCTGCTCATAAAATATAGAGGCCGTTGCAGTGTCGCCCAGTCCAACCGTGAATTTGGGATTTATGGCAACTAACGAGGGCACCAGGCATATGGCATTGCCACTGGCTTGCATGAAAGCGCCTCTTCCATAGGGTGTGGCACCATCTCTGCAAAATTCGTCCCTGGCCGCAAGACCCGCTGCATTTATCTCCTTGGGAGGCGGGCCTGCGATTGATCCGGTGGCTGCCATGGAAGCCGCCGCACTGATCCCGCGAAGCGAAGCAGCAATCTCGATCTGCGGATTCAGAGGCTGCGAAATTATGCTGAGAATATAGTCGCGGGTATGAATTCCGATTCGGCTTATGCCTAAACTCCTTTTGAGCTTCAGTCCCGCCTTCATGGTTCCCTGCCAGCCGGGCTCCACGTCGTCAGACATGGCCAGCTCATCCTCATTCATTCCGATGCTGTCGGCGGGCAAAAGGGGCATCAGATATTTCATTATCTCTGGGTCCTGAAAGCTCCCCATCTCGGCATGGATGAAGATCTCCGGATTCTTCTTCTTCCACGATTCGACGTCTTCGATTTTTCTATCAAATATTTCCCGGTAATTCGATAAGGGCACCAGGTGAAATCCGGATACAAGAGCACCATCAATGTCTGCGATGTTCCCCAGACAATAGTCATCAAAATCTTGATTGGAAAAGAGGCGTGAATTCAATGGATCGTGGGATGCGATCAGCCGGTTGTCTCTCTTCGCCACAACTTCTCCCTTGCGGGAAGGAAGCCGGTCTCCCTCTTTAAATTGGAAGACGAAGTGCATCATCTCGTCCCTTCCAGCAGCCTGAAGCGGAGCGCTGAGTGACTTTCCAGCCGGAATGCCGACTCGCGGATCAAGCATCTTCGCCATTCTAAGGCTCAGTGCAGGAGCATTCAGGATCGGCTGAGCCTCGAGGGCGGCGAGGACGTTGGCCATGATCCCGGCATTGCCGCCGAGACGGTATCGCCAGGGAAAATAGTATTCAATTTTCTTTTTGAGATCCTTGCGTTCAATAAGAAGCTCAGTGCCGGAGCCCTCCTCCATGCAATAGAGGAGAGAGGAGAAGAGATCTTCCAGGGTGCTTATCTTGCTGACGGCTTTTGGTTCTGCTTCTCTCGCGAAATCACCCATTTCCTTAAGATGGACGTTATAAACTGCATCTAAATTTATGGGGTAAGCGCATATTATTTTCATTGTGGGACCTCATAATCTTTTGTCTCAACGAATCTATTTATCTCAACGAATCTAAGCTTGAAAATCCTTTTATCCGTATGCCGTCATCATGCTATGTCACCCCGGTCACTGGATATACCAATCCAATCCCCAATGTGAACAAATTCAAGATTGCAGCGCTGCCTTCAGCTCAGCAATCCTGGCAGGCTTTCTGATATAGCCGTCCATACCTGCAGCAAAACAAATCTCCCGATCTCCGTCAAGCGCTGAGGCAGTCATGGCAATGATCCTGGGACCGTTCGGCCATCTGGCCCGGATCTCCTTCGTGGCTTCCAGGCCATCCATATCGGGCATCTGGATGTCCATGAGGATGACGTCATACGCTTTTCTCTCCAGCGCCTCCAGGACATCCAGCCCGTTGGATACGATATCCGCCTCGTAGCCAAGTTTATTCAGCATGCGAAGGATCACCATCTGATTGACGCCATTGTCCTCTGCAACAAGTACGCTCAGATCTTCGACGGCCTCCATCCTGCGGCCTGAATCAGAGGATGCTGAGGCTACCTCGGCACGCATATTTTTACCGTCTTTTGCCGGAATTGTGAAATGGAATGTAGAGCCGCTGCCGACCTTGCTCTCCACCCAGATCTTGCCGCCCATCAGCTCCACCAATCTCTTGCCTATGACAAGACCCAGGCCCGTGCCGCCGTATCTGCGTGCAGTTGAGGTATCGACCTGGCTGAAAGACTGGAAAAGCTTGCCCATCTTCTCCTGGGGAATACCAATTCCTGTGTCTCTGACCGCAACATGAATCTCGCAATCGTTGCCTCCCGCCTTTCTGCCGGAGACATCGACAGCAATGGCCCCGTTCTTCGTGAACTTCACGGCATTATTGAGCAAATTTACCAGGACCTGCCGCAGTCTCGCCGCATCCCCTACGATCACCTGAGGAACTTCTTCGCCTACCCGAATCGACGTTTTCAGTCCCTTCTCTTCAGCGCTGAGCGCCACAATTGCAAGAGATTCTTTAAGGCAGCTTTGCAGATCGAAGGGACTGCATTCCAGCTCCATCTTTCCGGCTTCGATCTTTGAAATGTCCAGAATATCATTTAGAATGTAAAGCAGGGCTTCGCCGCTCTTGTATATGGTCTGCACACATTCCTTCTGCTCTGCCGGGAGGCTCTCATCGAGCAGAAGGCCTGTCATGCCTATGACTGCATTCAAGGGCGTCCTGATCTCGTGGCTCATGTTGGCCAGGAATTCAGATTTGGCCTTCGTTGCCGCTTCGGCCGAGACCTTTGCCCGGATGAGCTCCTGCTCGGCAAGCTTTCGATCAGTGATATCCGTAAGCGATGCAACGCTCCTTTTCGTGTTCGGGATCAGGTCGGCATTCAGCAGGATATTTTTAATCTCTCCCCGGCGGTTGACCAAACGAAACTCGTAGCGTCTGGGAGCTTTTGCATCCGGGACTCTCCTTTGACGGTGTCTGGTGAGCATTGTATCGAGGTCTTCGGGCACTATGAATTCGGTCCAGCTCTTTATTCCCTCTATCTCCTGGCGCGAGTAGCCCGTCAGTTCCTCAAATTCGCGATTGGCAAGAGATATGATCGTGTTTTCTTCAATGATGATCATGGCCGTGCCCGTGCATTCAAAAGTAGCCCGGTAGCGCTCCTGGCTGAGCTTGAGCGCTTCCTCAACCTGTTTTCTTTCCGTTATTTCCAGGAGGACGCCCACCAGTCCGAAGACCTCTCCCTCGGTATTTTGGTAGGTGGCCTTATAATTAATGAAGTAATGCATCTGACCATCCGGGAAGACGAAAGACGACTCGTAGATTTGAATACCGGGATTCTGCAATAGCTCCTGATCCTTACGGGTCAGCTTTTCTGCCTCATTTCGGACCACAACCAGATCATAAACTGTCTTTCCTACTATCATCTCTCTGGGAAGGCCGTTCACCTTTTCAAAGGCTGCATTGCACCCGAGAAACACACCATTGATATCTTTAAAGAAGATTGGGCTCGGAATGGCATCGATGAGCTGCTGGAGGAAATGAACCTGCTCTTCGACGGCTCTCTGAGCTTCCTTTTGGCTTGTGATGTCCTGGGCTATTCCTTCATAATAGAGCACCTTGCCATTTCCATCTCGTATTGATTTGGCATTTATTAAGATCTGAATTTTGTTTCCATCTTGGGAGACGAATTCCGTTTCAAAATTTTTGATCATTCCCGCGGATTCGAGGCCCTCTTTCATGCTGATCCAATCCGAATGGAGCGAAAATAGTTGACTTGAAATGTCGAGGACCGCATCGATCATCCTTTCCGGCGAATCAAAGCCGCAGATACCGGCAAACGCCGGGTTTACCTTTAAAATCTTCCCCTCCGGCGTACATCGGAATATGCCTTCCGTAGCATTCTCAAAGATATTGCGATAATCCCGATCACTTCTCTTCACAGCATCCGTTGACTCCTTATGGATCAACTCCACGGCAGCCAGGTTGGCGAATAACGATAGAGTATCGAGGTCCGTTTGGGTGAACAGGGTCTTGCTGCGGTTAAACGCATAGAGAACACCAAGGCTCCTATCCCTTATCCGAACAGGCACGGCCATGCCTGATACGAGGCCCTCATCAGCGACAATTTTATCGGCAGGATGCATAATATCCTTGCACTGGAGATACTCGTCTATGATACATGCTTTTTGAGTTGCCATGACGAGGCCGTACAATCCCTGGCCACCGGGCAAACGCATCTGTTTGAACGCCTCGGTGCGAATGCCGGAAATGGTATGAATGAAGACGTCCAAAGTCACTTCATCAATGAGTGCAATAAAGGACGTATCTGCATTCAGCAGCTCTCTGCTCTTGTCCACGATGAATTTTAAATTCTCCTCCAGCGTCTTCTCCGCAGACATATTCAGGGCTAATTCATAGAGCGCTTTAAATTTATTTATCTTTCTCGCCAGTATCTGTTCCGTCCTTTTGACATCCGTTATATCCTTCAATACACCATGCAGGATCTGCTTTCCCATCCAGGGGAGCGCGGTCAGAATGATCTCAACAGGAAACTCAACACCGTTCGCCCTTCTGCAAACCCATTCGAATCTGTGCGTTCCTTTTTCAAGGGCGAGCTTCATCATCTCGTCGGCCTTGTTCGCGTCAGATTTTTCGGAAGAATATAAGCCGTCCGCTTGTCCCTGGGATGATTTTTGGGATGTCTGAAAGCCCATGAATTCATCTTTGGATGCGCATTTCATCATATTCAGCGCGGCTTTGTTGCAATCGATGCATCTCTTGCCGTCAGTGAGAAACATCGCATCTGCAGATCGTTCAAACAACAGCCGGAATTTCTCCTCGCTTTCTGCAATGGCTGCTTCATATCTCTTTTTCTCTGTAATATCGCGAATCGATTCAATTGCTCCAATAAGGCTGCCGGCAGAATCATAGAGTGGAGCGGCCTTGACCCAGATGAATGAACCCTGACCCTGCACTCCAAAAGTGGGTATGAATATTTCTCCTTCAAGATTCATGCCATCTTTTTTCAGAATTTTGTATTCTTTTTCCAGTTGTGCATCGGGGTTGAGAACAAGATCGGCAAGGACCTGGCGCCTGTAGCCGTAAAAGGGCAGCGAATATTCATAGTCGCCTTTTCCCAGGACCTCTTCGGCTTTCTTGCCGGTCAGAGCCTCCATTGCTCTATTCCAGGCAATAGTGCGACCTTCTGTATCTATGGCAAAAGTGGCATCAGGGAGGAATTCAACAATGTCGTCCAGACGGCTACCCGAAGCTTTATCTTGATTTGCCATTGTTCTCATCCGGTCTCTCAGCTATTCCTTGAGACACAATAAAATATGCATATCATCAGTATTAACTTTTATGATTCAAAAAAAGTTTGCATTGAAGAAGATATCTAGAAGGATCGGGGCTGCACCTGCCCTCCGCTTATCTCGAGGTAGCTGTACTCGCGGCAGGGGTGCTTCTTCCAGGAACCGGTGTTGACGACTCTGTTTTCATCTTCTTTGAACGGGTCGTGAGTATGGCCGAAGACGAGCGTCTCCTCTTTGTTCATGCCCAGATAAATCGATCTGGCTCTGGATATGGCGACCTGATCGACCTGGGAGTGAGATTTATGTGAACCGCTCAAACGGTTGTCCGGAGTATTCATCATCGAATCCAGCGCTTCTTTAATGTTGGTGGGCAGTCTCTTCAAGCCGTCCAGAGCCGACTTGGACGCTTCAATGGTCTCCCAGAGCTTGTCGGCGGCATTGCCCGTATCGTCGCCCGCCAGGCAGAGGCCCTCCGCGAAAGTCTCGTAGGCGGACATCGACTTGTAATAGGGATTGGCCAGAACCTCCAGCTGGTAGCCGTGCAGGAAGTAAAATCCCTTTCCGCCGTCTTCCAGCCGCAGGTCCTTGCTCACGCGAAAAGGAAACTTATCCGAAAACAGGTTGTTCATCTGCAGCATGTGATAGTCGTGATTGCCGACTACATAATGAATCCCGACCTTCTTGCCAAGGTCGATTAGCCTGGCTACTATCGGCTCGCTCTCCATCAAAGCATTGATGAAATCACGCCTCCATAAGTCGAAAATGTCGCCAAGCAAAACCAGGTCTCCTCCATCCTTCAGCGGGCCCGATGCGATATAATCAAGGAAGTCCGCGAATTTTTTATCATCTTCTTTGACCTTTGGATCATTCGCCTTCTCGGCCAGGTGCACATCGGAAACGACAATTATCATAATAACATTTTTAAGCCATTCTTATATGAATTTATCCACAGAAGTCTGCCCCCATTTGCGGGACCCCGCAGTAGCTGGCTAAATCTTTTTCAGCCTGGCCGACCTATCAAAAGGACCCCCCCTTTTTATGATCCGTCTTTGGCGATGGTCTTTTAGCGAACTCTCGCGAATAGATCAATGCCGATTTTTTCCAATTCCAAACAACATGCCGTTAATTTCAGATTCCATAGCATTTTGCAGCGACTAGGGAAGAGCTGCGCAAAATCTTGGTTCAGAAGCGCTTATATACATGATTACTTACTCACAGCCATGCGCGATGGATGGCTCAGGAGAAGGCTGATCTGGTATTTTAAGAGAGATGTAGTGATGGAATGGCGGACGAAACGGAGTGGCAAGTGCACCCGATGCGGAAGATGCTGTGGAAGCTGCATCGCCCACGATTCAAAAAATAACCGCTGCAAGATTTACAATCTGCGACCTAATATCTGCAAAGCCTTTCCTCTGACCCCTGAAGATATATCCAGGTTGCATAATTGCGGATACGAATTTGAGAAATAGCCGCGATATATCTCGAAATAGATCTTTGGACATTCAATTTATAGCGCCTACAGCGCCTTTTCTCCTGTCATCCAAGGCTGATCGATCCGAGCTTCGCCAAAGCATTTCTTGCTTCAACCATACCTTTGGTTTCTGCCGGCAGCGGCCAATGGAGCCGCACTTCTTCAATCCAACCGATCAAATTATATGGCTTGCCCGAATATGATTAATCCAAAATTAGAAAAAAGAGCCTCAAAAGACCCAAGCGGGCGGAATATGCCAGAGGGCACTGATCTGAGGTCAAGAGTCGTGAATTGAGGGTCGGAAACCGTGGTATCAGAGGGATTCATCTGAGAAAGAATCAATTGACACTGATAGGTTGGACACTGGCAGTTGTATGTATCGTATTAACCGCAAATACAGCAGTCTCTGCCCCTGCCAATTCTCCCGGGGGCTCCTATCCATGGCCAAGTCAGGCGGATGTTGTTGGTGCCGCAGATAACGGTGCCGCGGATAATTCTTCATACAATAATTCAACAATTCATTTTGACAGCCAAAGCAGCATCGTCGGCGCTCCGGTGAGCCTCTTTGTGGGAAGCGGCTACTATTCATCCCATCCCATCGACTACGGCTCCGGGATGGGCAGCCGGACGCAGATGGTCAACAAGGATTCGGCAACCTCCCTGAGCCATGATGTGGACTATGCTCACCGGATCGATGGAGAGACGGAGTTTGCAGCTTCCAGCAGCAGCAATAGCCGGTATGGCCCTGAATATGCCGAGTACGACAGCACAGCTGCTACGCACATGATGATCAATGAAAATGTCTCGGACGGAAAAATAAGCATCGGTGTCCTGCAGGGAAACGGCAGAAAGGGCACGGGCACGAGTGCCTGGAAAGATCCGGATCTGGAAATTGAGGAGGAATATGTCGGCACATATCATATCTATAAAAACATGACATTGACCTCTCCCGACAGCCTCGTGCAGCGGAGGGACGGCTGGCTGAATTGCTGCGCGGGAGGCTATTTCGATATGGCCTGGCAGGATCGGTTGCCGATAGTCAGCGCAGAGAAGATATTTGATTACAACTCTGTGGCCGTGAACCGTTGATAATAAGTATGCACGAAGCCCTTGCGTGCCCGGTTAGCATTATTCTTTGGGGCTTTGTGATCCAAGTGGGAATGCTCTTGTCTCCCGATTCATTTCTTCGAGAAATTGCATCTAATATCATTATGGCAGCTCCTTTCTTCCTAGCCTGTTGCAGTCCGCCAGAACAGCATCAATTCCTCGATCTTCGTCGGCTTGCTGAGATATTTGTCCGCGCCTAGCCGCGAGGCCCTTCTTTCTGTCGCCCTTTAGAGCAGAGGCGGTCACAGCTATGATCTTTGACCTGTCATGCCACCTTTGGGCGGATGGCCTTTGTGGCATCAGACCATCCATCTCCGGCATCAAGATATCCATCAAAGTCACATCATAGGACTGGCGCTCCATTGCTTGAAGAACTTCCAGGCCGTTGGCCGCCACATCCGCCCTGAGGCCCAGCTTGAAGCATCTTCTGCGTCACTTTCTGGTTGACGATATTATCCTCAGCCCGTACATATGCATGCTGTCATAGCCAAGAGCAGTCATCAGTCGGCAGCATCATCCGCGTACCGGGAAATAGAGGGTGTCACATTATGTCACTGCTGTATCCATCCCCCGGTGGTCATGGTGTAGACAGGTACTTTGAGGCAAGGATGCCAATGAAGGTCTTGTTCCAGTCATTCATGGTGCCGCCGAATCCTGCGACCATCTAAGAGTGGTTCACCGGGCCTGAATCTCACGGTATCCCAGGGTGATTCGTGCCCGCTGGCCGCACCGTCACATAAGGATCATCGCCGTCACTGGCTGCACTCAAAGGGCGATCAAGAGACGTGCATTCAGACCGGTATAGATTACTATATTCCCAAGCCTGCCAAAAAAGAAGGATATATAGGCTGCATTAGACGTCGATCACATTTATATTAATACAAATTTTGATAAATAGCATTAACTCAATTTGCATTGATGCAAATCAGTTCGACCATAACCCTTTTATATCCATCACTGAATTAAAGCTTGATTGATCTAATGTAAACTAATTTGATCAATCGAAGGAGGATGAATGAAAGCTGGATCTATTGAAGCGCCTTCAATTCTTTGTTGCCGACGCATCATATGGCTTCGAACATGGATCGTCTCTTTTCAAGGAGGGTGGAGAATGAGGGAACTTTCAAGAATTTTCATTGTGTTATTACTGATGCTGACAATGGCATGCAGTTCATGGGCAGCAAGCGGGGATATGAATCCTGGTCAGATTGCAGTGAAGCATAGAAATGATATGTCGAGCGACGTGACCGGGCATGGCTATATGATGGAATACGCAAATGTCAACACCAATAACCTCTCCATGCTGGAATATGCCCACGGAAGCGGCGCCATGGATTATGCGGAAGTTCTCGCTGACGAGCAAAAGACCACGGCATCATCAACTAAGATCTACTGGATAGATTACACCACGAATGATTTCAAGTCCGCTTATGTCGGCGCTAACAGCATCATCAGCTACACCAAGCAGTATGATAACGTCCAGGCGCCTACCAGCTTCGCTTATGGAACTGGCTGGTATGCCAGTCACCCCGTGGTCTACAATTCGCTCCTCAAGGATAAAAATGATGCCAAGAGCTACCAGGAAGCTGCCGCGATGCAGCGCCAGGTGGAGTATGCTCGCGCACTGAAGGGTGATATCGCAGTAGACATGAACTGTACCTCGCCCACGGCCCTCGTCAGCGGCAAAGGTTCGATCAGCATGAAGTTCGATGATGATGTTACTTCAGGAACGCTTCATGCCAGCGAGCTGCTC
>Ga0074195_1000846_pt1 | contig 51605 bp, 19 predicted proteins | sample EPASupsiteHSE623_FD_64525 | JGI IMG/M metagenome (GOLD analysis project Ga0074195, IMG submission 64525) | Bioremediated contaminated groundwater from EPA Superfund site, New Mexico - Sample HSE6-23 | ecosystem: Environmental > Aquatic > Deep subsurface > Groundwater > Contaminated ...
AGGGGGCGGCGGGGGTGGGGAAGTGGCGACAGCCTCCCAAGACGGGAGGGCGGGCGAAACGCACCCGAGCCGAGAAACCCACCCGGACCGCGAAACCGACGAAACCCACCCGGCGAGCTGCCGTCCCGAAGAAGACGGCTGTTCGGGCGACAGCTCGAGCCGGGAAGGGGCAAAATCAGCCGGCCAAGGCCCGGGGATCCGTCCGAAAACGCACAACCCAACGCACAACCCGAAAGCGGTAGTCGTCCAGCTCCCCCGCGCCCCCTGGTCGCGGGCGGATGTCCCTTGGGTGACAAGTGGCGAAACCAGGGTCGATCTCGTATATTGGACGCCATGGCGCACAAGGTTCCTGGAGACATCGATTCCGTTGGCGAGGATCATACTGTCCGGCGCAGGCTCTTGTGGATCCTCCTGGGAGGGCTGGTCCTCCGTCTCGTCCTGGGATATGTCTGCCCAGGCTACGGACCGGACGTACACACCTTCAAGTCGTGGTGCCTGAGGATCACCCGGGTCGGGCCTCTGGAGTTCCTGGGTGGGGAGTGGAGCCGTGTCTCCCCCGGGACGATATTCCCGCTCTATGCCTTGGTGCTCTGGCCCCTTGGATGGATCTGGAGCCTCTTCGATCCCACGTTCGTCCACTGGGAGTCTCCTGCCTTTGGCCTCTGGATCAGACTGCCTGGCTTGCTGTCGGACGTGGTCTCTTTCCTCGCGATCTATCGGATCGCCACTCTGTTCGGGAAGCCTCGAGAGTCTTTGGAAGCCGCGGGGCTCGTGTATCTGAGCCCGGCTCTGGTCTTCATTTCGGCTGTGTGGGGTCACGTCGATTCCTTGATCCTCGCGTTTCTTCTGTCGGGAGCTGTCGCTCTTTGCCAAGGGCGTACCTCTCTGGGGATCCTCCTGACCGGCGCGGCCGGGCTGGTTCGTGCCCAAGCCTTTCTCTTCCTTCCTCTGGCGCTGGCCCTCGCTTGGCGGCGTCGACAGATCGTCCCGGCTCTTCGCACCGTGGGAATCCTGGTCGTGCTCGCTCTTCTTCTTGGCGCTCTGCTGCTTCCGGGACGGGCGGTACAGCTTTACTCTCAGCAGTTCCGCGAGTTTCCGGTCACCACGATCAACGCGTTCAATCTCTGGTTCCCCCTGGGCAACTGGGCCAGCGACAACGATCCTCTATCCTCGTTCCTGCACCTTTCGAGGTTTCACTGGGGCCTCGTGCTCTTCTCTCTGGTGCTGGCCTTTGGCGCGGTCAAGGTTGCCACAGGCCATGGGGATGCGTGCTACCTGAGGGAGCAAGGCCTCGTCGCTCTGGGCATCTTTCTACTCTCCACCCGTGTCCACGAACGTCAGCTGCTCCACGCGCTGGCCTTTTTGGCTCTCTTCCCCGCCTACCGGAGGTCCTACCATCTCCTGACGTTGACCCTCTCTCTGAACGTGCTGTGGGTCCTGGGTGTTCACCCAGCCTGGGGAAAAGCGGTGGAAGCGGGTTGGGGCAGCTTCCTGGCCGTCGTGAACCTGATCGTGTACCTGCATCTCCAGTTCGGCACCATTGGTCGAGAGGAGGTGGCCGCGCCCCATCGGGCGACTCCGTATTCGTCCACGTGGCCGGAATGCGGGAAGCCCTCGCGACCGTACAGCGAGATCGTTCGACTCGACGGTCGGGACCTGATCCTGATCCTCGTGATGACGGTGGCCTTCGGCTTCCTGCGCTTTCACCATCTCGCCAACCCGTCGGATCTGTTGTTTGACGAGGTCTACCACGCGAAGTCCGGACAGGAGATCTATCAAGGCAAAGCCCCCAACGAGTGGGTTCATCCTCCTCTGGCCAAGCTTCTCATCGGCCTGGGGATCCTCAAGTACGGGATGAACTCGTTCGGGTGGCGTTTTGTGCCCTGGGTAGCAGGGACGCTCCTCCTCCCATTCCTCTATGTTCTCTGCCGCAACATCCTCCCCGACCGCCGGACCGCTGTCGTGGGAACCCTCCTCTTCGCCCTGGATGGGTGCTATTTCGTGCTGTCGCGCACGGCGATGACGAATGTCTTTGCCCTGTTCTTCCAGCTTGCCACCCTCGTGTTCTTCCTCCTTTACCTCAAGCAGGCGAGCAACAAGGACGGACGCTTGGGGCACGGGTGGTATCTGATGGCCACGAGCCTCGCCATCAGTTTGGGAGTCTCGACCCGATGGACGTGTCTCTGGCTCCTGGCTCTGGTCGCATCCTTGTACGGATTCCATACCGTCTTCGTACTGAAGATCCACACCCAGGGGAGCTCCTCATCTCGCACCGCGCTCGTGTTTCTCATGGCGACGCTGTCGGGAATTCTCCACTTCATCCTGATTCCCTCGTGCGTCTACCTGGCGTCCTACTATCCCCTCGTGGCCTGGAACGTCTATCCCGATTATCACTACGTCGTCAGTCTCCAACCACAGATCTGGCGCTTCCACACGACATTCACCACGCACCATCCGTATTACTCGCAGTGGTACACTTGGTGTTTCACCCACAGGCCCGTGTGGTACCACTACAAGGACAGCGGTGGCGTGGTGACCGGGATCATCGCTCTGGGAAACCCCTTCCTCTGGTGGCTTTCCGTGCCGGCGATCATCGTGTCCACCATCTTGGCGGCCCGACAGAAAAACCCCCTGGTTCTGTTCGTCTGCTTCGCTTGGGCCGGCCTGTACTTGCCGTGGATCCTTTCTCCACGGGTGCTCAACTACAGCCATTACTACACCGAACCGCTTCCCTACGCGTGCATCGCATTGGCCTGGCTCGGGTCGCTCGGGCTGCGTTGGGATAGGACCTTCCGTACGGAGTACTACGTCCTCATCATCGCCATCGCCATGTGCTTCGCGTTCTTCTATCCACTCTATTCCGCGACCCCCATGTCCCGATCCGGGTACGACCTGAGAATCTGGTCCAAAAACTGGATCTAGGAGCCGAATGCTCCATTATTTAGAACGTCTGCGCCGGCTGGTGGACGGACTCATCGAGACGCGGCCCCGGAGAGTTCTCGCGGACGCCCTCCAAGTCGTTCGCTTTCTGAACCTGGTCTTCATCGAGTTCTATCATGATCGATGCTTCACGCTCGCGAGCAACCTGGCGTTCTCGTCTGCCTTCGCCCTCGTGCCGGTCTCCACGTTCTATTTCAGCATCTTCGCCGCGTTTCCGAACTTTCGCGACCTCATTTTGAGAGCCCGGAGCTTCATCTTGGAACAGCTCGTTCCGCAATCGAACATGAAGGACGAGGTGATCCGGTACTTCAACGAGCTGACCGCCAATGTCTACGGACTGACCTCCCTCTCGGTCCTCTTCTTGGTGGCGACCTCCGCGCTTCTCTTCATCACCTTGGAGGACAGCCTCAACAGGGTTTTCGCGGTCCAACAGTTTCCGCCCCTCAAACGATCTCTGGTGACCTTCACGATCCTGTTGTTCTGGGGGCCGATCCTGATGGGATTCTCCGCTTACCTGTGGTTGGAGGGGTTGAGATTTCAGGCGGTCTCGTCCGTGGCGATCTCCACGTGGGGGAGCTTCTGCCTGACGTTCCTCGTCTCCTGGGTGATGTTCTTTGGCACGTACTGGCTTCTGCCTTACGGACAGTCGTCGGTCATTCCATCTCTCTTGGGGGGATTCGTGGGGGCTCTCCTCTGGGAACTGGCCAAAGAGGGGTTCGGTCTCTATCTGCGCCATGCCTTCGTCTACTCCATCGTGTACGGTTCCGTGGGGTTCATCCCCGTGAGCTTGCTCTGGATCTATACCTCGAGCCTCATCTTCCTGTTCGGGGCCAAGGTGAGCTTCTGCTATCAGTTCAAGGATATGCTCGATCTCCTGGGGGGAGAAGCCAGGCGAGATCCGATCCTCCTTGCGTACGCCGCGATGGCCAGTTTCATCATCATCGGGCGTCGCTTCCGCAAGGGAGACTCTCCGGCGACGATCGAGCTGCTTTCTCGCCAGGTTCGCGCTCCCGGCTACATGATCCAGACAGGACTTGTGGCGCTCGAGGAAAAGCGGTTCCTGTATGCTTTGAACCGTCGAAAGGACACCTTCCTTCCTGCTCGTAGCCTTGAATCGATCCGGATGTCCGACGTTTTTTGGACCGCATTCCCCGAAACCCCGGTCCCCGATTCTGACCACCCGGGGGTTCGTTACGTGAGAAACGTCGTGGCTCAGAGCCGGGAGGCCATCTCGCATGTCCTCGGGTGCGCCACACTCGCCGAGGTCGTGGACGACGAAAAGCTCTGGCGGTCGTGACCCTTTGAACGTTCGTGAGCGAGCCAGGCATCACGAGGACGTGCAGTTTTTCCCTGTCAGGTGCAGTGTTGAGACTGCATCTCGCGTCTCCATTTTGTGGATCTGATCCAGCTTGTCGGTTCTTCGAGATCCGCTCAAGAACTGGCTTTCGACAAAATTGTGCTCCGGAGGAATGTTTTGGCATCGCTCTTGCTTTAATCTTGCGATCAAAGAACTCATCGGCGGTCTCCTGAATGGCAGGGGTGATCGCAAGTGGTAGTAGAGGGAGTGATTTCGTTTGACTCAGGAGCAGATCTTCACCAAGGTGACGGACGTCGTCTGCAAGCAGCTTTCCATCGACAAGGCGGCGATCACGTCTGATGCGACCTTCATTGAAGACCTCGGCGCGGACTCTCTGGACACGGTGGAACTCTTGATGTCGCTGGAAGAAGAGTTCGATATCAAGATTCCGGATGCGGAAGCTGAGCAGATCAACACGGTTCAGAAGGCTGTCGACTACATCAAGACCCACATCGTCCAGAACTGACGATCAGCACTCCCTGGCTGCTTCCAGGCGGGGTGCCGTGTTCTTGGCCGGCAACAGTGACGAACTCTCCGGGGCTCTGATGGGGCTCATGCGGAGAGCTTTCGTCATTTCCGGTGGCCCCACTTGCGAGCCGAAGGCCCCGACGTCGAGGACATCGGGGCTTTTGCGTCGGGACTATCGGATCTGCAGATTCGGAAGAAGCGCCTTCAGATCCGCTGCGCGGACGTAGGGGTTGCCGGTGTTCGGATCGGCGGGGTTGTCGAGGTCCGGATACCAGACGAAGTCCGGGTGGCTCGTCACGCTGGCTCCGACCCAAGAGGAGCCCATAGCCGTGTTGGTCGTGCCGTAGAACACGATGAAATCGTAGCGATTCGTCTCGCTCGAACCGAGTTTCTGCAGAGTCATGTTCATGGTCCCCACTCGATACCGGAGGATGTACTGACCGTTGCGGTTGGTGAGTTTGTTCCTGTCCAGGTTGAGGAGGTTGAACAGGGCCGACGGATTGCTCACGTTCCCGGCCGCGAACGTGGCCTGCAAGTTGAAGGCGGTCTCTGTCATCGCGGTCATGGTGTAGGAGTATTGGGTGACCGGGTAGTTCCAAACCTGCGATCCCGGGATCACCTCCGCGATCAACCCGTGGGCTTTTCCACCGGATCCGGAGAAACAGGCCACAGCCTTGTCGTGGACATCAAGCGGATACGAGTCGAGGAATGTGTCCCGGACCAGGGGGGGGAGATCCGCGAGCTGCGCCGCCGTCGGGTTGAGCGGAAGGTTTGTGTAGCGCACGATGCAGGTTGTGTAGATCTGGCGGTTCGGGTAGTAGTGGCGGTAGTACTGCTCCACCTGAACGCGCCAATTCTTGAGCGCCTGTTCGGAGACCCCCTTCTGAATCTGCCACCCACCCTGGTTCTTGCCATCCATGTACAGGGCGACCCACATCATCTGCGCATCGGTCGGGATGATGATCGTCCCGTCGGACCGGCGTTTGAAGTAGTACTCTTCGACGTCGGTCACCGGAGCGTCGTAGCGCCGCCCGGAGGTGAATGCGGCAGCCGGTCGCAGCTGCATTCCGTATTCCGTCAGGATCGACTTGAGATCCGCCCCGTAGAGGTTCATCGACGTGGCCTGCTGTTCCTGGTAGAGAGCGGCGATGCCGCCGGAATACGAGGACGATCCCAGATTCGCGGTGGCGCTGTTGAGCAGAGGACGCTTGAGACAGCGGATCTTGCGCTGGGAGAGCGAGATCTGCCTGTCGGTCAACTGGGATTCCGGGAACGAGACCGCGGCCGCGGCCCACCCGTTGCAGTGGCCCCACCAAGAGCAATCGACCGTTTGGAACGTCGAGCCGACCTTCCAGGGGATGCTGTAGGAACCGGCCTGTTGGACAGCCAGCGCCAGGTTGTGTCCTCGGGGAAGCCCACGGGCGTCGGAGATCCATGGGCGTGTGTCGGAGGCCTCGAACGCGGCCGCGTACGCGGTGGAGGTTCCTCTGTTGACGCAGTAGGTGTCGAACTTCTCCAGAGGGGACAGGGCCACGCCGCTCTCGCTCGACGTCTTCCAGAAAGAGAGAGCGCATTGGTAGTACGGGAACCAGCTCCAACCCCAAGGAGCGGAACCCGATGGGAGCTGGTACGTGTTCGAGGCTGCTCCGGTGGTGGCTTGCGTCGAGACATCGTTCCGGAAGAGGGTCGTGGGAGCGTTTGCGTTGTTCGACGACGTGCTGTTCGTTCCGGATCCGCTGTTGACGTTGAGCAGAGAAACCGCCGCCCCATTCGTGTTTGACTGGGACTGTGCGTTTCGAGCTTCTGCCGTGGCATCGTCGTAGACGTTGGCCCAAGCAGCCGGAACGCAGAACGTGACAAGAATCGCCGAAACGGTCAGAAGTGCTCGACGCATGGTTCTTCTACTCCTCTTGTCCGGCTCTCCGGAGACCTAGACTGTGACTGGGCCGCCGGCACCGCCATCTCACTCCCAAGCAGAAGGATTCTTCGATCAGTCCGGTCCCCTCTTGATCCGGATCAGGGACCAGGATGGTATGGAACGTAGATTCAGTGGTCTTGCCGTGAGGGCCTGATCCACATGCAACTACGTGATCCACCTCCAAAATGTTTACTCATTTCACAAACCAAAACTTGCCCTTTGGACCTTCTCCATAGACGGGCCAAGGGTAGGAAGGGTTGAAAACGAGCCGAATCGTGTGGCGCTGCCCGAGGAGTTTCATATAGACATCTTGGTTCAAGGAGCGATCGACCGGGACTTTCAATTCCTCGCCAAACTGCATCTTGGAGGGCTCAAACACGATGGTCTGACGGACCGATCGATCCCTCAGGTCACCGGCCACGATGTCGGTGGCCACGAATTCCTTCCAGACCCCGTCGACTTTGTTGGAGCCCGCCGGGGCAAAGGTCGCGTCGAGATAGGGGAAGTCGGAAGGAATATCGTTCGAATCGTTGATGACCGGAAACGGGCCGGCGCTCTGTTTGTTGTAGTCCTTTCGGAGAGTGTTCACGCCTTGGCCCATGGGATAGCGATACTCGGCCTTGTAGAGGAAAAGACTCCCGACCTTTCCGGAGGGTTCGATTCGGCCGGCGAAGACCAGATCCGCCCCGGCCTTCATCGTAGGCACTGACCCACTGGCACGCACGAAAAATAGCCTGAGTTTCCCTCCGACATCGGTCATCTTTTCGACCCGAAAGGTCCAGCGTGGGCGTGGATCCTGTCCCATCTTCCGGTTGGAGATCCACGGAGGGGTCTTGGCCAACAAAAAGTTGGGGACATCGCATTCTACGGACCAGGATTCTCCAACCTTCCACTGTGGGATGTAGACTTGTTGGCCCTGATGTGGGCTGGGGGTCGCCCGCAACTGCGGCGTCGGTGTCGTTTGGGGAGTCTGCGGTACTGCCGCGTCGAGAGGAGATGTCGCCAGGAGAATCGAGGCCACGAAAGCCCGGATGTGGACGACCTTGATCATCATGGAAGAGTCACCACCTGTCATGGTCGGATTGGGTGCATTATATCCCAGCCTGCCGGGGAGGCGCGACCTGAAAACCTGAAAACCATTGACGTTCTCGGATATATGACCCCACGATGAGGGGTGCAAACGGTCGGGTCGCACATCCGCGGCGACGTCCCTACCGGGATGAGTGAGAATGACGATCTCTTCATTGCCCCGTTCGAGACGCCCACTGAATCCAAAGTGGTGGAGACGTTCGGGGTTCTTCTCCGACAGCCTCCTGACCTTCCTCTTTTTTGTGCTCCTCTTTGGACTCGGGCTTTCTGTCGGACTTGCCGGTTCTTCTGAACGGCTCTCGCCAAGGAGTCCATCCGGACAGAAGATCCTCGTGGTCTTCGCCTCGAATCTGGAGAGTCGAGGGGGCTGTCATCGAGACGACCCGTCCGGCGCTGATCTCTACAGTGTGCTCTTCGATCCTTCTACGGACAAGGCCGAGAGACTGACCCGACTGACCCGCACCCCGGGACAGACTGAATGGTTTCCCTCGATCTCGCCCGATCGCCGGTACGTCGCATACATGTCGGCCCGGCCGTCAGGAGGGCCTTTTTCCCCGTGCGATGTTCGTCTTTTGGATCTTTCCACGGGGATCGACGTTCTCCTCCGGGCCGATGCCCGCTTCCCGGCGTTTTCGAGGGATGGGAAATGGCTTGCCTTTTCGACGCCGTTCTACGTCAAACGGGGCGTTTGGGTCGCCCCTTTTGGCTCGTCCACCACGAGTCCGTCGACACTGGGGGAACCGCGGCTCGTGATGGGGAGTGCTGAAGATCAAGGGGCGATCGAGGATCCGGAGTTCTTGCCGGATGGCCAACGACTCGTGCTCCAACATCGGCATGTTCCGAGCCGGGGGAGTGGTGTCTCACTGGTCAGCATCGATGGGAGGCGATCGGTCGAGTTCACCCCGGAAGACGGTTCGTGTCATCCGACCGTCCGTCCCGACGGTGGGACCGTGGTCTTCTCCATCGCCACGAGCGGACGCCTGGGCTCAGTGCGTCGGACCGACCAGGGGTGGGCCTCTCCCTCGATTCTTCCTGTGCCCATCCTGGCCAATGACTATCGACCCTACGATTTTCGGTTCGGAGCGGTCCGGGCCGTCCACCAGTCCTACCCCAAATGGGTCGCGAACGATCGGATGTTGATGACCGTCCACGGCTCGGATCGGTCGGGCCATTTCTCGTTTGCCCGGCTCTTTCTTCTCGAGTGGAGCCCCTCTTCGAGCACTCCGTGGCTCCACGACATCTCCGGCGCGGTCGAAGCCCTGGCCGGAATCAAAGGTCGAGACTACTGTACGGCCGATGCGGCCGAAGTCAGTGGCCCTGACCTCTGAGCCCCATACCACAGCACCAAAATCCTTCACCTCATTCTGGCAAACCCCGTGATCATGAGAATTTCGAGGACATAGACTTTCACTTCCCTGGACCCCAGATGTGCCCCGGATGCAAGAAAGAACGAAGTCGCCGCGACGCAGGTGTACAGAGAGTACATTGAGGAGCGGCGACGAGTTCTGACGCAGCAGACGGGGCGCAGATGGGGGATCAGGGTGTCGTGCAACGGAAGTGTGGAATCCTCCGCGGACGTATAGAATTCTCGATGGGGGAATATTCAGGAGCACGTCGAGATCGATGAGTGTCGCCATCTCCCGGTTCTTCCGCAACCAGCGGGTCGAGCTAGTTGTCGCCCTATTGATCCTACTCTCCGTGGTTGCCCTCGTGGTGGAGGCCATGCTGCCGCTGGATCACCCTTGGCAGCCTCGACTCCTCCGGATTGGAGAGGTTTTCACGGCCCTCTTCGCCGCGGAGCTGATCGTTCGCTACGCCGGCTCCACGAGCACGTCCGGCTTTCTGCTGGAGTACTGGCTCGATATCCTGGCCGTTGCCCCGCTTTTAAGACCTCTTCGTTTTTTGCGTTTTCTGAGGTTACTTCGCCTGTTCCGAGCCAGCGTGATCCTTCACCGAAGAGGGCGCCAGTTCCTGGGGACTCTGACTGAGACGTCCGGGGAGTATTTCCTTCTGGCAATCTTCCTGTTCACCGCCATCATCCTCGCCGCCATCGGCATCATGCAGGCAGAAGGCCATCTCTGCGAGGAGTTTCGAACGTTCGGATCCGCCCTGTGGTGGACCGTTCTTTCCATGGCCGCGGGCCAGCCCACCGACAGGCTCCCATCCTCCAACCTTGGAAAAGTCCTCACTCTCTTCGTGATTTTGTCGGGTGCGACCGTGTTCGCGATGTTCACCGGGATCGTGTCTGCCGTGATGGTCGAACGGCTGAGGAGGCATATGGATGATCGGGGAGTAAAGCTCGAGGATCTTTCCGGGCACATCGTGATCTGCGGATGGAACAGGTCGGCGAACCTTTTCCTGCGTCACCTCCAGATGGACCCCCGTCACGGACAGACTCCGATCGCCGTGGTGGCCGAGTTCGGGGATCGAGAAGTGGTCGACCTGTCGCACACGAGACGAGAGAGCATCTTCGTGGTGCGTGGCGACTTCACGAAGGTCTCGGTCCTCGAGAAGGCCAACATCCGGAAGGCGGCGGTGGCGATCCTGCTGGCCGATCAGGTCGTCAAACGCAGCGACCAGGATAGAGATGCTCGCTCGGTCCTGGCCGCGCTGACCATCGAGAAGGTGGCCCACGGCATCTTCACCTGCGTCGAGCTCTTGAATTCGGAGAACGAGGAACACCTCAAGATGGCCGGTGTGGAGGAGATCCTCATCCACGATGTCTTTCAGGCTCACGTGCTCGCGGCCGCCTGCCTGAACCGAGGTCTCGGCAAGATGGTGCGGGACCTCTTCTCGAAGAATTCACCGCAATCGTTCTTCACGTGTCCCGTTCCAAGTACTTGGGTCGACGCCGAGCTTTCGCGCGTCTTTACGGCGACCAAGCGGGCCGCCAACGTCATCATCGTCGGAGTGGTCACCCCCGAAGGCGTCCGGATCAATCCTCCCCTCACGTACCGGATCGCACAGGGAGACCGTCTCATCGTGGTGGCCGACCGAGAGCCGGATCTGGCCTCTGTACCGCTTCTGCAGGTCTAGCCTGTCGGACTTCTGCTCCGACAGCCTCAGTCCGGAGTCCGGAGCTTCAGGAGGATCGGCCTACAGCCCACAGTTGCAGGTGCGGGAGTCAGGGTCGATTCCGAGCTCTGTCCAGACCTCTCTCGTTTCCTCGCAGAGCCCCAGAGAGCAGACGTCTTGAAGCACGTGGCTGACTTGCCGGTAGAGGGTCAACCGCTTGTCGAGGGGATAGCGGGCGAGAGCCTTGGGGTCGTCTCCGGGCACGTCCAACTCGCGGAAGAGGTCGTCTCCCACGAAACGTCCAAGCCCGCGTTCGGCGCGTAGAGCCCCCAGCGTGACTCGCTCGGGCCCAAGGTCGGCGACGCTTCGAGCAAGGTCCTCGTAGTTCGACCACAGCATCATGGGGTCGATGCGAACACGAATCCTCCACCCCTTCTTCTTGAGGGCCAAGGCGGCCTCGAGCCTCTCGACGGGTGGGGCGGCCCCGCTTTCATGCACCCTTGCCACGTCCGGGGTGTTGAGCGAGAAGGAGAAGACCACGTTTCTGCAGGGAGCGAGCTCGAGGAACGGTTCGCACTCCTTCGTGCCCCCTTTGGTCACGAGGAGAAGCGTGTGGGGTCGGCCGAGAGACTCGGCCCCGGACCGGAAAAGAGACACCAGGTCCGGAAACAGCGGACGGACATCCTCGAAGGCCAGGCTGTCGGACAGATTCCCGGCGTTTAAAACGTAGGTTTCCAGGTTGTCCGACGAGATCCAGGTTCTCACTTGGTCCAAGAGGTTATCGACGTTCGAGAACACATGCGGACGGTCGAGGAACCAGAACGACGACTTGAGGTAGCAGTAGGTGCACGGGGGAGAGAAAGAGCAGCCGTTGGCGTGCGAGAGGACATAGAAGTTGGGGCAGACCGTCATGGGGGGGGTCGTTCGGAAGAGGTCCACGAACGGCGTCTTGCGCGGTCTGAACGTACACTCGGCTTTCGGCTTCCTTTCGTTCTCTTCTGGCTGCTCCACGAACGAATTCTCCTCCCGTTTGATCGTGGTCGGTGTCGTTAGGTCAAGACCCTGGACTCGCCGGGGGCGAGGACGATGATTCCTGGCGGTACTTTTTCGCAGATCTCGGGAAGGAATGTCCCTTCTTCATGGGCCCGGAGCTCTTCCTCGGTGAGATGCATGAGGAACGTATACCGTGCCGCCAGTCTCTCGACAAGGTCGACCCATCCGGATCCGAACCACGGGCCGATCATCAGGGCGTCCAACGCTCCCAGGCTTTCGGCGATGATGGGGCGGGTGTCTTCGTTGTCTCCGTCGTGGAAGAATCGCAGCCCCTCCATTTCGACCAGGTAGGAGTTGTGGTGGCTCGCGTGCCAGGTGCGGAATGCCGTCACGGACGCGAAAGGCAGGGTCACTGTCCGGTGGCTTCTCCCGGAAAAGCCCTCCTGGGGTTCCAGACTGACGAGATGCTCCGCGGGGACGCTTCCCCGAAGGGCCGCGATCACGGGCGCGGGCCCGACGATCACGGAGCCGGTCGTAAGCGCCACCCTGATGGTCGCAGCGGGATCGAAGTGGTCGAGGTGTCCGTGAGTGAACAGAAGGAGGTCGGCCTTCGTGATCGCCTCCGGATGGAGAGCTGGCCGTCCGGCCACGCCAGGGATAGGAGTGTAGAGGGCATCGACGAAAATGGTGGTTCCGTGGTCATCGACGCGAAAACCTTCGTTCCCGACGAGGCAGATTTGCGTCGGCATGGTGTTTTTCCCCTGCGTGATCGTTCCCGAACCTGTGGGATCAACGGCCTCGAGCTGCCCATCATAGCACGGAACCAGGACGGTGTTTGAGCTCATACCCGCTCCACCTCACAAAAGTTGCCACCCGCCCGAAATGCACCCGGACGGCTCAGGCCGGTGTCTTGTGATTGCCGTGATATAGTGCCCTGGGACAGGAGGCGCGAACGTGTTTTTCAAATTTGATCGAGACGGTCTCGAAGTCATCGCGCTCGCCTGCGGGCTCGGCGTCTTGAGTCAATCGATCCAGATTCTGCTCCTGCGACAGTTTCTCACGATCAGTCAATCGGGTGAGCTCGTCATGGGTGGAGCTCTCTCCGTCTGGCTCGTTGCCTGGGGGGTGGGCTCTCTACTGGGGGGGGCGAGCCTCGGCCCAAGCCGGGTACGGGGTCGCTGGTGGTCGCTGTTTGGCCTCTGCGGATGCGGCTGGGCCTCCATCCTGGCCATGGTGAGCGCCCGGGAACTGTTGGATCTCCCGAGACACTCCCCCCTGGGGATCCCATCGGCGCTGGGCGTGGCAGTCCTCATCATGACGCCTCCAGCGTTGGGGGCCGGATTGATCTTCGGCTGTTTGACCAGGGGTCTGTCTGCCGCGGCGTCTCGGGCGATCTACGTTGTCGAATCGATGGGAAGCCTTGGGGTCGGGGTCTTCCTTTCGACCCCGTTTTGGGAGCGATTGGGTCTCACGGGCGTGTTTTTGGGCCTGACCGTGGTTTTATGTGTGATCCGCGCTCTGATCCTTCTCTTGGCCTCCGCGCAACCACGCCCGGCCGTTCCGGCGTCGACCCCTTCCGGTGCTGCGACGCGATGGCCCGCGAGCGCATGGGCGTGCGCTCTGGGGGCTCCTGTGATTGTTGTGGTTTCGATCGTATGGTCGACTCCTCTCCTCCAGAGACCCTGGGAGTATTCGATGCCGGGTTCGAAGGTGGTCGAGCGGCGGGAGCTCCGACAGGGGGAGGCTGTGGCCCTCGAACGGCAAGGTCAGGTCGATATCTTTCTGGGCGGTCACCATGCGTCGAGCTGGCCGGCAAGGCAAGAGAGGGAGTCTCTGGCCTCGCTCGTCCTTCTTCAACACGAAAAGCCTGAACGGATGCTGCTCTGGGGAGGACGCGCCGCTCTTCTGGCAGGGCCGTCCGGAGTTCTGGGAGCGCGTGAGGTGGTCGTGCTCACGGAGGATCGATCGGTCCTCGAGTTCGAGTGTCGACATTTCTTCGGACTGGCTCGAGAACTGGAGAGACCGGGAGTGACGATCATCGAGGCGGAACTCAGGGCTTTCCTGAAGGGTTCTCCCGGACGTTTCGATGCCATGATCCTGGACGGTCCCGACCCGTCGACGGCTCTGGCCAACCGAATCTTCACGGCCGAAGGGCTCTCTCTCGCCCGGAAAGCTCTCGCGCCGGGAGGAGTCCTCGGTCTTCCTCTGGCCTCCTCATCCTCGGCCGGTACGTTGGGCCCTGCTTTTCGCGAACGCAACCTCGTCCTCATCGGCACGCTCAAGTCCATCTTTGACGAGGTCCTCGCTGTTCCCGGAGAGGAGGAGCTTCTCCTCGCGCGCCGGCTTCCAGCCGTTGTCGTCCCTGGCCGGGAGCTCTGTCTCGACGGCGGAGTCCTGGCTCGAAGACTCGCTGCTCGCCCTGGTCTTCGCTTTCTCACGGAGCCACAGATCGAGGAGTCCGTTCCCCGAATCGCGACGATGCGGCTCGCGAACACCTACCGGCAGGCATCAGCCGGCGAATTCAACACCGACGATCGGCCCAGAGGCTACATTCTGACCGGTCGTGCAGAGGCCCAGACTTCGGCCACCGGGGGTAGAGCGTGTCTCGTGGGTTTGATCGTCTTCGGTCTGGAGCTCGCGGGTCTGACGGTCTTGCTCTTCGCGAATCGGGGAGACACCCGGAAGGACACGGGGAGAGTTCTGGGTTCACTCGCGATCGTGTCGTTCGTGGGCATGGTCGACCAAGTCCTGATCTTCCTGACCTTCCAAACCTCCTTCGGGCTCCTGTACAGAGAGATCGGCTTGATCACCGGACTGGCCCTTGGAGGGGTGGCGGTGGGATCGAGCAGCCGACTCGACCAGAGCCGATGGAGCCGACCCGTGGCCACCCTTTGTCGGCTCTCGCTCCTCGTCGCCGGATCGTCGCTTCTGGTCGCCCTTTTGCCCCACGCGGCCAGAGTGGCCAACCATCCGGCCTGGCTCTACCCGGGCCTGCTGTCCATGGCGACGTGGATGGGGATGCTGGGCGGGCGGGCCTATGCCTGTGCCCTGAAGGAAGCTTCGTGGAGCCCGTCACTCGCACCCAAGACGTACTCGGCCGACATGCTTGGAGCTGCCCTGGGAGCTCTTTCCACGGCTGGTCTTCTCGCTCCGGCTCTGGGGTTCTCTCTCACAGCCTCAGTGGCGGCGAGTCTGGCCGTCCTCGCCGCCTGGATCGCTCCCCGCCCCCTCCTCCGGCCTTGGAGAGCCCCGGATACCGATCTTACGTTGTAGCGTCAGACTTCCGATTCCGAGGCCTTCTGATTCGAACGGGACGACAGGACCTCCTGCTCGCGGGCCGAGGACTGCTCCACTGCGAACGACAGAAGGTACTCCAGCGACGGAAGCGGCTTGACAACGAAGTAGATCTGGTACGAGAAGAGGCATCGAGACAGTCGGATGAAGAACGAGTTGAGCCGTGACAGGAAGCGACTGAACACGTTGTCACCCAGGGCGAGGGAGAACGGCGCGGGGATCCCCATCTCCTCGACCACGGAGAAACCGGCCTGCTCGAACAGTCTTCGAAACGATCCGAAAGTGAAAAGCCGTCTGTGCGACAGGTCGAGGATACCCCGCTTGCCGTAGTTGAACTCCCCGATCGCCAACATGATTCGAGCGGTGAAGAAAGCGACGTTTGCCGTGCTCACGAGGAGAGTCGCGTCGGGCATGAGTCTCAAAGCGTGGCGAAGTCGATCCACGAACTCCTCCGGACACGACAGGTGTTCGATCACGTCCAAGAGGAGAATGTAGTCGCCGCGGTCGAACACCACAGGCAAAGGTTCCCCCTCGATGTCGCGTCGGGAGAGGTCGTCGAACCTGAAATCCGATTCGAGACGCTCCCTTGGCACCGCGATGACCTGAGCACCCAGTCTCTCGCGAAAGAGCGTGGCCAGACGGTCATCCAGGCAGCCGAGGTCCACCACGCGGCTCCCTCGGGGAAGCTTTTCGATCGTGATGGTATGAGAGCTCGGGCAGTCGAGCTTCAGCCGATACCGGACGTCATCTCCGGAAAAGCGTTTGCAGTCGAATCTGCGGTCGTAGAACAGGCTCATCTCCTGGACCCGGGCTTTTAAGGTCGCCTTCATCACGTTGAACGCGTACTGGAAGCCGTCGACGCGGCAGACCTCGTCACCGTAGTGGGTGGGAATGGGAATCTCCACGATGGTGAGTCCGGCCCTCACGAACTGGATGATGATCTCGGTGTCGAAGTGGAAATCGTTCGTGTTCAGGTGGAACGGCAAGCGCTTCAGGGCCTTGACCGAGTAGACCCGATAGCCCGAGTGAAACTCCGAGAGCCTCGTTCCCAGGAGGAGATTCTGCAGTCTCGTGAGAATCTTGTTTCCGACGTACTTGTATAGAGGCATACCTCCACGGAGGGCGGTGCCCTTGCCGAGCATCCGTGACCCAAGGACCGCGTCTGCCCCTTCACGGAGTGGAGCAATCAGGTCGGACATGCACTCGGGAGCGTACTGCCCGTCGCCGTGGATCAGGGCGACGTGGTCGAAACCGTTTTCGATCGCGTAGTGGTAACCCAACTTCTGGTTGCCACCGTACCCCTGGTTCACCGGATTGAACAGAACCCGCAAGGGAAAGGGAACCACGCCTTCGAGTTTGGCCTCGAGGCTGCGCTCGAATGTCCGGTCGCGTGAGCCGTCATCGATGACCAAGACTTCGACGGAGTAGTCATCGGCGAGAGCATGGGGGATTCTCCTGAGCACCGACTCGATCGTCGCCTCCGCATGGTACGCGACGATGAAGATGAGCAGCCTGGGTTTTTCGGAATCAGCGGCCACGCGTGATGACCCGGCCTTTCTGTTCGTCGTTTCGGTCCTTCATCCGGTTCCCTCTACACAGCAACGGCGACGCTATCCGTGTCAAGAGCCTTGCTCTCGAAGATTCGTTTTCTCCCACATCTGGCCGTAGGGGAAACTCTGTGATAGTCTCGTTCGAGATCTGACGGCGTGAGGTCGTTTCCGCACAGGCCACACCATGCGATTACTCTGGAAATACGTCCGGCGCCACAGGCTCCGTATCTTCGTGGGTCTTCTGTTTCTCGTGACGACCGATGTCTCGCTCGTCGTCGCTCCCTCGTACATCCGACAAGCCATCGACTCTCTTGGGCAGGAATCGACCACGGCCGGGCCCGGGGAGCGAGCCGGGATCCTCGCGCCAGCACGCCCTCCCTTGGCCGAGAGAAAGGCCGAACCCTCTCCGAAGGTCGCGAACCGGCCGGCTCGGGCTTTCGTGGGGCCGACGTCCACCAAGGGGCGGCAGCGGACCGTGGACGACTTCACGCGAGTTGCCAAGATCATCGTCGGTCTGACTCTGATCACTGCCGTCTTTCGGATGGCCTGGCGCTGTGTGATTTGGCCGGTCTCTATAGCAGCCGAGTCCGAACTGCGCCGGGACCTTCTGGCGCATCTGAAGAGCCTCGACCCAGGCTATTTTCACTTCCACCCGTCGGGCGATCTGATGAGCCGAGCGACCAGCGACGTCGAGGCGGCCCGAAGGTTCATCTCCTGGGGAGTCGCGATCTTCGTCGATGTCCTTCTGATCACGCCAGCGGCTCTGTATCTGATGCTGAGCATGGACTGGCGGCTCGGACTGATCGTGGCGCTGCCGATCCTCGTCGGACCCGCGCTCTCGACTTTGATGACGTGGAAGCTCTCGTGGGCTTACCGTCAGAGTCAGGATACTCTGGGGCTCCTCAGCGCCCGGGTACAGGAGGACATCACCGGTGTCCGAGTGATCAAGACCTACGCACGGGAAGAAGCCGCTCTCCGGAACTTCGCGAATCTGAACCAACGGGTCCGTGACCAGCTCGTTTACGTATCCCGCTGGTACAGCCTGATCGGACCGTATTTTCAGATCGTCCCGCAGATCTCACTGCTTCTTCTCGTGATGATCGGAAGCTCCTGGGCTCTCTCCGGACAGTGCTCGTCGGGGGAGCTCGTGGCGTTTCAGTGGTACCTGGGGTTACTCGCATGGCCGACCTTCGGTCTGGGGTGGGGGGTGACCATGCTGCAGAGGGTCAAGGCCTGCATGCAGCGATTGGAGGAGGTGTTCGCGGAAAAGCCGAGACACCGGTCCGCGGCCTCTGCCGGTCTCGAGGAGGTCCGGGGGGATCTGACGTTTGTCGATCTGTCCTTCTCCTACGGCGAGAAGACGGTTCTCCGGAATCTCGATCTCAAGATTCCGGCCGGCCAGATCCTCGGTGTTACGGGTCCGACCGGAAGCGGGAAATCGACGCTTCTGACGCTGATCGTCACTCTGGCGGATCCACCTGTCCGCTCGGTGTTCCTGGATGGACAGGATGTCCGTGAGATCGCGCCCGAGCGACTCAGGCGACAGGTCGCCCTGGTCCAGCAGATCCCCTACCTCTTCAGTCGTACTCTGGCGGAGAACCTGGCCTTCGCGCGACCGTCGGCCTCGCTCGAGGAGATCCGTAAGGTCGTGGAGATGGCCGGACTCGAGCCGGATCTCCGGCAGTTCGACCATGGGCTCGACACCCTCGTGGGTGACCGAGGGGTGAGACTATCCGGCGGACAGCGTCTGCGGGTCGCTCTGGGACGAGCCGTCCTGGCCAACCCGAGGGTCTTGCTCTTGGACGACGTGTTCAGCGCCGTCGACACCTACACGGAGGAGACCGTGTGGAACTCCCTGCGCGAGACCATGTCGGGGCGGACCGTGATCGTGGTCAGTCACCGCTTCAGCGTGTTGCGCCGGTGTGACAGGATCGTGGTCCTCGAGGAGGGACGGATTTCGGAGGACGGCTCCCACGAGGAACTCATCGACCAGGGTGGATTCTACGCCCGCACGTTCGCTCTCCAGGAACTGTTCGAGCCGGGGAAGGGGAAGGCGGTGAACGGGTGAATCCGAAGCGATGAGGGCCGCACACCACGACGACGAAGACTTCGAGCTGGGAAGAGTCTACGATCACCGGATCGTTCGAAAGCTGTTTCCATTTTTGAGGCCATATCGCATCCAGCTCGTGTTCGTGTCGTTTGCCGCAGCCGTTTACGTCGTGGCGCAGATGCTCTGGCCTCAGGTCTTCGCGGCGATCGCCCAGTCCTGGGGTGTGCCCGGTGAGCTGGGAAAGATCCGGCTGTTGACCCTCGTCCTCATGACGGTGGCCTTGGTGGGCGCGGCCGCGGAGTTCGTCCGGGTCTATCTGTCGGACTCGACGACGCAGAGGCTCGTGGCCGACATGCGGGCGGCTCTCTATTTCCGGTTTCAGCGCCTGCCCATGAGTTACTTCGATCGGATTCCGACCGGCAAGATCCTCTCCCGCCTCGTGAACGACGCCGACGCCCTGGAGAGCCTTCTGGAGAGCGGTTTCGTGTCCTTGGTCGGAAACGGGCTCTTGATGACCGGAGTGGCTCTGTCGATGCTCGTCCTCAATTGGCGCCTGGCACTCGTCGGATTCTCCGCCGTCCCGCTCGTCGTGGCGTCCGGTCTGGCCTACAGACCCCATATGCGCCGTTCGTTCCGAGAAGTGCGCACGAAGGTCTCGCAGCTCAACGCCCGCATCGAGGAGAACCTCGCCGGGCATTCCACGGTCCTGGTCTTGAACCAGGAGGCCCGCTGCGCTGAGGAGCTCGAGACCGCAAACCAAGAGCTTCGAGCCGCCAACACCCGCTCGATGCTTCTTCAGGCTGTGTTCAACCCGTTTCTCCAGGGCGCCTTTGGTCTGGGGTTGGCGTTGGTTCTTTGGTATGGCGGGACGAATGTGATCCAGGGGCGGGTCACCATCGGGGAGCTGGTCGCGTTCATCATCTATATGAACATGTTCGGATGGCCTCTGCAGGAGATGATGGAGCGCATCCAGCTCCTCCAGGCCGCGATGGCCTCTCTCGAGCGGATCTTCGGCTTTCTGGAGCAAGAGGGTGACGACCTGGTGGCTCCCAGCATGGCCGCCCAGTCGCCTTCTCCCCTCGATTTGTCCTTCGACGCCGCTGCCGACTTCGCTTGCAGACCCGGTTCTTCCGATCCGTTCAGCCCGCGGAAGCTCTCTCTGGCTTGGGCGACCAGCCCGACCGGGAATCGCCCGTGTCATGAGACCGGGCACGTCGCGTCGGCTCTGCCCGCGGTCGGCAGTCCCGGGCCGGGTCAACGGGCTACGGGCGATCTGGAGTTCCGTGATGTCTGGTTCGCGTACCGGGAGGGCGAATGGGTCCTAAAGGGCCTCTCGTTCCACGCAAAGCCGGGTCAACGGATCGCCATCGCCGGGCCAACAGGCTGCGGAAAGACCACGATCCTGAGTCTGGCAGGCGCCCTCTATCGGCCCCAGAGAGGGTCCATCCTCCTGGATGGCCGTGACACAGTCCTTCTGGATCCTCGTCACGTCCGGCGGCAGATCGTGACGGTGTTACAGGACGTGTTTCTCTTCAACGACGTGGTCGATGAGAACGTCCGGCTCTGGGAGGAATCGATTTCCCGGGAGACAGTGGAGCTCTCCTGCATTCGTGCCCAGGCGCATGGTTACATCACCAAACTCCCACACGGGTATGGACAGAGCCTGGGTGAGCGCGGAGCGACGCTGTCGGCCGGGCAGCGGCAACTTCTGAGCTTTGCCAGGGCCCTGGCCTACGACCCGCCGATCCTGATCCTCGACGAGGCCACGAGCTCTGTCGACGCGGAGACCGAGGAAGCGATCCGACGCGGACTCATCGAGCTGACGCGAGGGCGCACGACCCTCGTGGTCGCCCACCGCTTCTCCACGCTGGCGGACGCCGACCTGCTTTTGATCATCCGTGATGGGCGCGTGTTCCAGGAGACCACCCCGCGAGAGTTTCTCGCCACGAAGGACAGAGGCGCGGTCCAGAAACATGGCCGATAGAACTGTCTTCTACTGCAACCCGTTCGTTCCGGTCGAATGGATGGTCGCCCATGGAGTGACCGTCCGCTGGTTGCGGATCCGGTCCGTCTCCGGAACCTCGGGTGTGGGTCCGCGTCAGGGACACTGCCCGCTGGCCGCTGCCGTGGTCGAGGCCGTCTCATCCGCTTCGACAGACGCGGCGACTGTTTTGACCACGACGTGTGATCAGATGAGGCATTCGGGATCGTTCCTGCGGAACGGTGGCCAGGACCGGATTTTCCTGATGAACGTGCCGTCCACGTGGCAAACGCCAGCGGCGCGTCAACTCTACCTCGATGAGCTCCTCCGACTCGGTCGGTTCCTGATTCGTCAGGGGGGACGGTCCCCTTCGAAGGAGGAACTGCGCGAGGTGATGGGCCGGTTCGACCGGAAGAGGGCGAACCTCCGGCAGGCTCGTCCGTCCATGGCCGCGAGCGATTGGTCTCTGTCGTTGATGGCTGTCCGTGAGAGTCCATCACAGGTCGAGAGTGACTCCGGGATGGTCATCGATCCGGTACTCCACGGCGACCCGGCCGATTCGACCGCGTCGATACACGCTCCAAAGGGAGCCCCGCAGGGTGTTCCGCTGGCGCTCATCGGCGGGCCTCTACTCGACCAGGACCGTGGTCTTCTCGACCGTGTGGAATTCGCGGGAGGCCGCTTCGTTCTCGACGCGACCGAGTGGGGGGAACGCACGTTGCCGCGGCCTTTCGACGAGATGCGCGCGGGCGAGGATCCCCTGACGGAGCTGGTCGACGCGTACTTCGGAACCATCCCCGACGTGTTCCGTCGCCCCAACGATCCGTTCGACGCCTATTTGAAGCGGGAATTCGTTTCCCGAAAGGTCCGCGGGGTCGTCGTGGTCCGGTATCCCTGGTGCGATTTGTGGCACGCGGAGGTCGCCCGGTGGAAGGCGTTTCTCGACATTCCCCTCCTCGATCTCGACCGGACCGTCGACGAAGAGCTTTCCGTGGGGCGCGCCCGCGGACGGGTCGAGTCCTTCCTGGAGGTGATCGGCCGATGAGTGAAATCGCGAAGATCACGCTCGAGGAGTGGGACCGGAGGTATGAGGAGCTTCGAGCCGCGGGGATGGTGGAGCGGCCTTACGGCGGGCTGCTCCGACGCCACGTGGAGTGCGGCGATACCCGGTTGACGAGGCTTTCTCTGGATGGCTCGGCCGCGGCCCTGCGGCTCTGGAACTTCCTTCTCACGGAGGAAGACCGGCTGCGCGAGGCGCGAAGTCAAGGTAAGAAGATCCTGGGGACGATGAAGGACTTGGGGACGATCCCTGTGATGGCCTATTCCCTGGACAAGGTCGTCGCATTCTATCCGGACGGGGCCTGGTGGCTTCCGTGCATCAAGGAGAACAGGACCGGGCTTTTGGCGATCGCCGACAGGATCGGAGTCGACGAGTCGTTCTGCCCGGTGCGAGCCATGCTCGGGGCGTTCATCGGAAAGGCTCACTTTCCCATCCCGGACTTGCTCACCTGCAGCGTTGGGGCGACCTGCGACGACTTCACCGCGATCGCCCAGCGCCTCGTCGACCTGGGACATCCAATCGTCTGGTGGGAGGTCCCGCACCGGCGGAGGCCGGAGGCCGGAGAGGATTCGATCCGGCTTTCCGCGGGGTTCGACGTGCCGGTCAGTCAGGTCGCGTTCGTCCGAAGCGAGCTGGAGCGCGTCCGGCGGGTTCTCGAGGATTGGGCCGGCCAGGAACTCACGGACGAGCGACTTCGCGCGGGGATCGCGAGAGCCAATCGTGTGCGCCGCGTCTTGGGCGAGCTCCGCTGGCTTAATTTCACGTCGGAGCCCTGTCCCTTGCCCAGTCTTGAGATGATGATCGCGGAGATGCTCTCCATCCATTTCTGTTCTGACCAGGACGAGTCTCTCCTCGTTCTCGAGGAGCTTTTGGAGGAGGTGCGCCGTCGGGTCGCAAACCACGAGGGCGTGTTGCCTTCCGGAGCGGTGCGGGTGTTCTGGGTCAACCCTGTGGCCGACCTCTGGGTGATGAACCTGCTCGAGGAAGCGGGCGGTCGAATCTGTGGCAACGACATCATGTTCTGCCACGCCCTCGATCTCATTCCGGAGGAGTTGCCTCCTCTGGAGGCTCTGGCACGCATGGCGCTCTCCGACCCCATGGTCGGCTCCTCGGACGATCGGGCTGAGCGGATCTGCTCGGAGATCGAGAGGTTCGGCGCCGAGGCGGTCGTGATCTCCCGGATACCCGGAGCCAGCCATTGCGCTCTCGAGGGAGCCGTGATCGGCGAGGTGGTCCGTCGTCAACGCCGGATCCCGGTCGTTGAGATCGAGGTTCCTCCCCTCTCCGACTCCTTGGAGCCAAGCCTGCGTACGAGGCTGGGTGCTCTTGTGGAGATCGCCCTGGAGGCGAGACTCTCACGTCTCGGTGAATCGGACACCGTCCACGGGTGAACTTGCGGGCGATACCCGGTCAACGCGGCCTTGACGTTGGCGTGTGGGTTCGCCGTGATGCTCGTACTCATCCTCGTCTATGCGGCCGTGATGTGGCTCCTCTTCCGGGCATTGAGCAAGAGATCATGTCTGTGGTTCAACCAGGCGGCCCGTACGAAGCGTCACTATGAAAAGTCCGCGGGAGACTGCCGCCGATTCACGTTCGAGAACCCGGCCTATGCGGACCGTTTCGTGGAGGCCAACAGCCCCGCGAGGAGCCAGGGCTGACAGCAGCCCCCCCCTCCGCCGGCCTCTACTACTACGGAAACACCCTCAAACTGCAGGCGATGGTGGTTCTGTCCGGTCTCTGGAGGACCCCTCTCCGTTAAGGCGATTTCGTCCTCGTTACGAGTGGGGCCGTCGATGAACCGCGGGTCAGGTGGTCAGCGACCTCAGGGTGTCGTCCAGTCGATCCAGGAGTTGATCGATTTCCGTTCGGCTCACGTTGAGCGCCGGTTCGATCCGGATGGTCTTGGCGTTGAGCATCGTGCCAGAGACCAGGATCCCGCGCTTGAACAGTCCGGCTGCGACGGCGTAGCCGAACTCGGAATCGACGAACTCGAGACCGAGGAGAAGTCCTTTGCCACGGGCTTCCAGCAATACGGACGAATAGGTTTCCCTCAGTTTTTGAAGCTGTTCTAGAAGGTAAGCACCGCTGACGGCGGCTTGCCTCGGGAGATCTTCTTCCAGGGTCACGTTGATGGACGCGATCCCGGCAGCGCACGCCAGTGGGTTGCCGCCAAAGGTCGACGAATGGATGAAGGGGTTGGTCTCCATCACCTTCCAGATCGTGGGCGTGGAGATGAAAGCCGACAGAGGCATCACGCCTCCGCCCAGAGCCTTTCCCAGGCACATGATATCGGGGCAAACGTTCCAGTGATCCACCCCGAAGAGCTTCCCCGTTCGTCCGAACCCGGTCTGCACTTCATCCGCGATCAACAGCACGTTGTATCGCGAGCAGATCTCTCGAAGACGGGGCCAGTAGTCGTCCGGGGGAACGATGGCGCCGGCCTCTCCCTGGATCGGTTCGATCACGACGCCCGCGATGTCCATTCCCACGGCCAAGGCCTTCTCGAGCTCGGCCTCGACCGCGTCGGCATCTCCGAATGGAACGAAGAACACGTCCTGAAGGAGCGGCTCGAACGCCACCCGGTACTCCGCTTTTCCCATCAGGGAGAGAGAACCGTAGGACTTGCCGTGAAACCCCTTAAGGCACGAGATGAAGCCGGACTTCCCCGTGTACAGGCGGGCCAATTTCATGGCGCCTTCCACAGCATCGGTGCCATTGTTGATGAAGAAGCAGTACTGGAGATTCCCGGGCGTGATCTCTCCGAGAAGCCGGCTCAAAGCACCTCGCAGCGGGTCGAGGAGTTCCTGGCTCGAGAGAGGCATCCTTTCGAGCTGGGCCCGTACGGCCGCCACGACCTTGGGGTGTTTGATCCCGGCCGAGTAGATGCCGAATCCTCCCAAACAGTCGAGGTATCTGTGGCCGAGGATGTCGGTGAAGTGTGCCCCTTGGCCCTCCCACTCCACGGCGGCGAATTCACCCGCCTCAGTCACCGACTTTCGATACTCCAGGAAGCCCCGATTGTAGTAACTGCCGAAATTGGCGACCGTCTTCTTCGTGATCTTGCGACGTCTGGCCGCCGTGAGTCTCTTGGCCGCGATGATATCCAACCAGTATTGACTTTCCTCGATGATTCGGGGGATGGACATGCGCCGGAGGGGTGCCGGCTTCTTAGGCTTCTTGGATTCTCTCTCAGGACATTTCTTCTTCATTGTGAAAGGGCCCGGTTCGGAGAGTATCGAGCATAGCCCACCCTCCAAACGAGTGTCAAGCCGGGGTCGAAGCCCTGATCCCCCATCTGCGCCCCGTCTGCGGCGTCAGAACTCGTCGTCGCTCCTCGATGTACTTCTCTGTACACCTGCGTCGCGGCGACTTCGTTCTTCCTTGCAGCCGGGGCACATCTGGGGTCCAGGGGAGTGAATTCTTGATGGTCCAAAAAAGTCATTGTCGCTTGGTCTACAGGAACTAGGTGAAGGATTTCGGGAAGGTCCGAAGGTCGGCCTGACCTTGACTTGAACGGGGGGAGGGTGTAGTTTGAAACGACCGACCGAAAGAGCGTGGGGAGCCTGTTCCCCCGGAATTCGTCGACATGTCGCGAGCCCTCGTTGTCGCCAGTGCCCCAGTCCCTGCGCTGCCGGATGACCTCTGGCCCCTCCCCCCCGATTTTTTGCCATCCGCCCATTGCCCTGAAGAGCGGACACTCTTGGAGTCCTCCTGGAACCTCCTGGAATCCTGTAGTGTTGGAGGATGCTCGCTGGCCGGCGTGCCAGCGGGAGTGTTCCTTGGTCTGGAAATCGAACGCTATCCGCAGCTCGTGCGACAGTCACTGTTGGTCTCGGGAAATCTTGCACACCGATTGGCCAATGCCATCGGATGGTTTTCCTGCGCCGAGATCGTCGACGCGGGACCCGAGAGCCACGACGTCGCTCTCTTCCGTGCCCTCCAGGCCGTGGAAACCGGGGAGTGCCAGGTGGCGATCACCGGAGATCCCCGCTCTCTGTCCCTGCTCGTCGATCCCACACTGGAACTTTTTCGTACCTTCCCTACGGTCCCGGAGACGCCTTCCGCGGAACTCCTGATCCTCTCGGCTCACGACGAAGCACACCTGCGACTTCGGGCCAAAGACCTCTTGGAGGTTTTGCGGAGTCAGAGCGGATCGAAGCTCCGGATGAGGGACGTTGCGTGGTCGCTTCAGCTGGGTAGAGCTTCGATGAACGTCCGAGTCGCGTGGATCGTGAACTCTCGAGAGGACGCCATCTCGGACCTGACAGCGTATCTCGATCGCCGGTCGGACCCGGACAGGATCGAAGGATCTCTGACCGGTGCAGAGTGTCCGGAGTCGGGGTTCGGAGGCGACGAGGAGGACATCCGCTACCTTTGCGCCCTCTGGGATGCGGGAAAGCTCCGTAAACTGGCAGGTTTTTGGACGTCGGGCGTGTCCGTTCCCTGGGCGTTCCTGAAGCGTGAGGGCCCATTTCAGAGAACGCCTCTGCCGGCGTACCCGTTCGTCGCCGGGCGCCTTCAAAAGACGGAACCTCGTCAGGTGGAACATCATCCATCACACGACCATCCGGCTCCGGGTCTCGAGAGCGACCGGATCTCGCTGCCGTCCGCAGGAGAGACCCTTCACGGACGAGTTCTGGACGCTCTCGCTCGTTTTCCCACCCGAGAGGCCCTTCGCTCCGGCGCTCGCACTTTCAGTTATGCGGAGCTGGTGGCCGCCTCTGCGGGAATCGCCGACAGGCTTTGTTCGCTCGGTGCCGGACCCAACGAGCGGGTCGCGATCGTCGCGTGCAAAGGATGGGAGCAGGTGGCGGCGGTCCTCGCCGTTCACCTCGCTGGGGCCGCGTACCTGCCGGTCGATGCAAGCCTGCCCCGTGAACGCGTGCGTGAGCTACTGCGGATCGGCGAAGTGTGCGCGGCCGTGTGCCAGCCAGGAACCTGGATTCCGGAGGGCATCCGTCGGATCGACATCGAAGACGACCGGTCGCCGAATCGGCAACGCCACCCCTTGCCAGGGTCAAGGCCAGCGCGCCCCTCCGACCTCGCGTACCTTCTGTTCACCTCGGGATCCACGGGTGTTCCCAAGGGGGTGATGGTCACCCATGGTGCCATCTGCAACACGGTTCGCGATCTAAACGACAAGTTCTCGTTCTCCCCCGAAGATCGAGTCCTCGCCCTTTCGTCGCTGAGCTTCGATCTGTCCATTTACGATATCTATGGGACGCTCTGGACCGGGGCCACGCTGGTGGTTCCCCCGCCCGATGCGATGAAGGAACCGGAGAAGCTGGCGCGCCTGATCGAGCAAGAGCGGATCACCATCCTCAACTCGGTGCCCGGTTACCTCCAACTGATCGCCCGGGAGGTGGAGACGTTCCGGGCCGCCCGCGTCGACTCTGTGCGCAGCATCCACTGTGGAGGCGACTGGATCCCGCTCGACCTTCCGGATCGCTGGAAAGCGCTCGCACCCGGTGTGCGCTTCGTGGCCATCGGTGGCAACACCGAAGCCTCGATCACCTCGTGCTGGTACGACGTGATCCGCGTCGACCCGGCGTGGAAGAGCATCCCGTACGGAAAGCCTCTGGCGAATCAGAAACTGTTCGTCTTGAACGATCGGATGGAAGACGCCCCGATTCTCGAGCCTGGCGAGCTGTACATCGGTGGTGTCGGGCTCGCCGTCGGGTATTGGCGTGACGAGGAGAAGACCCGCTCGGCTTTCGTCCACCATCCTCGCACCGGGGAGCGCATCTACCGGACCGGCGATTGGGCACGGGTCCTGGACGACGGAAACGTCGAGTTCCTCGGCCGGAAAGACGACCAGGTCAAGGTCGGTGGATACCGGATCGAGCTGGGAGAGGTCGAGTCACAGGTCCGGGCGTGCGAGGGAGTGGAAGACGCGGCCGCGTGCGTGTTCGGTGAACCTCGCGGACAGCGCTGGCTGGCCGTGTACTTCACCGGAAGCAGCCGACCTGAAGACATCCGAACCAGCCTTCAATCCCGGATCCCGGCGTACCTCATCCCTGCCATCCTCGAGAGGATCACGGCCATTCCCCTGACCTCGAACGGCAAGGTCGACCGCCTGGCCCTGGCAGCACGGGCCTCCGGGAGGCTGTCGGCTTCCGACGGACCAATTTCTCGATCAGCGGTGACAGACGGAGAGCTTCGAGAGTTCTCCACGCTGCTCCGCGAGGCTCTCCGCCTTCCACCCACGATGGGGGACGACGTGATCCTGGAGAGCACACCCCAGGAGCTGGGAATCGATTCGCTCCTGGCCCTGGAACTGCGTGTGCGGCTCTCCCGCTCCCTCCACCGACGGGTTCCGGTTTCGGCGCTACTGGAACCGAACCGGACACGCGAGATCGCTGCGCGACTCCTCGAAGGTGAGAAGAACGAACCACCCGCGGAGCTCGTCCCTGATCCCGAGCACCGATTCGACCCATTTCCCCTCACCGACCTCCAGCTGGCCTACGTCCTGGGCCGCGAGGCACATTCACTCGGTGGAATCGGATGCCACGTGTACTGGGAGTTCGAACGGGAAGAGTGGGATGTCGAGCGTCTCGAAACGGCGTGGAACCGGATTGTCGACAGGCACGACATGCTCAGAGCGGCGGTTCTGCCTGGGGGACTCCAGCAGGTCCAGCGCGAAGCACCCCGTTACAGGATCGAGTGCCACGAGTGGGAGCACCTGTCCCCCACCGAAGTCGTCTCGAAACAGGAGGAGCTTCGCGAGCAGATCGCCTACCGGTCGTTCGATCCCGGACAAAGGCCTCTGTTCCGTGTCGCGGTCTCTCGGTTGCCCGGGGCGATGCGGCTCCACCTCTGCTTTGACATGCTCATCGTGGACGGCACGAGCATCATGCTCATTCTGGCAGAGCTGGCCGAACTCTACAAAGAGCCAACAAAAGGCCTCGAGCCACTGGATCTGGGCTTCCGAGACTACGTGCTCTTCTGCGGCTCGCCTCAGAACGAAGAGATCCGGCAACGGTCGCGCGAGTACTGGAAAGGCCGTCTGGACGCCCTTCCCCCAGCCCTCGAACTCCGCCTCGGGCGTGATCCGAACGCTCTGACGCATCCCCGATTCCGGAGGCTCGAGGCACGTCTTGGCGCCGACCGTTGGAGATCTCTCAAAGAGAGATTCGCCGCGAGCGGCTGCACCTCGGTTGCCGGACTCCTCGCCGTCTTCACGGAGGTCCTGGCTCGCTGGACCGAACGTCGCGAGTTCACGTTGAACCTCACGGTATCCAACCGTGCGTCCGTTCACCCCCGGATCTCCGAGGTTGTCGGCGATTTCAGCACAACGCTGCTCGTGGCTGTCGACGCCCGGGAACGGCAGCCCTTCTCGGCTTGGTCCCACAAAGTACAAGAACAGCTTGTCAGAGATCTCGAGCACATCGCGGTGAGTGGCGTCGAGGTCATCCAGGAACTCGCGAAGCGACAACGCACCCCTGTTCTGATGCCGATTGTCTTCACCAGCCTCCTCGGCTCTACCGGCGTCCTGAAGCGTAAGGCCGACCTCGCAAGCCTGGGCCACCTCGCCTACGGACTGACGCACACACCCCAGGTGTGGCTGGACGCCCAGGTCCTCGAGGAGAGTGACGGACTCTATCTCAGCTGGGATTCGGTCCAGGGCCTGTTCCCTCCGCAGATGCTCGAAGACATATTCGAGGTCTTCATAGGGCGGATCAACCGGCTCTCGGAGGATGGATCGGCCTGGGATGAAGAATGGCCTGACCTGCTCCCGTTGTCCCAACGCGAACGACGACGAGAGGCCAACGCGACCGCCCTCCCTTGGCCCGCGGAGACGCTCCACGGAAGGGTCCTGCAGCAGGCTCGACAGACCCCGGAGAGGATCGCCCTCGTGTCCAGCGGAGGGCGGTTCACCTATGGCGAACTGGCGGGCCGTGCCGCGGCCCTCGCCCAGCGGTTGGTCGCCGCAGGAGCAACCCGGAACAACTTGGTGGCCATCGTCATGCACAAGGGGTGGGAGCAGGCGGTCGCCGCGCTGGCGGTCCAGATGTCCGGAGCCTGCTATCTGCCCGTCGATGCCTCCCTTCCCTCGGCCCGTGTCGTCCGGTTGCTCGAACTGGGTGGCGCCCACATCGCCCTGACCCAGCCTTCGATCCAGACCCCCGTCGGCGTCCATCGTCTCACCGTGAGCTCTCTCGACGAGATTCCAGAAGAGCCCGACTGGAAAGATGGGCCTGCAACGCCCGACGATCTGGCTTACGTCCTGTACACGTCCGGCTCGACCGGAACCCCCAAGGGCGTGATGATCAGCCACCGATCCGTGGCCAACACAGTCCGAGATGTGAACGAGCGCTTCTCCATCGGGCCAGAGGACAAAGTCCTGGCCGTCTCATCATTGAGCTTCGACCTGTCGGTGTGGGATCTCTTCGGCGTGCTGTCCGCGGGCGGAACGGTGGTGATCCCGGATCCTGAATCGCTGCGGGATCCAAGTCAGCTGCTCTCCCTGGTCCAGGAACACCGGATCACGATCTGGAACTCGGTCCCGAGCTTCCTCCAGCTGATCGCCGAGACCGAACCTCCCGCGGAACGACTCAAACCGCTGCGACTTCTCATGGTGAGCGGAGACTGGATTCCCGTGCGGTTGCCCGAACGCTTGCCGGTTCCGATGGTGAGCCTGGGCGGCGCCACAGAAGGGTCCATCTGGTCGATCGCCTACCCGATCGGTCGGGTCGATCCGGGATGGCCAAGCATCCCCTACGGAAAGCCCCTCACCAACCAGAGCTTCCACGTGCAAAACGAGCGCCTGGAGGATTGTCCGGACTGGGTCGCGGGCGAGCTCTTCATCGGGGGCATCGGCGTGGCCAGCGGTTACTGGGGCGACCCCGAGCGCACGGCCGCCGCGTTCTCGAACCACCCGCTCACCGGCGACCGTCTGTACCGCACAGGTGACTGGGGGCGTTACACACCCGACGGTAACATCGAGTTTCTCGGCCGTCGAGACGGTCAGGTCAAGATCTCTGGCTTCCGAGTCGAACTGGGCGAGATCGAGGGCACGCTGGGCCGGATCGCCGGAGTAGACGCAGCGGCAGTGGTCTCCTTCTCCGATGCTGCCGGGTTCAGGCGACTCGCAGCCTTCATCGTTGGAACCGATCCGACACCGGAGCGTGTGCGTGGCGAGCTGGCCCGACAGCTGCCGGAATACATGGTGCCGACAGTCCTGCGGTCGGTCGGTTCCTTGCCGGTCACGGCCAACGGCAAGATCGATCGGAAGACTCTCGAGGTCTGGGCGACCCAAGGCGTTGTCGAATCGAACGTCGCGTCCCAGAAGCCAACCGGCGACGAGGAAGATCTCTCCATCCAGAAGATCTTCGAGTCTCCGGACGTCTTGCACGATTCCGAGGAACGGAGGAGGTTCGTCGCGGCTCACCCTTCGATCCGAGACGACTGGGCAGAAGCCAAGAGAATCCCGCTTGGCTGCGAGCGGCCGTCGTGGATGTCGACCTTCGACGGATGGAGATCTACCCGACAGTTCGGAGCCTCCGGAGTCACCAGGAGCTCGATTGCGCGTCTTCTCTCTTGTCTGAGAGGACACGAGGACAAAGACCTCCTCCGGTTCCCGTACCCTTCCGCGGGCGGCACAGCCTGCGTCCAGATCTACCTCCACCTTCGTGAGGGCCGCGTTGATGGCGTGGAACCGGGCGTCTACTACTACCACCCCGTGAAGCACGAACTCGTGCACGTCGCCCCGGAGTCGACCCTGTCCATTGCCCTGCACACAGGGACGAACCAGACGATCTTTCAGCAGGCGGCATTCTCCCTGCTGTTCGTCGCCGACCTCAACGCGATCCGTCCGCTGTACGGCGACTTCAGTGAAAATTTCGCCTGGATGGAATCCGGGCACATGGCCCAGTTGCTCCGGCAGGCAGCGCCGGAGCTCGGTCTGGGACTCTGCCTGATCGGTTTCATGCATTTTTCCTCGATCCGGAAGGCTCTGGCGATGAGCAAGAGCCATGTGCTGGTGGGTTCTTTCCTGGGTGGGGCTCCAAACGCAATGCCCGTGGATCACCGTCTCGATCAGGGAGACCCAGGGAGCAACGCGACCGGCCGAGACGAGCTCTGCTCGGATCGAGGTGGGAGTCTGGGGCACAGCCCCAGCTCCAAGATGATGGAATCGATCGCCGGGATCTGGCGCGACGTCCTGCGGGTCCGGGATGTGGGGCTCGACGACAACTTTTTCGAAGCGGGGGGCAACTCGGTGCTCGTGGTGGTGGTACAGCGCGAACTGGGGAACAGACTTGGTCTTCGCGTCAGCATCGCCGATCTTTTCCGCTTCCCGACCATACGGTTGCTGGCGGCTCACCTGGGGCAGAAGGGAACCGTCATCGGTTCCTCAGAGGCGCCGGGACCAGCCAAACCCGAACCCAGCTCCAAACCCAAGCGGACAAAGGATCACAGACGCCGAGACTCGCGTAGAGAGATCCGCGCCCGCTGGCAAGAAGGAACCGAATGACCGACATCGCGATCATCGCCGCAGCATGCCGACTACCCGGAGCGAAAAACCCCGACCAGTTCTGGGAGAACCTGAAGGGCGGCGTCGAGTCGATCCGTCGTCTGCCACTCGACACACTCCGAGCCATGGGAGTCCGGGAGGACGACTTGCGCCACCCGGACTTCGTCCCCGCAGGTGGCGTCCTCGACGACGTCGATCTGTTCGATGCCGCGTTCTTCAAGATCATCCCTCGCCACGCCGAACTTCTCGACCCGCAGTACCGGCTACTCCTGGAATGCGCTTGGGAGCTCTTCGAATCGGCCGGCTATAACCCCGAGGCATACCCAGCATCCGCCGGGGTCTACCTTTCGGCCGCGCGGAGCACCTACCCGCAGGGACCTGCACGCAACGCCATGGAGCGCCTCGTAGCCTACTCCTGCGAGGACAAGGACTACGCCGCCTCTCGCATCTCCTACAAGCTCAACCTGCGTGGTCCCAGCATGATGGTGCAGACGGCGAGTTCGAGCTCTCTGGTCGCTGTCCACATGGCGTGCGAGAGTCTCCGAAACGGCGACTGTGATTTGGCGCTCGCGGGTGGCGCCTGTGTCTCGTTTCCCCAGGCGGGATATCTCTATGATCCGTCCATGATGTTCTCACGGGATGGCCGGTGCCGGGCGTTCGACGCGGGCGCTTGCGGCACCGTGCCCGGAAGCGGCGCGGCCCTGGTGGCTCTCAAGTGTCTGGACGACGCCCTCTCCGATGGAGATCCCATCCTGGCCGTCATCAAGGGCTCCGCCGTGAACAACGACGGCGGCAGGAAGATGGACTTCTTCGCGCCCAGCGTGGAGGGGCAGGCCCGGGTCATTGCAGAGGCGCTCGACCTGGCAGAGGTTTCTCCCGAAACCATCGGCTACGTGGAGACCCACGGCACGGCCACGCTTCTTGGCGATCCGATCGAAATCCAGAGCCTGACGGAAGCCTGGCGGAAGTTCACCCCAAGGACCGGCTACTGCGCCATCGGGTCGGTCAAGACCAACATCGGCCATCTGCACACCGCCGCTGGGGTCGCAGGACTCGTCAAGACGGCGCTCATGCTGCGTCACGCCACCCTGGTCCCGAGCCTCCACTTCGAGAGCCAAAACCCCAGGATTCCCTTTGGACAGACACCGTTTTTCGTGAACACCCGGTGCCACCCGTGGACCTCGAACGGTCACCCACGACGAGCCGCGGTCAGCGCGTTCGGGTTCGGCGGAACGAACGCACACGTGATCGTCGAGGAGCCCCCGGCCCGGCCAGCGCGCGCGCTCGTTCAAGGGCCATGGAGGTTCCGGCTGAGCGCGCTCAATCGGTCCGCGCTCGACGTGGCGGCACGTGATCTGGCTCATCACATAGAAACGCACCCGGAACTCACGATGGGTGATGTCGCGTTTACCCTTCACGTGGGTCGCAAAACGTTTCCCGTGGCCGAGAGTTTTCAGGCATCGTCGCGCGATGAGGTCATCCAAAGGCTCAAATCGAACGGATGGATGGGGGAGGATCAGATCACGGCACCGGTCCCCGCAAGCGGCCGGAGAGTGGCTCTCCCCACGTACCCTTTCGAGCGTCAACGATTCTGGGCGACCACCCTGGCCCCGGAAGTGTCCTGTGAGAAACCGTGCTCCAAGCGGACGGGCGACGACGCTCGCAGCGCCTATGCCCGGGCCCGCCTGACCGAGGAGTTCGAACGTCGGGGTCTGAAGGAACCTGACCAGTGGCGCGTCGACCCGCGTCAGGAGAGGTTGGCAGTCGAAGTGCGAGCCATCCTCGACCAAAAGGATGCCGAAACGGGTGCAACCCTCGACGAGGATGAGTGGCGAGATCTGATCGATCACTGCATCAGCCGTCTTCCCGATGTCCTGACAGGGGCTGTCCTGGGAACGGAGGTCCTCTTTCCGCAGGGTGACCTCCGGCTCGTGGAAGATGTCTATCGATCCAATCCGGAGGCGCGACATCTCAACACCGAGCTGACCCGGCTCGTTCGGGCCGAGGCCAGGCGACTGTCGGACTCACAGTCCTCGGACTCACAGTCCGATGGAGCTCCGGACTCCAGTCTCCGGACCGAGCGCTGCAGCCTTCGGCTTCTCGAGGTGGGCGGAGGGACTGGCGCGACGAGCGAGGTCGTCCTCGAGGCGCTCGAGGCTTGGGGTGGCGACTACGAGTACGTGTTCACCGACGTATCGCCGTGGCTGGTCAACCGCACCCGCCAGAGATTGGAAGCCCGCTTTCCGCGGACAAAGTTCCGCACGCTCGACATGGAAGCTCTTCCCCAGACCTCTGATCCGTACGATGTCATCCTCGCGGCGCACGCACTCCACGCAGCCCATGACGTCGGACGAACGCTGGACCATCTCCGCGGAATGTTGAAACCCGGGGGAATCCTCCTCCTCGCGGAAGCCACCCGGAAGCAGGACTATCTCACCTTGACCTTTGGTCTGCTCACTGGGTGGTGGGGCGCCACCGATGCCCATCGACGGCTGGCAGGGAGCCCTTTCCTGGGCACAGAAGAATGGAAAACGGCCCTTCGAGAAGCCGGTTTCGTGGATGGCCAGGTTTCGGGGCAGGGTTCCCACGGAGAGCTGGCCATCGTGACCGCCCGCCAGGAGCGACCTTTGGCCTGTTCGGCCGAGGGATCCGACAGGGTTCTGGATCAGCTCATCGAAATCACCCGGAGAGTCCTGGGATTGGCTCCAGGTTCGGTCCGTTCGGACCACACTTTCGCGGAGACAGGCGTCGATTCGCTGATCGCGCCGACCCTGGCGGCCGAGCTTTCCGCGGCGTTTGGGGGATCGGTCCTCCCGACCGATCTGTACAACCATCCGACTCCGGCCCGTCTGGCAAGCCACCTCTCCCCGAAAGCGCCCCGGAAGCTCCGGAGTCCGTCGAGGTCCCGCGCTCCGATCGCCATCATCGGGATGTCGGGACGTTTCCCTGGCGCGCCGAATCTCGCGTCATTCTGGACCCTCCTTCGAAACGGCCACGATCTGGTCCGCGAACTTGGGAAGGACCAGGCCGGCAACCCGCTCTTCGGCGCTGTTCTCGAGGAGAGCGATCGCTTCGACTCACAGTTCTTCCGCATGTCCCCTCTCGAGGCCGAACAGATGGATCCTCAGCAGAGGGTGTTCCTGGAGGAGGCCTGGCGCGCGATCGAGGATGCGGGATACGGGGCCCAGGAGATCCGCGGGCACAAGGTTGGCGTCTTTGCCGGGGCACAGGTCAATGACTACGGCCGAGAGAACTCCGGCAGCGTCTCCACGATCGGCACTTCGCTTGCGATTCTTTCCGCCAGGATCGCCTACCACCTCGATCTGAAGGGCCCGACCTTGACCCTGGACACCGCGTGCTCGTCCTCGCTCGTTGCCACGCACCTCGCGTGCCAGAGCCTCTGGAACGGGGAGACGGAAATGGCCCTGGCAGGCGGCGTCTCGATCTGGAGCTTCAGCCCGCGCAGCCACCATTTCTTCGCAGACAGCGGAATGGCCTCTCGATCCGGACGTTGTCGAACGTTCGACTCCGGAGCGGACGGCTTCGTCGGTGGCGAGGGTTGTGGTGTCCTGGTCTTGAAGCCCGTGGAGCGGGCGATGGCGGACCAGGACTCTATCTACGGCCTCATCGTCGCCAGCGGAACCAACCAGGATGGCAGGACGAGCGGGATCACAGCTCCCAGCGCCCCCTCGCAGACTACGCTCGAGCTCGCCGTTTACGAAGAATCCGGCATCGACCCATCCACCCTGCAGCTCGTCGAGGCGCACGGAACCGGAACCCAACTGGGCGACCCGATCGAGATCCAGGCCCTGACCGAGGCGTTCCGACGATACACGGAAAAACGGGGGTTCTGCGCCATCGGGTCGGTCAAGACCAACATCGGCCACCTCCTCGCCGCGGCTGGCGCGGCCGGCCTCATCAAAACGGTCCTCGCGCTCGACAACCGTCTCATCCCACCGTCGCTGCACTTCAAGCACCCGAACCCACTCCTGAAGCTGGAGGAGAGCCCCTTCTACGTGCCTTGTGAGTTACGCCCGTGGGAGACGGATGCAGGTTCGCCCCGGCGCGCGGCCCTCTCCGCTTTCGGATTCTCCGGGACGAACGCCCACCTGGTGCTCGAGGAGGCGCCCCAGGTTTCTTCGAAAAGTGTCGTCGGTTCCGGTTGGGAGATCGCGACCCTTTCGGCCGTCACCGAACCCGCGCTGCGGCGACGTGTGCAGGATCTCCAGCAGTGGCTTTCGGCTTCGCCCCGGGCTTCGCTGCGCGACCTCTGTGCCACGTTGGCGCGGGGTCGAACGCATCACGAATTGAGAGTCGCTCTGGTGGTGAGAAGCGTGGACGAGCTCCGCGAAAAGCTCGCACTCGCCCTCTCTCAAAAGCCTCGGTCCGCGCCCGAGGGAGCACCGGAGAACCTGCGTGCCGCGGCTGATACGTACCTGAAGGGCGGCGATCCCGAGTGGAAGCCCCTCTACCCGGATGGCGAGTGGCAACGTCTGCACTTACCCACGTACCCCTTCGAGCGGGAACGGCACTGGCGCCAGCCGGCTGGAGTGGCGGCGATCAGTGACCGAGTCTTGACCCAACAACTGCCGAACCCGCTGAAGATGGACCGAATGAATCCCAACTGGATACGGCATGAATGGCGCGGCACCGAGTGGTTCTTTCGGGATCACGTTGGCGGAGGACGGGCCATACTCCCGGCGGTGTTCTATCTGGAGCTCGTGCGTCAGGAGGTCCGACGCCGCAAGGGTGAGCCGGAACGGTTGTCCTTCCGGAACGTCGTCTGGAAGCGGCCCCTTCCAGCCGGGCCCTCCACGCCCGGTGTCGAGATGCGGATCGACGAGTCGGCTGAACCCTGTTGCTTCGAGGTCCGGGACCTGGAAGGGCACACCCTTTGCGAAGGCGAAATCAGCACACCTCCCAATATCCTCGAGATGGAGCGGGTCACGATCCAGGAGATCCGGACACGTTGCACCCGAACTCAGACCAGCGATGACCTCTACTCGATGCTCGAACATCTCGACTTCCGTTACGGTCCTTCGTTCCGATCGGTGCGTCAGGTTTCCGCGAACGGACAAGAGGTTCTCGCCGAGGTTGCCGGAACGATCGAGGGGCATGAGGTCTCGCTCATCGACGGGGCCCTGCACTCGCTGTCAGCCATCGTGGGCCTTCTCGACGCAGGCGTGCCCATGCCGTTCTCCGTGGCGCGGCTTGACTGGCCGAGCCGGCCTGCGGCCGTGCGTTTCGTTCACGGCGAGTGGATCGGCTCCGCGTCGAGCCTCCGCCGGTTCCGCCTGCGCCTGCTCGATGAGAGCGGAGCCGTTCTGTCCAGGATCGAGGAGTTCGCCTCACGCGTGGAGGAGGTCTCGTACTGGCAGCCTGTCTGGGAAGAACGGTCGACCGAGGATGCGGCTTTCGTCACGGCGAGCGGCGTGACGCTCGTGATCGCACCAGACGCGTTACCGCATGGATTACCAGAGGTTCTGAAAGCTCACCACCCTGTGCATCCGCCGCTTGTCATCCTGAGAGACAATCCGGAGTGGAGTGTCCTACAGGAGACCGTTTATCGGGCACCGCTGGCAGAGCCTTCCACGTACGAGAGACTCTTCGACGACTTCAAGGCTCGACGACTGGAGCTTTCCCGGATACTGTACGTGGCGACCGCCGCTGAGGTCGATTCGACGGATGACCTTGTGAGGTTCCTCTCACTGGCCGGCTGCCTTGCCCGGCGGGCCCTGTGCTGTCGGTTCATCGTCCTGGTTGGGAACACCCCGGGTCTTGTGCCGCAGCAGTCGGCTCTGGCTGGCGCCGTGCGTTCACTGCTCCTCGAGTCACCTGGCATTCGGGCTTCGGTCCTGTTCGTCGACCAGGCGATCGACGCTCCCACGGTCGTCTCGGCCCTTGATCGGGAATGGCCCGTGGAAGACGAAGCCGAGGTGCTACTGACGGAATCCGGTCGCCGACAGGTCCGCCGCCTGGTGGAGCTCCCTGCCCGTTTGTCCGCTCCGATCATCCGAGACCACGGAGTCTATCTGATCTCCGGAGGGGGCGGCGCCATCGCGCTGACCCTGGCCCGACGTCTGCTTTCCTGGCCCTGGACAAAAGTGGCGCTGGTGGGCAGGTCCCCCTTGCGCGAGGATCGACGCCGGCAACTCGACGAAATGGAGGGGGCGGCCGGCCGTTGGGTGTACCTCCAGGCGGATCTGACCTCGTCCGATCAGGCAAAGGGTGCTGCCACGGAGGTCCTCCGGCGCTTCGGGACGATTCACGGCATCCTCCACACGTGCGGCGTGGCGCGGGATGGGTTCCTGAAGGCGAAAGACCTCGCGACCGCCCTGGAGGTATGGCGGAGCAAGGCGCTGGCCGCGATCCACGTGGACCAGGCCACCCACGACCTGCCGCTTGATTTCTTCCTGGTCGGTTCCTCGGCCGCTTCGTGGTTTGGTAACGCCGGGCAGACCGACTACGCTTCGGCCAATCGCTTCCTCGACGAATTCGCCGTGTGGCGCGAACGTCAGCGCGAGAAGGGGGACCGGTCAGGTCGCACGGTCTCGGTGCTCTGGCCGCCCTGGCGAGACGGTGGGATGCGCATGTCCTGCGAGAGGGAATCTCAGTTCCGGGCCGAAACCGGCCTCAAGCTGCTTCCCTCACCGATGGGCGCCGAGGCGACGCTCAGAGCTCTCGGCTCCGGCTCACCCCAGGTCCTCGTGCTGTTTGGTCCGCGAGAGTGCGCGTCCACTCTTTCGCTCAAGAAGGCGGAGCCCTCTGGGGAACAACGCCCGGACGCCTCAATTGACCCGATCGTTGCCCAGCTTTCGGCGATCTTCGTAAGAGAGCTGAAGCTGCCGGGCGAACGCGTCCGTCCGGACACGCCGTTCGACCGGTTCGGTCTGGACTCGGTCCTGGTACTCCAGCTGACCGGCGCTCTGGAAAAGGTATTTGGCTCGCTGCCAAAGACGTTGCTGTTCGAGCACCGTACCTTGCGACAGGTGGCCGCCTTTCTCGCAAGCCGTCTTCCGGACAAGGCCGGGCCAGGAGCCAGTCAGACTCTCGTCCGACAAGACTCCGGTCCGGAGGCGCCAGTCCTGAGACCCAGGCTCCCAACGGTCTCGGATGTCACAAAAAGCCCATCCCCGGACCCATTGCCTGATGCCATCGCCATCATCGGCCTGGCTGGCCGCTACCCAATGGCGGATACTCTCGACGAGTTCTGGGAAAACCTCCGCTCCGGGAAGGACTGCATCTCGGAAATCCCTCGATCGAGGTGGTCTCTTTCAGGGTTCTTCGACTCCGAAAAGGGCAAGCCCGGCCGGAGTTACACCCGCTGGGGAGGGTTCATCAGCGGAGTGGACGAGTTCGATCCTCTCTTTTTCCAGATCTCCCCGCGTGACGCCGAGGCTCTGGATCCTCAGGAGCGGTTGTTCCTGGAAACGGCCTGGCACGCGATCGAAAACGCCGGTTACACACCGGATCGTCTCGGGCCAAAGACCGGCGTGTTCGTTGGCGTCATGTACGGCGAGTACAAACTCTTCGCGGCTGAGGAACACCTCGCCGGACGGTTCTCGAGCGCGGATTCGCCGTACTGGTCGATCGCCAACAGGGTCTCGTACGTGATGAATCTCCAGGGGCCCAGCCTTGCGATCGATACGGCCTGCTCTTCATCCCTGACAGCGGTTCATCTGGCCTGCGAGAGCCTCTATCGGGGCGAATGCGCTGTCGCGATCGCCGGTGGAGTCAACCTGAACCTTCACCCACTGAAGTATCTGGGGCTCTGCCATGGACATTTTGCGTCGACCGACGGACGATGCCGGAGTTTCGGTGAGGGCGGCGACGGCTACGTGCCGGGAGAGGGCGTCGGCGCCTTGGTGCTCAAGCCGCTTCGACGCGCAGTGGCCGATGAAGACTACATCCACGGTGTCATCCGCGCCACGGCCGTGAACCACGGAGGGCGCACGAACGGGTATTCCGTGCCAAATCCGGTCGCCCAGGGAGAACTCGTGACAGAGGCTCTTCGGCGCTCGGGCGTGCCCCCCTGGAAACTTACCCACATCGAAGCTCACGGGACAGGAACCTCTTTGGGAGATCCGATCGAGATCTCCGGACTCCGCCTGGCGTTCTCCACGGTCCAACCACCCGCGACGTGCGCGATCAGCTCCGCGAAATCGAACATCGGTCACCTCGAGTCCGCGTCCGGGGTTGCCAGCATCACCAAGGTTCTGCTCGAGTTCCAGCACGGAGAGCTGGTCCCCACGATCCACGCCGATCGGTTGAATCCGGCGCTCGATCTGGCGAATACGCCGCTGTACCTTCAGACGTCACTTTCCAAGTGGCCCCGGCCGACTGAAAACGGCCGTGAGCAAGGCCGTTGTGCTGGCGTGAGCTCGTTCGGCGCTGGCGGGGCCAACGCCCATGTGATCCTCGAAGAGTATGTGCCGGACCAGACAGGATCTGTCTTGACACCCAGGTCGGTCCGGATCCTGCTCTCCGCGAGAACCGAGGAGCGCGTTCAGGAGCTTTGCGCCCGACTGGCTCAACACCTCGACAAACACCGTCCCTCGCTCGTGGACGTCGCGCACACCCTTTTGGTGGGGCGAGTGCACCTCATGGCGCGCACGGCGTTTTCGTGCATGTCCATCGACGAGGCTGTGGAGATTCTCGGTCGGATGGGGCGAGGAGAAAAACCTCTGACGGTGTTGACCGGAATGGCCGATCCTGAGCTTTCGGCCGGATTTCCAGCCGATGGCGCCCTCAGCGAGGAGGACCGGGTCAAGGGCTGGCTGACCGGTGGGCAGCCACCCGCCCCTTTGCCGGGTCGATGCGTTCCGCTCCCAGGCTATCCGTTCGAGAGAAGGCGCTGCTGGACCCAACCAGTTCCTTTGGAGCAAAAGCCCTCCCTTGCCCGCCCCCCCTCCATGTTTGAGAACAAGACCCCGTTCGAGAACAAGCCCCCCCTTCCATCTACATGCAACGCGCTCTGCTGTCCCAAAATCGGGGATAATGTGTTCAAAAGACTCATCCGATCCGATGATCCTCTATTCGACGACCACCGACTCGAAGGACGGCGAATCCTTTCGGCGTCCGCGATCCTCTCGGTCGTGGCAGAGGCTGTCTCGTCATTGACCGGCGTCTTCGAGCACGTGGCCTGGGTCAGCCCTGTCGAGACCCGCGGTGACAGCACAGAGCTTCGAGTCCACCTCGATCAGGACGAGGCGCGATACAGATTCCGGGTCGTCACGGGTGACCCGGGGGCCTCCGAAGAGCTGCACGCCTTCGGACTCTGGCGGGCGCTCTCGACCCCTTTCCCAGAGAAGATCGAACCACCGGTCCCCTCCGGACCTCCCCGGCGACGAGAATCGGGTTCGGAGATTCTGGCCAGACTCGCATCGGCCGGCCTGGTTCTGGGACCGGCCTATCAGCTCCTCGACTCGGTCGAACTGTACGACAACCTGGCGATCGGACGGCTGGGTCCGGCAAGACACCGTCCAGAACTCGCCTTTGTGCTCGACGCGGCCTGGCAGACAGCGGTTCCCTTGGCCTCATCCGGGAGCAGGGCCGAGGCGCCGTTCACGGTGCGACAGATCGAGATCCTGCGCGCCCTGGACAGCGCTTCGCAGGCCTGCGCCAAGAAGACAGACCAGGGGCTCTCTGTCTGGGTTCTCGACGCGAAGGGTCAAATACTGGCGAGAGTCCAACAGCTCGAGACCAGGCCTTTTGGCAACGCGCTGCATGGGGAGAGTCTCACCAGCCTCAGCAAGACGAATCTCAGCAAGACGAATCCGCCCGGCCCCCGGACGCAAGTCGCCTTGGATGCGGCCTCTCACCGACCCGACGAAATGGTCCCGGAACCCCAAACCCTCACCTTCTTGAGGCCGGTCTGGAGTCCCGCGACCCGGCCCAAACCGGCCTCCCGAGATTTCGGCCGTGTGCTGATCATTGCCCATGGATACGCGCGGCCCCTGGCCCTTGCGATCCACGACCTGCTCGACGGCGAGAGAAAACCATCCGAAAGCTCTTGGACGGCCGCCGATGTCCGGATCATCGCCCCGCAGGAGGTCTCCTCACATCTGTCCTCTTCGGGCTTCCCCGCCGTCACGTTCTTCCTGTCGTCTCTGTGCCCGGTCAGCGCGAATCTCGACGACACCTCTCGCGAGGCTCTCTTGCCGCTCTTGGCATTCGCCAGAGAATGGCAGACCCGCGCTTCGGGTCAACGGGGGCGCGTCGTGGTCGTGACCAACGGAGTCCATGCCGTTCGATCGCAGGACAGACTGAACCCCTGGGCTTCGGGCGCGATCGGTCTCGCCAGGACCGCCGACAACGAGATCCGCTCCCTCGACGTCGCCACGATCGACCTCCCGGCCGACACCATCGAGCGTCACGACCTACGGGAGATCGCGGCTACAGTGATTGATGAAGTCTTTCCGGTGTCACAGAAGGTGACGGCCTGGCGTGAGGGTCAAAGATACGAGCAACAGCTCGTTCGGTCCCTCTGGCCGGAAGCAAGCACCGTGCCTCTGCGTCCCAACGGGATTTACCTCATCGCTGGCGGAGCCACTGGTCTGGGGCTTGCGATCGCCAAGAAGCTGGCTCAAAATGGCCGGGTTCGGCTGGCGCTTCTCGGACGCTCTCCGGAATCTTCCAGAACACAGGAACTACAAGAGTTACTGAAACTCGGAGCCGACGTCGTCTACCACCAAACCGATCTGGTCCGTCCGGATGCGGTAAACAAAGCCGTGGAGGACGTTCACCGACGATGGGGCCCGATCCATGGAGTCGTTCATTCAGCGCTGGTCCTGGCTGATTCCTCTCTGGCTCGCATGGATGAGAATATGTTCCGTGCGGCCTTCCTCCCCAAGGCTCTGGGATCCGTGAATCTGGCAGCGGCTCTGGATCGAGACAAGCTCGATTTCGCGCTCTTCTTCTCCTCGGCCAACTCCTTTTCCGCAAACCCCGGCCAGGCGAACTACGTGGCAGGATGCACGTTCAAGGACGCGTTCGCCCGCTGGCTGGCTCAGGAGAAAGGGTGGAACGTCCGCATCGTCAACTGGGGCTACTGGGGCGAGATCGGGAGCGTCACTTCCCGGGAGGTCCGGGAGAGACTTGCCCGCCACGGCATTTACTCGATCCACGAGGACGAAGGAGTGGACGCTGCCATGCGGGTACTGGCTTTTTCCCAGCAGCAGGCGGTCGTACTGAAAGCCTCCGAGGAGGTACTGTCCGCGATCGGAACGAAACCCGGGCAAGCAGAGACCAGCCTTCCCGCGATCGAGCTTCCAACACAAAGGGCGCTCAGGGCTGCCACAGCCATCTTGCCTCCCTCCAAGACGAAGGACCTGATGGAAGCCTTCGATCGCCTCGAGGGGTTTGGCAGGGCCAAACTGCGTCTGGTGGCCACCCGGATGGGATGGCGCCCGGGGGGTTCCTTGCCGGTCGCGCATGAGCACTCCCGCCTCGGCCGTGCGCTCGAGGCGATTCTCGAGGAGATCGATCCCGGAAACGATCCGGATCCGGGGCGGCTACTCGATGAATGGCCAGAACTCGCGCCGTGCTGGAGGCTCCTGCAAGCCTGTCTGGACAACTACCCGGAGATTCTATCGGGCCAGCGCAGCCCGACCTCGGTTCTGTTTCCCGACGGTTCGTTGGAGCTAGTCGATGGGGTTTACCGTGGGGACGCGGCCTCTGATTTTTACAACGGGAGGGTGGCCGCCTTGGTCGCCGGGCTCGTCCAGGAGGCCGTAGGAGAGGTTCACATCCTGGAGGCCGGGGCCGGGACCGGTGGCACGACCCACGCGATTCTCGAGGCCCTGGAACCTTTCGGCAAGAGGATCCGTTACACGTTCACCGATCTTTCGCACGTCTTTTTGCGGAGCGCTGACAAGCGCTGGCGGGGCACGGTCCCGTTTCTGGAGTTCCAGGTCTACGATGTCGAGAAGGACCCGGTTGATCAGGGGTTCGCATTGGGATCGATCGACATTCTCGTGGCAGCCAATGTGCTCCATGCGACCCGCGACCTCAAAGCGACGCTCACCGCGGCGAAACGTTTGTTGCGCCGGGGTGGAGTCCTCGTCCTAAACGAGATCACAAAGGCCCGCGACTTCTCGACGATGACCTTTGGCCTGCTGCCGGGGTGGTGGAGGTTTGCCGACCTGGAGCGCAGGCTTCCCCACGGACCCGCGGTAGTACCCGGGCGATGGTGTGAACTTCTCGACGAGTGCGGGTTCCTCCGGAGCGCCGTAATCGAGGACGACCTCAACGAGCAGGCCGTGATCCTGGCGACAAGCGACGGCTGGGTGGCCGAGCCCGAGACCGTGCGTCCCCCTCTGACGGACTTGACCGAATCGTCAAGGCCAACCCGGGACAAGCCCGTGAGCGTTGGGGCTACAGTCCCGGAACGCGAAATCGCACAGCGTGTGGCCGCGATCGCGGCCCAGGTTCTCAAGCTGGACCCGGGCGATCTCCGCTGGAACGAGCCTCTGGATCACTACGGCCTCGAGTCTCTGGGCGTCCTCGAGATCACAAACCAGCTCGAACAGCACCACGGAAGCTTGCCGAAAACACTTCTGTTCGAACAGAACACGGTCGAGAAGATCGCGCGCACCCTCGCCGGTATGGTTACGGAACAGCGGCAGCCAACGGCACTCGGCACGGAGAATGGACAAGTTGTTTCCGGACAGGCCCAGTCCCTTCCGGTTAGGTCCGGATCAACGCAGTTCAAACCGGAGTCCATCGCCATCGTCGGCGTCAGCGGCCGGTTCCCCGGAGCCGAGACTTCAGACCGGTTCTGGGCGATGCTTGCCTCCGGAGGCTCTGCCCTCACCTCGATCCCCCCGGATCGATGGGATGCTGCCCAACACTTCGACCAAACCCCTGGCACGCCAGGGCACACCTACAACCGTCGGGGAGGATTCCTCGAAGGAGTGCGTCTGTTCGACGCGGAGCTCTTCCACATCAGCCCTCGGGAGGCCAGACTGATCGACCCGCAGGAGCGACTCTTCCTGGAGACCGTCTGGTCGGTCCTCGAGGATGCCGGACACACCCCTGAATCCCTGACCCGAACCGGGAAGGTCGGCCTTTTCGTCGGAGTCATGTACGGCGCTTACCAGTGGAACGCGACAGAGGCGTGGGTCCGAGGGAAGACAGCGAGCGCCTCCTCCTCCCACTGGTCGATCGCCAACCGGGTCTCGTTCTTCTTCGACCTCCACGGGCCCAGCCTGGCCGTGGACACAGCCTGCTCCTCGTCGGTGACCGCGATCCACCTGGCCTGCCAGGCGCTCCGAAACAACGAATGTCGGACAGCCATCGCCGGCGGTGTCAACCTGATTCTGCATCCGCTCCACGACATCCAACTCAGCGAGATGCAGATGGTGTCCGCGCGGGGAATCTCGTCGCCCTTTTCGGACAACGCGGACGGGTTCGTGCCAAGCGAGGGGGTTGGGGCGATCCTGCTGCGTCCGCTTGCTGACGCGCTGGCGGATGGGGACCGAATCTACGGAATCATCCGAGGCAGCGCGGTCAACTCCGGAGGTCGCACGAGCGGTTACACGGTACCAAGCCCACAGGCCCAGACCGATGTGATCGTTGATGCCATAGAGCGCGCTGGGGTCACCCCGTCCGATCTCACATTCATCGAGACCCACGGCACAGGCACCTCCTTGGGGGATCCCATAGAGATTCGCGGCCTGGATCAAGCCTTTGCCAGGGCCGGGGCAGGGCCGCGGTCGTGTGCCATAGGCTCGGTGAAGGCGAACATCGGTCACGCCGAGTCAGCAGCAGGCATCGCGGCGGTCATCCGAGTCCTCTTGCAGATGGAGCACGAGGAACTGACGCCCACACCCGTTTCCGCAACGTTGAACCCGCGCCTGAACCTGGACAAAACACCGTTCTTCATCCCTCGAGAAAAGCAGCCCTGGATCGGTTCGGGCAACCTCGGCCGTCGAATCGCGGGGATCAGCTCCTTCGGGGCGGGCGGCGCCAACGCCCATCTGGTGCTGGAGTCCTTTCCAGGGTCCGATGCGCAACCGGACGATCCGGGCCCGCAGGTGATCCCATTGTCCGCCAAGAGAGAGGGCCCTCTGAGGCTCGCTTTGGAGCGGATCCGTGCTTATCTCGGAAGTCAACCCACAAGCCTGAGACTGGCCGATCTAGCCTGGACCCTACAGGACGGTCGTCAACCTCTGGAAAGACGCTGGGCTGCCGTGGTTCACGATCTGCCGCAGCTCTTGTCCGCGATCGACGGGTTTCTAAACGGCGCTGTGCCGGCCGACGTTTCGGTATTCCATGGAAGGGCTGGCAGCACCTCGACCACTGTCGACACGCGTGATCTGATTGAGGCGGCCCGACAATGGGTGGAGGGCGCGACGGTTCCGTGGAGGATGTTCCACACGACCATGCCGCGCCGAATCCGGTTGCCCGGTTACGCATTTGACCGACGGCCCTACTGGCTGGACGAAGAACCCCCACGGACAGAGAGGCCATTCGACGCGGCGCACCAAGGCCAGGACAGAAAAGTCACGGCCGGAGGAACCGGGAATCCGGCCGGCGCGTACTACGACGAGTCGGCCCTGCGGGAGGCGGATACCTACACCGAGGAATACCTTTCGCTTGGGTTGCTCGGATCGAGCGGGCCAGGATTCTCCTGGACTCAGGCCTTCTACGCGCCCGACAAGAATCCGGACCAGAGAGAACGGTTGCTCGAGGCGCAAAGAGCCCTTCGTCACCGACTGTTCACGAGTATCGACTTCGATCACCTTTCGCGAGTTCTCGACTTTGGCTGCGGCCTCGGCACGGATCTGATCGAACTCGTGAGGCAACATCCGCACCTGGAGGCTGTGGGGTACACGGTGTCAGCCGTGCAGGCCAAGAGAGCCCGATCGAGAATCGAATCGCTTTCACTGGCTTCACGTGTGCGCGTCGAGCACCGGGATTCCAGCGTTGACCCGTTTCCGGGCGAGTTCGACTTGGCGCTCGGCATCGAGGTAGCCCACCACGTGAAGGACAAGGACGGACTGTTCGCCAATCTCCGCGCCCATCTCAGGCCGGGCGGCAGGATTCTTCTGGCCGACTGTCTGTCCTCGACATCTGCGATCCGGTCGGATCGAGTCGGCTCCTATACACTGCCCTTGGACGACTACGCGTCGCTCCTCGCCCGCCACGGCTTTCGCGTGGCTGTAAGCGATGAAATCACGGAGCAAATCTCGCACTTCCTGGATGATCCAGAGCTGGACGAGACCCTCCGGAGGATCGATTCAGAGTTGGTCTCGGAGGTTCACCGGGCCTGGGCGAACTTTGGAGTCGCCTTGAGGGAACAACTGGTCCGGTACGTCCTGATCGAGGCTCATCTGACCGAAGGCGCGTCGATCGAGGAGCTTTCGCGGGACAACCGAACAGTGCTCCTTGGTCTTAGAAGTGACCCCTCTGAATTACCGTTTCCAATTCCTGAATCCCGCGCTCCGCTTGGTGCCAGGTGGGGGTCTGGGGCGCAGCCCCAGGTCCAAGAGGAGATCCCTGTGAAACCCATCGAGTCGTTTCTCGTAGCCACGCTCGCCGATATTCTCGAGGCAGAGCCAGACAGGATCGACCTCGACGCTCGGTTCGCGGAGCTCGGGCTCGACTCGCTCACCGGCCTGAAACTCCTGGAAGCGGTGAACCGCCATTTCGGTCTGTCGCTTGGCTCCGAGACGGTCTACGATCACTCCAGCGTGCGTGACCTTTCCTCTCACATTGCCTCTCTTCGACCGCAGGCCATCAACGAATTGCCTCAACGTGAGTCCCGACCAAGAGTGACCCCGTCGACCAGGGGCGTCGCGGTGGTGGGCATTTCGGTCCGGCTCCCGAAGGCCGGGAATGCGGAGGGTTTCTGGAAGCTGCTCGCGGAAGGCCGCGACGCGGTCGAGGAGGTTCCCCCGGATCGGTGGTCGATCGAACGCTTCTATTCGCAGGACCTCGAGAGCCCGGGCACGTCCTGCAGCAAGTGGGGAGGGTTCCTCGAGAACATAGACCGGTTCGATCCGTTCTTCTTCCGCATCTCGCCAACAGAGGCAGAGGTCATGGATCCTCAACAGCGCCTCTTCCTCGAGGAGTGCCTGCACGCGGTGGAAGACGCGGGCTATTCCGCAGAGAGACTGTCCGGCTCTCGCTCCGGTGTCTACGCTGGGGTAATGTCCGGCGAATACGAGAATCTGGTGCGTGCCAGCGGCCGGGCCCCCGACGCCCATCTGATGCTCGGCAACACCGCTTCCATCCTCGCCGCGCGCATCGCCTACCACCTGAATCTCAAGGGGCCGGCGCTCTCCATCGACACGGCGTGCTCCTCGTCGTTGGTGGCGGTTGATCTGGCCGTGAAGGCGCTGGAACACCAGGAGATCGATCTTGCGCTCGTCGGTGGGGTGTCCCTGCACCTCACCGAGAAGCCCTATCTGTTGATGAGCCGCGCGGGCATGCTCTCACCCACCGGACGATGCCGAGCGTTCGATTCGAAAGCTGACGGAATCGCGCCCGGAGAAGGCGTGGCAGTGGTCGTACTGAAGAGGCTCGCGGATGCCCTGGCCGATGGCGACTTGGTGCGTGGAATCATCATCGCCTCCGGCACCAACCAGGATGGCCGCACCAACGGGATCACGGCGCCAAGCGCAGCCTCCCAGGCTGATCTGATCGAACGGACCTACAAGGCCGCCGGGATCGACCCCCGGACCATCACTATGGTCGAAGCACATGGAACCGGCACGATTCTCGGAGATCCCATCGAGGTGGCCGCCCTGACCAAGGTCTTTGGTCGCGGCGACACTGGGAGGAAATGGTGCGCCCTGGGTTCGGTGAAGTCCTCGGTCGGTCATACGGGCGCAGCGGCCGGAGTCGTTGGCCTGGCCAAAGTGCTCCTCTCGCTGCAGCACCGACAGATCCCGCCCTCGCTTCATTTCCAGAAGCCGAATCCGAGGTTACGCCTCGATGCGACTCCTTTCCACGTCAATACCCAGCTTGTCGACTGGACCACCGTGAACGGTGCAAATCGGCGCGGGGCCGTGAGCGCCTTCGGTTTTTCCGGCACCAACGCCCACGTGGTCGTGGAGGAGGCCCCCGCTGTCCCCCGCCACGAACCACGTCCGGGTCCCTTTTTGTTCTGCCTGTCGGCACGAACCAAGGAAGCCCTGAACAGACGCCGGATCGATCTCACCAACTACCTGCGCGGTCATGCCGGACTCGTAGACCCCGAATCGGTGAGCTACACACTGCTCGAAGGTCGGTCCCATTTTGCGGTTCGCGAAGCCTGGGTTGCCGCCAGCCTGGAGGATCTGTCCTCACTGATCCAAGACGGCAAGCCGGGGCAGGGAGACCCGGTGATCGAAGATCTTGCCCAGCGATACCGAGATGGGGGTGAACTCGACGTGTCGCGACTCTTTGGTCCCCGCAAGATCCGGCGCGTCCCGCTGCCGGTGTACCCCTTCGAGAGACACCGCTGCTGGTGTGATCCTTTTTCCGGAACCGGATCATCTACGGTTACACAGACGAAAGCTTCCGAAGAGACGGCCAGAAGCTCGTCCGCATTGCTCTTCCGGCCCGCCTGGCGAGAGGAATCTCTTGATTCCACAATCTCACACATCGCTTCATTGGTCGTATTTTCTTGCGATGCCACCTTCGACCAGCAGCTCCTCGAGTCGCTGAAGTCCAGAGGGCAGGCCATGGATTTCACACGGGTGGTGCCGGGTTGGGACTTCGGGTGGGAGAACGATTCGACGGTCCGGGTGCGTCCGGATCGCGCCGAGGACTACTCGTCTCTGTGGGAGGCGCTCGCCCAGCGCCATGGTCTTCCGGACACGATCCTGTTCCTGTGGTCATCCCTCCCGGTGTCCTCCGTGGAAGAGTCATTGCGTCGCGGGCTCATAGCACTACATGCCCTTGCCCAGAGTTTCGCGGCTCGCGTCGAGTCGGTTTTGCCCCGCCTTCTGCTCGCACTGAACGAGCAGCCGGCGTCAGCGGCCCTTGCCGCGTGGGGTGCATCGATGAGACTGGCCGATGCCCGGTTGCGGGTGGACTCGTGGACGGCCGACTCTCTCGACGCCGGGGCTCTCGCCGAGGCTCTCTGTATCCCATCCGGTCACGGTGAAGCTCGCCTATCGGAACAACGTCGTCTGGTCCGAAGGCTCGAGGAATGGGGGTCTAAGAGACCATCCCAGACCCCTCTCGATTTTCCCACGGAGGGAGTCTTGGTCATCTCGGGCGGGCTTGGGGGTGTCGGTTTCCAGTTCGCGCGCGAGTTTGCCCGTCGGTTCAGAGCCCGTATCGGATTAATCGGACGGCGGCCGCTTGATCCGAACCTCGAACAGCGACTGGAGACGCTCAGAGAAGCCGGTGCGGAAGCTCGGTACGTTCGAGCCGACGTCACGAACGAAAGCGAGATGGCCGCGGCGCTCGCAGAGATCCGCGACACATTCGGGCCGTTGGACGGAGTGATTCACAGCGCCGGCAAGATCGAGTCTGAATCTCTCCAAGACAAGACCGCCTTGGGTCTCAAGGCGGTTGTCGACCCCAAGGTCTTTGGCACTCTCGTCCTCGACCGGCTCACAGCTTCCGACCCACTCCGCTTCTTTGTCGTTTTCTCATCGCTCTCAGCATCGGTCGGCGACTTCGGGCAGGGCGACTACGCCTACGCGAATCGGTTTCTCTCGGAATGGGCCGCACAGCGTCGGCATGTGGTTTCGATCGGCGAGCGGAGCGGAGTCAGCGTCTCGCTCGAATGGCCGCTCTGGGCCGAAGGCGGAATGCGACTCGAGGGCGCGGCCCGGGATCGTTTCCTCGCGGCCACAGGGCTCTCGCCAATGACCATCGACCACGGATTTTCCGCTCTGGAAGTGGCGGTCTCCAGTGGCGAGCCTCAGGTTCTGGTAACCGTTGGGGATCCTGATAAGATCCGGCCCTATCTCGGCGTCGATCGCGCCCAGCCCGCCACTGGTACGTTCCCCGGTGGTTCCTTGCTCTCGATTCTACGAGTTGAGGCTTCCTCGATTCTCCACGTTGACGAAAAAACGCTGTCTAACACGACCAGCTTCCACGAATACGGGTTCGACTCGATCCTGCTCAAGGCGTTTGCCACCCGTCTGGGAGAGCGGCTCGGTCTGCGACTGAGCCCCGCCCTCTTTTTCTCCGAATGCTGTCTTGGTGACCTCGCGAACCACCTCGAGAAAGAACACCCGGAGTTTGGGCATATGTCCCCGAAGCTTGTGGACCAGGGAGCGAAGCGACCGGTGGCACCGAGCTCCGCTTGGGGCCAGGAGGGGGCCTGGGGCGCAGCCCCAGCTCCAGAGGGAGCGAAGCGACCGGTGGCACCGAGCTCCGCTTGGGGCCAGGAGGGGGCCTGGGGCGCAGCCCCAGCTCCAGAGGGAGCGAAGCGACCGGTGGCACCGAGCTCCGCTTGGGGCCAGGAGG